>Ga0247825_10003565_pt1 | contig 10268 bp, 9 predicted proteins | sample 13C_Vanillin_Day_FD_194413 | JGI IMG/M metagenome (GOLD analysis project Ga0247825, IMG submission 194413) | Soil microbial communities from agricultural site in Penn Yan, New York, United States - 13C_Vanillin_Day48 | ecosystem: Environmental > Terrestrial > Soil > Agricultural land | place... | reverse complement strand
GCTTTTTTCGGCGGCCTGACATCCGGCCTGTCCGGCTTCGCCATGGGCCTGGTGGTGTCCGGCGTCTGGCTGCACATCATCGCGCCGGACCAGAACGCGCTACTGATCGTGCTGTGCGGGATCGTCACGCAAGGGTCCGGCATCTGGCGGGTGCGGAAAGCCATCCAATGGCGGGCGGTGCTGCCGTTTATCATCGGCAGCGCGCTCGGCGTGCCCGCCGGCACCGCTTTGCTGAAGTTTGCGGATCACGGCACGATCCGCTTCAGCATCGGCGTGCTGCTGATCGTCTTCAGTCTCTGGAGCCTGTTCCGGCCGGCGATCAAGCCGGTCCGGGGCGGCGTACCGCGCGAGCTCGGCGTCGGGGTCGCCAACGGCCTGATCGGCGGACTGACGGGGCTCGGCGGCATCGCCGTCACGGTATGGTCCCAGTTTCAGGCCGGCGCCAAGGACGCGCAGCGCGCGATCTTTCAGCCGGTGATGTTCGCGACCTTTGCCATGACTGCCGTTTCGCTCGGCGTGGCCGGCGCGTACAGCGTGGAAACGCTGAAGCTCTACGCGCTCGCGCTGCCCGCGCTCGCGCTCGGCATCTGGGCCGGCTTCAAGCTCTATGGCAAACTCGACGACGCCACGTTCCGCAGGATCATCCTGATCCTGCTGCTGGTGTCGGGATTGTCGTTGATCGTGCCGAACCATTGAACTAGCATCGTCATGACGGGGCCTGCGGCGGTCGCCCCGTGCTTTCAGGCTCGCGCCCAAGCACCGTCTCCTCTTTCAAGGAGGGGACCATGGATTCTGCGAGTTTCTTCATCGAACCGAACGAGCTCTGGTCACTGATCGGCACCGGCCGCGCGCCGCAGATCTTCGATACGCGCCGGCGCGAGGTCTACGATTCCGCGCCCGGCGTTCTTCCCGGCGCAGACTGGCGCGACATCGCCGGCATCGAACACTGGTCGGCCGAGCTCGACCCCGACCGGCCGGTCGTGTTCGCCTGCCGCCTCGCGCACCAGATGAGCCAGATTCCGGCAGCCCGTTTGCGCGAGGAGGGTTTCGACGCCCGCGTGCTGGCCGGCGGCTATGCGGCATGGATCGACGCCAGGCTGCCGCTGGTCGCCAAAGTCGCGCTCGACCGCTTCGCACCGCAACGGCCGAGCCTGTGGATCACCCGGCGGCGGCCGAAGATCGACCGCGTCGCCTGTCCGTGGCTGATCCGCCGCTTCATCGACCCGCAGGCGCGCATTCTCTATGTCGACCCGGATCAGGTTCTCGAGGCCGCCAAGGAAAGCGGCGCCGTCCCGTTCGACATCGAAGGCGTGGAAATTTCCCACGAGGGCGAGCGCTGCTCGTTCGACACCATGCTGAAGCTGTTCGGGCTCGAGGGCGAGCCGTCGCTGGCGCGGCTTGCGCTGATCGTCCGCGGCGCCGACACCGCGCGGCCCGATCTTGCGCCGGAGGCCGCGGGGTTGCACGCGATCTCGCTCGGACTGTCGGCGCTGGCCGGCGACGACGATCATGGGATGATCGCGGAAGCGTTCAAGATCTACGACGGGCTGTTCGCCTATATTCGCTTTGCGGCACAGGAACGTCACAACTGGCCGGCCAAGGCGGCGTGAAGACCATGACGACGATGGATCAAACAGCTCCGGCTCAGGCGGCCGCGCCGACCTTCAACGAGGCCTTCAAGGTCTGGTTCAAGATCGGCTGCCTGTCGTTCGGCGGCCCGGCCGGCCAGATCGCGATGATGCATCGTGTGCTGGTCGACGAGAAAAAATGGATCGACGAGCCGCGCTTCCTGCATGCGCTGAACTTCAGCATGCTGACGCCGGGACCTGAGGCGCAGAAGCTCGCGACCTATATCGGCTGGCTGCTGCATGGCGTGCGCGGCGGACTTGCGGCGGGCATTCTCTTCGTGCTCCCCGGAGCACTCGTCATGCTGGGCCTGAGCCTGCTCTACGCGCTCGGACGCGGCGTCCCGGTGATCGACGGCGCGCTGTTCGGCATCAAGGCGGCGGTGCTGGTCATCGTCGTCGAGGCACTGATCCGCATCGGCAGGCGCGCGCTGAAAACGTCGCTGCTGCTCGGCATTGCCGGCGCTGCCTTTGTCGGCATCTTCTTCTTCGCCTTGCCGTTTCCGATCATCGTGATCGCCGCGGCACTGGCCGGCTTCCTTGGCGCGCGATCGTCACCCGCATTGCTCGGCCTGAAAGACGACGTCGGCACGCTGGCGCCGCCGGTGCCCGATCGCTGGCGACGGGCCGGAACGGCGGCGGTGGTGGGCCTCGCCGCGTGGTGGGCGCCGGTTGTGCTGGCGATTGTCCTGCTGGGCTCGAACCACGTGCTGGTCAGCGTCGGGCTGTTTTTCTCCAAGCTTGCGGTGGTGAGCTTCGGCGGTGCCTACGCGCTGCTCGCCTACATGGCGCAGCAGGCGGTCGAGACGCATCACTGGATGACCGCGCCGGAGATGGTCGACGGGCTGGGCCTTGCCGAAACCACGCCCGGCCCGCTGATTCTGGTGACGCAATTCGTCGGCTTTCTCGCGGGCTTCCGCGATGCCGCGCCGTTCCCGCCGGTCACCGCGGGCATTCTCGCCGCCGTGATGACGACCTGGGTCACGTTCACGCCGTCGATGCTGTGGGTTTTCGTCGGCGCGCCGTTCGTCGAGCAGTTGCGCTCCAACAAGCTCCTGTCGGGCGCGCTGGCCGCCATCACCGCCGCGGTGGTCGGCGTCATTCTCAATCTCACGGTCTGGTTCGCGCTCCACGTCCTGTTCGGACAGGTGACGGAACGCCACACCGGCGTCCTGCGCTGGTATGCCTTCGACCCGCTGGGGCTCGATCTGAAAACGCTGGCGCTGGCGGTGATCGCCGGCGTGCTCGCGTTCCGGTTCCACCGCAGCCTGATCGAGGTGGTGGCCGTGATGGCGGCGCTGGGCGTGGCGGTCCGGCTGGTTCTGGGTCCCTGATCCGCGGGCATTACGAAAACTTAATCGATGTCAGGCACCTAAGGACCCCTGTGGCGGATTGCCGCATCCGGCCTCCTGTGCGAAGGATGCGCCGGGCGACGGCAAAACAGCGGAGAAGACCATGTGGGTCCTGGCGATCTACGTCGTCCTGATGATCATCGGCGACGTTCTCGACGTGGGCATCGGTGCCTTGGTGGCGCACTACTGGAACGATACGGCCAGCCTGCCGATCTTCCTCGCGGCCTATTTCGCGACGCTCGTGGCCGCCTGGTACGCGGCGGTGGCCATCGCGGAACGGATGAAGCTCACGACCTGAGCTTCGGTCCGTTTTCTACGACTCTCGCGTGACCGCGCTCTCGTGCCAGCGGCGCAGCGCGAGATGCGTCAGCACCGACAGCAGCGCGAAGATCGCGATGCCGGCGAGCGACAGCAGCAGCAGCGCCGCGAACATGCGCGGGATATTGAGCCGGTAGCCGGATTCGGCGATGCGATAGGCCAGGCCGGAGCCGGCTCCGGCCGAGCCCGCGGCGATTTCCGCCACCACCGCGCCGATCAGCGACAGCCCGCCCGCGATCTTGATGCCGGCGAGCATCTGCGGCATCGCCGCCGGCAGCTTCAGCTCCCACAGCACCTGCCAGCGCGAGGCGCCGTACATGCGGAACAGGTCGGCGAGGTTGTGGTCGACCGAGTTGAGCCCGAGCGTGGTGTTGGCCAGCACCGGAAAGAACGCGACGATCCAGGCGCAGGCCAGCACCGCGGCCTGCTGCGGCAGGTAGATCAGCAGCAGCGGCGCGATCGCCACCACCGGCGTGACCTGCAGGATCACCGCATAGGGATAGAGCGAATGTTCAATGAGCCGCGACTGGTTGAACAGGATCGCAAGGCCTACGCCGCCCGCGACCGCGAGCGCGAGCCCCTCCACCGTGGTCTCGAGGGTGGCGAGCAGCGACGACCACAGGATGCCCCAGTCGGACACCAGCGTCGAAAGCACCAGCCCCGGCCCCGGCAGGATGTAGGGCGGGATGCCGTTGATGCGGACGACCAGGTCCCACACCAGAAGGCTCAGCGCCAGCACGCCGGCCGGCGCGAGAACGCGGAGCGCGCGCTCGTTCATGCCGCCGCTCCCGCGCGCGGTTGCATCGCCTTCGCCAGCGCCTCGGAGGCGACGCGGCAATAGCCGGCATAGTCCGCCGAGGTGCGGAACCGCGCGTCGCGGTCCGGCGCGTCGATGAGAAGCTCGCTGGACACCCGGCCGGGACGGCCGGTCATCACCACGATGCGGTTGGAGAGATAGACCGACTCGAACACCGAGTGGGTGACGAACACCACGGTCATCTTCAACTCGCGCCACAGCGCCACGAGGTCGTCGTTGAGCTTGAAGCGCGTGATCTCGTCGAGCGCCGCGAACGGCTCGTCCATCAATAGTATGCGCGGTGCGGTGACGAGCGCGCGCGCGATCGATACCCGCATGCGCATGCCGCCGGACAGTTCGCGCGGATAGGCCGATGCAAAATCAGAAAGGCCGACGCGCGACAGTGTCTGCATCACGCGGTCGCGCACCGCGGCCCGGCTTTCGCCGGCAAGCTTCAGCGGCAGGAACACGTTGTCGAACACGGTCGCCCAGGGCATCAGCGTCGGCTCCTGGAACACGAAGCCGATGCCGTTGCGCGCAGCCGGATCGCGCCAGGTCACGGTCCCGCCGGACGGCTCGCTTAATCCGGCCAGGATCCGCAGCGCGGTCGACTTGCCGCAACCGGAAGGCCCGAGCAGCGAGACGAATTCGCTCGCACGCAGCGCGAAATCGAAACCGTCGAGCGCGAGCGTGCCGGTTTCGAACGCCTTGCGAACGCCGTGGAGGGCAACGACCGGCGCGGCCGCGGGCTCCGCCATCGCTATTTCCGCAAGCCCACTTCGCCGTAGAACGCCACCCAGCGCTTTACCTCGGCCGCGTGATGCGCTGTGAACTCGGGCGTGCCCTGCCCGGTCGGCTCGAAGCCGATGGCGCGTAGCTTCTTCTGGGTCTCGGGATCCTTGACCACCTCGACCACCGCCTTACCGAGCTTGTCGCGCACATCGTTCGGCAAACCCGGCGGGCCGTAGATGCCGAGCCAGCCGGTGACGACGACGCCCGGAACGCCGGCCTCCGCGAAGGTCGGCACGTTTGGCAGCATCGGCTGGCGGTACGGGCTGGTCACCGCAAAGCCCTTGATGGTGCCGGCGAGCACCTGCTCGTTGACCACCGGCGACACCTCGATGATGAGCTGGATGTGTCCGGCGATCAAATCGTTCAAGGCGAGCGGCCCGCCCTTGTAGGGGGCGTGCACCATCCTGATGCCGGTCTTCTGCATGAAGAGCTGGGTCGACAGATTGGCGAGCGAGCCCTCGCCGGTCGAGCCGTAGGTGAGTTGACCCTGCCGCGCCCTGGCGTAAGCGACGAACTCCTGCACCGAATTCACCGGCAAGTTCTTGTGGACCACCATGGTGGTCGCGTATTCGGCGGTGCCGGCGATCGGCACCACGTCCTTCATCGGATCGAACGGCGCCTTGGTGTCGATGGCGTAATTGAGCACCAGCGAGCCGACATTGCCGACCATCAGCGTGTAACCGTCGGCGTCGGCCTTGAGCAGCTCGCGAAGGCCGAGAATGCCGTTGGCGCCGGGCTTGTTCTCGACCACGATCGGCTGCTTCAGCCTGTCGCGCAGGCCATCGGCGACGATGCGGCCCGACAGATCGGTGATGCCGGCCGGCGGAAACGGAATGAGCAGCTTGATCGACCGCGACGGATAAGGGTCGGCGGCGGAGGCCGATGCCGACAGCGCCAAAACAATCAGGAAGCCCAGAAATCCACGCATGCCAACCCCCTCAACGCCGGTCCAGCAATCGTCGCCGATCAGTTCTTCGGCCTCAAGTCCACGCCTACGCCCTTGTTCACGAAGCGCAGCGTATACGCCTTCCTGTAGTCGATGCTGCCCTTGACCACGCCCGCCGCCACCATCTTGTCGAAAAAGCCCTTCATGCGCGCGTCGGTCATCGCGCCGATGCCGAGCGTCAGCGAGTCGCCGGAATCGACGATGCCGTATTCCTTCATTTTCGCGATCGAATAGGCGATCAGCGCGTCGCTCATTTCCGGGTTGTCGCGCTTGATGCGCGCGTTCGCCGCCGTGTTGTCGCCGTAGAGATAATTGTACCAGCCGGTCACCGAGGCATTGACGAAGCGCTGCACCACGTCGGGCTTCTTCTCGATCATATCGCGGCGGGTCTCGATCAAGGTCGAGTAGGCGCCGAAGCCCTGGTCGGCGAGCAGGAAGATCTTCGGCTTGAACTTGCCCTGCTGCTCGACGGCAAACGGCTCCGACGTGACATAGCCCTGCATCGCGCTCTTCTTGTCGGCGAGGAAGGGCTGCGGATTGAAGGTGTAAGGCTTCACCTGCTGCTCGTTGAAACCGAACTCCCGCTTCATCCACTGGAAGTAGGAGACCAGCCCTTCCTTGGACACGAACAGCGTCAGCTTCTTCAGGTCGTCGAACTTCTCGACGCCCTGGTCGGGGTGCGCCAGCAGCACCTGCGGGTCCTTCTGGAATATCGACGCGACCACCAGCGTCGGCACGTTCTGCGCGACCGCGTCGAACGCCTGCAGCGTGTTGGCGCTCATGTAGAACTGGATCTTGCCGGCCAGCAGCTGCAGGCGATGATTGACGTTCGGCCCGCCCGGCAGAATGGTCACGTCGAGACCCGCTTTCCGGTAGGTGCCGTCGGTGAGCGCCTGGTAGAAGCCGCCGTGCTCGGCCTCGGCCACCCAGTTGGTCGCGAACGTGACCTTCTCGAGCTGCTGCGCCTGCGCCACCGCGGGGGCGATGATCAAAACCGGGATCAGGACCCGCAAAAGCGCTGCGAACATCGCCGGAACTCCATGGCTTCCGAGTGGGCGACAATACGAAAGGCATTCCGGCTTGGCGAGGCGGCAACCCAGAACCCTGGGGACGCACGGGCTTTGCCTGTTACGGGGGCACCTTGCGGCCGGCATCGCCCGAAAATGCCGATGCGGCCTGAAATCCCGACGAAAATTCTTCAAACACAGGTTTGAACCTTTCCTTAACCGGCTGCGACCAACGGGCATACGGCGGTTTCACCATCACCGCCGCCCTGACGATCGGCGTCCGCGAAGCCCCCCTTCCCCCGCGCCGATTTCGGCCCGTCCGGATTTCGTCCCCCTCCGGGCGGGCCCCCTTTTTCTTTGGCCGTCCCGCATCTTGACTTGCCCGGCTGCAAACCGGAGCAATGCGGCGCCGTCTTTCGCCGCGGCAAGATCACGGTCCGGGGAACAGGATGAAAAAAGGTCTGCGTTCACGCCTCGCCCAATACGGTGACGAGGACTTCGCGTTTTTCCTGCGGCGCGGCTTTCTCAAGGGCGCGGGCTTCACGGACGACGCGCTCGACCGGCCGATTGTCGGCATCCTGTCCACCGCCTCCGACTTCAACCCGTGCCACAAGACCGCCCCCCAGGTGGCCGAAGCGATCTCGCGCGGCGTGCGGATGGCCGGCGCGCTCCCCTTCGTGTTCCCGACCGTGTCGCTGCACGAGGCGTTTTCGTTTCCGACCTCGATGCTGCTTCGCAACCTGATGGCGATGGACGTCGAGGAAATGATCAAGGCGCTGCCGCTCGACGCGGTGGTGCTGATCGGCGGCTGCGACAAGACTATTCCCGCCGAGCTGATGGGCGCGATCTCAGCCGACATGCCGGCGATCATCGTCAACGTCGGCTCGATGCTGGCCGGCAAGCACGAGGGCGCGCGGCTCGGCGCCTGCACCGACTGCCGCAGGCTGTGGGCTGCCTATCGCGCGGGCTCGCTGGAGGGCGACGATCTGAACCGCGCCCACGACCAGCTGATGCCGACGTCGGGCACCTGCATGGTGATGGGCACCGCCTCGACCATGGCCTGCATGGCCGAGACGCTGGGCTTCATGCTGCCGGGCACCGCCACTGCGCCCGCGGTGTCGTCCGACCGCTGGCGCTTTGCGGAAGCGACCGGTAAGCACGCTGCCGAGATGGCCGTGGCCGGCGGACCGCTTCCGAGCGAACTGCTGACCAAGGCGGCGCTGAAAAACGCGTCGGTCGTGCTGCAGGCGATTTCGGGATCGACCAACGCGATCGTGCATCTGGCCGCGATCGCCGGCCGCGCGGGCATTACCTATGACCTGCAGGAGCTCGACCGCGTCGGCCGCGACGTGCCGGTGCTGCTGGACCTCAAGCCTGCCGGCGGCAACTTCATGGAGGATTTCCACGCCGGCGGCAGCCTGCCTGCGCTGTGGCGCCGCCTCAAGGATCACCTCGATCTCTCGGCCAAGCTGGTGAACGGCGAAACCATCGGCGACGTAATCAAGCGCTGGCCGGCCTACGTCGACGACAAGATCATCCGGCCGCTCGACAATCCGCTGGTGAAGAACGAGGCGATCGCGATCCTCTCGGGCAACCTTGCGCCGCAGGGCGCGGCGATCAAGCTCGCCGCGGCGACGCCGGAGCTGTTCCAGCACGAAGGCCCGGCGCTGGTGTTCGATTCGCTGGAAGACCTCGAGAAGCGCATCGACGATCCGAACCTCAACGTCACGCCGCAGACCGTGATGGTGCTGCGCAACGCGGGTCCGATCGGCGCGCCGGGCATGCCCGAAGCCGGCGCGCTGCCGATCCCGAAGAAGCTCGGCGCCAAGGGCCTCAAGGACATGGTGCGGCTGTCCGACGCGCGCATGAGCGGCACCGCGTTCGGCACCGTGATCCTGCACGTGTCGCCGGAAGCCGCGGCCGGCGGGCCGCTCGCGCTGGTGCGCGACGGGGACCGGATCGAACTCGACACCAAGGGCCGCAAGCTCAATCTCAAGGTCGACGACGCCGAGCTCGCGAAGCGCAAGATGCAGTGGAAGCCACCGGTGAAGCCCGAGCGCGGCTATCAGCGGCTCTGGGTCGACGCCGTGACGCAGGCCGAGCAAGGCTGCGATTTCGATTTCCTGGTGGGGAAATAACGTGTCCCGGATGCGGTGCAGCGCGTAGCGAAGCGGAGCGGTGCACCGCTGATCCGGGGGGACCGTACCAAATTCCGAATGTGGAACGGTCCCGGGTCTGCAATGCAACACTTCGCTACGCTTCGTGCTGCATTGCGCCCGGGACACGAGACCGCCTAAGCCCCCAATTCCTTCCGCACGATCTTCGCGCCTTCGACCATTGCGCACATCTTTCCGAACGCCACGTCGCGCGGCAGGTACTTCAGCCCGCAGTCGGGCGCGACCACGATCCGCTCCGCCGGCACATGCGGCAGCGCCCGGCGGATGCGGGTGGCGACAGTCTCCGGCGTCTCGACCGCCATGTCGGACAGGTCGAGCACGCCGAGAATAATGGTCTTGCCGGGGAGCTTTTCCAGCACCGCGCAGTCGAGCCCCGATTGCGCGGTCTCGACCGACACCTGCTGCACCGGCGAATTCGCGAACTCCGGCAGGAACGAATAACCCTCCGGCCGCACGTGAATGATGGCGGCATAGCCGAAGCAGATGTGGACAGCCGTCGTGCCCTTCACGCCGTCGAGCGCGGCGTTGAGCGCCTTCTGGCCGAATTTGCGCGCCTTGTCCGGCCGCGCCTGCATGTAGGGCTCGTCGATCTGCACGATGTCGGCGCCCGCCGCGAACAGGTCCTTGATCTCGGCGTTGACCGCGGCGGCGTAGTCGAGCGCCATTTCCTCCTCGTCCTTGTAGAAATCGTTCTGCGCCTGCTGCGACATCGTGAACGGGCCGGGCACCGTGATCTTGATGGTGCGGCCGGTGTTCGCACGCAAAAACTTCACGTCGTTGACCTCGACCGGATGCCTGCGCCGCACCTTTCCGGCAACGCGCGGCACCGGGTTGGGATGGCCGGACCGGTCGAGCGCCGTGCCGGGATTGTCGATGTCGACGCCTTCGAGCGCGGTCGCAAAGCGATTGGAATAGCTTTCGCGCCGCATCTCGCCGTCGGTGATGATGTCGAGACCGGCGCGCTCCTGGTCGCGAATAGCCAGCAGCGTCGCGTCGTCCTGCGCCTGTGCGAGATACTCCGGCGGCACGCGCCACAACTCCTTCGCGCGCACCCGCGGCGGAAACCGGCCGGCGAGTGTCTTGCGGTCGATCAGCCAGTCCGGCTGGGCGTAGGAGCCGACCAGCGACGTCGGCAACAGCGGCAAGGGCGTGGCCATGGTTTCCGCAGCCTCCCACTTTTCTTCTCGTCAGTTCTTGCCGCGCGCAGGCGCGGTCGGCTCATTGGAGACTCATTGCCAGCACGCGCGCAACATGA
>Ga0247825_10003564_pt1 | contig 10270 bp, 8 predicted proteins | sample 13C_Vanillin_Day_FD_194413 | JGI IMG/M metagenome (GOLD analysis project Ga0247825, IMG submission 194413) | Soil microbial communities from agricultural site in Penn Yan, New York, United States - 13C_Vanillin_Day48 | ecosystem: Environmental > Terrestrial > Soil > Agricultural land | place... | reverse complement strand
GAATTATGCACAGGAGCCTGCCGACCGAGGGGGTCGAGCCCCTGGTGAGGAGGCCGCCTGGCGTATTCGGACACCGGCGGTTCGGCCGGCCGCGACTGCTCGGGCGGGCGCGGCGCGGGCCGCGGCTGCATTGGACGGGCCGGCGGCTGGGGAATCGGGCCCATGCGCGGCCGCGGCGGCTGCTGCGGAGGCGGCGCTGCCGGTTCATGGGCTTCCTCCTCGCGCCGGCCGCCACCGAGGCCGACCGAAGCGAGGCGCTGGAGCAGGCCCATACGCTGCTTTTGCGGCGGTTCGGCCGGCGCCTGCTCGCCGCGCATGACGCGCAGCTCGTTCTGGGCCGGAACCGGCAGTTCGTCGATTCGCGGCATCCGCGCCCCGCGATTCGCCGGCCGTTCCGGCGTCGGCGGAATGAAGGCGGTGGGCGCCGGCGAATCATAGGCGGCCTTGGGGTCGGCCGCGGGCTCCGGGAACAGCGACGGCTTCGGCTGCATCGGCCGAATCGTCACGTCGTCCATGGTCATCGGCAGCACCGCCGCCGCGACCGCGGCCTTGGCGGCGTGCTCGATCGCGTCGTGACCATGGGCCGCGCCATGCGGCGTGGCCGCAGCGCGGTCGCCGCCGGCGCGCTCGATGCGCTCCGCCAGCCGCTGCTGGTCGGCGCGCAGCTTCTGGGTGAGCTCCGCGAGCCTCGTCTCCGGCGCCGATGCCGCCGTCGCGGCTGCCGCCGACGACACCAATGCCGGCCGCGGCGCTTTCACCTCGGCGGAATGATCGATGCCGGTCGCCACCACCGAGACGCGGATGATGCCTTCCAGGTTCTCGTCGAAGGTCGCGCCGACGATGATATTGGCTTCCTGGTCGACCTCCTCGCGGATGCGGGTCGCAGCCTCGTCGACTTCGTAGAGCGTGAGATCGCGGCCGCCCGTGATCGAGATCAGGAGGCCCTTGGCGCCCTTCATCGAGGCGTCGTCGATGAGCGGGTTGGAGATCGCGGCTTCCGCGGCCGCCATTGCACGCTTCTCACCGGAGGCTTCGCCGGTGCCCATCATCGCCTTGCCCATCTCTCGCATCACCGCGCGGACGTCGGCGAAGTCGAGGTTGATCAGGCCTTCCTTGACCATCAGATCGGTGATGCAGGACACGCCGGAGCGCAACACCTCGTCGGCGAGCGCAAAGGCGTCGGCGAAAGTGGTCTTCTCATTCGCCACCCGGAACAGGTTCTGGTTGGGAATGATGAGCAGCGTATCGACCACCTTCTGCAGCTCGGTGATGCCGGACTCCGCGACCTTCATCCGGCGGACGCCCTCGAAGTGGAAGGGCTTGGTGACCACACCGACGGTGAGGATGCCGAGCTCCTTGGCGCAGCGCGCGACCACTGGCGCCGCCCCGGTGCCGGTCCCGCCGCCCATGCCGGCGGTGACGAACACCATGTGCGCGCCCTGAAGATGGTCGCGGATCTCGTCGATCACCTCTTCGGCGGCGGCGCGGCCCACTTCGGGCTGCGACCCGGCGCCGAGGCCCTCGGTGACCTGCACGCCCATCTGGACGATGCGCTCAGCCTTCGACATCGTGAGCGCCTGCGCGTCGGTGTTGGCGACCACGAATTCGCAGCCCTGGAGCCCGCTCGCGATCATGTTGTTGACGGCGTTGCCGCCGGCACCGCCAGTCCCGAATACGGTGATCCGCGGCTTGAGCTCACGGATATCAGGGATCTTCAGATTGATGGTCATGGCTGCCTCTTCATTGCGCGCGCGTCGCAGGTCTTGCGATGCCGCCGGTCGCGCCGGTCCGCCACCGGCTGCATGGGTAGATTCTCAGTCATCAGAAGCTCTCTCGAAGCCATCGTCCGACCCGTGCGAAATAGCCGCCCGTTCCAGTCATGGAATGACGCGTTGACCGCGTTTCGTTTGGTTCGAGATGCGCGAGTTGCGGATAGACCAGCAAGCCGGTCGCCACCGCGAAAGCAGGGCCCTTCGCCTCGTCGGGCAGCCCGGCGATACCGAGCGGCCGTCCGATGCGAACCGGCCGCCCGAGAATCTGCGTCGCGAGCTCGGGAAGGCCGGTGAGCTGACACGCACCGCCGGTCAGCACCACACGCGCGCGCGGTTCCGCGGCGAACGGTGATGCCGCGAGGCGGTCGCGGATCATTTCGAGAATTTCTTCGATGCGCGGCTTGACGATCCGCACCAGTTGCGCACGCGACACATATTGCGGCGCGTCGCCCTCGTCCTGATCGACCGGCGGCACCGAGATCATGTCGCGCTCGTCCGAACCGCCGGTGAGCACGCTGCCGTAGAGCGTCTTGATACGCTCGGCATCGGCGATGCGCGTGTTCAGGCCGCGCGCGATATCCATGGTGACGTGATGGCCACCGAGCGCGAAGCCGTCGCCGTGCACGAACCGTCCGCCGCTGAACACTGCGATCGTGGTGGTGCCCGCGCCCATGTCGATCAGCGCCGCGCCGAGATGACCTTCGTCCTCGGCCAGCGCCGACAGCGCCGCCGCATAGGGGCTTGCCACCATCGACGCGACGCCGATATGGCAGCTTTCGATGGCGTACATCAGGTTGCGGATGACCGACATGTCGGCGGTCATCACATGCATGTCGACGCCGAAGTTGCGGCCCAGCATGCCGCGCGGATCGCGGATGCCGGACACGCCGTCGAGCGTGTAGCCGATCGGCAGCGAATGCAGGACAGCGCGGCCGGGACGCGCCGAATGCCGGCTGCCGGCGGCCACGACGCGCGCGATGTCGCGCTCCGCGACGGCGGAGCCGTTCACGGTCACCGACGCGGACATCAATTCGCTCGCCGGTTTGCCGGCCGATATCGAGACCATCACCGATTCAAGCTGCATCTTGGCGGAGCGCTCCGCGAGGTCGATAGCCTGGCGCAGCGCCTCCTCGGCGGCTTGCAGATCGACCACCGCGCCGCCTTTGATGCCGCGCGCGAACGTGTGACCGAAGCCGATCACCTCAACGGTATGGCTGCGCCGGTGCGGCCCTTCTTTCGCCAACTGCGGCTTGAGCCGCGCGATCAGGCACGCGACCTTGCTGGTGCCGACGTCAAGCGCCGCCACCAGCGCAGAGCGCTTCGGCGACACCGGCTTGGCTTTCGGCGTGACTCCGAACTGGAGGACGGTCATACGCGCCCTCCCTTCTTGGCCTTTTTCGCCAGATCCTTGAGCTGCTCCTGCCGGGCCTGCGCCGCCTTTTCAGACAGGCGCACGGTCACGCGATCGGACAAGCGCATGTCGACGACGGCGATATCGCGCGTCAAAAGCCTGGCTTCACGGTCGAGCGTGACCAGGCGCTCCAGTGCGCCGGCGGTTCCGGTCTCCGGCAGGCGGACGTCGAGCCCGCTGCGCAGCCGCAGGTTCCAGCGGCGCTCGCCGACAAGGACAGACGCCAGCACCTGATCGCGGATCGCCGGAAAGCGGTCGAGCAGTTCGAGGAAATCCTTGGCGCGCGTCTCCGCGCCGCGGCCGACGACCAGCGGCAGCGTCAGCAGTTGCGGCGCGACGAAACCTTCCAGCACCGTGCCATCGTCGGCGATGACGGAGACGCGGCGATCCTTCTGCCAAAGCGCGAACGGCTCGCGCTCCTTGATCTCGATCTGGAGCTGGCCGGGAAGCAGCTTCCGCACGGTGGCGTCGGCGATCCAGGAATTGGTCTTGAGCCGTTCGCGGGTCGCGTCGGCGTCGAGGAACAGAAGCGACGACCGCCCCGTCACCCGGGCGGAAGCGAGCACCTCTTCCTTGGTCAATTGGTTGTGCCCGGTGACCGTCAGATCCGTGATGCTGAAGCCGACGGTGTTGGCGGCCTGGTCGCGCGCGTCCTCGAGGAACTCGACGATCACCGGCATGTGCTCGCCTTTGACGACGCCGTAGGCGAGGCCTCCTAGGATGAGCGTGGTCGCGGCCGCAGCGCCGGCGCCGCGCGGCAGCCGGACGCGAATGAGCCGGATCCAGCAGCGCTGCAAGAGCCGCCGGAAACCGGTTGCTGGCATCGGTTCAATGACGTGCTGCGGGCGCGGAGGCGCACGCAGCACGGCGCCGCCGGTCGGCGGGCGGGCACGCAGCCGCGCGATCCGGATCAGCGATTGAGCGATGCGTCCTCGACCATCCATCGCACAAGCTCGTCAAACGGAATGCCCGCGTGACCCGCGAGCTCGGGCACGAGCGAGGTCTCGGTCATGCCAGGTTGTGTATTGACCTCGAGACAGACCAGTCCCTCCGTCCCCTCGAGGCGGTCATCAAAGCGGAAATCCGCCCGACTTACGCCGCGGCAGCCGAGCGCCTTGTGCGCCCCCAACGCTAGTTCTCGGACCTGTTGGTAAACAAAGGGTGAAATCGGCGCCGGTAGCAGGTGGCGGGACCCACCCGGGGCGTACTTCGCCTCGTAGTCATAGAACCGAACCGTCGGCTCGATCTCGATCACGCCGAGCGCCTGCTCGCCCATGACGGCGCAGGTCAACTCCTTGCCGGCAATGTACTTTTCGACGATGACCTGATCGCCATAAGTCCAGTCATCGCGCGTCAGTTCTTGCGGCGGGTGGGCGTGTTCGGCGGTAACCACAAAAACACCTACCGACGACCCCTCGGCGATCGGCTTGATCACATAGGGCGGCTGCAGGAGGTGTGACTTGGCCGCTTCCAGGCGGTGGGCGACGATCCCCTCCGGCACCGGGACACCAGCGGCGCGGAAAACAGCCTTGGCCATGTCCTTCTGCATCGCCAGCGCGGACGCGAGCACGCCGGAATGGCTGTAGGGAATCCCGACGATCTCAAGCAGCCCCTGCAACGTGCCATCCTCCCCCGGCCGGCCGTGCAGCACGTTGAGCGCCACGTCGGGTTTGACGGTGTTGAGCACGGAGGCGATGTCGCGGCCGACGTCGATGCGAGTCACCCGATAGCCGACCCGCGCGAGCGCGTCCGCACAGGCCTTCCCGGACCGCAGCGACACATCCCGCTCGGCCGACCAACCGCCCATCAGAACGGCGACGTGCTTGTCCACCATGCCCCTTGCTTCAGCCGAAACTGATTCGCATTGGAGCCAATAGAATCGAGATTTTGCGGGCCGTCGAGAGTCTTAATGCATTGTGTCTGACGGAAGTTGTGCAGGCAGCCGTCGAACGCGTTCACGCCCTGCGTTCGACCTCGGACATAGGCTCCACAGGACTCGGGAACCCGTCATAAAGCCAGGCGAGGCAACGGTGCATATGCGCCTCGTCCCAGGCGGCTATCGTCTCGTTGCGCACGTCCCGGGCGATGCCTTCGGCGTGATAGAAATCCCAGAGCGCGCGGGACTCGAGCTGGAGGCGCGACGTGCGCAGTATCCGGGCACTCTCGAAGCGCCGGAACGCGCCCGCAAAGTCGCCGCCGGCCGCATGGATCAGTTCCGCCAGGCAGAGCCCGTCCTCGATCGCCATGCAGGCGCCCTGTGCGAACGACTGCAGCGGCGGATGCGCGGCGTCGCCGAGCAGAACGACGCGCCCCTTCGACCAGCGCCGCACCGGATCGCGGTCGCCGACCTGCCAGCGCCGGCCGAGTTCCATCATCGCCAGCAGGTCGTGCATCGTCGGATGGGCGTCGCGGTACGTGTGTTGAAGCTCCGCGCGGTAGGAGCCGACGTCGCCGCGCTCGGCATGGGTCGAGGTGCGGAACACGGCGACGATGTTGAACAGGGTGCCGTGACGCAGCGGATAGTGCACGATATGGAAGCCCGGCCCACCCCAGAGCACCACCTCCTGGCGGTGCACGTCGGCCTTCAGCTCCGACATCGGCACGATGGTGCGGTGTGCGACATAGCCGACCGGGCGCGGCTCGCCGTCGCCGATCAGCGTCGCACGGACCAGCGAACGGAAGCCGTCGGCGGCGACCAGCGCAGGGCCGGCGACGCTGCGGCCATCGGCAATGGTGAGCGCGACGCCATCGTCGCGTTCCTCGAAGCCGGTGACCATGGCGTCCGGCACCAGCTCGATCTCCGGCCTGCGCTTGCAGGCGTCGAGCAGTGCGTTATGCAGGTCGATGCGGTGGACGATGATGTAAGGATGCTTGAAGCGCGCGCGAAATGACGCGCCGGTCGGCATGCGCAGTAGTTCGCGACCAGTCAACGCGTCACGCATCAGCACGGCGGGCGGGCAGTCGGCTTTCTCCATCACCGCATCGGTCACGCCGATGCGGTCGAGCACATGGAAGACGTTGGGGCCGAACTGGATGCCATAGCCGATGGCGCCGAACTCGGGCGCGCCTTCCAGGACGCGGCTCGCGGAGCCGCGCTGCGCCAGCGCCAGCGCGGTGGTGAGACCGCCAAGGCCGCCACCGATGATCAGGATGGGATCGCGACTGGACAATCAGCCCCCGTCATTCCGGGCGCGGGCGAATGCCCGCCAGCCCGGAATCCATTCTCGCGAATCTGCCCGTGTTTGAAAAGCAGCGCCGAAAGGACGTTTGATGGTCGCGGATCGGGGCTCGCGACTTCGTCACGCCCCGGAATGACGGAGTATTAGCCCACCCCGATCCGCTTGATCTCCCACTCGAGCTCCACGCCGGACGTCTCCTTCACGCGCTTGCGGACGGTTTCGCCCAGCGTCTCGATGTCGGCGGCGGTGGCGTTGCCGCGGTTGATCAGGAAATTGCAGTGCAGCTCCGAGACCTGCGCATCGCCGACGCTGAGCCCGCGGCAGCCGGCGGCGTCGATGAGCTGCCAGGCCTTGTGGCCGGGCGGATTCTTGAAGGTCGATCCGCCAGTGCGGCTCTTGATCGGCTGCGTGGCTTCGCGGCTTTCGGTGATCTTGTCCATCTCGGCGGCGATAGCGGCGGGATCGCCGGGCGTGGCTTGAAACAACGCCTCGGTGAAGATGATGTCGTCGGGCAAACCGCAATGACGATAGGTGTAATCCATGTCGCCATTGGCGAAGACATGGATCTTGCCGCCGCGATCGACGCCGCGCGCCTCGACCAACGCGTCCTTGGTCTCGCGGCCGTAGGCGCCGCCGTTCATGCGCAATGCGCCGCCGATCGCGCCCGGAATGCCGCGCAGGAACGCGAGCCCGGCAAGTCCCGCTTTCTGGGCCGCCTGGGCAACCCTGACATCCGGCACCGCGGCGCCGGTGCGGATGCGCTCGCCTTCCACCTTGATGTCCGAGAAGCCGCGCCCGAGACGGATCACGACCCCCGGCACGCCGCCATCGCGCACAATCAGGTTGGAGCCGAGGCCGACCACGGTCACCGGAATGTCGGCCGAGAGTTTCGAGAGGAAGGAGGACAGGTCCGCCTCATCCTCCGGCACGAACAGCACCTGCGCGGGACCGCCGACGCGGAACCAGGTCAGCGGCGCCAGCGGCTCGTTCGGCAGCAGCCGCCCACGCAGTTGCGGTAGCTTCGATTTCAGCTCGGGAACGATGTCAGGGAACGGCATGTGCGCGGATACTAGCGGACCTCAGGGCCATTGCTATCCCGGATAAACCGCTCCACGGCGCGCCGGTACTTGCGCCAAGTCTCGAGACCCTCTCGCACGCATTCTTGCCTGCTTTGATAGCCGGTGTGGTCTTTCGCGCAATGATCGCGGACCGTCTGGGGGGTGACGCATCGCCAGTCCACCGGCGGGCGAGGCTGCTTGCGACCAGAGCATTCGAAGTTCGACAACGGGAAGAACTCATCGCCGTGCTGAGCCGCCAACAGCGACGAACCACAACTGTCGCGCATCTCGACACAGGCCAGCGGTGCAATTACTTGGTCGAAATCGAGGCACCGCACGGCCGAACGGGTACATGTTGCACCGGCTTCCTTCACCGGGCCACACTGCGCCTGCCGCGAGAGCGCATTGTACCTGGTACAGCTCACGCACTCGTCGGTCCATCGGGTGCAAAACTGGCTGTTCCACGTTGCTGCCGTGCGATCGCGGCCCAGTTCGACGGCTCGTGCAGGAACCGGCGACAGCCGCACCGCTTCCGTCTGCGCAACAGTTTCGCCGACTGCCGGCGCGACATGCAGACCGAATGCGAACGCAAGCGCTAACACGTACCAGCCTTGCCTATGCATGGCTCACGCCACCTTGCCGGTCGCCGCCAGCTCGCCGGGCAGCGCATAGGCCCATTGCGTGATGTTGCCGGCGCCGAGGAACACCACGATGTCGCCCGGGCGCACCAGCCGCTTGACGATGCCGGCGATGTCCTGCGGGCCGTCGAGCGGAATCACCTGGCGGTGGCCGCGCGCGCGCATGCCCTGCACCAGGGCGTCGCGGTCGGCGCCGGCGATCGGTTGTTCGCCGGCCGGATAGACTTGCGCGACCATCACGGTGTCGGCGTCGTTGAAGCAGGTGCAGAACGACTCGAACAGGGTCGCAAGCCGTGAATAGCGATGGGGCTGCATGATCGCGATCACCTGCCCCTTGGTCGACTCGCGGGCGGCGCGCAGGACCGCCGCGATTTCGACCGGATGGTGGCCGTAATCGTCGATGATCGGCACGCCGTTCCATTCGCCGGTACGGGTGAATCGGCGGCGCACGCCGCCGAAATTCTCCAGCGCGTTGCGGATCATGTCGTCGCCGATCCCGAGCTCATGCGCGACCGCGATCGCGGCGGTGGCATTGAGCGCGTTGTGCCGCCCCGGCATCGGCAGGCGCAGATTCTTGATGGAGTGGACTTCCTGACCGGCGCGGTTGCGGAACATCACGGCGAAGCGGGACGCGCCGTTGACGTGGTCGATATCGATGAGCCGCACGTCGGCCTGCGGATTCTCGCCATAGGTGATGATGCGGCGGTCCTCGATGCGGCCGACAAGCTGCTGCACGACCTCGTGGTCGGTACACATCACCGCGAAACCATAGAACGGCACGTTCTCGACAAAACCGCGAAACGCTTCCTGCACCGCATCGTAGGTCTTGAAGTGGTCGAGGTGCTCGGGATCGACATTGGTGACGATGGCGATGTCGGCCGGGAGCTTGAGGAAGGTCCCGTCGGACTCATCGGCCTCCACCACCATCCAGTCGCCGCCGCCCAGACGCGCATTGGTGCCATAGGCTTCGATGATGCCGCCGTTGATGACCGTCGGATCGAGATTGCCGGCATCGAGCAGCGCGGCAACCATGGAGGTGGTGGTGGTCTTGCCGTGGGTGCCGGCGACCGCGACGCAGCTCTTGAGCCGCATCAGCTCGGCCAGCATCTCCGCGCGCCGCACCACCGGGAGCCGCTTGGCGCGCGCCGCGACCAGTTCGGGATTGTCGCGCCGGATCGCGGTCGAGACCACGACGACTTCGGCGGCGCCGAGATTGGCCGCGGCGTGGCCGATGGATACCGTCGCGCCCTTATCGCGCAGCCGTTTGATGTTGGCGCCGTCGGCGGCGTCGGAACCCTGCACGACATAGCCGAGATTGATCAGCACCTCGGCGATACCGCTCATGCCGATGCCGCCGATGCCGACGAAATGGACGGGGCCAATGTCGCGCGGCAGTTTCATGATCGTGGCACTCCCGACTCAGCGTCCTTCAACGCCATAATATAGAGCATCAACCTGGAATTGGCCCCAAGGCTTGTAACCTCTGTTGTTTCTAGACGATATGCCCCCACCTCACCCAGCGATGCAAGTCACCGGAACCACTTCATGACCGCCTTCCCATACCCCGTCGAAGCCGTGATTTTCGACATGGACGGGTTGCTGCTCGACACCGAGAATGTCTATCGCCGCGCCATGATCACCAGCGCGTCCGGCCTGGGCTACGATTTTCCGGAAACATTCTGCCATTCGCTGGTCGGAACCGCCGAGACCGAAATCCACGCCATCCTCCGGCAGCGGTTTGGCGACGACTTCCCGATCCCGCAGCTTTTCCGGGAATGCGAGGTCGAGATGCAGCGCCTGCTCGACACCGGCGTTCCGGTGAAAGCCGGCGCGACCGAGCTGATCGGCGAACTTGCGGCACGCAAACTGCCGATGGCGGTCGCGACATCGACCGTGCGAAGGATCGCCGAACATCATCTCAAGCGTGCGGGCCTGCTCGATCATTTCGCCGCCGTCTGCACCCGCGAAGATGTCACGCGCGGCAAACCGCATCCGGACCTGTTCCTCAAGGCAGCGAGCCACCTCGGCGTCCGCGCCGAGCGCTGCCTCGTGCTCGAAGATTCCTATCACGGCGTCCGCGCCGCGCATGCGGCCGGCGCGATGCCGGTCATGGTGCCGGACCTGCTTCCGGCGACCGACGAACTGCGAGCGCTGTGCATCGCGGTCGTCCGCGACCTGCACGACGTGCGTGCGATGTTGAAGGTGGGTTAGG
>Ga0247825_10003563_pt1 | contig 10271 bp, 12 predicted proteins | sample 13C_Vanillin_Day_FD_194413 | JGI IMG/M metagenome (GOLD analysis project Ga0247825, IMG submission 194413) | Soil microbial communities from agricultural site in Penn Yan, New York, United States - 13C_Vanillin_Day48 | ecosystem: Environmental > Terrestrial > Soil > Agricultural land | place... | reverse complement strand
GATGAGTACGAGGATGACTGCGAGCTTCATGTCGAGCCTACGCGATTCCCGGATTATCCTTAACGCCCAGGAGCCTTGGCTGGTTCACACGCCGCGGCGAGATGTTTCGCCGCGATCGCAGGTAGCGGCCCACGACGTCCCAGATGGGCTCGCCCTCGGCCCGTTCGGGCACGGGCGGGGCGACGGGCGCCCAACCCGCTACTTTATAGCGTTTGTCGGCCTCCATCGGCGTGCCGCGGATTCTCATTTCCGAGATGCGCGCGCCGATCCTGGCCGCGGGCGCGATGGCATACGTCATGCCGCCGACGCGCACCATGTCGCCCCCCTGCCGCAGGTACGGATCGGAATGAAAAACATTATCGGCTACGTCCTCCAATATGGCTTTGATCTGCGCGCCGGTGAGCTCGTTCACGCTGGTTTGCGGATAAGTGATGGCCGTCTGCTCCATCAGGTGCTCGAGGGTGATCGCTTCGCCCGGCAGCAGGGTCGTGCCCCAGCGGAACCCGGGCGAGAACGCGAGCTGGGCGTCCTTCTCGGCGGCGAGCGCTTCGAGGATGAGCTCGTCGAAGCTGCCGTTGAAGTTGCCGCGGCGATAGAGCAGGGTCTCGCTCACGGCCAGCTTCTCGGCCAGCTTCTGCGCGAAGGGCATGCGCACCTCGGCGATGTACGAGGCCATCGCGGAATCGGCGGGAAGCAGGTTCGCGAATACCGGCAGCAGCCGGTAGCGGTAGCCGGTGACGCCGCTGCCGCGCACCTCGAGATCGAGCACGGCGACGAACTTCCCGTTGGAGCCGGCGTTGGTCACCAGCGTCTTTCCCACGCGCGTGGGCCTCGGCACCGCGTCGTGGGTGTGACCGCCGAGAATGGCATCGATGCCGCGCACGCGGCCGGCGAGCTTCAGGTCCACGTCCATGCCGTTGTGGGACAGCAGCACCACCGCCTTGGCGCCTTGCGCGCGCGCCTCCTCGACGGTCTTCTGCAGCCGCGCTTCCTGGATGCCGAAGGTCCAGTCGGCCACCATGTGGCGCGGGTTGGCGATCGGCGTGTAAGGGAACGCCTGCCCGATGATCGCCACCGGCACGCCGTTCAGCGCACGCAGCGCGTACGCCCCGAACACCGGCTCCTCGAAATCCACCGTGCGCACGTTCTGGGCGAGCAGTTCTATCGGCTTGAGCTCGGCGAGCGATTCCAGTACCCGCTTGTCGCCGTACGTGAATTCCCAGTGCGCGGTCATGAAGTCCACGCCCAGGAGCTTCTGCGCCCCGATCATGTCGGCGCCGCGCGTCCACAGCGCGCTCGCCGAGCCCTGCCAGCTGTCGCCGCCGTCGAGGAGCAGCGCGTGCGGCCGGCCGGCGCGCAGCCGCTTCACCAGCGTGGCGAGATGGGCATAGCCGCCGAGCTTGCCGAAGCGCCGCGCCAGCGCCTCGAAATTCACGTGCGAAAACGCGTACGCCGCGGCGCTGCCGCGCTCGAGGCGGTAGTGCTCGAGCAGGTGCTCGCCGACGAGGTGCGGCGGCCTTCCGTCCCCGAGATTGACGCTCGGCTCACGGAAATACACCGGCAACAGCTGCGCATGCACGTCGGTGATGTGCAGCAGCGACACATTGCCGAAGGGCGGCAGATCGTAGAGCGCCTCGCTCGCCCGCGCCTCGGCGGCGTCGGGCCGCAGGCTCGCGCCCGCCGCTGCGGCCAGGAGTAACGCCTCGAGAAAGTCCCGGCGCCGCAACGGCTACTGGTTGACCGGGGAGGCGGGGTCGAGCAGCAGTCCGACGAGATCCTTGATCTGCTCCTCGGTCAGCGTCCCCGAGTAGCCCAGGCGCGGCATCTGCGAGCACAGGTTGTAGGCCTTGGCGTTGTAGATCTTGCCGTAGACGTACTTCTGGACCTCGGGGCCGTTCCCGTGCAACGCGCCGAACCGGTACAGGCTCGGGCCGATCGTGCCGAAGGAGCTCTCCCGCGGCGAGAGCTGGTGGCAGTTGTAGCAGCTGCCGTCGTTCGGCGCGCCCGGCTTGTCGCTCCAGGTGAGCCCGCGTCCGCCCTGGGCGATACGCTCGCCGCGCTGCCAGCTGCCGATCAGCGCGCCGCCCGGGAACACGATGCTCTTCAGCTGGTCGGCCTCGAGCGTCTTCGCGAGCTCGGCGGGCGGCTTGCCGTTGGTCTCGTTGCACACGCGCTGCAGCGCGTCGGGTACCACGCGGTCCATCGTCGCCTGGCCCCGAGGCTGAAAATCGCGCTTGAGGACTTTCTCGACATCGGCCTGGGCAAGGGCCGTCAGGGGCGCAGCCAGCAGAAGAGCGGCGAGCCTCATCGCTTTGTTCCCGGGCCGCGATACGGCTCGCCCTTGCCGGTCGCGGTGAGGAACATGTTGAGCGCGTTGGTCGCCTCCGAGGCAAACACCGGCTCGGGCATGCGCATCTGCCGGTAGCAGTCGTTGAGGCGCCATTGCATGGTCTTGAACTGGCTGTTCGAGACGCGGTAGGCGGGCCAGGTCGCGACCACGGGCCGCGCCGCTTCGGGCTTGTAGAGCACCGGCAGATCCTGCATGCGGATGCGCTTGCCCTCCTCGCCGTGGCAGCTCGCGCACGAGAAGTCCCAGGGACCCGCGCGGTGGAAAAAAAGCCTCTGGCCGAGCTCGAATGCCTCCTTCTCCCTGGGATGCGCCGTGCCGGGGGCCATCTTCACGCCGCGCGACTGGGCCGCAATGTAGGCCGACAGGTACTCCATCTCGGAGGCGCGATCGTCGTTGCCGAAGACGCGCTGGGTTGCCTCCTTGCGGCTGCGCCCCTGGAGCGTTTCCATGCAGTAGAGCAGGCGCGTCTCGAGGTCCATGACCCGGTCGGCGTCCCTGAAATAGCGCGGCAGCCGCGCATACGCCGCCTTCAGCACGCCCGGCCCCATGCCGAGATCGCACTTCTCGAGGGACACGCTGTTGGGCCCCTGCGGCTTTTTCCACAGCGCCTCGCCCTCGAGCTCGTAGAGCTCGGCCGGGCTGCCCTCGGCGATCATCTGCTGGTACTTCTGGATTTCCTTCTTCGCATCCTGCCCGAGCGCGGCGCCGGCCGTGAGAAGCAAGAGAAAAGCAAACCCTCGCATCAGGCAACCGCGCCTTCGATGCGGCTGGACTCTCCCTTGTTGTCGAGCCAGCTCACCTCGACCTTGTCGCCCTTGGCGCCGCCCTTCAGCCGGAACGAGAACACCGGGTTGCGCGACACGGCCTGGCTCACCTCGGCTTCGACCACGGTCCTGCCGTTCAGCTTGACGGTGATGTTCTGGATGAAGTGCAGCGGCTGGCCGCTCTGCGCGGTGGTCATGGGATGCGTCATGAGCACGCGTATCTCGGTATGAGCGGCGGCGGTGTTGCCGCCGGCGAGGGTTGCCCGCATTTTCATGGGTCCGGCCATATCAGCCTCCGCAGCCTCCGATGGTCACCTTGATCTCGCGCGTGGCGGCGTAATGCCGGCCGCCCGCGCTCGCCACGACCCGCACGTCGGAGGTCTCGGCCATCTTCACGTTCACCTTGACGTAGGGCAGCGCGCCTTCCTTGAAGTCGAACTTGGCCGCGAGCGGAAAGGGATTCTTCTCCAGCACCACGGCGAGCGAGGTCGTGCCGGGGATGTTGCTCACGATCTCGATCGGCACGACGGCGCCATTCTCGGCGATCTGCGGCGCGTCGATCACGATGTCCTTCGACGGCGCGGGGTTCGCAGCGCCCAGGCCCTTGAGCGCGTCCTGGGGCGTCTTGGCGCCGAACGCGTTCTCGTTCCAGGCCGCAAGCGCCGCGAAGGGCCTGGCGAGCATGAAGGCGAGCGCGCCCAGCAGGGTCCTGCGCAGCCGGTTCATCGTGTGTTCTCCCGCTTCTTTCCTGGACGACGGGGCGTATTTTAGCGTTCGGAGCGGCGGAATACCCCTGACTTGCCTCCGAGTTTTTCCTCCAGCCGCAGCTCGCCGAGCGTCATGCCGCGGTCCATGGCCTTCACCATGTCGTAGATGGTGAGCAGGCCCACGGCCGCGGCGGTGAGCGCCTCCATCTCCACGCCGGTGGGCCCGCGGCATTCGACTCGGGCCCGCACCCGGATGGAGGAAGCCTTCCTGTCGAGCTCGAAGTCCACCGCGACGCGAGTGACGGCGATCGGATGCGCGAGCGGGATCAGCTCGGGAACGCGCTTTGCCGCCTGGATTGCGGCGATGCGGGCCACGCCGAGCACGTCGCCTTTCTTGGCCCGTCCGCCGGCGATGGCCCGAAAAGTTCCCGGATTCATCGCGATGCGTCCCGAGGCGACGGCGACGCGGTGAGTCGCGTCCTTGGCGCCTACATCCACCATATGGGCCGCCCCCCTCGCGTCAAAATGCGTGAGACGCGGGGTTAGCCTCGATGTCAGCTTCCTCGCCATACCCGGCGTTATGATAACCACATGCGCGCTTTCGCCTTTTTCGCCGCCGCGCTGATCGCGCTGGCGCCGCGCGCCTGGGCGCAGTCCGCGCTGCCCGATCTGGGCAGCGCAAGCGACACCGAGCTTTCGCCGCAGATGGAGCGGCGCCTGGGCGAGAGCATCGTGCGCGAGATGCGCCGCGATCCCCAGTTTATCGACGATCCGGAGGTCTCGGAGTATCTCGGATCGGTGGGCGGGCGCCTCGCCCAGGCCATGGGCGCGCGGCAGGACTTCGAGTTCTTCGGCGTGCGCGATCCCACCATCAACGCCTTCGCGCTGCCCGGCGGCTTCGTCGGGGTGCACACGGGGCTGCTCAACGCCTCCGAAAGCGAGTCGGAGCTCGCCTCGGTGCTCGGCCACGAGCTCGCGCACGTCACCCAGCGGCACATCGCGCGCATGCTCGGCCAGCAGAAGCAGATGCAGATCCCGGTGCTCGCGGCCCTGGCGGCGGCGGTGCTGCTCGGGCGCTCGCGCCCCGACCTCGCCACCGGCGCGACCGTGGCCGCCCAGGCGGGCGCAGCTTCGGCGCAGCTCGCCTACTCGCGCGATTTCGAGCGCGAGGCCGACCGCGTCGGTCTGCAGGCGCTCTCCGGCGCCGGCTACGATGCGCGCGCGATGGCGTCGTTCTTCGAGAAGATGCAGCGCTCGCAGCGCGTCTCGGACGACGGCACGCTGCCGGGATACCTGCGCACCCACCCCATTACCACCGAGCGCATCGCCGACGCGCAGAACAAGGTCGCGGGCCTGCCCTACAAGCAGCACCCCGACAGCCTGGAATTCCACCTGGTGCGGGCGAAGCTGCGCTCGGAGTCGGGCGACGCGCAGGACGCCGTTGTGTACTACGAGCGCTCCGTGAGCGAGCGGCGCTACGCCAACGAGGCGGCGGCGCGCTACGGCCTGGTGAGCGCCCTGCTGCGCGCGCGGCGCGCGCAGGCCGCCGAGGCCGAGATGGCGAAGCTGCGAGCGACGGGAGCTCCGGGGTCGATGCTCGATACCCTCGAGGCCCGCGTCAGGCTCGCGCTCAACGACCCTGCCGGCGCGGAGAAGCTGCTGGCGCAGGCCCGTTCGCGCCAGCCGCATTCGCGGCCGCTGCTGTATGCGCACGTGAGCGCGCTGCAGGAAGGCGGGCGCCACGAGCAGGCGGCGGCAGTGCTCACCGAGGCGGTGCGCTACTACCCCGGCGACCCGCGTCTGCGCGCGCGCCAGTCGCGCTCCTACGCCGCGCTCGGCAAGCGGCTGCTGCAGCACCAGGCGCAGGGCGAGTACTACGCGCTGCAGGGAAGCCTGCCGGCGGCGATCGAGCAGCTTAGCCTCGCCCGCGGCGCAGGCGACGGCGACTTCTACCAGCTTTCGGTGCTCGACGCGCGCCTGAAGGAGCTGCGCGCGCAGCAGTCGGCCGAGGGCAAGCGCTAGGCCGCGGGCTTCCCCGGCGCGCGCTTCGACGGCTCGAAGTAGGCCTCGTAAAGCAGGTCGAAGGTCTTCTCCGCCTCTGCCAGCAGCTCCTCGTCGGTCTGGGCGCGGCGCAGCGCTCCCTGCAGCAGCGTCTCGACTCCGGCGGCCTCGGGTACCGGGGTCCCGCGCAGCTCGAGAAAGTGCACGATGGCGCCGATCTTGGCGAGCGCGGCGTTGGCGCCGAGCTGAAGCTGGCCCACGATGTCCTCGTAGGTGACGCGCGCCGCGCTGGCGGCGAAGTGCGCGCCCTCGAAGCCGAAGCCGATGGCGCCGGCCGGCCGCTGCGCGGCCGCATCCAGCCATACGATCTTCGCTTCGGGATCGACGAAGCGGCGCACCAGCCAGGCGCTCGCGAGGCGGTCGGCCCAGAGGGGCCTGGTCGTGGCCCAGGTGCGTCCGTGCAGCTTCTCGCCCGGGCCGATGTAGGTCGGGGACTGCGAGAAGTAGAGTTTCCGGATCTCCTGGTCGACGCCGTCGATCGACTGCTGCGCGCGCAGCTTCGCCGGCGTGGGGAAGAAGTCGAGCGCCGAGATCGCCTCGAAGTCGCGGCGCTGCTTGAGAAGCACGCGCGCGATGGCGCTCGGGTCGGTGTGGCCGAATGCTACGCGCAGGCTCTCGACGGTCTTTACGAGGGCTGCGTACTGGGCAGAGCGGTCGAACAGGCGCCTGAGCTCCGCGTTCTGCGCCTCCGACGCGGCGCTGACGCGCAGCACCTGGGCGCTTCCGTCGCTCTTGCGGATGTACTCTGCCAGCGCGTCGAGCGCGCGGCGGTTGGCCGGCGAGTCCGGCAGCGCATAGGCGCCTTCGCGCAGCACGCCTGCGCCGAGCGACTCGAGCGTGCGCAGCACGCGCATGCGCGCGGCCGGATCCTCCGCCGGCAGCTGCGCCACCATGACGAGCCAGGCTTCCATTAGGCCGTATCATCGCTCCATAGGCCTTACCATCTTATACTGCGAGCCGCGAGCCAGATCGCCATGCATTTCGACAAGGAACTCGACGCGCGCGGGCTGAACTGCCCGCTTCCCATCCTGCGCACGAAGAAGGCGCTGACCGATCTGCAATCCGGCCAGGTGCTGAAGGTGCTCGCCACCGACCCGGGCTCGGTGAAGGACTTCCAGAGCTTCGCGCGCCAGACCGGCCATGAGCTGCTTTCGCACGACGCCACCACTCGAGAATTCACCTTCTTCATGAAGAAAAAGTGAGGCTGCCGCTCGCGCTTCTCCAGTTCTGCCTGCTGGTACCTTTGGCAGGGGCGCAACCGACTTTCACGGTTCGGGTGCTGACGCCGGAGACGGCGCTCAAGGCGGCACAGGCCGCGCTCGGCCACTGCCGCAGCCGCGGCTACCAGGCGAGCGTAGCGGTGGCCGATCGCATGGGCGTGGTACAGGTATTGCTGCGCGACCGCTTCGCCGGCCCGCATACCGTCGACATGGCGCGCGCCAAGGCGTACACGGCGGTGAGCTTTCGCGCGAGCACCGCCGAGCTCGCCGAAGCGACGCAGCCCGGCCGAGCGCAGAGCGGCATCCGCAACCGACCCGACGTGGCTGCGGTCGGCGGCGGCCTCATGATCGAGGCGGGCGGATCGCTCGTCGGCGGCATCGGCGTTTCCGGCGCGCCGGGCGGCAGGGAAGACGAAGCCTGCGCCGCGGCGGGCATCGAAGCGATCCGCGAGGACCTCGAGCTCTGATCGGGAAGTATGGAATAATCGATCGCATGATGGCCCGCTGGATCCGGTGCGGCGCGATGGACGCGTGCGAGTTCGAGCGGCTGTATTCGCGGCTCGCCGCAGCGCAGGCGAAGGGTGCGGCGCCCGCGCTGCTGTGGGCGCAGGCGCAGGCGCATTATCTCTTCGCGCTGATCGCCCCGCGCAGGCTCGCTCCAGGGCGCGTGACGCGCTGGATTTCGTGGGCGCTCGCGCCGGCGCTCGCCACCTACCGGCAGTTCGGCCTCGCGGCATACCTGCAGGACGAGGCGATGTGGCTGCACGGCCGCAGGATCGCCGGCAGCGAGGTGCGCGCCATCGGCGAGTGCGCGGTCGTCGCCTCGAGCTTCCTCGCGCAGTTCCCCGCGAAGTGCGTCGTCGTGCCCTCGCGCGACCTCGAAGACGCTTTCCGCACCCGCCTCGAAGCGCAGCACGGCTGGCAGTTCGACCATTCCTGGCCGACCGAGCCCGAGCGCAGCTTCCCTCAGGTGCCGAGCTTCTCGTAAACCGGGCGGATCGCGCGCCCGATCGCGCCGAGCTGCGTGCGGTAGGCGGCGGCAGCAGCGATGCCGAGCACCCCGCAGGCGAGGAGCGTGTGCTGCGGGCCGATGTGCTCCGAGACCCAGCCCGTGGCGAGCGCGCCGAGCGGCGTCATGCCGATGAACGACATCACGTAGAGCGAGGCGATCCGGCCGCGCAGCTCCTCGGGCACGATGCTCTGCAGCACGGTGTTGGACGACGCCGCGGTGAGCATCAGGCCGAGGCCGACGAAGTACAGGGCCGGCAGCGCGAGCCACAGGGTGCTCGAGAACGAGAAGAGACACAGCGCCGCGCCGGCCACCGCGACGGTCCAGCCGATGAGGCGAAAGAGGCCCCGGATCCCCGAGCGCAGCGCGAGGTACACCATCCCGCTCAGGGCGCCGAGCCCCGCGGCCGAGATGAGCAGGCCCAGCGTGCCCGAGTCGCCGTGGAACGCCTCGCGTGCGAACCACGGCAGCAGCGCCACGTAGGACCCGATCGTGAGGCTGGCCGAAGTGAGAAGCAGCAGCGCGCAGCGCGATGGCAGGAAGCCGTACGCGTAGCGCGCTCCCGCGGCGAGTTGCTCGAAGATTCGAAGCCGGCCGGGGGGTGCTCGGGGAGGGCTCGACGGGATTCTCGACAGCGCGAGCAGCATGGCGAAATACGATGCGGCGTTGGCGCCGAAGCCCCAGGGCTCTCCCAGCGCCGCGATGAGCACGCCGCCCACCATCGGGCCCAGGAAGCGCGCGAGGTTCATCATGACCGAGTTGAGCGCGATCGCGCTCGGCAGGTCCGCGCGCCCGCCGACGAGCTGGATCAGGATCGACTGGCGTGCCGGCGCGTCCCACGCGTTCACCAGCCCGAGCACCAGGTTTCCGGCGATGAGATGCCAGGGGCGCACCGCATCGAGCGCGACCAGCCCGAACATCGCGCTCGCTTGCAGCGCGGCAATGCAATTCGTCGCCATGAGCAGGCGCCGGCGGTCGAGCCGGTCGACGAACACGCCCGCCACCGGCGCGAGCACGAGGAACGGGATCTGCTGGGCGAACGCAGCGGCGCCCAGCAGCAGCGTCGAGCCCGACAGGCGATACACCAGCCAGCTCGTCGCGATCATCTGCAGCCAGGTGCCGATCTGCGACACGCCCTGGCCGGCGAAGAACCAGCGGAAATCGCGGTGCCGCAGGGCGCGCAGGCCTTGCGCCCAGCTCACTTGCGGCCGCGGAGCTTCTGCAGCTGTTCCTGCAGCTTCAGGAGGTTCTGCTCGGAATCGGCGAGGCGCTTTCGTTCCTGTTCGACCACCTGCGCCGGGGCGCGTTCCACGAACGAGGCGTTGGCGAGCTTCGCCTTGAACCTGGCGATTTCGCCGGCGAGGCGGGCGATCTCCTTCGAGATGCGCTCGGCCTCGAGGGCGGGATCGACCTCCTTGTAGAGCATGATGCGCGCATCGCCCACCACCGCGACCGGGGCGGTGGAGTCCGGAAGCACCTCGACTTGCCGGATTTCGCTCAGCCTTGCGAGAGCTTGAACGGCCGCTAATGTCATCTCGACCTCGCTCACAGGCGGGGGAGCTGTGGCATACAGCGGCAGTTTTTCGCCGGGCGGGATCTTCGCTTCGCTTCGCAAGTTCCGCGCGGCGACGGTCCATTCCTTGAGCACCGCCATGTCGCGCTCGGCGGCCGCGTCGATCTTCTCGGGCTGCGTCTTCGGGTATGGCTGAAGCATGATGGTGTCGCCCTGCTTGCCGGCGAGCGGCGCCACCTTCTGCCAGAGCTCCTCGGTGATGAAGGGTGCGATCGGGTGTAGGAGGCGAAGCGCTGTCTCGAGCACCCGGACCAGGGTGCGGCGGGTGCCGCGCTGCACGGCCTCGTCGGGGCTCTGCAGCTGCAGCTTGGCGAGCTCCACGTACCAGTCGCAATACTCGTCCCACACGAAGCGGTAGATCGCGTTCGCCACGTTGTCGAAGCGGTATTCGGCGAAGCCTTGCTCGGCCTCCGCCTCCACGCGCTGGAGCTGGCTCACGATCCAGCGGTCGATGAACGACAGCTTCACCGGGAGTTTTTCGTCCAGCCCGCAGTCCTTGCCTTCGGTGTTCATCAGCACGAAGCGCGCCGCGTTCCACAGCTTGTTGCAGAAGTTGCGGTAGCCCTCGCAGCGGTTGAGGTCGTAGT
>Ga0247825_10003562_pt1 | contig 10274 bp, 13 predicted proteins | sample 13C_Vanillin_Day_FD_194413 | JGI IMG/M metagenome (GOLD analysis project Ga0247825, IMG submission 194413) | Soil microbial communities from agricultural site in Penn Yan, New York, United States - 13C_Vanillin_Day48 | ecosystem: Environmental > Terrestrial > Soil > Agricultural land | place... | reverse complement strand
GAAGACGCCGTTCAACGAGAAGGTCGTGGAGCTGGTCCACAGCCACGGCGTGGGCACGCTGAAGCCCGATCCCAAGAACCTCGAGCCGCTGGCGCGGATGCTGCCGCGCTGACCCGAGCGGACGGGGCGATGGACACGTTCCGGTTCGGCGAGGTCGGCATCACGCGGGTGGTTGAGATCGGACGCTCATTCTATCCGACGACGAGCATGCTGCCGGAGTCCACACCGGAGGCGATCGCCCGCCACCACGGCTGGCTCAAGCCCGACTTCTTCGACGAGGACACCGGCGATCTCGGCTCGCGCATCCAGACCTGGGTGGTCCGGATGCCGGGGCGTACGATCCTCATCGATACCGGCGTGGGCAACGGCAAGGAGCGCCACGAGTCACCGCTCTGGAACAATCGTCAGGGCACCTGGCTCCACGACCTGGCGGCGGCGGGGGTCACGCCGGAGCAGGTCGACACCGTCGTCTGCACCCACCTGCACGTCGACCACGTCGGCTGGAACACCCGGCGGCAGGGCGAGCGCTGGGTGCCGACCTTCCCGAATGCGCGGTACGTGATCCACGGCGAGGAGTGGCAGTTCTGGAAGTGGGAGAGCGAGGAGGGACGCGAGCCCTCGGGCTGCATCGCCGACAGCGTGGTGCCGATCGTCGAGGCCGGGCGCGTCGCGCTCGTCGACCAGCGCCACGAGATTGCCCCCGGCCTGCGCTTCGAGCCGACCCCGGGCCACACCCCCGGTCACGTGGCCGTCCGGCTCACGACGCCGGTCGGCCAGGCTGTCTTCGCCGGCGATCTCATGCACCGCACGGTGCAGGTGGCCGAGCCCCAGTGGAACAGCCAGTTCTGCCACGACGGCGGCCGGGCGCGGAAGACCCGGCAGGAGTTCGTCGAGCGCCACGCCGACAGCGGCGTGCTGATCCTCCCCGCCCACTTCCCGCGCCCGGGCTACGTCGTGCGCGAGGGCAGCGGCTTCCGGTTCCGGGCGGCGGCCTAGGTCACGAGCGAGGGCCGGCGGCCGATCCAGGGGCGCGCGGCCTCGAGCTGGGCGGCGAGGCGGAAGAGCGTGGCCTCGTCGCCGTAGCGGGCGACACACTGCACCGCCACCGGCAAACCCTCCGGGCTCGTGCCCAGCGGCAGCATCATCGCGGGCTGCCCGGTCAGGTTGAACCAGACGGTGAAGGGCGAGAACGTAAAGACCCGCTGCCAGTACTCGTCGACGTCGTCCAGCATCATGTCGATCCACCCCAGCCTGGGCGGCACCATGGCCAGCCCCGGTGTGAGCAGCACGTCCCAGTCGGCGTGGAAGGCAGCCATCTGGCGCCCGAGGCGGTGGGCGCTCTGGGTGGCGCGCACGTAGTCGGCGGCGGTGAGGCGCTCGCCCTTCTGACCGGTCCCGTAGGTGACCTTCTCGACCTCGCCTGGCCGGGCCGTGCGCCCGGCCGTGGGGTGGCTGGCGAGGTTGACCACGGTGTTGGCGGCGGCCAGCGTGAGGAACGTGGGCACGACCGCGCCGCCGTCGACCACCGGATTCGCTTCCTCCACCTTGTGGCCGAGGTCGGCGCAGAGGCGCGCGGTCTCGCGCAGCACCCGCAGGGGCTCGGCCTCGACCGTGGCGCCGTTGGGCGCCGACGCCGTCCACGCGATGCGCAGCCGGCCGGGCGCCGCCCCCACCTCCTGCAGGAAGGGCCGGGTCGGGGCCGGAGCCACGTAGGGGTCGCCGGGGCCGGCGCCGGCGGTGGCGTCGAGCAGCGCGGCGCTGTCGCGCACGCTCAGCGAGACCGCATGCTCGATAGAGCAGCCGGCCAGTCCCTCGCCGGCATAGGGGGCCATCGTGTTGCGCCCGCGGGTGGGCTTGAGGCCGACCAGGCCGCAGCACGCGGCCGGCGCGCGGATCGAGCCGAAGCCGTCGCTCGCGTGGGCCAGCGGCAGCATGCGGGCACCGACGGCGGCGGCCGCACCGCCGCTGGAGCCGCCCGAGATGCGGGTGACGTCCCAGGGATTGCGCGTCGGTCCGTGCAGCTGCGGCTCGCAGGTGAGGCTCAGGCCGAGCTCGCAGGTGTTCGTGCGGCCGAAGATCACCAGCCCCGCGCGCTTGAGCCGGACGACGTGCTCGCTGTCGGCGGCCGGCGGCGGGGTGTCGGCGAAGAAGCGCGAGCTGCGCGTCATCGGCACGCCGGCGATCGAGGCCGAGAGGTCCTTCATGAGAAACGGCACGCCGCTGAACGGCCCCGCGGGCAGGCCCTCGGCGATCGCCCGGCGGGCGAAGTCGTAGAGCGGCATCGTCACCGCGTTCACCGCGCCGTTGCGCGCCTCCACGCGTGCGATGGCCGCCTCCAGCAGCTCGGCCGGCGACACCTTCTTCTGGCGCACCAGCTCGGCGAGTCCCAGCGCGTCGTAGGCCTCGAACTCCGCAAATCCCTTCATGCGCGTCTCTCCAGGACGAGATAGCCGGGGACGGCGAGGGCGGCGAACAGCAGGCCGAGCCCGGCGTCGCCCTCGTCGTACCAGCCTTCCTCGTGCAACAGGTTGAGGGTGCCGAGCGACCGGCCGTCCCAGACGATCGGCAGGTTGAGCACCGAGCCGCAGCCGAGCGAGGCGATGAGCGCGTGGTCGGCGAAGGCCCCGCGGATGTCGGTGGCCGTCCGCCCCAGGTAGGGCTGCCGGCGGTGGAGGATCTGCTCGGTCCACCGCGTGGGGGTGACCGGCTTGCGGCCGCCGACGGGATACTCGCGCGGGTGCGTGGTGTAGATGCGTTCCGACTCGTTCGGGCCGGCGTGATAGCGCATCAGCGTGAACAGGCGGTGGCCGAGGACGGCGCCGCAGGCGGCGTCGAGCGCGCCGAAGAGCGCGTCGGGCTGGCCGGGCATGGTGGCCACGGCTGCGACGGCGTCCAGGTGGGGACGCGGATCGATCGCGGGGGCCCGGCTCATCGCGCGGGAGACGCTATCATAGGTCGCCATGGAGACGCGCGTCCGGATGGCCGTGAACGGGCAGGCCGTCGAGCGCGTCGTCGAGGTGCGGCGCTTGCTCAGCGATTTCCTCCGCGAGGACCTCGGCCTCACCGGCACCCACGTCGGCTGCGAGCACGGCGTCTGCGGGGCCTGCACCGTGCTCGTCGACGGCGAGAGCGCGCGCAGCTGCCTGCTGCTGGCGGTCCAGCTCGACGGCGCCACGGTGACCACGATCGAGGGGCTCACGCCGGCGGCCGGGCTGAGTCCGCTCCAGGAGGCGTTCCGCGCCTGCCACGGCCTGCAGTGCGGCTTCTGCACCCCGGGCATGATCGTCGTGGCCCACGAGCTGCTCGCCCGCAACGCCGCGCCCACGGCCGAGGAGATCCGCGAGGCGCTGGCCGCCAACCTCTGCATGTGCACCGGCTACGTCAACATCGTGCGTGCGGTGGCGCGGGCGGCCGGTCGATGACCGCACCCGAGGCGGCCGGCTGGGTGGGGCGCCCGGTCCCGGTCAAGGAAGACGCGCGCCTCGTCGCCGGCCGCGGCCGCTTTCTCGACGACCTCACCCCGGGGCGCCTGCTCCACGTGGCGATGCTGCGCAGCCCGCACGCCCATGCGCGGATCGTCGCCATCGACGCCGCCGCCGCGTCGGCGCTGCCGGGCGTCGCCAACGTGGTGACCGGCGCCGACGCGGCGGTGGCGTCGAAACCCATCCGGCCGCTCATCCCGACCGCCGCACCGCTGGACGACTACTGCCTGGCGGTCGATCACGTCCGGTTCGTCGGCGAGCCGGTCGCGGCGGTGGCGGCGGTGGACCGGGCAACGGCCGAGGACGCCGCGGAGCTGATCCGGGTCACCTACGAGCCGCGGGCGGCCGCGCTCGATGCGGAGGCGGCGGCGCGGGGCGAGGGGCCGCTGCTCTATCCGGCGCTCGGCAGCAACGTCGTGTGGCACGACACCCTGACCTACGGCGACGTGGACGGGGCGTTTGCGGCGGCCGACGGCGTCCTGGAGGAGCGCTTCGAGATCCAGCGCTACGCCTCCACGCCGCTCGAGACCTTCGGCTGCATCGCGGAGTACGACCCCGGCACCGACGCCTACGCGTTCGTCACCAACGACCAGCGCCCCGGGCTCACGCTGGCGATCCTGGCCGAGTCGCTCGGCGTGCCGCAGGCGCGCCTGCGCCTGCAGTGCCCCGACATCGGCGGCGGCTTCGGCAACAAGCGCCGCCCGGCTTACCTGCTGATCTGCGCGCTGCTGGCCCGGCGCGCCGGCCGCCCGGTGAAGTTCCTGGAGGACCGCCGCGAGAACCTGACCGCGCTGATGCACGCCGCCAGCGGCGTCATGCACGTGGCCCTGGCCTACCGCGCGGACGGCACGCTGCTGGGGCTGTCGGTGCGCGACGTGACCGACGAGGGCAAGAACCTCGTCTCGCCCGCCCAGCACAACCTGATCAAGCTGGGCAACATCGCCAACGGCTATCGCATTCCGGCCATCCGTTACGAGGCGTGGTCGGTCCTGACCAACAAGTGCCCGAGCGGCGCCAACCGCGGCATCGGCAAGCCGTTCATGTGCTTCGCGATGGAGCGCGCCGTGGCGCTGCTGGCGCGCCGGCTCGGGCTCGATCCGGTCGAGCTGCGGCTGCGCAACTACGTGGGCCCCGACGAGATGCCGTACACCACGCCGACCGGATCACAGTACGACAGCGGCGACTACCCGGCGACCTTGCGGGCCGCCCTCGAGCGCTTCGGCTACGCGGCCCGACGCCGCGAGCAGACGGAGGCGCGCACGGCCGGCCGGCTGCTCGGCATCGGGATCGCGACCTCGGTGGAGCCGGCCGGCACCAATCTCGCCTCCTACGAGATCATCACCGGGCGCCGCGCCGCCTCGGGGTCGGCGGAAGCGGCGATGGTGCGGGTCGAGCCCGACGGCCAGGTGCGGGCCTCGCTGGGCGATCCCCCGAGCGGCCAGGGCTACGAGACGGTCGTCGCCCAGATCGTCGCCGACGAGCTGGGGCTGAGCCCCGAGCAGGTCTCGGTCGCGCGCGGCTTCGACTCCACCACGACGCCGTGGCTCTACCTGTCCGGGAACTACTCCAACAAGTTCGCGGTGACCGACACCGGCGCCGTCGTGGGCGCCGCCCGCCGCGTGCGCGACAAGCTGCTGCGCCTGGCCGCCCACCGACTGGAGATCGCGCCGGCCGATCTCGAGCTGCGCGACGGCGCCGCGCGCGTGCGGGGCGCGCCCGACCGACACCTCACGTTCCGCGAGCTGGCGCGCACCGCCTACGCCGACGTGCTGGGGCTGCCGCCGGGCGAGGAGCCGGGCCTGGAGGCGCGCCACGCGCACCAGAATCCGCTGGCCCGGCCGATCGACGCCGACCGCCGCGTGCCCTCCCAGCTGGTCTTCGCCAACGCCGCCCACTGCTGCCTGGTGGAGATCGATCCGGCGACCGGCCGCGTGACGATTGTCAAGTACGTGGTCGTGCACGACTGCGGGCGCGAGCTGAATCCGCTGATCGTCGAGGGCATGGTGCACGGCTCGACCGCGCACGGCATCGGCGCCGCGCTGCTGGAGGAGTTCCGTTACGACGCCGCCGGCCAGCTCCTCACCTCGACCTTCATGGACTACCTGAAGCCGACGGCGCTCGACGTCCCCGACATCGAGGTCGGCCGCCTCGAGCACCCCTCGCCGTTCACGCCCTTCGGCTCCAAGGGCGTGGGCGAGGGCGGCGCCATCCCGGGGCCGGCGGCGGTGGCCAATGCGGTGGACGACGCGCTCGCGCACCTGGGGGTCGTCGTGCGCTCGCTGCCGATCACGCCCGACGTCGTGTGGCGCTGGGTGGCGGGGCGCCGCTGAGCGGTCCTCGGCCGGCCGGCGTCACCAGGTCGGCGAGGCCGTCCAGGAACGCGCGCAGGCCGGGGCTCGGCACGCGATCGCGGCGCCGGATCACGCCGAGCCGCCGGCCGAGGGGCGGCGACAGTGGCAGCGCGGCCAGCTCGCCCGCGCGCGCCTCGGCCCGCACCGACATCGCCGGCACCAGCGACAGCCCCAATCCCGCCGCGACCAGCTTCTTGATCGCCTCGCCGTTGCCGAGATCCATGACGACGCGGGGGTGGCCCCGCTGCGCCGGAACCACGCGTCGATGACGCGGCGGATGGTGCCGCCGCGCTCGTAGAGGATCAGGGGCTCGCGCGCCAGCTCGGCGCGGCGTCGGCCGCCGGCTCATGGAGCGGCTGGTCGAGCTCGGCCGCGAGCTCGACTACCACAAGCTCGTGCTGGCGGCTTTCCCGTTCAACCGCAGCGGGGTGGCGCTGTACGAGCGCTGTGGGTTCCGCGAGGTCGGCGTGTATCGTGAGCAGGGGAGGCTCGACGGCCGCTGGGTGGACGTCGTCGTGATGGAGCGGCTGCTCTAGCGCTCAGCGCCCTTTCCAGCTCGCCTTGCGCTTCTCGAGGAACGCGCGGACGCCTTCCTGGAAGTCCTCGGAGAGGTAACAGGAGAGGATCAGGTCCTCGAGGCTCTCGGGAGTGACGGCGGCGATGTAGCGACGGGTGGCCTCCTTCACGGCGGCCAGCGTGAGCGGCGCGTGCTCGGTGATGCGGGCGGCCAGCTCGCGGGCGCGCGCCTCCAGCTCGCCGGCCGGGTGCACCTGGTCGATCAGACCCATCGTCTTCGCCTCGGCGGCGGTGATCAGCCGGGCCGTGATCACCATCTCGCGCGCGCGGACCGGCCCCACGGTGGCCACGAGCAGGGCCAGGCTGGCCGGGGCGGCGAAGTTGCCGAGCGTGCGGGCAATGGGGGCGCCGAAGCGGGCGTGCTCGGCGGCCAGGCGCAGGTCGCAGGCCAGCGACATGAACATGCCGCCGCCGACCGCGTCGCCCTGGATCATCGCGATCGTGGGCTTGCGCATCCCGGCGATCCGGTTCAGGACGCGCCCGATGCGGGCCTCGTAGCCGAGCGCGTCCTCCTTCGTCTTGAACGCCTGGAACTGGCGGATGTCGGTGCCGCTCACGAACGCCTTGTCGCCGGCACCGCGCAGGATCACGACGCGCACGTCGTCGTCGGCGTCCAGACGCTCGCACAGCCCGTGCAGGCCCTCGTACATCTCGAAGGTCATCGCGTTGCGGGCCTCGGGACGGTTGATGGTGACGACGGCGACGCGCGCGGCTTGCTCGAGCGTCAGATGGTCGGCGATGGGCTCGATCATGGCGCCCACGATAGCGCATCGGCGCGCCCGCCTGCTACCCTAGGGGCATGTCCTGGCTCGCCCGTGGCCGCGCCCGCGACGTCGTCGTCGCCGCCGAGCCCGACGTCGTCCTGCTGCACGGTGTGGCGGTGCTGCGGCGCCTCGGGGCGCGCATCACCCGCTACGACCCCGAAGCGGGGACCGCGGAGGCCCGGCTGCGGCGCTTCACGCGGCCGGCGCTCGTCCGGCTGCGGGCCGAGGCGGCCGGAGCCGCCGCCACCTGCCTGCACGTGGAGAGCGACGCGCTGGCCTGGGCGCCGATGTTCCGGCGCTTCCGCGGCGACCTGCTGCTGCTGGAGCGGCCCCCCGCGTGAGCCGTCGCGTCGTGCTCGTCACCGGCTTCGAGGCCTTCGGCGGCCACGCGGCCAACCCCTCGCTGGAGGTCGCCAAGGCCCTGGACGGCCGCGCCGTGGGTGAGGCGGTGGTGCGCAGCGCGGTCCTGCCCGTCCACCACGCCGAGGCCGCGCCGCAGGTGAGCCGGCTGCTCGACGAGACGGATCCGCTCGCGGTGGTGCACCTGGGCCTGGCGGGCGGCCGGGCCCGCATCGCCCTGGAGCGCGTGGCCGTGAACGTGATGGACTACGACACGCCGGACAACGCGGGCTACCGCGCCCGCGGCGAGCCATGCGTGGCGGGTGGGCCGGCCGCCTACTTCGCCACACTGCCGGTCGCGGCGATCGTCGCCGCACTGGTCGCCGAGGGCATCCCGGCCTACGTGTCGAACACGGCCGGGACGTATCTCTGCAACCAGACGATGTATGGCACGCTGCACCGGCTAACCCAGCGCCGCCATCCGGCCCGCGCCGGCTTCATCCATCTGCCGCTGCTGCCGGCGATGGTGGCCGCCGCCGGGCTGGAGCAGCCGAGCATGGACGCCGGCCTCATGGTCCGGGCCGTCGAGATCGCGCTCGGCGTCGTCGCCCGTACGCCGTGACCGACCGCGCCCGGAACGTGCTGCTGCTCGGGGCGGACTACGGACTCTTTTTGGTCGGGCTGGCGTTCGCCTCACAGGCGACGATCCTGCCGGCGTTCGCTGCCTGGCTGGGCGCCCCCAACGTGGTCATCGGCGCCATCCCGGCGGTCATGACGCTCGGCTGGTTCCTGCCCTCGCTGTTCGCGGCCGGCCACACCGAGACACTGCCCCGCCAGATGCCGTTCATCATGCGGTGGACGGGCTGGGAGCGCGCGCCCTACCTGGCCATGGCGCTGCTCGCCTTCTTCGTGGCCGAGCGCGCGCCCGCGGTCACGCTGGCCATCGTGCTGGCCCTGCTGCTGCTGAGCACCGGCATCGGCGGCCTGCTGATGCCGTCGTGGATGGACCTCATCGGCCGCGCCGTCCCCACGGCGACGCGCGGGCGCTTCTTCGCGCTGTCGAGCCTGGCGGCCGGAGTGGTCGGGTTCGGGGCCAGCGTCATCGTCGCCGAGGTGCTGGCCCGCGTGCCGGCGCCGCACAGCTACGGCGTCTGCTTTCTCCTCGCCGCGGCCGCGCTGGGGCTGTCGTGGCTCGCGCTGGCGTTCGTCCGCGAACCCGACGGCCGCGCCACGCGCGCGCCGGTGGGGCTCGGCGTCTACCTGGCGCGGGTGCCGGGGCTGCTCCGGCGCGATCGCAACCTGTCGTGGTTCCTCGCCGCCCGCGCGTTCGCCATCGCCGGTACGATGGCGGGCGGCTTCTACACCGTTCACGCGCTCCGCGCCTGGGAGGCCCCCCCGTCGCGCGCCGGCGTGTTCACCGCGCTGCTCGTCGTCGGCCACGCGCTCGGCACCCTGACGCTCGGCTGGCTCGCCGACCACGCCGGCCACCGGCTCGTGCTGCTGGCCGGCACCGGCGCGACGGTGGCCGCCAGCCTGGTGGCGCTGCTGGCGCCGAGCCTCGCCGTGTTCGAGCTCGTGTTCGTGCTGTTCGGCGTCCACATCGCGGCGGTGAGCGTGTCGGCGCTGAACGTGCTGCTCGAGTTCGCGCCCTCGCAGGACGAGCGGCCGACCTACATCGGCCTCGGCTCCACGGCGATGGCGCCGGTGGCCTTCGCGACGCCGCTGATCGGCGGGCTGATGGCCGACGCGCTGGGCTTCCGCGCCGTCTTCCTCACCGCCCTCGTCGTCGGCGTCGTCGGCTTCCTCATGCTGGCCACGCGTGTGCACGACCCGCGCCGGGCAGTCGCCGGCGCGGCGGAGGAGCCGGCGTGAGGGCCGTGCTCCTCGACCTCGACGACACGCTCCTCGACTACTCGGGCGGTGTCGACGCCTGCTGGGCGGGGGCGTGCGCCGACGCCGCCGATGGGGTCGCGCAGGCGCCGCTGGTCGCCGCGCTGGCCGAGACTCGTCGCTCCTTCTGGCGCGATCCCGCGCACAACCGGCGCGAGCGTGTCGACATGCGGCGGGCGTGGACCAGCATCGCCAGCCAGGCGCTCGAGCGGTGCGGGGCCGACCCCCGGCTGGGGAAGGCGATCGCCGAGGCGTTCGCGGCCCGCCGGCGGGCGGTGATGACGCTGTTTCCCGACGCCCGGCGGTGCCTGACCACGCTGCGCGACCGCGGCCTGCCGCTGGGGCTGGTCACCAACGGGGACGCGCGCGAGCAGCGCGCCAAGATCGAGCGGCATGACCTCGCGTCGTTCTTCGGCGCGATCGTGATCGAGGGGGAGTTCGGGGCCGGCAAGCCCGACGCCGAGGTCTACCAGGCCGCGCTGGCCGCGCTCGGCGTGGCCCCCGGCCCGGAGGTGTGGATGGTCGGCGACCACCTGGAGTTCGACGTGGCCGGTCCGCAGCGGCTGGGACTGCGCGGCGCCTGGCTCGACCGGCCGGGGATGGGCGTGCCGGACGATGTCGCGGTGCGCCCTGACCGGATACTGCGCGGCCTGGACGAGATGACCGCGACGCTCTCGGCTCGGGTGGAGTCGTGACCCTCGTGCGGCTCGCGATCTGGATCGCGACGGCGTTCTTCGTCGGAATGCTGTTCTCGCCCCTCGTGACGGAAATGATCGTGCGCCTCAGCGCCAGCAATTCGAGCGGGCTGCCATAGCCAGGGTCGCTCGGGGCCGCTCGTGGAGCCCACGGATCTTGCTCACAGTCCTCGACAC
>Ga0247825_10003561_pt1 | contig 10278 bp, 4 predicted proteins | sample 13C_Vanillin_Day_FD_194413 | JGI IMG/M metagenome (GOLD analysis project Ga0247825, IMG submission 194413) | Soil microbial communities from agricultural site in Penn Yan, New York, United States - 13C_Vanillin_Day48 | ecosystem: Environmental > Terrestrial > Soil > Agricultural land | place... | reverse complement strand
ATGCTGCGCATCGTCGTGCTCTGCCGGCCGCGCATGAAAGCGCCGGGCAGCGTCACGACCGGCAGCCCGCACGCGAGAGCGTCCAGGCTCGTGTTGCCGCCCGACCAGTGCAACGTGTCGAGCATCGCATCGCAGGCGAGGTTGACGCGCAGATAGTCGTCGTGCGCAAGTGCCGGCAACACGAAGATCCGCTCGCGGGCCGCGACGCCGTGGCTGTCGAACGCCCGCGTCATCCGTTCCATGAATCGCCGCGTCACGCGCGGATGGCGGCCATCGAACAGAACGAGCGCCGCCCGCGGATTCGCCGCCAGCACGCGCGCGAACAACGCGTCGTTGTCCGGATGAATCTTGAACAGCGATTGCGGACACAGGAAAAGGCAGCGGCCTTCCGGAAGGCCGAACTGCGTGCGACCGACCGGCTCGGGCAGCACGGGCCGGCAATAGCGGGTGCCGATTCCCGGCAGCGGCAACAGGCACTCGACGTAGTGCGCGGCCGCGCGTTCCGGCTCCATGGCTTCGCACGTCACGAACGTGTCGATCGTCGCATGGCCGGTCGTCACCGGATGGCCCCAACCAGCCCATTGCCGGGGCGCGAGCCGCAGCGCCGCGAGCGCGAACGTCGTGTGGTCCATGCCGAGTTCGGGATAGACGAGCACGTCGAGCGCATCGTCGCGGATCACGGGCGCGATCACAGACGGCCGCGCGCGGCTGCCGCCGAACTCGACGAAGCGATCGGCGCGAGCCTTGATCGCGGTCGCGATCTCGTCTTCACCGGGATAGAGGTGATAGACGTGGACGTCAAAGCGCTCGCGATCGAGATCGGTGATCCAGCTTTGGAAATAGCGGCCGGCGGTGCCGACGTGGAAGAACGCCGACGCGAATCCCACGCGCAGGCGTGAGCCGCGGTCGCGCGCTGCGAGGGGCTCGCGCCACGCGGGAGCGCAGCGTGTCACGATGCCCGCGGCGAACTGGCCATAGGACGACTGCAGCGCGCGATCGTCGCCGCCCTGGTAAGCCAGGAAGAAATTGGTCCAGCGCAAGCCGTCCAGCGCTTCGCCTTCCGCCAGTCCGTCGGCAAACCGATCGGACATCGCATGGAGATCGAGCAGGCCGCGCGTATAGGTGTCACGAACGTCCGCAACGGCGGACGCGGACTCCGGGATGATGGGCAACGCGAGCCGTGCCGCGATCGCACCGCGAAGATCGCGGCGATTGGCCGCATGCGCTTTCCCGTATGCGATGCGCGCAGGTGCAGTCTCGTTGCGCTCGTTCAGCACCTGTCCCAGGTTGAACCATTCGCCACCGCTCGCGGCGGGCGCCATCGCGATCGCCTGCTCGTACAGTGACACAGCCTCGTCGAGCGCACCGCGCTCGCGCAGGACGCCCGCGAGCAGCACGACGATTGCGCGCAACGGCGGTTTGCCGCCGGCCGATGCAAGCGCGTCGCGCAGCAGCCGCTCCGCACGCGCGTTGTCGCCAGCGTCGCGCCACGCCATCGCGAGGTTCGCGGTCGCGAGCTCGTACCCGGGACGCAGGCTGACCGCACGCTCGAACGCCGCGCGCGCCTCGTCGCGACGGCCCAGCGTGCGCAATGCGTTACCCAGGTTGTTGTACGCGCGCGCATTGTCCGGCTCGAGTGTGACAAGGCGGGCGAACGCGGTGGCCGCCCGTGCCGCGTCGCCGCCTTCTCCGTACAGGATGCCGAGTAACTGATGCGCGCTCGCGAAACCCGGCTCGAGTGCGACGGCGCGCGTGAGATTCGCGATCGCCGCGGTCCGCTCGCCTGCGCGCTCCTGTTGCTGCGCAAGCTCGTAGAGCGCCCGCGCGTCGCGCGGGTCAGCGGACCCGGGCCGCTTCGGAGAGCTCATCGACGACGCTCGGCGCCCGCTCGCGCAATGCGCGCACGTACGCCTGCTCGAGATTGCGTGCATGTCGCGGCATATCGGTCAAGGCCGAATGTGCGAGCGCGCCGCGAATGCGCGCGCGCAGATCGGTTGCAAACGCGCGGTCCGTCGCGAGCCGCACGGCGATGTCGACGTACTCGCCTCCGGTGGTGGCGACGGTGTCGGTGATGCCGAGATTCGCGAGGATCGAGTACGACGACCGCTCCGCGTGACGGCGGCCGACCAGCGTCACCACCGGCACCTCCATGTCCAGCGCCTCGAGCGTGCCGTTGACGCCGCCGTACGGCAGCGGATCGAGCACGAAGTCGATCAGCCGGTAACGCGCCTGGTTCTCCGCGTCGTCACGCCCCTGCGGCAAGAACGCGACGCGCTGCGCCTCGATGCCGGCGGTCGCGCAGATGCGCTGATAGACGGTGCGAAGCGAAGGCTGCAGCGGCGAAAACACCAGCACGGCATCCGGTACGCGCTGCAGCACGTCGCGCCACAGCGCAAGGCAGCGCTGCGACAGCTTGAGCGGCGTCACGAACGCGCCGATCGCGACCGCGCGAGCGGGAATGCCGGCCTGCGCGCGCGTCAGCAGGCTCTCTGACGGTGTCGTGTGGCGGTACGGGTACACGCAGCCTTCCATCACGAGCGGCGGCTCGATCTGTGCGTCGGGATCGAAGGCGACGTCGGCGTAGGCGTCGGTCAGCTTGTAATCGATCGCCGACAACCCGAGGGTTCCCGCGCTCGCCACGTGCGTAATCTGCGCGCGCGCGGGCTTGCGCGCGAGCACGCCCGGCCGTGCGCCTTTCGTGTGCGTCGAGAGATCGATGAGCACGTCCAGATCGTCCTCCGCGATGCGATCGGCAGCGCCCGCATCGGTGTGTGCCGCAATCGACGCGAGCCGGTCGAAGATCGTCTCGTAGCGCTCGGTCCATTCGTCTCGGACGTCGGTCGTCGTATAGCCGAACACCTCGAAGGCTTCGCGGTCGTGGTGACGCAAAGCGTGCCACATCATCTTGCCCATCACGTGGTTGCGGAAATCGCCGGAAAGGTAGCCGATCCGCAGCTTGCCCGGTCGCCTCTCCGCGCGCGGTGGCCGCGGTTCGCCATGAATCCGGCGTGCCAGTGCGTCGTGCGTGCGCGCGTAGCGGCCGATCAGCGGTGGCTCGACGTCGAAGAAGTGCAGCAGGTAGAGCAGCTGCTCGAGCGCGTCCTGCATCTCGTCCGGCGCACCGTCGGTGAAGCGGTCCGCGCGCAGGCCGTCGAGGTAGCGCTCGAGCCGCGCGAAATCGGCGCGGTAGGCGCACACCTCGAGCGCCTGTGCCGCGAGCGCGAGATGGTTCGGGCAATTGCGCTCGAAGCGTTCGAAGTTGGCGAACCACGCGTCGATCCGGCCCGAGGCCAGCAGCGTCTCGGCAAGCGCCTTGTAAGCGCGTGCGTGCGTAGGCACCTGCTTCAGCACGTTCGAAAAAGCCGCGATCGCGGCACCTGCGTTGCCTTGCTGGTCGAAGATGACGCCGAGGTTGAAATCGGCGTCGTGCAGATCGGGCTTGAAGGCGAGCGCGCGCTGGTATGCCCGCGCAGCTTCGTTCGTCCTGCCCGCCATCTGGAGCGCGACACCGTGGTTGTAGTGCGTCTCGCCGTGCGTCGGATCGCGTAGCGCTGCTCCGGCGAACGCCTCCGCGGCGGTCTCTCCGTCCGCGCGCGCGAGCGCTGCCTGCCCAAGCGCGCGCCAAAGCGCGACTGCGGCGGGCGCATGCTCGAGGCCGCGCCGTGCGACGGACAGGGCTTCCGACGCGTTGCCCGTTGCCGTTTCGAGATTCGCGAGCGCGACGACCGCGTCGACGAAGCCGGGCGCGGCGCGCACGGCGGTGCGCAAATCCTTGCGTGCCTGCGAAATATCGCCGCCCGCGCGCGCGAGCTCCGATCGCAGGAACAGCGCAGATGCGGAATCCGGCTGCACGGCGAGGAACTTCGCATAACCGGCGGCCGCGGCCTCCGCATCGCCACGGCGATGCGCATGGACGGACTGGTCCCAGAGCGCGGCGAGATCGGCGACGGTCATCGAAGCAGCCGGTTGCCGCTCAACGTCGGCGTGCAACGCAGCCAGCGCTTCCGCGACCGGATCGACCGTGCCAGTTGCAGCGCGCACCACGCGGTCAGCGAGACCGCTTGCAACCGGACCCCGATCATCTTCGACGAAAAAGACGGCGCGCGCCGGATGCCGCGCGAGCAGCGGACCGAGCGGTGCCTGCAAGCCCGCGAAATCGAGCAGCACGTCGAGATCGAGCGCCGCGATGCCCCGCGCCGCGGCATCGGGATCGACCGGCAACGCGCGCACGTCGAGCGCAACGGAATCAAGGATGCCGGCACCCGCCGCCGCGACGACGAAGACCGTACACGCCCATCGTGCCGCGAGGAGCCCGCCGATCGCCTCCAGCCGCGCGATTGCGTTGCGCGCGGAGTCGCCTGCGACAAGCGCGCCGACGCGAATCGACGATCCCGCCGCGCGCAACGGCCACAGCAGCGGCATCGGCGGCCGGTGCAGCGCGCGGCAGCTTTGCGCGTAGCGATCGGCGAACGCGGCGGCGCGCGTCGTGTTGCCCGCGCGGTGCGCCGCGAGCGCCAGCGCGCGCACGGCGTCCTCGGTCACATGCGTGATCGGTGCGGCTTCGGCGGCGTCGAGCAGCAAGGGCAGTGCGCTTGCGTAGTCGTGCACACGATCGAGCGCACGCACGCCGGCCGCCGCCAGCAGCGCCAGCGGCCAGGTCCGGTTGGATCGGACTGCAAGCGCGAGCGCTTCGTCATCCACGTGCTCGCCCCGTGCCACGCGGAGGAGCACCGCGAGCGTGTTCGCACGCGGCTCCTGCGGCGAAAGCGCGAGCACTCGGCTCGCAGCCTGCGCCGACGCATCGAATTGGCCGGTGGCGGCATAGGCATCGGTGAGTGCATGCAGGCTGGGCCGATGACCGGTGGATCGCGCAACCACGCCCTCCCATGCGGCGATCGCATCGCCGGCATTACCGAGATGCCACGCGATCTCGCCCAGATGGAACCGTGCGTCGATCCCGTCCGGCGCTTCGCGCAAGGCACGGCGGTAGCACAACAGCGCATCGATCGGCCTGCCTTCCGCCTGATGCGCGCGGCCGTGCGCAAGCCAGGTGGAATAGCGTTCGAGCGTCATCCGCGATGCCGCCAGGATGATTACCCGCCGAGGCGTGCCTTGATCGCGTCGATCAGCGGCGAAGGCGCCATCCGGTAGAGCACGCGGCCAACCGCAGTCCGTCGGATTGCGAGCGCACGGCGCGCGAAGCGGTTCATGAAACTCCCGTCGTCAGCGCCCATCGACACCGCTTCGCTGGGCGATGCCTCGCGTGAAATCACCGGCGGCATCCACAACGTGAATCCGAGCGCATCACGCACGCGATCGTTCGCAAACCGGTGCGAGGCGCGTGGCCGACCGGCAATGGCCGCTTCGTATCGCGCGAGCGTGGCGTCCGCCATCCGTTGCGGCGACTCGTGCGTCACGGCTCGCGCGTTCGCCGCCGCCCGTTCACGCAAGCCGGCTGCCTTCGCCGATGCGAGATCGACAATGCGCGCGAGCATGCGTGCGTCGTCCTCCCATTCCGAGTCGTCGAGGATCCAGCCCGCGCCCGTCGCGTCAAGCCGTTCGGCGAGCGCGCCGATCGGCGGCACCAGCGCCGGCAAGCCCGCCTGCCACGCTTCGGACAGCGTGTAGCTGAACGTTTCCGGTCCGCTCGACGGAAACAGCACGAAGCGCGCGCGGTAGTAGCGCAGCAGGTCGGGCAGATGGCGCGCGTCGTAGCGGCCGTGCACGGTCAGGCGCGCATCGTCGGATTGCCACGGCCCGCGCTCGACGTCGAGATAGCCGATCACGACGATGCGAATGGGCACGGCGCGCGCGCGCGCGATCTCGATCATGCGCTCGATCCGCCGTGCGCCCTTGTCCGGGCCGATCGCACCCAGCACCGCAACGACCGGAACGTCGTCGTCGGGCATCAGCACGCAGACACGCGCGCCAGCAGCGGGCGTCGGCAGTTCCGTGCCGTGCGGAACCAGCGCCACGTCGTCACGCCGGAAATAGCGGCGAAACATCGCGCCCGCCCACTGCGACGGCGCAATCACGAATGCGGCACGCTCGACCAGCCGCGCGTGTTGCGCGCGCCAGCCGGCGACATCGATGCCGGCGAAGTCGGGTTGCGCGTCGACGCACGCCTGGCAGGTGCGCGCATCGGTCACGCCGCCGCAGTAGCGGCCGCGCGGATCGAGGAATGTGATCGTCGGGCATGCGAAGTTGAGGTCGTGCAGCGTGTAGCCGTACGGAAGGCTCGTCTGCGCCATCGCTTCGAGCAGGCCTTCGCGGCACGCCGAGATGTTGTGCAGATGCACGAGATCGATGCCGAATGTCGCGGCGATTCCTTCGAGATAACCGGCGAAGCTCTCCTCCGGTTTGCGCTCGAACTCGAACGCCACCACGCTGCCGTCGGCGCGATGCTCCTCGATCTGCCAGCGATCGCCGAGCGTTACGGCGAGGTAATGGCGCCAGCGTGGCGTCGATGTGGCGATCAGCGCGCGCACGTGCGTCTCGGTGCCGCCGCCGTGGTGATGGACGACGTGGAGGACACCGGGCACCGATTGCCCGGCCAGGCGTTGCGACAGCGCGGCCTCGCGCAACGGACGCAGCGGATCGTCGCGAATGTAGCGCTCGACCATGTCCGCATAATGCGGATGACGATCGAGGAGGTGTTCGAGATTGCGCCCGCCGAGTTCCGCCTTGCGGCCTTCGAACGAGCGCGCGCCGGTGTGAACGACGAACGCGTCGTCGGCCAGCACGTTGCGCCAGCCCTCGCGCGCCGCGCGCAGGCAGAAATCGTTTTCCTCGCCGTAGCCGGCGCCGAACGCGAGATCGAAGTCGCCGATCGCGTCGATCGCGGCCCGCCGCACGTACATGCAGAAACCCACACCGGTCGGGAGATCCGGATAGGTCGGCACCGCCGCGGCGGCGAGCATCGCGCGAACCGGTTCGGGATCCTGGCCTTCCGGCCACGGATTGTCTTCGCAGAAGCGCGGGAACGAGCAGATCTCCGCATTGTTGGAGAACGGCGTGACGGTCGCGATGCGCGGATCGGACGCAGCGCAGCGCAGCAGCGCATCGAGCCATCCGTCGCTGACGATGGTGTCGGAGTTGAGCAGCACCACATCGGAACGCGAATGCGCCATGCCGCGATTGGCGGTGGCGGTGAAGCCCAGGTTGCGCTCGTTGCGCAGCAGCTCGATGCGCTGATCGCCGCGCTGCGCGAGTTCGTGAAATACGTCGCCAACGCCGGGGTGGGTCGATCCGTCGTCGATCAGCACCAGCCGCCAGTCGCCGCGCGTCGACGCGAGCACGCTCGCGACGCAGCGGCGCAGGTCGTCCGGCGCGTTGTAGACGGGAATGACGACGTCGATCGCTGCGGTCATGCTGCGCGGATTCGCTGCCACAGCCAGCGCGCGCGCACGAACGGGAGCCGGAACCACCAGCGGACGCTCTGGCGATAGAGGATGATCCGCTCCTGCGCCGCGACCTGGCCGCGAAGCTCGTCGCGCTCGCCGGTGCGCGCGGCGAGGTCGCGCGCAAGCGCCGCCTCCGCACGCTCGTGCTCGCCGACCGCCTGCCCGCAACGAGTCAGCGCCGCTTCCAGCTCGTACGTGCGGCGCAGGCTTGCGCGAAGCTCCTCGTCGCGCGTGCGCAGCAGACCGTCGAGCCGCAGCACTTCGCTCGCCTGATGGTCGATGCGCGCGAGTTCGCGGTCGTCGTCGTCCGTGAACAGCGACAGCGAAGGATACGCGGACGGCAGCGCGGCGACGCTGCGCGCCGCCAGGACGACGAAGTACATCGCTGCAGGCGGTGCCGCCGCACGAGCGGAGGTCGCGTCGCCGGTCGAGGCCTCGTAAGTGTCGTTGACCTCTTCCGCCCACAGCGCCGAGCCGAGGAAGCGGCGCTGGCGATGCCATCGCTGCGCGGGGAAATGCGGCGCGAGCAGGTGCGCGAGCTCGTCACGATCGAGCTCACGCCGGTGGAATGGATTGACGTACCCGCGCGCGTCGCTGTACTCGGGCCGGTTCGGCGACGACAGCACGACGATGCCGTCCGGCGCCAGCACGCGGGCGAATTCGGCGAGCATTGACGGCTGATCGGGTGCGTCGAGATGCTCGATCGTCTCGAACGACACGATCGCGTCGACCGATGCATCCGGCAGCGGCAGCGCGGCCGCCGAGCCTTCGGCAAAGCGAACATTGCGGCGATCCGCGTACGCGGCGCGCGCGTGCGCCAGCGTGTCCGCGTCGATGTCGACGCCCGTGACCTCGGCCGCGGCGGTTGCCAACAGCGCGCTGCCATAACCTTCGCCGCAGGCGACGTCGAGCACGCGCTTGCCGCGGACCAAGCCGCGGGCGAACGCGTAACGATGCCAGTGCTCGTGGGCGATTTCGCCGGCGGTTCCCGGCACGTAGCGTTCGCCGGTGAATTCGAGCTCGGCGTCGCTCATCTGGGAACAGGCCCTGTCGGTGTTCGGGTGGGACGGCGCATCGTATTTGCGAGCGGCCATTCTAGCCGATCGCGCCGGCACTCATCCCTTCGATTGCCACCGATGCGCAAGGCGCACGAAGCCGAGCTCGCGCGACTCGCCCGTCACCGTGAACGTGTGCTCGACATGGTCGAACAGCCGCACGCCCTCGGGATCGAGCGCATGCGCCCGCACCCGATAGCGGCCGGGCAGGAGCGCGAGCTCGGGAAACGTGACGGCGAACGCATAGCGACCGCTCGCAATGCGCTCGGGCTGCGCGTTTTCCATGTCGGTCGCGACACCGTAGACGGGCGTGCCGTCAGCGCGCACGATGCCGACGAGCACGACCGGAACGCGATCGTCCGGCGAAAACACGTCGCCCTGCACGCGCAGCGTGCCACCGTGCGCGAGTGAATCGGACGGCGACACGGTGAGCGCCTCGATCGCATACCAGCCGCTCGCCGCGGCCTTGTCCGCGCCGACCGGCGTCCGCGCGACGGCGTCCTTCTCCTCGTGGTATGCGAGATATGCCTGGGTGACGTCGGCCGCCACGCCGTAGCGCTCAACGCGGCCGTCCTTCAGCCACAGCGCATGCGTGCAGAGCTTCTGGATGTGATACATGCTGTGCGAGCACAGCAGCAGCGTTCCGCCGTTGTCGAGATAGCGCTCCATCCAGGCGACACAGCGTTTCTGGAACGACTCGTCGCCGACCGCAAGCACCTCGTCGGTGATCAGCACGTCGGGCGACAGCGCGGTGGCGACGGCGAACCCGAGGCGCACGACCATCCCGGACGAGTATTGCTTCAGCGGATCGTGGATGTGCTCGCCGAGATCGGCGAACGCGATGATCTCGTCGCGCTTGGCGCCGAGCTCGGACGGCGCGAGGCCGAGCAGCGCCGCGGCGAGGTCGATGTTCGCGAGTCCCGTGTACTCGGGATGGAACCCGGAGCCGAGCTCGAGGAGCGCGCCGACGCGGCCGTTCACGACGATGCTGCCGCGCGTCGGCTGGATCACGCCCGCGACGACCTTGAGCAGCGTCGACTTGCCCGCACCGTTCTCGCCGATGACGCCGAGCGATTCGCCGCGGCGCATCGCGAACGACACGCCATCGAGCGCGCGGAAGACGTGTGCGGCGCCGCGGCCCCGGAGCAGGTCGCAGACGAGGCGAACGCGCCCGCCGCGCGTTTCGACCTTCGCGTAATCCTTGCCGACATCCGAAAGCGCGAGCAGCTCGCTCAATCCTGCACCCTCAGACGAAATCCTCGAAATGGGGCGACAGCCGCCGGAACACCCACCGCCCGCCGAGGAACAGCAGAACCGCGACGACGAGCGCCACCGCATCCGACCAGCGCAGCCCGATTCGTCCTTCGAGCAGGCCGTCACGCAGGCGGCCGACGACCCAGTTGAACGGGTTGGCCGCCACCCACGCGCGCATGCGCTCCGGAACGAGCGTCAGCGGATAGAGGATCGGCGTCAGGTACATGAGCATCATCAGAAGCGGCATCAGCACATGCTCGACGTCCTTCACGAACACCTGCAGTGCCGCGAGCGTGAACGTGATGCCGATAACCGCGACGAGCAGGATCAGCCAGACCGGAATCGCGACGGCGAGCCCGCGCAGCGCGATCGGCTCGCCGGCGATGCGCAGCACCGCGAGAATCGCGAGATAGCCGGCGAATTGCAGCGCGAACGTCGCGGTGACCGACGCGAGCACGACGAGTTCGTGCGGGAATGCGACCTTGCGGATCATGCCCGAATAGCCAGCGAGGCTCACGGCGCCGCGCTGCAGCGCCTCCTGCGCCGCAAGCCAGGGCCACAGGGCG
>Ga0247825_10003559_pt1 | contig 10281 bp, 8 predicted proteins | sample 13C_Vanillin_Day_FD_194413 | JGI IMG/M metagenome (GOLD analysis project Ga0247825, IMG submission 194413) | Soil microbial communities from agricultural site in Penn Yan, New York, United States - 13C_Vanillin_Day48 | ecosystem: Environmental > Terrestrial > Soil > Agricultural land | place... | reverse complement strand
GCTCGCCTGCGATCTTCGCTACCGCGTCCCAACACGCAACCTCGATGGTGCCGATGGCGACCGAGCGCTCGGTGTGGCCACCCGGCTTCTCGCGCTGCATCATGCAGGCGAGAATTTTCTCCGGATCGAGGTTGTCGCCCGCGGCGTTGGCGAGCGATTCCGGCTTCGCTGCGAGGATGCGCGGAATGAAACGCGCGCGCATCTGCGCGCCGCAGGCATAGCGCCCGGTGGAATTGAACGCGAAGCCCGCAACCGGCTTGCCTTCGCGCATGACGTCGGTGATCACCGCGACCACCGACGTGGTCATCTCGCTGAAGTCGAAAACCGCGTTGCGCAGGCTCGAGTTGATCGCGACCGACGTCTCGCGGATGTCCGTTATCCGCATCGGGTCGCGGAACGGCGTGACGGGTGACGGGTGACGGGTGACGAGTCTCCCGCAGTGTGGGTGCTGTCAATGCTGTTCAGTCTGCCACCCATCACTCGTCACTCATCACTGAACTTGTATGTTGGCCGCCTTGATGACCTTCGCCCACTTTGCGACTTCTTCCCTGATCTGCGTCGTGAACTGCTGCGGCGTGCTGGAGACAATCTCGAAACCCATTTCCGCGATGCGCGCCTTGACGTCGGGCAGTGCCATGATGCGGGCCATCTCCTTCTGCAGCTTGGCGACAACCGCCTTCGGCGTTCCCGCCGGGGCCAACGCGCCGGTGATCGTGCTCGCCTCGTGCCCCTTGAATCCCAGTTCGGCCATGGTCGGAATCTCCGGCACGATTTCCGCGCGCTTGGCACTCGTGACGGCGTGCGCGCGCACCCTGCCGGCCTTGATGTGAGGCGTCACCGGCGGGATCGCCTGGCAGCCGTACGGAACCTGGTTACCGACCACTGCAGCGAGCGACGGGCCGCCGCCGCCGTACGGCACGGTCACTAGGTCGAGCTTCGCATCGAGCGCCAGGAGGTGGGCCGATATGTGCGGTGTGGTGCCGATGCCCGGCGTGGCCATCGCGTACTTCTTCGGATCTTTCTTCACCGAGTCGATCAGCTCGGCCATCGACTTGACCGGCTGGCTCGGATGCGAAAAGAACACGTGGGTCGAGTGAGCGAGGTTCGAGATCGGCGCGAAGCTCTTGTGGGGGTCCCATGGGATCTTGCGGTAGAGGCTCGGATTCACGAACAGGCTCGAGCTCACGAAAATCAGCGTGTAGCCGTCGGCCGGCGCGTTGGCGCCGATGCCAAGCCCGATGTTGCCGCCGGCCCCGCCACGGTTGTCCACCACCACCTGCTGCCCCCAGGACTCGGTCATCTTCTGCCCCACGATGCGGGCGATCACGTCGGTCGTCGCCCCCGGCGCGAAGGTTACGATGATCCGGATCGGCCGCGCAGGATACTGCGCATCCGCGGCGAGGCCCGGCATTGCAAGAAAAGCGAGCGCGGCTACCCATGCAGTGCGAATAGCGGTTTTCATGATTTCCTCCTCCGTACAATCCGCAAAATACCGGCGCCCATCGGGCGCCGGTTTCCCTTCACTCATCACTCATCACTCATCACTGAGCGGGAATTTTCGCGTCCTTCACGATCTTGGCGTAGCGCGGAGTTTCCGCCGCGATGAATTTCGCGAACTCCTCCGGACTGCTGGTGAGCGGCTCTACGCCCGCGTCCGAGAAGCGCTTCTTCAGGTCGGCGGAGTTGAGCGCCTTGACGATCTCGCCGTTGAGGCGAGAAATCAGGGGCGCCGGCGTGCCCGCTGGCGCGAGGATTCCGTACCACAGGCGCACGACGTAGTCCTCCACGCCCTCCTCCTTCGCCGAAGGCACGTTCGGCAGCGGAGCGAAACGCTCGGTCGAGTAGATCATCAGGCCGCGCGCCTTGCCCGCCTTCACCTGCTCCGCGGCCGCGGGCGCCGCCATGACCAGGACGTCCACGTGGCCGCCGGCGAGGCCGATCAGCGCCAGGCCCGAGCCCTTGTACGGGACGTGGGTCATGCGCGTCTTGGTGATGCTCATCATCAGCTCGGGCGTGATGTGCGTGGTGGTGCCGACCCCGCCGGAGCCGTAGTTGAGCTTGCCCGGGTTCTTGCGCGCGAGGGCGACCAGCTCCTTCACGTTCTTCGCGGGCACCGCCGGATGAACCAGCAGGATATTGCGCACCTCGGCAACCAGCGAGATCGGAGCGAGGTCCTTCTGCTGGTAGTTGAGCTTGGCATAGAGCGCCGGGGCCGACGCGATGACCGACGAGGTCAGCACCATGGTGTAGCCGTCCGCCGGCGATTTCGACGCGAGCTCGAGGCCGACGTTGCCACCCGCGCCGGGACGGTTTTCCGGCACCACCTGCTGGCCCATTTGCTCGCTCAGCTTCTGCGCGATCGTGCGGCCCAGCAGATCGGTCGGACCGCCGGGCGGGAACGGCAGGACCATGCGGACCGGCTTCGCCGGGTACTGCTGCGCCTGCGCTACCGAGGCCAGCGCGGCCACGACCGCCGCCATCAGGATTTTCGACGTCTTGCTCATGACTCTCCTCTGGTTGAAATTGCCTGAACCTGCATCATGCACCGACGGACTGCACTGCTCAATCCGCCTGGATCTTCGCCGCCTTCGCGACCTTGGTGTACTTGGCGATGTCGGCCTTGAAGATGGCCGCGGTCTGCTCGGGGCTGCTGGCGACGATGTCCGCGCCGAGCGAGGCGAGGCGCTCCTTTACGCCCGGGTCCGCCAGCGACTTCAGCATCTCCTGGGAGAGCTTCGTGACGATGTCGCGCGGCGTCTTCACGGGCACGACCGCGCCGTACCAGGTGCTCATCGAGTAGCCCGGCACCGTCTCCGCGATCGTCGGCACGTCGGGCAGCACCGCCGCGCGCTTGTCCCTGGTCACGGCGAGCGCCTTCACCCGCCCGGCGCGGATGTGCGGAATGATCGGCGGCATGGTGCTGAAGCTGGTCATGACGTGCCCCGCCATGAGATCGATCGCGATCGGGCCGCCGCCCTTGTACGGTATCGGCAGCAGGTTGGTCTTCGACATCATCTTGAACATCTCGCCCGCGAAATGCTCGGGGCTGCCGACGCCGGAAGTGGCGTAGGTCAGGCCGCCGGGGTTGGAGCGAGCCAGCGCGATCAGCTCCTTGACGTTCTTCGCCGGCAGCGTGGGATGGGCGGCGAACACGTTCGACACCTCGGACACCACCGTGATCGGAGCGAAGTCGCGCTCGATGTCGTAGCCCAGGTTCTTGTACACCGGCTTGCTCATGATGTGCGACACCGACATGAACAGGATGGTGTAGCCGTCTGCGGGCGCTTCGGCGGCGAGCTTCGCCGCGATGTTGGCATTCGCGCCTGGCCGGTTCTCGATGACGAACTGCTGCTTGACCGACTCCGTCATCTTCGCGCCGAGCGTGCGCGCCATGATGTCGGTGCCCCCGCCCGGCGCGTAGCCCACCAGAATCCGCACCGGCTTCGCCGGGTACTGCTGCGCGACGGCGGCCCCCGCCGTCAGCGCGCAGCAAAGTGACAAGAGGCAAGGGACAAGGGACAAGTAGCTAACGGCCCTCGTTACTTTTTCCTCCGTTGCGATTGTTGCTTCGACTTTCATTTTCTCCTCCTCGCGATCATTGTTTGCTTTCCTTGTGCCTTGTCTCTTGTGCCTTGTCCCTTACTCCACTTTGACCCCCGCGTCCCGGATCGCCTTCGCGTACTTGGCGCTCTCGGCGCGCACGAATTTCGCGAACTCCGCCGGCGTGTTGCCCACGCCCTCGGAGCCCAACGCCTTCAGGCGCTCCTGGATGTCCGGCAGCTTGAGCGCGCGCACGAGATCGCGGTTGACCTTCGCGACGATGTCCTTCGGCACTCCCGCCGGCGCGTGCACCGAGTACCAGGCGTTCACCTCGTAGCCCGCCACGCCGGCCTCCGTGAAAGTCGGCAGGCTCGGATATTCCGCCAGCCGCGCGGCGCGCGCGATGGCGAGCGCGCGCAGTTTTCCCGACTTCACGTGCGGCAGGATCGAAGCCGCGGTGTCGAACATCATGGTGGTCTCTCCGCCGATCAGGCCGGCGATCGCCGGGCCGCCGCCCTTGTACGGGACGTGCAGCAGCCGGATGCCGGTCATCGAAGCGAAGATCTCGCCCGCCATGTGCGGCGGCGTGGCCGCACCGCCGGAAGCGAACTTGAGATCGCCCGGCTTCGCCTTGGCCAGCGCGATCAGTTCCTTGAGCGATTTCGCGGGCACGGACGGATTGACGCAGACCACGGTGGGCGCGACCGCGAGCAGCGTGATCGGCTCGAAGTCCTTCACCGGGTCGTAGCCCGGCTTCGCATAGAGATTGGGCGCAATCGCGTGCGTCGCGATCGAGGACAGCAGGAGCGTGTAGCCGTCGGGCACCGCGCGCGCCGCGAGCTGCGTGCCGATGATGGTGCCGGCGCCGGGACGGTTGTCCACCACTACCTGCTGGCCCCACGCCTCCGTCAGCTTCACGCCGAAGAGACGCGCCAGCGTATCGTTGCCGCCGCCCGGCGGGTAGGGAACGATCAGCCGCACCGGCCGGGTGGGATATTGCTGCCCGGTTGCGGCCGGAGCCGCGATGCCGAGAGCAGCGGACAAAGCGAGCAGGAAAAAGTGTTTCACGGATCGGACCTCGGTCGGCGGTGACGGGCCGCGATACTTCGATCGCTTTGCCCGGTTGCGCACGCTAGATTGCCATAAACGCCCTGCCGGGGACAGCCGCGCCTGTCGATTGATTTCACTGTGCTTTTTTCAGAATTCCGCTACAATTGCGCCCCTATGCCCGCACCCCGCATCGCACTCGTTCACGCCATGCCGGTCGCCATCGACCCGGTGGCGACGGTATTTCGCGAGCTGTGGCCGCAGGCGCAGACCACCAACCTGCTCGAAGACTCGCTCGCGCCCGACCTCGCGGCCGCCGGCAGCATCACGCCTGCCATCGTCGAGCGCATCGTCGCGCTCGCGCGCTACGGCGAGCGCTGCGGCGCGGACGCCGTGCTGTTCACCTGCTCCGCTTTCGGCACCGCGATCGACGCGGCGAAGAAGGAAGTGCGCGTCCCGGTGCTGAAGCCCAACGAGGCGATGATCGAGGACGCGCTCGCCGCCGGCAGCAATCTCGCCCTGCTCACCACGTTCGAGCCGAGCATCCCGTCGCTGAAGAAGGAGCTCCAGGAACTCGCGACCGATCGCGGCATCCTGCTGAAGCTGAAGACTCGCTCGATCCCCGCCGCCATCGCGGCCCTGCAGAAGGGCCAGGGCGACGTGCACGACCAGCTGATTGCCGCGGCCGCCGCGGAAATGGGGCCGTGCGATGCGCTGGTGCTCGGCCAGTTCTCGATGGCGCGCGCGGCGACCGGCATTCCCGCCGCCAAGGGGCGCAAGGTGCTCACCAGCCCGCATTCGGCAGTGGCGCGGCTGAAGCAGATGTTCGACGCCTGATAGCCCGCTTTCAGCGGGAGTGGCGTGGCTGGTGGCCGGTGGCCGGTGGCCGGTGACCTGAAAGAATCAAGGGTTACGACAATTCATCCTGGTCGGCCGTCGCCGCGCCCGCCGGCACGCCGCCGGCGGGTAACGGTCAGGCGACGGCAGCGGAGGCAAGCATGAACTCTCCCGCGCCCACCGGCCGCAACTCGAGCTTGCGCTTGTGGAATGCCGCCAGCGTCGGACGATGGCCGATGCTGACCACCGTCGTGTCCGGCAATCGCTCCTTGAGCAGAACGTAGAGCCGTTCTTCCGACGGCGCGTCGAGCGCGCTGGTCGCCTCGTCCAGCATCAGCCAGTCGGGCTTGCGCAGCAGCGCGCGGCAGAACGCGATGCGCTGCTGCTCCCCGACCGACAGCTCCAGCGCCCAGTTGCGTTTCTGGTCCAGACGCCCGGTGAGATGCGGAAGGCCGCAAGCGTCAAGCACCTCGCGCAACTGCCCGTCCTCGAACCTCCCGCTCCATTCCGGGTAGCACATCACGTCGCGCAGGCTGCCTACCTGCAGATAAGGCTTCTGGGGCAGGAACAGCACGCGCGCGTGCCTGGGCAGCGTGATGCGACCGCCCCCGAACGGCCAGATACCCGCAATGGCGCGAAACAGCGTGCTCTTGCCGATGCCGGAAGGCCCCGTCACCAGCAACGCCTCGCCTGGCTCGAACCTTTCGTTGGCGCCGCCGAGCAGCACCCGTCCATCCGGCAGCTCCAGCCTTATGCCATCGAGCGCGATGGCGCCGGCGTCCCCCCGCTCCTGCGCGACGCCGGGATTCTCCCGGGACTGCGCGCGCGCCCGCTCGATGGCGATGTGAAACCCGACCAGGCGATCCACCGTCGCCTTCCATTCCGCGAGCTTCGAGTACGCATCGACGAACCACGACAGCGCGTACTGGACTTCCCGGAACGCCGATGCCGTCTGCATGAGCCCGCCCAGTTGGATTGCTCCTGAAAAAAACCGCGGCGCGACCACGGCATAGGGAAAAATGATCGCGATCTGCCCGTAACTGTAGGTGAATCCGGTCAGCTTCTTGCGCTGCTGCATGATTTCCCACCAGTTGGCCATGACGTCGCTGAAGCGTCCGACGAAATTGCGCTTCTCGTCGGCTTCGCCGTGATAGAGCGCGACGCCTTCCGCGTTCTCACGGAAGCGCACCAGCGAATAGCGCAGGTCGGCCTCGTAACGCTGCTGGTCGTAGTGCAGCCTAACGAGCGGTTTGCCGATCTTGTGCGTGAGCCAGGTGCCGGCGACCGCGTAGACCAGCGCGGCCCATACCAGATAGCCCGGAACGGTGAACGACAGACCGCCCAGCGCGAACGCGAGCGGACCCGACAGTGCCCACAGGATGCCGAGGAACGACACCAGCGTAACCACCGTGCTCAGGAGATCCAAAGTGTACGTCAGCGTCAGGTCCGAAAACAGGCGCAGGTCCTCGGCAATGCGCTGATCGGGGTTGTCGGTGCCGTGATCGGTGAGCTGCAGGCGGTAATACATGCGCCCGTCGAGCCATTCGTTGAGATAGCGTTCGGTCAGCCAGCGCCGCCAGCGTATCTGCAGCAATTGCCTGAGATAAAACGCGTACACCGCCATGAGGATGTACACCGCGGCGAGCCAGCAGAATTTGCCGATCTGGCGCGCGAACTCGGCCTGGTCCCGGTCCTGCAACGAGTTGAAGAACGCGTTCTGCCATTGGTTGATCTCGACGCTGATGTAAACGATGCCGAGATTGAGGCCGACCACTACCGCGAGCAACAAGCGCGCCAACTGGCGTTCCTCGGAAAACCAGTACGGGCGGGTCAGGACCCAGAAGTCGCGCAGAAAAGCTCTGGTCTTTTTCATCATGGCGTTGGTAGTCGCGTGGATGAGAAAACGCCATGTTACGCCCCGTCACGTCACGATTCACCCAGCAGTTTCTTCGCGGTCTTGCTGCAAATCCACTCCCGCTCCTTCCGGGTAAGACCCGGTATCGCGTCGACCTGCCCCACCTGTTTCGCCGCGCCCTTGGGCGCCATGTCGAAGGGGTTGTCGGTGCCGATGACGATGTGGTCGGCGCCCGCCATCGTGATGAGGTGGCGCGTCGAGCGCGGCTCGTGCGTGAGGCAGTCGAAGTAGAGGCGCTTGAAGAGATCGCGCGGCGAGCTGGCGTTGTTGACCTTGGGCTCCGGCCGCACGTCGTGGCCGTGCACGAAGCGCCCGATCTGGTAAGGCACGAATCCGCCGCCGTGCGCGAGCAGGAAGCGCAGCTTCTTCAGATCGTCGAGCGCGCCGCTGAACATCAGGTGCGCGACCATCATCGTGGTGTCGAGCGGAAAACCGATGAAGTTGCGCAGGTAGTACGGGTCCATGCCGCCCTGCGCCAGGCACTGGTAGGGATGCGTGAAGACGAAGAGGCCGAGCTTCTCGATCGCCTTCAGCACCTTGCGAAAGCGCATGTCGGCGAGCGGAACGCCCTCGATCGAGGTCGCCATCTCCACCGCCTTGAACTTGTGCTCCTTCGCCACGCGCTCGAGCTCGGCCACCGCCGCGTCCGGGTCCTGCATCGGCAGATGCGCCATGCCGCGCAGCCGGTCCGGATGCTGCGCGACCATCTGCGCGATGCCGTCGTTGGCGATGCGGACGATCTCGACACCGGCCTCGGGCTTCAGCCAGTAGAAGTAGATCGGCGGCCCGACCGAAATCACCGACACGTCCATGCCCACGCGGTCCATCCAGGCGATCTTCGCCTCGATGTCGCAGAACTCGGGCAGCAGCTCGGTCATGCGGCCATGGCTGTCGAAATAGCGCTTGCCGTTCTTCTCCTCGATGTGCGTGCCGTAGCGCTCCGGGTTCCTGCGGATCGCCTGCACCACCGGCTCGGGGATCACGTGGTTGTGCAGGTCGTAGGTCTTCGGGCGGGATGACCTGCGGACGCTGCTCTTCTTTCTGGATTTCATGCCTCTTCTCTTCGGGTTGGGTGACGAAGTGACGCGGTGATGAACTGACGAAACTCTCCGTTGGCCGTCACTACGTCACTGCGTCACCGCGTCACTGCGTCATCACTCGGCCTTGATCCCGGCCGCTTTCGCGACTTTCGTCCACTTGGCGATTTCCGCCTTGAGGACGGCGCCGAACTGCTCCGGCGTGCTGGCGACGACGTCGGCGCCGTCGCGCTCGAACAGCTTGCGCACGTCCGGCGATTGCAGCGTGCGCGCGACATCGGCGTTGACCTTCGCGAGGATCGGCTTCGGAATTCGCGCCGGGGCAAACATGCCGTTCCAGGGCTCATGCTCGTAGCCCGGCACGCCGGACTCCGCGAAGGTCGGGATATCCGGGGCACCCGTCGCCCGTTTCGCGCTGGTGATCGCGATGCCCCGCAGCTTGCCGGCGCGGACGTGCGGCAGCATGCCGACGGAGGTGCTCACGACCAGCTGCGTCTGCCCTCCCATCGTCGCCGTCATGGCCGGCGTGCCACCCTTATAAGGCACGTGCAGCAGGTCGATCTTCGTCATGTACTTCAGCAGCTCCATCGTCATGTGCGTGCCGGTGGCGACGCCCGCCGAGGCGTAGTTGACCTGCCCCGGCTTCGCCTTCGCCGCCGCGAGCACGTCCTGCAGCGTGCGGAACGGCGTAGACGGGCTCGCTCCCAGCATGTTCGGGAACTTGGAGAGCTGCGAAACCGTCGTGAAATCGCGCACCGAGTCGTACGGCATCTTGCGCCCGAGCGCCGGGTTGATCGCGAACGAGGACGCGATGACCATCAACGTGTAGCCGTCTGGCGCCGCTCGCGCGACTATTTCGGAACCGGCAATGCCGCTCGAGCCGGGGCGGTTGTCGACGATCACCGGCTGCTTCCAGGCGTCGCTGAGTCCCTGCGCGACCAACCGCGCAGTAAGGTCAGTGGATGCGCCCGGCGATTGCGGCACGATGATGCGGATCGGCCGCGACGGATACGGCTGCGCATTCGCCCAGCCGTATCCAAGGGACAAGGCACAAGTGACGAGTGATAAGAAAACCCGGAATTGTTTACCAAACATTGTCTTCTCCTTTTCCCTTGTCCCTTAGTCAAACTTCAGGCCGATCCGCTTGCCGAACTCAGTGTAACGCCGGATCTCGCTGGCCACGTAGCGGTTGAACTCGTCCTGCGGCATGCCTACCGTTTCCGCGCCGAGGTTGCCGATCTTCTCCTGGATGCCCGGCTCCTTCACCGCTTTCAGGACTTCGCCCAGCATGCGATCGACGATTTCCTTCGGCGTCCTGGCCGGCGCGTAAAGTCCGTACCACCCGCTCATCTCCGCGCCGCGGATGCCAAGATCGCCCAGCGTGGGCAGCTCCGGCAGAGTTCGGTTGCGCCGGACGCCAGTCTGCGCCAGCCCGCGCAGCTTGCCCGCGCGAATCGGCGGCGTCAGCGACAGCGGGCTCGCAAACATCATGCTGATGTGGCCGCCGAGAAGATCGTTCAGCGCCGGCGCTGCGCCCTTGTACGGGACGTGGGTGATGGCCGCGCCGGTCGCGAGCTTGAACAATTCTCCCGCGAGGTGCAGCGTGTTGCCGTTGCCCGCCGATCCGAACGTGAGCTCGCCCGGGCGTGCCTTCGACAGGGTCACCAGTTCCTTTACTGATTTCGCCGGCAGGGATGGGTGCACGGCAAGCACCATGCCCGCCGTTTCCGCCGGCTTGGTGAGCCCGATGAAATCGTTCAGCGTGTCGTACGGCAGCTTCGTATGGAACGCCGCATTGTGGGTATGCGAGCCGGTGGTGAGCAGCCAGGTGTAGCCGTCGGGCGGGCTCTTGGCGACATTGTCGGTGCCGATGATGCTGTTGGCGCCCGGCCGGTTATCCACGAT
>Ga0247825_10003558_pt1 | contig 10282 bp, 9 predicted proteins | sample 13C_Vanillin_Day_FD_194413 | JGI IMG/M metagenome (GOLD analysis project Ga0247825, IMG submission 194413) | Soil microbial communities from agricultural site in Penn Yan, New York, United States - 13C_Vanillin_Day48 | ecosystem: Environmental > Terrestrial > Soil > Agricultural land | place... | reverse complement strand
AGGGTTGCTGCCGAAACGCGGAGGATTTCATGAAGTGCGCCCGCACACCCTGGCTTACGATCGCAGCTACCGGCCTGGCGCTCGTTTTTCAAGCCGCCGCCGTCGATGCGCAATCGCGATCCTCTTCCGGCAGCCGCAGCACGCCAGGGCAGAGCGGAGCAACGCAACCGTTGCCCTCGCCGTCACCTCCGCCGGCTACGCCCGCGCCCTCGCCCGGTCCCGCGCTCGGCACGCCGGCGCCCCAGGTGCCGAGCGTCGCGCCGCTCTCACCGCCGGTGCCGCCGGTCGTTTCTTCGGGTGGCGGCGTGCCGAAGCAGGGCAGCGGCAGCTTGGCCCTGACGCCGGGCAGTCAAGGCGAAACGGCTCCCAGCTCGCCTGGCGGCGGCGGCAAGACGCTGAGCGACTGCATGGGGTTCTGGGAGCCAGCCACGCACATGTCGAAGGCGGAGTGGCGGGCCGCGTGCCAACGCACGCTCAACCGCATTCAGTGACGCGGCCTCTCGGGTCTACCGCTGGTGGGCCCGAACGCCATTGGACGTTGCTGCGAGCGCGTGCGCCGAGTCTTCCCTCTCGCTGTCAACCGGCATGTCCGCGAGATGCTGGTAGACCTCCACATAGTCTCGCGCCATGCGCGCGACCGTGAACCGCTCCTCATAGCGTCTGCGCACACCGGCGCGATCGAGAGCCAGCACGCCGCCGAGCGCCTGGATGGCCTCGTCCGAGCTGTCGACCACATATCCCGTGACGCCTTCGTCGATCACCTCCGGCACCGCACCTTTCCTGAACGCCAGCACCGGCGTGCCGCAGGCCATCGCCTCGATCATCGCGAGCCCGAACGGCTCGGGCCAATCGATCGGGAACAGGAGCGCGCGCGCCTCGCCCAGGAACTTCACCTTGCGACGCTCGTCGATCTCGCCGATGTACTCGATGCCGGGCTCGGCCAGCAGCGGCTCGATCTCGGCGCGGAAATAGGCCTCGTCCACGCGATCGACCTTGGCGGCGATCTTGAGCGGCAGCCCGTGTGCGCGCGCGATCTGGATCGCCCTGTCGACGCGCTTCTCCGGGGAGATGCGGCCGAGGAAGGCGAGATAGCCGCCCTGCGGGTTCGGCGTCGGCATCAGGTCGCGGGGCAGGCCGTGATAGATGGTGGCCACGAAGTTGGCGTCGGGGATCGGCAACCGCTGCGAGTTCGAGATCGACACCAGCGGCATGTTCGGGAAGCCGCGGTAGAGTTGGTGCAGGTCCGGCAGGTCCTGGCGGCCGTGCAGCGTCGTCACCGTGCGCCGCGCCATCTCGTTGAAGAGCGGGAACTGGAACTGGTCGATGTGGAAATGCAGGATGTCGAATTCGGACGCCATGGAGCGCACCTTGTCGAGCATCAGCATGTAGTAGGGGATGATGTCCCTCACGGCGGGGTTGAGCCGCAGGGGTTGCGCGCAGCACGGCACCAGCTTGGCCGACGTGATCGACTGCCCGCTGGCGAACAGGGTCACGTCGTGGCCCTGGGCCACCAGCTCCTCCGTGAGATAGGAGACGACCCGCTCCGAGCCGCCATACAGTCTGGGCGGAATGCTCTCCATCAGCGGAGCAATCTGCGCGATCCTCATTTGCTCTGTCCTATGTTGCTTCGTGGGCCTGGAAGCTCGGCGACGTTGGGTTGCGGGTTCTCAAGCGGCCCGCGAGCTGCGGTGGGCCAGGCGGTTCATCTCGGCCTCGATCAGGTCCCGGTAGATGCCATCACGGCACAGCAGCGCCTCGGGCGAGCCGTCTTCCACCAGGCGGCCCCGCTCGAGGACCAGGATGCGGTCGAAGTTGCGCACGGTGGACAGGCGATGCGCGATCGCCAGCACGGTGCGGCCACGCATCAGGCGGCCGAGCGCCTCGCGGATCAGCTGCTCGGATGTGCCGTCGAGCGCGGAGGTCGCCTCGTCGAGCAACAGCAGCGGCGCATCCTTGAGGAACGCACGCGCGATGGCGATACGCTGGCGCTGTCCTCCCGACAGCCGCACGCCGCGATCGCCCACGACCGTGTCGAGGCCTTCGGGCAGCTCGGCGATGAACTCGCTGCAATGGGCCGCGTGCGCTGCCTGCCAGACCTCGTCGTCGCTCGCCTCGGGCCTGGCGTAGCGGATGTTCTCGATCAGCGAGCGGTGGAACAGCGAGATGTCCTGCGGCACGACCGCGATGGCCTCGCGCAGGCTCTGCTGCGTGACCTCGGTCACGTCCTGGCCATCGATCAGGATGCGCCCCGACTGGATGTCGTAGAAGCGCTGCAGGAGCGCAAAGAGCGTCGTCTTGCCCCCGCCGGAGGCGCCGACGAGACCGACGCGCTGGCCCGTCCCGATATGAAAGCTCAAATCCTCGAAGATGACCGGACAGTCCGGATAGGCGAACGTCACGTCCTCGAAGGTCACGCTGGCGCCGCGGCGCTCGAGGGCTGGCGCGCCGGGCCGGTCGCAGAGCTGGTGCGGCACGAGCAGCGTGGCGAGCGCTTCGGAGAATCGCGCCATGTGCTGGGTGACATCGACCAGCGCCACGGCGAGGTCGCGGGTCGCGTGCAACACCGAGAGGCCGAGCGTGCATACCAGGATCACGTCGCCCGTCGTGGCGGCACCCTGCTGCCACAACACGACCGCCCACGCCAGCAGCGCCACGGTCAATGCCACCGTCACCAGCGCATGCACGATGCGCAGGCGCTCGAGATAGAACAGGCTGCGCTTGCGCGCGACCATCTCCTGGTCGACCTTGGCATCGAAGCGGCAGTGCTCGCGCGACAGGCCGCCGAATGCCTTCACCAGCGCCATGTTGCCGACGACGTCGGTTATTTCTCCGTCAACGGCTGCCGCACGGCTGGCATACTCGTGATGGAGCGGTTGACCCGCCGCGGCCCGGCGGAACATGAGGACGACCACCAGCGCGGCGATGACGATCAGGCTGGCGGCCATGCCCCAGCTCACGGTTGCGACCAGGCTGATGGCGCACAGCGTGGCGATGCATGGTGGCAGCACGTTCCACACCAGCATGTTCTCGATGGTGAACACCGCATTGGAGGTGGCCGTGATGCGGCTGGTGAGCGTGCCGGGAGAGCGGCTCGCAAAGTAGCTCGGCGCATGCCCCGTGAGATGGCGGAAGAGGTCGCGACGCACATCGCCGGTCACCGCCACGAACGTGGAATGTCCAATCCACGCCGCCAGCCGCCACAGCAGATTGTCGGTGGCAATGAAGGTGACGAGCACGGCGAACGCGGTCCAGGCCGCAACCACCTGGCGATCCGGCTGCGACAGGGCGTCGACGAGCAGCTTCACGCCGTACTGGGTGACGACCGAGCACAAGACGGCGAGGCACACCGACGACAGGATGACGCCATGAGCAATGCGGTGGCGGCGCACGTAGCGTGCGAAGAAGCCGAACGGCCTATCGGCATAGGCGCAAAGGGTCTCGTGCACGCGAGGGAACTCCCCGTCACTATCCGCTCGCACAGGCGAGCCTACGCATGGCCCGACAACGCCTTCGCGGTTCCAAAGGTTTCAGAGTGTGACACTCGTTGCTCTTGTGCTCATGCTTCGGGCAGCGCACTGCTCACGCTTCAAACTTTCCCGTCTTGCCGCGGCACGGACCTTGTCTCGGGCATCAGCAGCGCCACCGCTGCAAAAGCCAGGACGGCCACGGCGGCGAGACCTGCGAAGGCAATGGAGGTGCCGAGCTTGTCGGCGAGAACGCCGGCGCCGATCGTGCTCAGCGAAGCACCAACGCCGGTAGCACACCCGACGATGCCCTGTGCCAGATTGAAACGCCCGGTGCCGCGGGACACGTCGGCAAGCGTGAGCGGCACCAGAACGCCGAGGACCGCCCCGGACAGACCGTCGAGGGCCTGCACCGCCACGATCATGTAGGGGTCGCTGGTCCATGCCAGCAACGCGCCGCGAAGCGGCAGCACGCCGAAGCCGATCAGAAGCAACGGGCGCCGGCCCCAGTCCTGCGCGAGCTCACCCACCTTCGGCGAGATGGCCGCCACCACGAGCTGCGGGGCGATAATGCACGCGGCCACGAGCGCGGTGGCCCAGCGGCTCGAGCGCATGGTCACGTCGCTGCCGACCAGCGGCAGCATTGCCGCATTCGCCAGGTGAAAGAGCAGGATGCACAGGGTGAAGACCAGCAGCCCCTGTTTGCGCAGCAGGCTCGAGATGCCGACGTGACCGACATGGCGCCCCTCCTCGGTCTTCGTGCCGTTGCCTCCGTCGGCTCGGACGGGATCGATGGCGGCCTCGGGGATGCTGTTGAGCGCGAGCTGGGCCGGTATCGCCAGTGCGGCCGTAACGAGAAACACGGCCTGCGGGGATATGAAATACCCGCACGCGCCCATCACTGCGGCCGCCAATCCGTTGCCGATCGCGGAGAAGCGGGCATTGCGGCCCAGTCGTGCGGCCACCGCTGCATGGCCCACGAGGCCCAGCGTGATGGCCGCTATCGCGGGACCCAGCACCGAGCTCGCCCCGACATGCAGCAGCTTGGCGGCCACCAAGGTGACGAATGTCGGCGCCAGGGCGATCAGGAGCGCGCTCAATCCGATGGCGATGACGGCGAGGCCGGCGGCGCGCAGCTTCGATCGGGCGAGGTCGACGACCCAGCCGCCGGGCACCTGCGCCAGCAGGCCTGCGATGCTGCCGATGGAAAGAACGAGGCCGATGTCGACCTGGGTCCACTTCTGGGTCGTCAGGTAGACCGACAGGAAGGGACCAAAGCCGGTCTGGATGTCGGCGACGAAGAAGTTGAACCAGTCGAGGCCGCGCTGGCCGGTGCGTGGAGGCGTGCCCGGGTCCGGCGCTCCTGCCGTCCGATCGAGGTCCGATGCAGTTGGGCGCAGTCCCCGCGCGCTGCCCGCCATGGCAGGGCCGCGCTATTCGGAGGCCCGGCGGACGATTGCAGGCTCGCTTTGCTTGTACTCCGGGGCAACGCGCAGCTCGTCGCGCGTCAATTCCACGATCACGACGGGCTTGCGGCCGTCCTGCTCGAAGCGCAAGGCCGACCATTCCACCGCGATCTTGCGCGTGCCGATGCCGAGGAAGCCCCCGAACTCGATGACCGCCGCCTGCACGTGGCCATAGCGGTCGGCCAGCAGATCGATGATGCGGCCGACATCCTCCTCGACGCGGGTGCGCACCTCTCGGCCCAGCACGCTTTCGAGGCTGTGGCGACGGGTCGCCGACTGAGCTTCAACTTCAGCGGTCGTGTTCTGATAGGACCGTTCGCGATGGCCGCCCGGTTCGGCAAAGGCCACGCTCATCGGCGCGATGCTCGGCCCGCCAACGATCAGGCTTGCGAGCGCGGCTGCGGCAACAGGGTGTGGGAGGCGCAAGAAATTGGCCATGGGATTCCCCAAGTCTCAAGTGTCATCGAGACAAGTCGCGACCCCCCTCCGCGGTTCCCGGCCCGCCGGCGAGCGCTTGAACCTTGGACTTAGCGGGCGTTTTCCACGGCCTTGCCCGTATCGAAGGGCTCGCCAGGCAAATACCTGGCAAGCCGGGCATCCGCCGTGCGGGCATGCGCCTCCATGCCTTCGAGGCGGGAGATGCGGGCCGTCACCTGCGCCATCTCGAGGGTGGCCTCGCGCGTCATGCGCTGCCAGGTCAGCGGCTTGAGGAATTTGTGCACCGAGAGCCCCGCCGAGTACCGCGCCGCGCCCTTCGTGGGGAGGATGTGGTTGGGGCCCGAGGCCTTGTCGCCATAGGCGACCGTCGTCTCCTCGCCCAGAAACAGCGATCCATAGTTGGAGAGGTTGGCGAGCCACCACTCGAGATCGCGGGCGTGCACCTCGAGGTGCTCGGGAGCGTAAGCGTCAGCGACGGCGACGGCCTCCTCGCGCGTACCGACCAGCACCACCTCGCCGCGGTCGCGCCAGGCGGCGCCCGCCGCCTCGCGCGCGGGTTCGGGCAGGTCGTCGATGAGCCCCGGCATCGCCTGCAGCACACGCTCGGCCAGCGACCGTGACGTCGTGATCAGCCACGCGGGGCTCTCGTGCCCGTGCTCGGCCTGACCGACGAGGTCTGTCGCAACCAAACCAGGATCGGCGCTGTCGTCGGCGATGATACCAATCTCGGTCGGGCCTGCGAACACGTCGATACCGACTCTGCCGTAGAGGGCGCGCTTGGCCTCGGCCACGAACTTGTTGCCCGGGCCGACCACGATGTCGGCAGGCTTGCCGGTGAACAGTCCGAACGCCAGCGCGGCGATCGCCTGCACGCCGCCGAGCGTCATGATCGCGTCGGCGCCGGCGATGTGCATGGCATAGAGCACGTGCGGGTGTATGCCCTCGCCGCGAAAGGGCGTCGAGCAGGCGACGACCGTCTTGACGCCCGCCGCCTTGGCGGTGGCGACCGACATATAGGCCGAGGCGATGTGAGCGTAGCGCCCGGTCGGCACGTAGCAGCCGGCGACATTGCAGGGCACGAGCCGCTGACCCGCCGTGACGCCGCCAGACAGCTCGATGGCGAAGTCCTTGATGCTGTCGCGCTGGGCGAGCGCAAAGGTGCGCACCTGCGCCGTCGCCCACTCGATGTCGCGCTTGACGTCGGCGGGGATGTCGTGCGTGCGCCTGGCGATGTCCTCGGCCGTGACAACGATCTCCCCGGACCAGCGATCGAGCTTCGCCGCATAGTCGCGCACGGCGGCCTCGCCGCGCCTCTCGATCTCGGCCAGCATGTCGGCAACAACGGCGCGCGCCGTGTCCGTCTCGACCTCGACCGTTTTGGTCGCCCGCTTCAAGTGTTCGATCGCCACCGCATTCCTCCCTGCGTGTTCTTTTTCTCAGCCTCTTATCATCAGTGCCAATCCGCTCGCGGCCGAGATCGCGAGGATCGAGATGCGGATCGCACCGGGGCTCATCACGCGGACGAGCCACGGCGAGGCGAGGAAGCCGACGGCCAGTCCCGGCACCATCACCGCCGCTGCCGCGACCTCCCGCCAGCCGAGCATGCCGATGCTGGCGAGCGCAAGGAGGGAGAGCGCATTGGCAAAGACGAAGAAGGGGAGCAGTGCGCTGCGGATGCGGGCCGGGGTCTCGCGCTGGTAGAGGAGGGCAATGGGGGGACCGTGCACGCCGGCGACCGTGCCCATCACGCCCGCAACGCCGCTGGCAACGAGGATCGAGCCGACAGACAGGGGCACGCTGACGCCGGCTGCCGTGATACCCACTGCCACCAGCACCAGCCCGCCGAATATCCGCGGCAGGCTCGCCGGGTCCAGCAGCGAAAGCCCGATCGCGGCGACTGCAGTTCCCGCCAGCAGGCCACAGGCGGAGATGCCGACCTCGCGCACATTGATGTCGGCGCGCAGCCGCCAGCTCGCGACAATCGATAGGAGGAAGCCGTGCATGAGGATGGGTCCCGGCACGAACACGGGATCGATCAGAGCAAGGAGCGGCGCCGCGAACAGGTTGAAGCCCATGCCTATGGCGGCCTGCGCGGCAGCGCCGGCTGCCGTCGCAATGAGGCCCAGGACGAGACCCGCGATGCCAAGGGTATCGATCACGGTTCAAGCCCTCGCCCGTTCCGCAAGATTGTTGTTCCCCCGGAATGGCAGCCGCAGGCTCCATCCGTTCCCGGTGCACCTTGATCCCGCCCGCGCAAAGTGGGAGGCTCACTCACCATAAGAAGACTATCGTCGATCGGAGGAAACGCACATGCCTATCGCGAGGTGGCTCGTCGCGAGCCTGGCGGCTTTGGCTCTGGTGGCAACAGTATCCGTTGCCCCCGCGGTCGCCCAGGACAAGCCGGTGAAGATTCGCATCCAGTCGGTGATCCCCAAGACTGCGGACGAGGTCCGCATGCTCGAAATCTTCGCCGAGAACGTCAAAGCCCTCACCAACGGCTCCGTGACCTTCGAGGTGCTGCCCGCGGGCGCCGTGGTCGGCGTCAACGAGACGCTCGACGCCGTCGACAAGGGGCTGATTGAGGGCGGCTTCGCATGGACCCACTACTGGTCGGGCAAGCACCCGGCGGCCATGCTGTTCGGCTCGCCCATCGCCGGCGCCGGCGTCGGGCTCGACAACATCGCCTGGGTCTCCTGGTATCTCAACGGCGGCGGCAAGCAGCTCTACGACCAGCTGTGGGTGGAGATGAAGGTCAACGTCAAGGGCTTCATCCTGCAACCCGTGGGTCCCGAGGCGCTCGGCTGGTTCAAGACGCCCATCAACAGCATGGACGACTTCCGCAAGATGCGCTTTCGCACCCCGCCCGGCATCCCCGCCGAGAGCTACAAGGAGATGGGGGTGGCAGCAGTTGCCATGGGCGGCGGCGACATCCTGCCCGCACTCGAGAAGGGCGCGCTCGATGCCGCCGAGTGGTGCTGTCCCAAGCCCGACATGACCTTCGGCTTCCACAAGGTGCTCAAGCACTACTACATGCAGGGCCTGCACCAGGTCGTGGTCAACGCCGACATGTACCTCAACAAGAAGGTGTGGGACGGCCTCTCGCCCCACCAGAAGAAAGCCATCGAGGTGTCGGCTGACGCCTCGCTCATGCAGACCATCGCCTACCGCATCGCCGAGAACGGCAAGGCCTTGAAGGAGCTCACCGAGAAGCACGGCGTGATCCTGCACGACACGCCGAAGGACTACTTCGTCGAGTACCAGAAAGCGACCAACAAGGTGATGGACAAGTACAAGGCGGAGAACGCCTTCTTCAAGAAGGTGTGGGACTCCATGAAGGAGTTTGCGGACCTGTCCGTCCCGTTCTGGGCTCAGGCGCAGCGCACCAACGCCAACCTCGCCGAGGAGTACGTCAAGTCGCAGAAGAAGTAGGCACGCCGCCACAGCGTGCTTGGGGGTGGAGCGGGCTAGGGTCCCGCTCCATTTCGCGAGGGAGTTCGGCCTTGCCTGCCACGAAGATCTCATCCCCAGAGCCTGGCTCATGACCGGTGCTCCGGAACTCCTCGACCCGGCGCTTGCCGAGCGCAGGACAGGTTCGCCCGGGCAGCTGCCGGCGGACATGGCGCCGTGGATGGCGCACACCATCACCGCTATCGATACGCTGAGCCTCTGGACCGGCAAGATCGTGTGCTGGCTGATCCTGCCGCTGATGTTCTCCATGGTCTACGAGATCATCGCGCGCTACTACTTCGTCGCTCCCACCATCTGGGCCTACGACACGAGCCGCATGGCCTACGGCGCCCATTTCATGCTGGGAGCCGCCTATGCGCTTTCCAAGGGCGTGCACATCCGCTCGGATTTCCTCTACCGCGACTGGTCGGTGAAGCGTCAGGCGCGCACGGACCTCTTCCTCTACGTTCTCTTCTACTTCCCCTCGATGCTGATCTTCCTGTGGGTCTCCAGCGACTACGCCTGGACGGCCGTGATCCGCTGGGAGCGCGGCATGGACACGGCCTGGATGCCGTATCTCGGGCCGATCCGCTCGTGCATCCCGGTCGGCGTCGGCTTCCTCGTCATCCAGGGCGTCTCCGAGCTTCTGAAGTGCGTCTACGCGGCGCGCACCGGCAGGTGGCCGCAGCAATGAGCAACGAGATCATCGGCCTGGTGATGATCGTGGCCATGATCGCGGCCATCTTCGTCGGCTTTCCCATCTCCTTCACGCTGATCTTTCTCGGCCTCGTGTTCGGCTACTGGGGCTTCGGCGAGCTCGTCTTCTACCTGCTCACCCTCAAGTTCAACGAGACCATGAGCGAGCAGACGCTCGCCGCCGTGCCGCTGTTCGTGTTCATGGGCATCATGATGGAGCAGGCCCAGCTGATGGACCGCCTGTTCGACTCGGTCCAGAAGCTGCTCGCCCGCGTGCGCGGCTCGCTCTATCTCGCCGTCATGTTCGTGGCGACCATCTTCGCTGCCGCCACCGGCATCGTCGGTGCTTCGGTGACCATCCTCGGCATCATGGCCGGCAAGCCGATGATCCGCTCGGGCTACGATGCAAAGCTCTCGTCCGGGTTGATCGCGGCCGGTGGAACGCTCGGCATCCTGATCCCGCCAAGCGTCATGCTGGTGGTGATGGGTCCCACCATCGAGGTGCCGGTGCCGCAGCTGTTCGCCGCTGCCATGCTGCCGGGGCTGATGCTGGCGACGATCTTCACGCTCTATGCCATGGTGCGTTGCTGGATCGATCCTTCGCTCGGACCGCCGCTGGCGGTGGAGTTCCGTGCCACCAGCAAGGCCGAGGTGTGGCGCGATTTCTTCGCCGGCCTGGTGCCGCCTTCGGCGCTGGTGCTGGCGGCGCTGGGGAGCATCTTTTTCGGCCTGGCGACGCCGACCGAGGGAGCGGGCTGCGGCGCCTTCGGG
>Ga0247825_10003555_pt1 | contig 10297 bp, 10 predicted proteins | sample 13C_Vanillin_Day_FD_194413 | JGI IMG/M metagenome (GOLD analysis project Ga0247825, IMG submission 194413) | Soil microbial communities from agricultural site in Penn Yan, New York, United States - 13C_Vanillin_Day48 | ecosystem: Environmental > Terrestrial > Soil > Agricultural land | place... | reverse complement strand
GACCGCAAGGCCACCGCCAAATCGGTCGAGCGGCTGATGGGCAACAAGGCGGAGGCGCGCTTCGAGTTCATCCAGGAGCGCGCGGCGTTCGCCGACGAGGCCGCGCTGGACGTCTGATCGCAAGAGGATCGTACGAGGATCGCAATGGCTTTCGACAAACCGCCCCGGGGTCCGCTCTCGACACGCGACGCAGCCGAAGCCGCGTTCAAGAAGGTCACGGCCAAGCCCGCCGACCTGCCGCCGGAGCGGCCGAAGGTTCCGAACGCCAAGGAGATGGTGTCGGTCCGGCTCGATCGCGATGTGCTCGATCACTTCCAGAAGGACGGACCCGGCTGGCAGGACCGCATCAACGACGCGCTGCGCAAGGCGATCGGGAAATAGCCAAAAATAGCCCAGCCTTCCGATGTCACAGGCCGCTCCCATCGACTTCTGGTTTTCGATCGGAAGCCTTTACACCTACCTCTCGGTGATGCGGATCGACCGCTTCGAGGAGTTGCACGGCGTGACGTTTCGCTGGCGGCCGTTCAGTGTGCGATCGATCATGATCGAGATGGACAACATCCCGGCGCGCAAGCCCGCCAAGCTCGCCTACATGTGGCGCGACATCGAACGGCGCGCCGCGGGTGCGCTGTGCGATTTTCCGAGGCGCCCGCCCTACCCGCTGAAGAACTTCGACCTCGCCAATCGCATTGCCGTGGTCGGAGCGGCCGAAGACTGGTGCCCCGACTACGTCCGCGCGACCTACAGCCGCTGGTTCGGGCTCGGCGAGGAAGCCGGCAGCGAGCCCAACGTCTCGGCGAGCCTGAAGGAGATCGGCCAGGACCCCGGACGCGTGCTGGCGCTAGCGGACTCCGAGGAAGCCGGCAGCGCCTACGACCAGGCGACCGCCGAGGCGAAAACGCTCGGCATCTTCGGCGCGCCGACCTTCGTCACGCGCGGCGAAATCTTCTGGGGTGACGACCGCCTCGAAGACGCCGTACGCTGGCACGGCAAGGGCACGCTGCTGCGGCGTTAACGGACCGCGGGCGCAGGTCCGTCCTGCGGAAAGATGCCGAGCTTTGGCAGCATCGGCCGCCAGCGCGCCACGTCGCTGGCGATGCGTGCGCTGAAGCCCCTCGAGTCCAATGTGCCGGAAATCTCGCCCTTGCGCATGTGCTCCTGGATCGCCGCCGACCTGACCGCCGTGAGCATCGCGTTTTCGAGCTTCTTGAGCACGTCGGGCGGAACGCCCGCCGGAGCGACCAGGCCGTACCAGTTCTCCATCACCATGTCGGCATAGCCGAGTTCGACCGAGCTCGGGGTGTCCGGCAGCCCGGCAAGGCGTTTCACGCCGAGCACGACGACCGGCCGCACCTGGTTTCCCTGCACCAGCGGCAGCAGCACCGGTGCATCCGCCGGAATGACGTCGAGCCGGCCGGCGATCAGATCGGGGATCGCCGGTGCGACCCCGCGATACGGCACGTGCGCGATCTTGATGCCGGCGCCGGTGTTGATCAGCTCGCCGGCGATATGCATGGTCGTGCCGGGGCCGGCCGAGGCGTAGCTGAGGTTGCGCGATTTCGCCAGCGCCACGAGATCCTTGAAGTCCTTGAACGGAAGCTGCGGACTGGCGACCAGCAGCGTCGGCGACGCGCCGACCATGCCGATGGCGTCGAACGATTTCACCGGATCGTATTTGACATGCGGTTGCAGCACCGCGGTGATGACATGCGAGCCCTGGCTGCCCATCAGCAGCGTCTTGCCGTCGGCGGGCGCCCGCGCAACCTGATCCGCCGCAATCACACCGCCGCCACCGGCGCGGTTCTCGACCACGATGCTGACGCCGAGCGGCCCCTGCATCTCCTGCGCAAGGAGCCGCGCCATCGCGTCGACCGGCCCGCCTGCCGCGAACGGCACCACGATCTTGACGGCGTCCTGCGCCGCAGCCGTTCCGGCCCAGCAGGCCACCACCAAGCCAAGCGCGATCGCAGTCCGGCGCATCGTTTCTCTCCCTGAGGCCCTTGTTGTTTGTTTGTGGGCGCCAAGCCCGAATTGTCACGGCAAAGCGCGATGCGGTCAATCGGCTCAGATTGCCGAGGCCGCGCGAAGCCTGCCGATCGCGGCGGCGTCATAGCCGAGATCGCGCAGCACGGCCTCGGTACCGGTCGGATGCGGCGGCGACCTCACGCGGTCGCCGCCATGTGCAGCTGCTTCGCAGTTCGGGTCAGTCAATCGGCAGGCCCGCATAGTTCTCGGCAAGCGACGTCATCGCGGCATCCGAGCCGGTGACGTAGTCGATTTCGGCGATCTGCCGCTTGGTGTCGAAGTCCATCTCGCTGCCGTGCCGGTGCAAAAGCTGCGTCATCCACCACGAGAAGCGCTGCCCTTTCCACACGCGGCCGAGGCACGTCGCGGAATAATTCTGCAGAAGGTCTTCGCGGCCGGACCTGGTGTGCGCGGCGATGGCGCGCGCGAGCACCCGCACATCGGCCATCGCGAGATTCATTCCCTTGGCGCCGGTCGGCGGCACGATATGCGCTGCGTCGCCTGCAAGAAACAGCCGCCCCGATTGCATCGGCTCGGTGACGTAGCTCCGCATCGGCGTGATGCCCTTTTGCACGATCTTGCCGCGCGCAAGCGGCCGCACGCCGCCGAGCCGCGTCTCGAGTTCGTCCCAGATCCTTTGATCGGACCATTTCTCGATGTCCTCGTCGGGCGGCACCTGCACGTAGAGCCGCGACAAGTCCGGGCCGCGCATGGAGAACAGCGCGAAGCCGCGCTCATGGAAGCAGTAGATCAGTTCGTCGTCCGGCGGCGGCGATTCCGAGAGAATGCCGAGCCAGCCGAACGGATAGACCCGGTCGTAGCCGGTCAGCACACCCGCCGGAAAACTCGGCCGGCAGACGCCGTGAAAGCCGTCGCAGCCGGCAATGAAGTCGCACTCGATCTCCTGCGGCTTGCCGTCGTGCGTGAAGCGGATTTTCGGGTTCCTGCCGCCGAAATCATGCACGCTCGTATCGGAGGCCTCGAAGAAGATCTCGCCGCCGTCGCTGATCCGTTTGCCGATCAGGTCGGTCACGACCTCCTTCTGGTCGTAGATGAAGACCTGCTTGCCGATCAGCTTGTGAAAATCAACATGACGCGCCTCGCCGCGGAACGCGATGTAGATGCCATCATGCACCATCGCCTCGCGCTTGAGGCGGTCGCCGACGCCAGTGTCGATCAGCATGCGTGCCACCCAGTTCTCCATAAGGCCGGCGCGCACCCGCGCCTCGCAATAGGCGCGGCTGCGATCCTCGACGATGATGTTGGAGATGCCTTCGAGGTGCAGCAGATGCGACAGCATAAGCCCTGCCGGTCCGGCCCCGACGATCCCGACCTGCGCGCGCATGGTTCCTCCCGGTTCTTGCCGACAATCGTGCGGCGGAACCGGCGCCACGCCAAGGGACGGATGCCGGAATGCCCGGTCATTTTCCGCGGTGCAAACCGCGGGATGACCGCCCCTGCCGTTGCCGCGGCCCCTCCACGCGGCCTATGCTTGAAGAAATCACCAAGCCTGCGCGACAACCGCGCCCGATCCGACTTGTCTGGGGAGACGATCATGCAACGCATGCCGCTCATCGCGGGTCTTGTCCTGTTCGCCATTCTGATTGCCACCGCGGCGCCGGCGCAAAACGCCCTGCTGTCGGGCACCGTATCCTCCGCCAGGGAAGGCCTGATGGAAGGCGTGGTGGTCAGCGCCAGGAGGGTCGGCTCGACCATCACCACCAGCGTCGCGACCGACGATAAGGGCCGTTTCAGCTTCCTGGCCGGCAGGCTTGAGCCAGGTCCGTACGCGCTCAGCATCCGCGCCATCGGCTACGACCTGGAAAATCCCCGAAGCGCCGACGTCACCGCCGGAAAGAACGAAAGCATCGAGATCAAGCTTGCGCCGACAAAGAACCTTGCCAAGCAGATGTCGAACGCCGAATGGTTCATGAGCTTCCCCGGCACGGACCAGGAAAAGAAAGCGCTGCTCAACTGCGTAAGCTGCCACAACCTCGACCGTATCGTGCGCTCGCAGTACGACGGCGAGCAGTTTGTCGACATCTTCAACCGGATGGTGGGCTACTACCCGGGCAGCACGCCGGAGCACCCGCAGCGTCTGGTCGGCAATGCGCAGCGCTCGCTCGGCCAAGGGCCGCAGCTGCGAATGGTCGCGGAATATCTGGCATCGGTGAACCTCAGCAAGGAGACGTGGTCCTACCCGCTGAAGACGCTGCCGCGGCTGACCGGCCGCTCCAACCGCTTCATCACCACCGAATATGCCCTGCCGCGCCGGCTGATCCAGCCGCACGACGTCGTGCTCGACGAACAGGGCGTGGTCTGGTTCACCCACTTTGCCGAGCAGTTGTTCGGCAAGATGGATCCGAAGACCGGCCAGGTCTGGGAATACCCGCTGCCGGTGCTCAAGCCCGGATATCCGGTCGGCACGCTCGACCTCGGGCTCGACAAGGACGGCAATCCCTGGATCGGCATGATGTACCAGAGCGGCATCGCGCGCTTCGACAAGAAGACCGAGACGTTCAAGACCTGGTCGATCCCGAAGGAATGGCAGACCGATGCGGCGCAGACCGGGCATCTCGATCCGTCATTCGCCCATGTCGACGGCAAGGTCTGGGTGAAGAACTCCGACCGCTCGCAAATCCTGCGCCTCGATATCGCCAGCGGCGAATGGGAGAACCTCGGCTCGTTCAGCGACAACGGCAAGCGCCTCGGCGTCTACGGCATCCGCGCCGACAGCAGCAACAATCTCTACCTGCTCGACTTCCAGACCTCGACCATCGGCATCGTCGATGGGAAGACCAGGAAGTTCACGCCCTATCGCGGCGAGATCGCCAATTCACGGCCGCGCCGCGGCGTCGTCGATGGCGCGGACCGGCTCTGGTATGCGCAATACGCGGGTAATGCGATCGGCATGTTCGATCCCAAGACCGAGAAGGTCAAGGAATGGGTCGTGCCGACGCCGTGGGCGCAACCTTACGACGTCGTCGTCGACAAGAACGGCGAAGCCTGGACCGGATCGATGATGAGCGACCGCGTATCGCGGCTCGATCCGAAGACCGGTCAGTATGTGGAGTATCAACTGCCGAAGACCACCAACATCCGCCGCGTGTTCGTCGACAACTCGACCACGCCGGTGACGTTCTGGATCGGCTCCAACCACGGCGCGTCGATCATCAAGCTCGAACCGCTGGACTAGAACGCGTTTCACCGGCAGCGACAAAAAACTCAAGCCCCGCAATGCGGGGCTTGAGCACTTTTCAGCCGCAGCGAAAGGTCAGTTGTCGAACTTGAGGTTGGCCGCCTTGATCACTTCGGACAGCACCTTGATGTCGTTGTCGATCATCGCGCGGAATTCCGATCCCGGCTGGCCGCCCGGCGTCACCGCCATGGCTTTCAGCTTCGAACTCACGTCCGGATCCTGGATCGCCTTGCGCAGGCCGGCCTCGAGCTTGGCGACAATCGCCGGCGGCGTGTTGATCGGCGCGAAGTAGCCGCTGAACAGCTTGATGTCGACGTCGGGGAAGCCCGCCTCCTTCATGCTCGGCACGTCCGGCAGTTCCGGCGAGCGGACCTGGTCGGTGACCGCCAGCGCCTTCACCTTGCCGGCCTTGATCTGCGGAATGGCCGGCGGGCCGTCGGAGATCGCGAGCAGCGTCTGTCCCTGCATCACGCTCAGGATCATCTCGTTGCTGCTCTTGTAGGGGATCATCTGTCCCGGCATGCCGCTCTTGAGCTTGAGCAGCTCGGTTGCGGTGATGAAAGCCGGCGAGGTCGAGGCGTAGTTCGCCTTGTCGGGATTCTTCTTCGCCCACTCGACCAGTTCCTTGACGTTCTTCGCCGGATGATCGGCGGGCACGACCATGATCAGCGGAAAGTTCGCGATCATCGTCAGCGGAATGAAGGTCTTGGTCGGATGATAGGACAGGTTCGGATAGGCCGCGGCAGCCACCGACATCACGCCGCTCGCGCCGATGAAGATGGTGTAGCCGTCGTGCGGCTGGTTCATCACGAATTCGGCCGCGATCCGGCCGCCGGCGCCCGGCTTGTTCTCGTTGATCACCGGCTGGCCGAGGATTTCCGACAGCTTGTTGCCGACCAGCCGCGCGAAGATGTCGTTGCCGCCGCCGGCCGCGAACGGCACGATCACGCGGATCGGCTTGTTGGGATAGTTCGCAGCCGCGTCGCTCTGCGCCACGGCGGGCGCGGCCGCAGCCAGCAGCCCGAGGGTCGCGGCCACAAGCGCGCCGCCCCATGTTTTCATTGTTTTCATAGCAGTCCTCCCATTCCGTGGTTTTTGGCTTGAAGCGCGTCAAACTAGCGGGATTTCGGGCAAAGTCGATGCTTGTTGCCGCCTTCGCGGGCATCGCGCCATCGTGACGCTGCCGTGACAGCCCAACCGCGGAAAACGCAGATAGTAATTTAACTTAACGGCCGTCCCCCACATTGACTTTCGGCGTTTCGCCCCTATGTTTGCGCCGCAACGGTACGAATGTGAGATTCGACCGTCCTCCCCCGCGCACTACCGTCGACGTCTGAATCCGGCGCGGCTCCGGGCGGTCCTTAATCGAGGCTATATGCCCTTTTCCAAGCTCGGCTTGTCCGACAAGGTTCTCGCCGCCGTCACCTCGGCCGGCTATCCCGCTCCCACCCCGATCCAGGAACAAGCGATCCCCCACGTCCTCGCCCGGCGAGACGTTCTCGGCATCGCGCAGACCGGCACCGGCAAGACCGCGGCCTTCACCCTGCCGATGCTCACCATGCTCGAGCAGGGCCGCGCACGGGCGCGCATGCCGCGCACGCTGATCTTGGAGCCGACGCGAGAGCTCGCGGCGCAGGTCGAGGACAGCTTCGACAAGTACGGCAAGAACCACAAACTGAATGTCGCCCTCATCATCGGGGGCGTTTCTTTTGATGACCAGGACGCCAAGCTGATGCGCGGCGTCGACGTGCTGATCGCGACGCCGGGTCGCCTGCTCGACCATTTCGAGCGCGGACGGCTGCTGCTCACCGGCGTCGAGCTCCTGGTGATCGACGAAGCCGACCGCATGCTCGACATGGGCTTCATCCCCGACATCGAGCGCATCTGCAAGCTCGTGCCATTCACCCGCCAGACGCTGTTCTTCACCGCGACCATGCCGCCGGAGATCCAGCGCATCACCGAGCAGTTCCTGCACAATCCGGTACGGGTCGAGGTATCGAAGCCCGCCACGACCGCGAACAACATCACGCAGATTCTGGTCAAGGCCGGCCGCGAGTCCCACGAGAAGCGCGACACGCTGCGCCGCCTGATCCGCTCTGCCGAGAACTTCAAGAACGCCATCATCTTCTGCAACCGCAAGCGCGAGGTCGCGCAACTGCACCGCTCGCTGGTCCGGCACGGCTTCAACGCCGCGGCGCTGCACGGCGACCTCGATCAGTCCGCGCGCACGGCCGCGCTCGAGTCGTTCCGCAACGGCAGCGTCGCGCTGCTGATCGCCTCCGACGTCGCCGCCCGCGGCCTCGACATTCCCGACGTGAGCCACATCTTCAATTTCGACGTCCCGCACCACGCGGACGACTACGTCCACCGCATCGGCCGGACCGGCCGCGCCGGCAAGAGCGGCACCGCGATCACCATCGTCGCACCGGCCGACAGCCGGTCGGTCGGCGAGATCGAAAAGCTGATCGGCCAGAGCATCGCCTGGGCGGATGCGCCCGCCGGCAGCACCGTGCCCGATCCCGACGCACCGGCCGAAGAGCGTGACGGACGCCGCGGCGGACGCGGCCAGCGCAATCGCGGCCCCCGTCAAGGCCGGCGTCACGAAGGCCGAAACGAAAATCGTCATGAAACCCGGCCGGAAAGCCGGAGCGAGCCCCGCGAAGAGCCTCGGCAGGCCAATGGCGGCGCTGCGCCGCAGCAGGAATCACAGCAAAAATCGCGACACGAACCGCGCCAGCCAGCGCCGGTCGCCCGGATCGAGGATGCCCGGCGCCAGCAGCCGCGGCCGCCCCGGGCTCAGGCCCCCGCTCGGGCGCAAACCCCGGCTCGCGCCCCGGCCAACGAGCCGGCCGATTCTTCCCACCTGCCGGCCTTCCTGCTCCGCCCGGTGCGCGGCAAGGCATAAAAAAAGCCCGCTAATCGGGCCTTTACCTCAATTTTACTTCTCTGTGGGCATTGTGGCGCACGAAATTACGTGTTTCCGCAATGACTTGAAGAGTTTCGGCGGCATTGCAAAGGCCGCTGCACGGGGAAGAACGATGTCGGAGTCCGGCGGCGGAGAGCACGAGCGCACCTTGGCGTTCGCCGAAATCGCTCTTGGCCAGATCAAAGCGCTGCGCCAGACCTCGACCCCGCGCAACTACGAGGTCTGGTACACCTACGCGACCGGCTACAATCCGTCGCTCAACCAGACCATCAACGAATTGCTGGCGCAGAAGGGCACGCTGTCCGACAGCGATCTCGAAACCATCTACACGACCTATATCTCGGCGAGCCGCTTCGGCGACAAGATCGACAATGTCGGTGTCCGGGTGATGGACGAGATCGACCAGGTCATGTCGATGATCGACGCCGCAGCGGGCTCGGCCAGCACCTACAGCGAAAGCCTGAGTAACGTCACCAGCGAGCTCATCAACACCAAGGACCGCGACGGGCTCCGCGCCATCGTCGAAAGCCTGGTGGCGACCGCGAACGAAATGAAGCAGAACAACGAGACGCTGGAGCAGCGGCTCAACGCCTCGAAGGAAGAGATCACCCAGCTTCAGGAAAATCTCGCGGTGGTGCGCACCGAGAGCCTGACCGACCCGCTGACCGGCCTCTCCAACCGCAAGCACTTCGACGAGCGGCTGGCGCAGGCGATCGAGGAAGCGGCCGAGCGCAGCGAGGCGCTGTCGCTGGTGATGACCGACATCGACCATTTCAAGGCGTTCAACGACACCTGGGGCCATCTCACCGGCGACCAGGTGCTCCGGCTGGTTGCCATGTCGCTGAAGCAGAACGTCAAGGGCCAGGACATTGCTGCCCGCTACGGCGGCGAGGAGTTCGCCGTGATCCTGCCGAACACCGTGCTGCGCGCGGCGCTGACCGTCGCCGACCATGTGCGCCGCGCGGTGATGTCGAAGGAATTGATGAAGCGCTCGACCGGCCAGAATCTCGGCCGGGTGACGATTTCGCTCGGCGTCGCGACGGTGCACAAGGGCGACACAGCGCAGACGCTGATCGCGCGCGCCGACGCCTGCCTCTATGCGGCCAAGCGCAACGGCCGCAACCGGGTAATCTGCGAGACCGATCCGGAGTTTTCCGCGTCGGGCGAAACCAAGGTCGCCTGATCCTACCGCCGCTTGCGGGCGGTTTTCACCTTCGGCTTGTTCCGATTGGTTGTGGCTTTTGCCGGCCTGCTGCGCCGCTTTGGCGCTTCCGAGCGTCGGGCCGCCGCCATCGACCGCCGCGCCCATTCCGCAAGTTCGCCCGGATCGTCATACAACCGTTCGGGCATCCGCCAGTACGACATGATGGTGTGGCGGCCTTCCTTCCGCTTGTAGCTGAAGGGCTTGAGCCCCTCGCCTTCGAACAGCGGGATGATGTCCGCATCCGCTTTCAGAAAAATCACGCCGTCGACCACCAGCGCGATCATCAGTCCGTCGGCGAAGATCCCCGCACCGCTGAACATGCGGCGCACGGTCACCGGTCCGAATCCGGAAAACAGCTCTGAAAGATAGTCCGGATCGGCGCCGCTCACGGGCCGACCCCGTTCAATGCGCCTTGGCGCCTTCAGAATTGGCGCCTTCGGAATTGGCGCCTTCGGACTTCGACGGCGTCAGCAGCACGGATTCGCCGCAGCCGCAGGCCGAGGTCTGGTTCGGGTTGTTGAACACGAACTGCGACGACAGCTTGCCGACCTTCCAGTCCATCTCGGTGCCGATCAGGAACAGCACCGCCTTGGGATCGACTACGATCTTCACGCCCTGGTCCTCGACCACCTCGTCCCTCGGGCCTATGCTGTCGACATATTCCATCGTGTATTCCATGCCGGCGCAGCCGCCGTTCTTCACGCCGACGCGCAGTCCCGCGATCGGGCGATCGGACTTCGCCATCAACTCCTTGATCCGCGTGGCGGCGGCTTCGGAAAGCCGCATCACCTGGGGTCTCGGCCGGGCGGTGGCCATTTCATCGTCTCCAAATTCCGGTTCAAAAAGCCTCGGTTCGACGCGAAGCCACATTCGAATGACAACAACTCAAACAAACCCAGTCACTTCAACAACACATGTAGGTCGCCGCGCAGAGTCGCGCAAC
>Ga0247825_10003554_pt1 | contig 10297 bp, 7 predicted proteins | sample 13C_Vanillin_Day_FD_194413 | JGI IMG/M metagenome (GOLD analysis project Ga0247825, IMG submission 194413) | Soil microbial communities from agricultural site in Penn Yan, New York, United States - 13C_Vanillin_Day48 | ecosystem: Environmental > Terrestrial > Soil > Agricultural land | place... | reverse complement strand
GATCGCGCTTCCCGCGTGCTGGCGAACGTGTCCTCTGACCTCGAAAATGTCAGCAAAGTCGGCCTGGAAGCGATAGGACACCTCGACGGCAACGTCGAACACGTTGTGATTCGTAATCGCGAGGGTTTCTTTGAGACGGTCTGAGACGAAGCGCTGGCGGGTCATCTCGATTGTCCCGCGGCTGACCTCCTGGCCGGCGTAGGCGCCACGCCGATTGCCAAGCACCTGCTCCTGGCTGAAGCCAGAAGGCCCGGCGGACATGAACACAAGCGGGTCTTCCCCGTTCAACAGCAGTTCGTAGCCGCTCAGGTGGCGCGTGTCGCCCGAGTAGAAGCCAAAGCCTTCCGTGTTCCCCGGGGGGATATGGCCATCGGCATCCGTAACCAGGAAGTGCTTGCCTTCCCGGCAGACCAGGGCATCGCTGATGTCGTCTACGAGGCCGTGTGTGTCCGGCGCGTACTCCCAGCGGCGGTCTTGGGTTGCCATAGGGTTATTGTCGGTCAGGCCTCAGTTCGGGTACACGCGAATGCTATTACGTATCGGAACCGTCACGACGGCCCTCACGAGCTGCTGAAGCCGTTGTTTCGCTTCGTAGCTCGGCGCGCAGCCATCGATGACGATTTCCGGGCCGTCGATGAAAAAGGTGGCGAATTCGCACCCTTCAGCCCGAAGGATTTCCGCCAGCTTTGTTAGCTCCTCCTGAAACATGGGCTCAGGCGACGTGGTCAAGTGGGACCCCTTCCTCACCCAGAATCATTTCGTACACGGCGAGGTATTTTTGGGCGAGGGCCTGGGCGCTGAATTGCGCTGCCACGTGGGCGCGGCACTCGTGAGGATCGATGGATGAAATCGAATCGATCGCGCGAGCCATCCCGGCCACATCCTCCACGAGCACGCCGGTACTCCCGCTGATCACGAGCTCGGACGCGGCGCCGCGGTTAAACGCGATGACCGGTGTCCCGCACGCCATCGCTTCGATCATCACTAGACCGAACGGCTCCTCCCATAGAAGTGGCACCAGCTGCACCCGGGCGTTGGCGTATAGCTCCCGTTTGTGCGCCCCATCTGCTTCTCCGACGAATTCGACGCCGGGAAGCCTCAACAAGGGCCTCACCATCGCCTCGAAATACTCGCTTTCCTCTTTGGTGCTCACCTTGCCCGCGAGGACGATGCGGGTGCCCGCCGCAAGTGCGGCCTCAATGGCGAGGTGTGGCGCCTTCTCGGGCGACATGCGCGCCATGAAGAACGCGTAGTCCTGCTTTTGTGCCTGGAACGGGAAGCTATCTACGGCGATACCGTTGTGCACGCGTCCGGCAAACCGCGCTTTTGGTAGTGGGTCTATCACGCTGGTCTGCTGGTCGCTGATTGTGTTGTACCAGCCCTGGTAGTGGTCCCAAATGAAGTGCGTGTCCTCCGCGGGCATGTTGTGGAGCGTGGTGAGCATCGGCGTTTCGGTCATTGCGCTACCTGCCATGCCCAGATCGCCGGGAGGGCCGTTGTGGTTATGCACGAGGTCGAATTCGTTTGCCAGGCTCATCGATGCCGCGACGTGCATGGCCGCGTACTGGACAGGATCAGAGGTCAAACCGGCAACGCGAAGGCTTTCGGGGACCAGGGAAAAGAGCCGTGCCGAGGTCATGGAATCCCCGGAGGCGCAAAGCACGACATCGTGCCCCTGGCGCACAAGCTCCTCTGTGAGGACGCTGATGACGGTTTCGGTGCCGCCATATCGGGGTGGCGGCACGGTCTCCCACACGGGAGCAAGTTGGAGAATCTTCATGGTCGAGCTCTTGAGAGGCTGACCTAATTTTTGAAATAACAGACATTACAGAAGAATAAAATTTCAGGGCTTTCGATAGAGCGAGCTTCGATAGTGCGAAGGAGGGCACGCGCCTCGCACATCCTTACCCCGTGTTCTTCAGACCAGCCGCGATCCCGTTAATACTCAGCAGCAGCGACCGCCGCAACCGCGGGTCGTGCTCGCCGCCTTCGCGCATTCGCCTCAACAGCAGCACCTGCAGGTGGTTCAAGGGGTCGATGTACGGCGCCCGCACCCGCAGCGTGCGCTGGAGCACGGGGAACTTCTCCAGAAGCTCCTGCTGGCCCGTCAGCGCCTTGACGTTGCGCATCGTCCGTTCGTACTCCTCGCGGATGCCGTCGAAAATGCCGTGCAGGTGGGGCGGCACCAGCTCCTGGACGTAACGCGCGGCGATTTCCATGTCGGTCTTCGCCAGCGCCATCTCCACGTTTGACACGAGGGTCTGAAGGAAGCGCCAGTTCGCGAACATGTCCGTGACCTCGTCGCCGAGGCCTTCTTCGCGGGCGCGGTCGAGTGCGGCGCCGAGGCCGTACCAGCCGGGGACGATCTGGCGCGACTGCGTCCACCCGAACACCCACGGGATCGCGCGCAGCCCGGCGATGCCCTCGATCGCGCCCCGGCGTCGGGCCGGCCGCGAGCCGATGTTCATGCCCCCCAACTCTTCGACCGGCGTGCTGCTGAGGAAATACTCGACGAAGCCTTCACCCTCGACCAGCGACCGGTACTGGGCGAATGCCCAGCCCGACAGCCGATCCATCACGGCCGACCAGCGCTCGTTCGTGGCGGCGTCGTGCAGGGGCTCCGTGTGCAGGAGTGAGGCTTCGGTCACGGAGGTGAGGAAAAGGTCGAGCTGCGAGGCGGCAATGGAGAGGTTGCCCCAGTGGTCCGAGATCACCTCGCCTTGCTCGGTGATCTTGATGCGGCCGCGCACGGTGCCGGCGGGCTGGGCGAGGATGGCGTCGCGAGTGGGGCCGCCGCCGCGTCCGACGCTACCGCCGCGGCCGTGGAAGAACATGACGGTGATGCCGTGCTTCTGCGCGCAGGCAAGAAGCTCACGCTGGGCGCGGTACAGCTCCCAGTTCGACGTTGTAATGCCGCCGTCCTTGTTCGAATCGGAATAGCCGACCATGACCTCGGCCACGTCGCCGTTCAGCGCCACCAGGCGGCGTACCTCCGGGATCGACCAGTAGGTGTCCATGACTACGGCAGCGCCCCGGAGGTCGCCGATGGTCTCGAAGAGGGGCACCACCTTCAGGCGGGCGACGTCTTCCGGCGGGTAGATCAGCCCGGCCTCCTTCGCCAGCAGAAGGATCGCCATGAGGTCGGATGCCTGGCGTGTCATCGAGACGATCCACGTGTCGACTGCCTCCGGGCCGAGGCGGTCCTGCGCCTCCCGGATCAGCGCCATCGTGTCGAGCACCTCTCGCGTCGCCGGCGAAGGGCGCGTGGCGGCGGCGGTGAGAGGGCGGCGTCCTGCCAGCTCTACGGTCATCGTGCGGGCGAGGCCTCGCGGCGTGGCGTCCTTGATAACGACGCCCGCCATGCTCAGCAGCTCCGAGATGGCGGCGTTGGTCACGGTGGCGTCCTCACGCACGTCCATCTGAGTGAGGGTCAGGCCGAAGGTCGCGACGTTCGTGATCAGGCGCTGCAGGCGGCCCGCGGCGACGCGCCTGCCGCTGAACTCCATGAGCGAGCGCCGCATCATCGAAAGGTCGTCGAGCAGCTGCAACGAGCCGGTGTAGACCGGGCCGGACGGCGTGTCCCAGCTGCGGGCGACTGCGAGACCGTTCTGGAGGCGTTGATAGATGAAGGCGCACTTGAGGCGGTAGGGCTCCTCCGCGTTGAGGCGGTGGTACTCCTCCCAGACCTCGGGCATCAGCTCGCGCTCGCTGCCCAGCGAGGCCGCCAGTTCTTCGGAGATGTCGGCGATCTTCGTGCTCTGACTCAGCTCCTGCGCCACCTCGCGCACCTCGTCGCTGAGCAGACGCAGGGCGCGTTCGTGCTGAAGGCCGAGGGTGGCGCGCGAGACCTTCGACGTAACGTTGGGATTACCGTCGCGGTCGCCGCCGACCCAGGTGCCGAAGCGGATGGGGCTGGTCAGGCCGGGGTCGTCGGGCATGCCGGCCGAGGCTAGCGCGTCGAACAGCGCTTCGACCGCGTCCGTCACCGCGCCACCAAACATCTGCTCGACGTAGTAGATGACGTTGCGCGCCTCGTCCAGCGGCTCCGGCTTCTCGAGGCGTAGTTCGTCCGTCTGCACGATGCCCTCGATGAGCTCGGCGATGCGCCGCCGCACAACATTGTCCCGTCCCCCCTGACTGCTCAGGCCCGCCCTACTGTCCGGTTCCCCCTCTCCGAAATCGGGGAGGGGGTTAGGGGGAGCGGTTCCCCCTCGGCGCCACTTCGCAAGGGCTTCGTCGAGGGCCTGGAGCTTGAACAGGATCGAGCGCCGCTGTGCCTCCGTGGGGTGCGCCGTAAACACGGGGCGGATGTGCAGCGTGTCGTAGAAGCGGCGCAGGTCTTCGGGGGTGACGCCGGCGTCCCGGGCGCGGGCGAGGACGCCTGCCGCGTCGTATTGAGTGGTGCCGAAGTCGAGCGAGATGCGGTGGTGCTGCTCGGCAGTGTTGGCGAGGTGGAAGTAGATGGTGAAGGCGCGCACGAGGCGTTCCATCTGGTCCAGCGTCACGCCATCGAGGCGCTCGATCAGCTGCTGCAGACGCTGAGGGTCCGGCGTCTCCCGCAGGTCGCGCGTCCAAACGCGCACCTCCTCGACAAGGTCGAAGAACTCCCGCCCCCACTGGTCCTGGATCACCTCGCCCAGGATGCGCCCAAGCTCGCGAATATCCGCCCGCAGCGACGCGTCGTTGGCCGTCTGGTCAAGGGTTGTCACGAATTCAGGATAGGCCGTAATGGGCGGGCACACGAGGAGGTGAGGAGGCTGGGTCAACTACCAATTGCGGGTTGGGCAGCACTTCGGCGGCCTGAAGGTATTCCGTACGGTGTGGACAGTATTGCCGTGGCGAGACGTTCTGGAGGAACCATCGCGGGACGTCTATAGCCTCCCAGATACATCTAAAACTGCGATTATTCAACGGATGTATACAAGGAATAATCTATGAATAAATCAACGGAGGTAGCAAGCCTGATGACAACCGAAACGATTCTCGAAATGGCGACTGCCCTCTACACAGGCATGGCTGACAAGCTCAACGTCGCACGACGCCGGCTGAACCGGCCATTGACGCTGACCGACAAGATCCTTCTCGGCCATCTCCACGATCCCGAAGGACAGGAGCTAACGCCTGGAGAGAGCTACCTCATGCTCCGGCCCGACCGCGTTGTCTTCCAGGATGTCCTTGGGCAGACAGGCATGCTTCAGTTCATGCAGACAGGACGGCAGAAGGTCGCCGTGCCCGCCACCATTCATTGCGACCATCTGATTCGGGCGAGAGTCGAGGGAACGCGGGACTTGTCGGATTCGCTCTCCGAGAACCAGGAGGTCTACGAGTTCCTCCGTTCTGCGGCGGCGAAATACGGCCTGGGTTTCTGGGAGCCTGGCGCGGGCATCATCCACCAGGTAGTGCTGGAGAACTACGCGTTCCCCGGGGAGCTGATCATTGGCACCGACTCGCACACACCGAACGCCGGCGGGCTGGGGGCGTGCGGCGTCGGCGTCGGAGGCGCGGATGCTGTCGAAGTTCTGGCCGGTTTGCCGTGGGAGCTGCTCTACCCAAGGCGCATCGCTGTGTACTTGACCGGCGAGCTGAACGGCTGGACCGCTCCCAAGGATGTCATCCTCTACGTCGCGGGCCAGCTCACCGTGGCGGGGGCGACGAACGCTGTCGTGGAATACATCGGCCCCGGCGCCCGCACCATTAGCGCGACAGGCAAGGCGACGATCACCAACATGGGCGCTGAGCTCGGGGCCACCACCTCCATCTTCCCGTCGGACGCGCGCATGGCGGTATACCTGGCAGCCACGGGCCGTGCCGATCTGGTGCCCCTTGCCGCCCGGTTCCATCACCTGCTCGAACCCGACCTCGAAGTTGAAGCCACGCCGGAACGGTTCTATGACCGTGTCGTCAGGCTTGACCTGTCGAAACTGGAACCTCACGTTGTTGGCCCTCATTCTCCAGACCGGGCACGTCCGATCTCGCGACTGGCCGCAGAAGTCGCCGACCGTGCGAACGGATTCGTCGACCAGATTGCGACGGCGCTGATCGGCAGTTGCACCAACTCTTCCTATGAGGACATGAGCCGGGCAGCAGACGTAGCCGCGCAGGCCACTGCCCATGGTATCCACGCTGCAGTGCCCTTTTTGGCAACGCCCGGCTCCGAGCAGGTGCGTGCCACCATCGAGCGCGATGGCCAGCTACAGGCGCTCAGGGACATGGGCGCCGTTGTGCTGGCGAACGCGTGCGGTCCGTGCATCGGCCAGTGGGAGCGCTCATCCGAAGTCAGTGCGGTCCCAAACGTTATCGTCACCTCGTACAACCGCAACTTCCCCCGGCGCAACGACGGACAGCCGACAACGATGAACTTCATCGCCAGCCCTGAGGTGGTCACCGCTATGGCGATAGCCGGGCGGCTCTCTTTCAACCCACTGACAGACACGCTCATCGATGCGGCAGGTCTGCCCTTCCAGTTCGAGCCGCCGGCGCCGGCGCCGGAAGTGCCGGCCGGGAGTTTCGTTCCCAGCCAGGGGACGTATGTTTCTCCACCGGAAGACGCGTCCCGCGTCGTCGTGCAGATTGACCCGCAGAGCGAGCGGCTTCAGGCAATGGAACCCTGGCCTGCATGGGACGGTGGCGATCTCCTGGACATGCGGGTCCTGCTCAAGGCGAAGGGCAAGACGACCACGGATGCAATCTCGCCGGCGGGGTACTGGCTGCGCTATCGAGGCCACCTCGACCGGTTCAGCGACAACATGTTCAGTGGGGCAAACAACGCTTTTTGCGCAAAGCCGGGCCATGGGTTCAACGCTTCGAGTCCGGAAACGCCGGAGCCCCTCGCGACGATTGCCCGGGCTTACAAAGCGAGAGGGACGAGATGGGTGGCAATCGGCGACCATAACTACGGCGAGGGCAGCAGCCGGGAGCACGCCGCGCTCTCGCCGCGTCTGCTGGGCGGCGCCGCGGTGATTGCGCGCAGTTTCGCGCGCATCCACGAGTCCAATTTGAAGAAGCAGGGCTTGCTCGCCCTCACCTTCGAGGACGCGGCGGACTACGAGCGTATCGAATCTCAAGACCGCATCAGTTTGCTCGATCTTGCCAGGATGAGGCCGGGTGCTCCGGTTGAATGCCGGGTCTATCACAACGACGGCTCCAGCGACCTGATCCGGCTCCGTCACACCTACAGCACGCCGCAACTGGACTGGTTCCGCCACGGTTCAGCTCTGAACGCCGTTCGCTAAGGTATCGCGAAACTCGTAAGTCTGATGATCGATCGCGGCCTGGTCGAAAGCCGCCACAGGTTCGGGATAGGCGGTTGCCGGCTGAGAAAGGAGGCGCGCAATTAGATTGCGTTTCACACGGTTGCGATTAGAATCCAGCACACCATGCAGGTTGGGCCCGTACGCTTCGTGACCACAGGGGACGGCTTCAGGATCGCCTACACGATCACGGGCATTGGCACACCCCTCATAGTCATACCGCCCGGCCTCCACGACATGCAGTCGCTGTGGGGCTTCAAGCCAGTCTGGATGAATGGGCTTGCAGAGCGCTTCCAGGTCGTGGTTCTGGACGTCCGCGGACGTGGGCTTTCCAGTCACGGTCTAACCGAAGCGCACTCGTACACCGACTATGAACTCGACATCGCCGCGGTGATCGATGTGCTGAACCTGGATGCAATCTGCCTTTTTGCTGTCGGTGGCTTCGCTCACAACCTCATCAGGTACGCGATCGCCAACCCGCAACGCGTGAAAGCACTCATCTTCAACAACACGCCTCTATCCGTCGCCGCCTACCCGCGGAGTTATATGGAGGGCCTCGCGGCTGAGAATTGGCACCTCTTCATCACGACGTTGACGCCCCAAGGAGCGGATGCGAAGGCCGTCCGCGAGTGGCGCGAGCGTCTCCTCCTGCCCGGCGTTCGTGAGGACTGGGCCATTGCCAGCGCCGTCAACTCCGGCTCCAGTGTCGAGCAGGAACTACCCCAGCTCCAGGCACCCTGCCTGGTCTTCCACAGTCGCGATCACCACCTCCTCGGTCTTGACGAAACGATGCGCTTTGCAGAGCGCATCCCCGACGCACGCATCGTACTCATCGACGGCAACCCAATGGACGCACTGGGCGCCGTCGAAGGTCTGCCTGCGCTCGACTCCTTCCTGCATGATATCGGCCTCGTCCCGCCGCCTCCGGCGCAGCTCGCCCCTGTGCCAGGCGCCGAAGCCGATGACGAAGTCGCCGTACGCCTTTCTCTTTCCGCGCGGCAGGTCGAAGTCCTGAAACTGCTCGCTGAGGGCCGCACGACCCGCGAAATCTCCGAACGCCTCGTGCTCAGCGAGCGCACCGTCGAGCGCCACATCGCGGACGTCTACAACAAGATCGGCGCTCGCAACCGCGCCGAAGCCACAGCCTACGCCCTTCGCCACTACACCTGACATCGACAGCTGGCGCGAAGTACCCAGACCGAGATTGGGTGCTTTCCCCGTGGTGGCGACTCTCCCGACCGCCGTAGCGTGATCTCGCGGTGCCGGGGTGATTCAATCTCGCGCCGCCGTGCTGGCGAAGCCGGCCGCTGCTCTCTTGTACGGGTGGGGCCGGCACGTCGCGCGGTGGACAGAGGCGATCTCTCCAGGCGTACAGGACCGCGCAGTCATGTACCAAGGAAAGGAGACTCGCAATGCATTCAGCATGGCGACTCGCACTCTTGATCTCGGGAGCTCTTCTACTCGTACTCACCAACGGTCGCGGGGCCGTGGACGCCCAGGAACCACCACTGCCGACTAACCGGATCGTATCGCGATTCCCCGTAACAACCTCCCCCGCCCAGCACGATCTCGTCCAACTCACCCTGGATTTCCCGTCGGGCTCCGCAACGGCCCTTCACAGCCACAGCGGGCCTGTCTACGTCACCGTGCTCGAGGGTCAGATCACCCGTACTGAGGGCGGCGTCAAGACGGTTCACGCCGTCGGTCAGACGTTCACCGAGCAGGAGATGAAGCCTCATATCGCCGCGAACGAGGGCAACGTCCCCGCGCGTGTCCTCGCCTCTGTGGTCCTCTCCCCAGGCGAGGCGCCCACCATCAACGACCCCAACGCACCCCTACCAGGAGTCCAGCCGAAGACAACGTTCCTGTCCCGGACAACTCTGGGCACTCAGCCCGGTGAGTTCGAGGTGACGCACGTCGTCGTCGACTTCGGGCCTGGAGCGTATCTGCCGATGCACACGCACGGCGGGGCGGGCATCGTCACCGTCGATTCCGGCGAAATTGAGTTCGGCAAAGCCTCTGGCAACCAACGCCTGTCGCCGGGAGGCGTCTTCCTGGAGGTTGTCGATCCGCACACTGCACGCAACATGAGTTCGGGTAACTCGACGTTGCTCGTCTCGTTCCTCATCCGCAAAGGTGCAGCGATCACGACCTTCATCAACCCGCCTGCTGCGGCTCCCGCTCCAGCGGTGGTCACACCGCCAAACACCGGCGATGGCGGTCTTCTGCCGGAAGCATTGTCGTCCCACCTCACAGCCGCGGTCCTTTCGTCGGGCATTCTCGTCACCATCACCCTCGGCGGCGCGGTCCTCGTTCGCAGAAACCGCAGGGCATAGCGACCGGACGGGATGGAGGCGCACCCGCGCCTCCGTCCCCGAAGGGAGGCATACCCATGAACAGGGCCCTTCGCGCGATCGGACTCACCCTCGTAGCACCCCTTGTCCTTGTCGCCGCGACACTGACGTCCCCGAGCGTGTTCGCGCTGCTGCGTGACGCTCCCAGCCCTGTCGTGGCTCCCGATTCGTCGTCGCCACGCCCGCTGTTGCGGTTGGTTAGTACCGGCGATGCCAATCCGCCACCGCAACCCACCGGCCTCGCCCAATCCATCCAGATCGACAGCACCATCCTCATGCTCACGCTCTCACCTGGCAGGGCAGGAGCCAACGAAGCCACCATCATGTATTTCAGCGCCCACCCCGAAACTACCGTTGAGGTCGACGCCGTAAGGCTCTCCTACCTCGAACATCCGGGCGTCGAGTTCGAGGCCACCTTGAGCGAGCGCCACCCCGGCCATATCTACTGCCGCGATCTCGTCTTCCCGCACCCCGGTCGCTGGCGCCTCGAGGCCTTCCTTCGCACGCAGGACGGCATTCAACCCGCCGCTTTCGAGCTCACGGTCGGCACCGCCGGTCCTGTTGCAACTCTCCGCTGAACTACAGAACCCGTTGCCAAATCGTGCCCGACGTTGCATGCTGGCGGACGCACGCTACCAGTGTCCTGGAGTCGGAAAGGGCATAACAAAACCGTAAAATAGGCATCACCAAACC
>Ga0247825_10003552_pt1 | contig 10301 bp, 8 predicted proteins | sample 13C_Vanillin_Day_FD_194413 | JGI IMG/M metagenome (GOLD analysis project Ga0247825, IMG submission 194413) | Soil microbial communities from agricultural site in Penn Yan, New York, United States - 13C_Vanillin_Day48 | ecosystem: Environmental > Terrestrial > Soil > Agricultural land | place... | reverse complement strand
TTTGCCACCCGTGTTCGCGGCGTGGCCAGCGCGCCGTCCTGGAAGCGCCGCTTCGGATTCACCGGCATGTCGATCCCCGTCACCGCCTTGATGCCGGCGCGCACGACGTCGGCCTTCAGTGTGTAGAGTCGCTCGATGCTGTCCTCGAGGACCTGCTCGAATGGGATCGCGGCCGCTGCGGCAATCGCCGTTCGCGCGGTAAACGGCGAGAACGCCTCGAAGCCGGTCGCCGCGGCAGGCGCACATGTCCGCACGTACCCGCGCGACAGCCCGCCAGAGTGCACGAGGCTGTGCTTGATCGCGTCGACCCCCCAGCCTTCCTGGTAGAGCAGCGGGTTGCGCAGGATGCTCGAGAGCGTCAGGTCCGAATCCTCGAGCGGATACGACTTGAGGTTCTCGTCGCCGCCGTCGCCGTCAAGCAGGTACCGCAGCGACGGATAGCGTGCGTGGATGCCGCGCAACAGCACGAGCGCCGCGGCGGCGCATTCGACATCGAGGGGGTGATAGTCCTCGATGACCCGGATCGCATCCTCGAGATCCACTTCCGTGGGCGACGCCTCGATTCGTTCCCAGTGGTCCTCGCAGCCGAGCGCACGAAGCGTCGCCAGCGCCTGCGCCGCATCGGCACCACCGCCGAGATCGAGCGAAAAGGCGCGCACGTCCTCCGGACTGCGACCGAGTTCCGTCAACACGTGCCGGGCCATCAGAAAGACGGCCGTGCTGTCGACCCCGCCGGAGAACGCCACGGCGATCGGCTCGCCGGCGGGAACGTCATTGAGCCAGACTCGCAACGCGTCGCATGCCGCACGGATGTACGAGGCGCCAGCTTCGTCCAGGTCAGCTGTGCCGGTGGCAATCGAGGGATTGAAGAAACGCCGGTAGCGCGGCGACGGATCGGGACAGCCGACCTGATCGATCTCGAGGAGGTAGTGCGCCGGCACCATGCGCGTGTAGTACGGATCGAACTGCCAGCCGATCCGTTCCTGCTGGCACCAGTCGAACATGCGATCCATCCGGTCGGACACGACCAGGAACGGCCCGTGATACATCTTGGCAACGAAGTAGCGCAGCGGTACACCGATCGTGCGCGCCAGCCTGACGGTCCGCCCTTCGCGTCCCGTCGCGGCGAAGTGTCCGTTCGTCCGCGCCAGCCAGCCGACGTCCCCGCGAGCCACGGCGCCGGCAACGTCATCACCCGAACCGCCACTCAACGCGCACGTCCGGACTCCGACCAGGTCGACCAGACGATCCACGCCCTCGAGCATGGGCTGAGGTTACTACAACGCTCAATGCTCAAGGCTCAATGCTCAAGGCTCAAGGCAACGGGGCCGGTAGCTCCGCTCCGGGAGACTTGTAAATTCCGCATTAAGCATTAAGCATTGAGCATTGAGCATTGAGTATGCGCATGCCGGTTGTCTTCATTCCTCACGGCGGCGGACCGTGGCCGTTCGTCGAGACGGGGTTTCCTCCAGCGGACGTCGACGATCTCAAGCGGTATCTGCGGTCAGTGCCGGAAGTCGCACCACGCCGGCCGCGGGCGCTCCTCGTCATATCCGCGCACTGGGAAGCCGCCGCCCCGTCGGTGATGAGCTCGCCTCGACCGCCGATGTTGTACGACTACTACGGCTTTCCTCCCGAGTCGTACCGCATCACGTGGCCCGCACCCGGCGATCCCCAACTGGCCGGGCACGTGGAGGCGGTCCTCCGACAGGCTGGCTTCCAGACGGGCGATGATCCAGCCCGGGGCTACGACCACGGCACCTTCGTCCCGCTCAAGGTCGCCTACCCGGCCGCAGACATTCCCGTTGTCCAACTCTCGTTGATCGAAGGGCTCGATCCCGCGCAGCACCTCGCGCTGGGCCGCGCCCTCGCGCCGCTGCGCGACGAGGACATCTTCATCATCGGGAGCGGCATGACCTTTCACAACCTCAGGATCTTCCGCGATCCGCGTTCTGCGCCGATCGCCGAGACGTTCGACGCGTGGTTGCGTGAGACGATGGCACTCGAGCCGGCCGGCCGGGCCGAGGCGCTGACGCGCTGGGCGTCGGCGCCTGCGGCGCGCCTCGCGCATCCGCGTGAGGAGCACCTGATTCCGCTGATGGTCGCCACGGGCGCGGCGCGAGACGATGCCGCGCGGCTGGCCTACAACAACACGTTTGCAGGTCTGCGCCTGTCGGCATTTCACTTCGGCGAGTCGTGAATCGCGAATCCTGAGTCCTGAATCCTGAATAAGTCGTGGTAGAACAGCGCATCCCGCCGGGCTACTCCATGAGTCCCGGCTACGCTGGAGGAGCGCGTGAGCTACACGACCGGCAGAACCAGCCCGTTGACCGGCGCCGAGTACCTGGAGAGCATCCGGGACGATCGCGAAATCTGGATCTACGGCGAACGGGTCAAGGACGTCACCACGCACCCAGCGTTCCGCAACACCGCGAGGATGATCGCGCGGATGTACGACGCGCTGCACGATCCCGCGCGCCGCGGCGTACTGACGACTGACACGGACACCGGCAGTGGCGGCTTCACGCACCGGTTCTACCGGCCGTCTCGGAACGCCGACGAACTCGTCGCCTCCCGCGACGCGATCGCCGACTGGGCCCGCACGTCCTACGGCTGGATCGGGCGCAGTCCCGACTACAAGGCCGCGTTCCTCGCGACGCTCGGCGCGAACTCGAGCTTCTACGAGCCGTACGACGAGAACGCCCGGCGCTGGTATGCGCGCGTGCAGGAGGAGGTCTCGTTCGTCAACCATGCGATCGTCAACCCTCCCGTGGACCGCGACAAGCCGCTCGACGAGGTCAAGGACGTCTACATGCACGTCGAGCGCGAGACCGATGCCGGCCTGATCGTCAGCGGCGCCAAGGTCGTCGCCACCACGTCGACGCTGACCCACTTCAACTTCATCGCCAACAACGGGGCGTTACCGATCAAGACCAAGCCGTTCGCCTTCGTGTGCATCGTCCCGACGGGTGCACGCGGCGTGAAGCTGCTGTGCCGGCCGTCGTACGAGATGACCGCCAGCACGATGGGCACGCCGTTCGACTATCCGCTGTCCAGCCGAATGGACGAGAACGACTCGATTCTCATCTTCGACAACGTGCTGGTGCCCTGGGAGAACGTGTTCGCGTACGGTGACATCGAGAAGGTCAACAACTTCTTCCCGCGCTCCGGCTTCCTGCCGCGCTTCATGTTCCAGGGCTGCACGCGCCTCGCCGTGAAGATGGACTTCCTCGCCGGCCTGCTGCTGAAGGCGGTCGAAGCGACCGGCGCGAAGGAATTCCGCGGAGTGCAGGCGCAGGTGGGCGAAGTGCTCGCCTGGCGGAACCTGTTCTGGGGGCTGACGGACGCGATGGCGCGCACGCCGGGCAAGTGGGTCGGCGACTACGTGCTGCCCAACCTCGATTACGGCCTGGCGTATCGGGTGATGGCAAGCACGGCGTACCCGAAGATCAAGGAAATCATCGAAAACACGCTCGCCAGCGCGCTGATCTACCTGCCGTCCAGCGCGCTCGACTTCAAGGTGCCGGAACTGCGGCCGTATCTCGATCAGTTCGTGCGCGGCTCGAACGGGTATTCCGCTGAAGATCGCGTGAAGCTGATGAAGCTGCTGTGGGACGCGATCGGCAGCGAGTTCGGCGGCCGCCACGAGCTCTACGAACGGAACTACTTCGGCAACCACGAAAGCATCCGCTTCGAAACGCTGATGGTCGCCGACCTGACCGGCGCCTCGAAGCGCTACAAGGGCTTCGCCGAGCAGTGCATGAGTGAATACGACCTGGATGGATGGACCGGCTCTGACCTGATCGCATCGACCGACGTCAGCGCGATTATGAAGAAGACTTCGGTGTGATCACGACACACCGAGGCGCTGAGGGTCTCGTTGATTTCCGGTCCCTCGGCGGCTCAGTGCCTCGGTGTGTCGTAACGAACGGCTCTTAACTCGCTACCGCTGGGGAACGCGCGAGCGTATCGCCGACCTTCCGCGGAGCGGTCTCCTTCAGCATCAGGCTGAGGACGATGCCGAGCACCTGGCCGCCGATGGCGAAAAGCAGGGTGTTCTGGATTCCCGTGGACTGCGCAATGCGCCCCGCGATGACCGGCGCGATGCCGCCGCCGAAGACTTCGCCGGCACCGATGACCAGTCCGGCCACCGACGCCACCATGCCGATCGGCGCCGCCTCCGCCGCAACGGGACCGGCCAGGATGGCGAGCGCGGCGAAGTTGAAGAGTGCCGCCACGAACAGCAGCCCGAACAGCATCGTCAGGCTCTCGGCGCCAGTCTGCGAGAAGAGATACAGGAAGATCGCCGCGACGATGAACGACAGGAGCGTGGCCGGCTTGCGCCCGATGATGTCGGAGATTGCCGGAAGACCGAACTGGCCGATGCAACCGCCGAAACCGATCGCCGACGTGACGAAGCCCATGTCGGCGATCGACAGCTTCAGGTAGTCCGTCAGGTAGTTCGGCATCATCGCCGCCTGGACGAAGATGCCGGTCATCGCGCACATCAGCGTCAGCATCGCCAGCGGCACGTTGCGGTGCGCGAACAGCTGACCGAACGACGGCCTCGGTGCCGGAGCGCCGCCCGCCGTCTTGATGGTGGCCGGCTCGCGGACGATGAAATACATCAGCACGGCCACGAAGAGGCCGGGAATGCCGACGATCATGAAGACGTTGCGCCAGCCCGTGACCTGGAGGAGCTGCGTGGCGATCAGCGGACCCAGCGCGAGGCCGAACAGCGAGATCATGCACTGGAAGACGCCGTTGTTCAGGCCGCGGCGCTTTGGATGCGATGCTTCGACGGCCACCGCCACACCGGTCGACGCCACCGGACCCTCGGCAATTCCCATCACGGCGCGGATGATCAGCAGGCTCAGCAGCCCGTTTGCCACGCCGCTCAATGCGGAGAGCAGCGAGAAGGCGACCACCGCCGGGATCAGCACCTTGCGGCGCCCGAGCCGATCGGACATGTAGCCCATGACGAACGCCGCGATACCCCAGGCGATCGCGAGAATCCCGACCAGGTTGCCAAGGTCCGCGTAGGTCAGGTTCAAATCGCCCATCATGCTCGGGAACAGCACCGGCAGGATGAAGCGATCGAGCCCCACGAGCCCGAACGCAATGCTCAGAATCAGGATGATCTTGAACTCGTAGGAGGTATCCCACGAACCGCCGCGAGCGTCTGCCGATGGGGCCTGTGAGGGTCTGGCCATGCGTTCCCGTCCTCCGGTCTGGCGCGGATCTGTGAAGTCCGTGGGCAAGGCGGAACACGCCTTGCCCCTTGGTTAACTGGGCGGGGAACAGTAGCAGGATCACCGCTCAATGCACAATGCTCGATGCACAATGCGCCGTGATGATGCGTAGCTTCCTTCTCGACCAGCCGGCCTGCCGCGTGATCTTCGGTGCCGGCTCGATTGCGCAGCTGTCCGCGGAAGTCGAGCGGCTCGGCGCTCGGCGCGCCCTGATCGTCTCGACGGCGGCGGAGCGGCCGCTCGCCGAGGATGCCGCACGGAGACTTGGCCGCCTCACGGCCGGATTCTTCTCCGACGCGGTGATGCACCATCCGATCGAAACGGTGCAGGCCGCCCGCGACCGGGCGCTGGCGGTCGATGCTGATTGCTGCGTCACGATCGGCGGGGGCACGACGACCGGCACGGGCAAAGTGATCGCGCTGGAAACCGGCATGCCGGTGATTGCGGTACCAACCACCTACGCCGGCTCGGAGATGACTCCCATCTACGGGATCACCGAGGGGACGGTGAAGCGCACCGGACGCGATCGGAAAGTTCTGCCACGAACCGTCATCTACGACCCCGAGCTGACTCTCTCGCTGCCGCCCGAGGTCTCAGGCCCGTCCGGGATCAACGCCCTGGCGCACAGCATCGAAGGCCTGTACGCCCACGACACGAATCCGATCACGGTGCTGATGGCCGAGGAGAGCATCCGTGCCCTGTCACGGTCGCTCCCCGCCGTGGTTCGGACGCCGGCCGATATCGATGCGCGAAGCGAGGCGCTGTATGGAGCCTGGCTGGCGGGTATCGTGCTCGGCGGCACGGCGATGGGCCTGCACCACAAGCTGTGTCACACGCTCGGCGGCACGTTCAACCTGCCGCACGCCGAGGTGCACACCGTGATCCTCCCGCACGCGATCGCCTACAACCGGGAGTTCGCGCCAGAGGCCATGCAGCGCGCCGCAGCCGCCCTCAGCGCCGCTGACGCCGCCCAGGGCGCATTCGACCTCGCGGTCAGCCTTGGCGCGAAGACGTCCCTGGCGCAGCTCGGCATGTCGCCGGAGGGGCTGGACCGCGCTGCCGACCTCGCGGTACAGAACCAGTACCCGAACCCGCGTCCCCTCGAGCGAGATGCCATCCGTCAGCTGCTCGAAAACGCGTACGCAGGCACTCGTCCGGAGCCAGGAAAAGCCTGACCACGAAGGTACGAAGGTCACAACCGCCCTGAAATCTCGTGCTCTTCGCGGCGTCGTGGCCTTCGTGCCGTCTTTGACGTGACTAGTACGCAGCGTCCAGCAACGCCTGCACGTCCTCCAGCCTCACTGGACGATCGACGACACCGGCTTTCATCATCCCTTCGTGCACGCGTGCGGCGATCGGGGGCAGGTCCTCGCGCGGGATGTTCAGGTCGCGCATGCGGCTGGTCAGCCCGAGTTGGGTGATCAGCGCCGCGACGCGGTCGGCGCAGGCGAGCGCTGCGGTCTTCGGCCTCTCCTCGTCCCACGGAACACCGAATCCCTGCGCGATCCCCTCGAATCGCTCCGGCGCCAGCGATGCCATCAGGCGCATCGCGTGCGGCAGCGTCAGGCACGAGGTGATGCCGTGCGGGATGTCCCAGCGCGGCCCGAGTTGATGTCCCAGGGCGTGCGAGACACCGAACCCGGCGTGAGTCAGGCCGACGACTGAGAACCACGAGGCCATGAGGCACTCGGCGCGGTGGTCGAGCCTCGTGGGGTCAGATTGGTCAGACTCGCGGGCTTCGCCCTCGCTTCGAGCGGACGGCACGAGATGCCGGGCGAAGAGCGAGATGGCCTTCGCCCCCAGCGTATCGGTGAACGGATGGTGTCGCGCGGCGTACATGACCTCGATGGCGTGGTCGAGCGCCCGCATCCCGGTGGCTGCCCACAGCCAGTCGGGCGTCGCCGCCGTGAGCACCGGATCGCAGATCACGACGCGCGCCGTTGCCCGCGTGTCGGAGACCGCGCGCTTGACCCGCGTGTGATCGTCAGTCACGCCGGCCACCGACGTGTATTCGCTCGCCGACAGTGTCGTCGGTACTGCCACGTGCATGATGGCCGGGTCGCGCTCCGTGCCGGCTGCAGTTCCGCCAGCCGTGAGCGCCGCATTCAGCGCGACCTTCGCCATGTCGATCGGACTACCGCCTCCGAAGCTGACGAGACAATCCGCACGCGTGTCACGAATGACGCCAACCAGTTCCCGCACCGACGATTCGGGAACGTGCTGGCGCGCGCCGGTGAACACCGACGCGCAGCGCGAGTCGAGGGCACCGGTAACCTGCGCCAGCAGCGGCGACGCGCCGAGCGTCCTGCCCGTCACGACAATGGCCCGGCTTCGCTGGAGACGATCCAGCTCGGCACCAAGCACAGCAATCGTTCCAGGTCCCGAAACCACTCGCTCGAGACGTGACAGCGTGAACTCACCGGCGTATGGCATCTGTGCTACTTTCAACGGTCTGCATCTTACTCACGGGAGAGACACTGTGACGACGACCATTGGCACGCGAACCTACAAGATCGACAAGTCCCACTCCGAAGCCATCTTCCAGGTGCGCCATCTGGTCACGAAGGTGCGCGGCCGCTTTACGGATTTCGAGGGCGCCATCGACTTCAACGAAGCCGCCCCTGAGCAGTCCTCCGTCCATTTCACGATCAACGCGAAGAGCATCGACACGGCGGAACCGGATCGCGATACCCACCTGCGCAGCGCCGACTTCTTCGACATCGAGAAGTATCCGCAGATCACCTTCGTCAGCAAGAAGATCGTCAAGCGGTCCGCCGAGACGTTCGATGTCACTGGCGACCTGACGATTCACGGCGTGACGAAGGAAGTCGTGCTGCCGGTGGCCCACCTCGGGAAGGCCAAGGACCCGTGGGGCAACGAACGTCTTGGGTTCGAAGCCGAAACCGGCATCAACCGCAAGGACTACGGCCTGTCGTGGAATGCCGCCCTCGAGACCGGCGGGTTCCTGGTGGGCGACGAGGTGAAGATCAGCATCCAGATCCAGGCGGTGGGTCAGTAACCCCAGAGGCCGATCAGCAGGTCGGCCTCCGCCACCTTACCGACAGGGCACCGGGTCCCATTTCGAGCCGTCGGGCTCACGGCGGAAGTGGGTGCTCGTGACGAAGTCGGTGGTCCAGTAGCGCGGATCGCTGAGGATGCTCGTCACGACCAGCCACTCCGCGCCATCCGGAGCCGCAAAACGGTCGAAGTATTCAGTCAGCGTTGCCTGCTCGCTGTAGGGAACGCCGTTCTTTCGCACCCACCCGGCGCTCAGGCTGGTTGTCAGCACGCGCAAGCTGCCGCCCCGGCTGCCGGCACCCTGGCCAACGGCGCCGCCGCCAGGAACGCCACGGCCGCCGCCGGTTCGTTCCCATTCGGCGCGAGACTCGCCTTGCCGCGTGCGCTCACTCGCGGCGGCCGACGGGGGCCCGAACTGGAGACGACGGGTCTGCACCCCCGCGTCGGTGTCGATCCTGAGAGTGCGGTCGTTCTCCCACGTGATATGAAGCCGGCCGGGCAACCGCATCACGCCGGCGGCTCCGTACGCGAGGCAGGACCCGTCCGTGGCGGGATCCCATGCGTTCGCGACCCGCTGGCCCTCCGGGTTCAGCGGCAGTCCCGGGAAGTCGCCCTTCGGCGGCGTCACCATCCGCCAGCGCCAGTCCTCGTTGACAATCGATACCCAGTAGCCTGCCAGGTCGATCGGGGCGGCAGCCTGCGCGCTGGCCGGACCAGCCGGACCTGCGGCACCCTCCTGTCCCAGCACCGCCACGGACGCGAAGGACGCCATGAACAGCGCGCCGATGAGCACACCTCGCATCAGCGCGCGTCCCCTGCGCGACGGCTCGCCGGCGGCGGCAGGACACTGCGATAAGCCGCCTCGATGAAGCGATCAGTACTCCAGCCGCGCGCCGCGCCATACCGCCCGTCGTAATCACGCGCCAGCTGCGCCGCCTTGATTTGCTCGAGCGTCAGGCGCCGCTTGACCGCGTCCGCAACCCTGTCGCGCAGGATCGTGGTCATGTCGCGATACTCGACGATGTCCGCTTCGTCCGCGAGGCGGCCGTGGCCCGGGATGACATAGGTGCCACCTTCCTGTTTTTCCCTCGGAATGGTGATCCGGATGATCGTGTTCAGCGCCTTGACAATGCCGCCCAGGTTGCCGCCGTTTTCCACGTCAACCATCGGGAACAGCTCGTTGGTGTAGAGGTCGCCGGTCACCAGGACGTCCGACTTGCGGAAGTAGACCATCGTGTCGCCGTCCGTGTGCGCGTCGGGCTGGTGCAGGAACTCGATCCCCTCTCCGTTGAAATACAGGTCGTGCTGCAGCCCGGTGAAGGTGTCGGACGGCCACTGGTCGGTTGGAATCGCACTCTGACCTGGCCCGGCCTGCGCCATCCGCACCTGCACGTTCTCGTGCGCGTAGACCTGCGCCCGATTGGCGGCTCCTTGCCCGAGCTGCGCAACCGCATTGCCGCCGATGACGCTGCGGCCCGCCGCGGCAATCTTCGCGTTGCCACCGGTGTGATCCGGGTGGACGTGCGTGTTGACGATGACGCGGATCGGCTTGCCCGGGGCAAGCCGCCTGACCTCCCCCAGCAGCGGATCGGCGAGCGCCTCGTCCATCGTGTCGACCACGAGAACGCCGTCGTCTCCGATCTGCACCGCGGCATTCACCGTCTCGCTGTGCAGCATCCAGACGTTGCCCTGCACGTATATCGATCGCACAGCTCCCTGCGTACTCGAACTCGCGACCCACGCCGACAGGATGAGAGCAACCCATAGGCGAGTCATCGTCCGCTCTGCCCCACTGGTGCCGTCGCCGGACGGGACTGCCTCACGAACTCGGGCAGCGCCGTCGCGGCCCCGCCACGGGTGGCTTCGACCGGCAGGCGATACTTCTTCGCGTAGTCGTCCCAGTAGATGTTCTGCCCCGGCAGGTTGTGCGGAACGTCGCCCTCGGCCCGCGGCACCTCGATGACCGACTCGCACGGGTAGGGCGCCATCGTCAGGTCGGTGGTCAGCTGAAAACCGTTGGTCTTGATCAGC
>Ga0247825_10003551_pt1 | contig 10304 bp, 4 predicted proteins | sample 13C_Vanillin_Day_FD_194413 | JGI IMG/M metagenome (GOLD analysis project Ga0247825, IMG submission 194413) | Soil microbial communities from agricultural site in Penn Yan, New York, United States - 13C_Vanillin_Day48 | ecosystem: Environmental > Terrestrial > Soil > Agricultural land | place... | reverse complement strand
GGATGTAGTCGACGATGTTCGCCTTGAGGTCGGTGCCGTGCATGGCGCCGGCGAGGGCGATCCAGTTCTTGATCTCGGAGGTGCCGGCGCGGAAGCGGACGTCCGGGTAGTCCGTCATCAGCTTCACGTCGTCGTTGCGCAGACCTTCCAGCACCGCGTTGTCGAGGTCCTCTTCGATAACGGTGTGGCTGAGCCCGCCAGAGGCGAAGATGGCGACGGTCTTGTCCGTGTCCCATTCCTCAATTGCCTTGCGCAGGACCTTGCCGAAGTTGTAGCAGCGCATCGCGCTGGGCACGTTCGGCGGGAAGTACGTGTTCACCATGATCGGGATGTTCGGGATCACCTCGTTGTTCATGAGGCGGCGATATACGTAGTAGAAGGCGTGGCCGACGGCGCCCTCCCGACGGCCCTGCGGGATCTTGTTCGTGCGGGCCACGTCGAACTCGTGCTCGACGAACTTCTCGATCAGGTAGTCGCCCAGCTTCTCGTCAGCCGGGTGGGTGATGCGCTCTGCGGGCGCGTTGTCGACCTTCGGGTCGCGGAAGGCGAAGCCGCCGTCGCTGGGCGCGTCGTCCAGGGTGGCGCCGTTGAAGATTGAGATGCAGGGCATGTTGTCGTCGACAAACGCCTCGTGCTGGTCGTCTCCGAGGATGATCGCGAGGTCCGGCTTCACGGTGTCCAGCGTCTGGGCGAGGTGCTTGATCGCGCGCTGGCAGGCGTCGTAGCGAGCCTGGAACTTGTCGTCCGTGCACTCCTGGCCGAAGTGGCTCTCCGCGCGCAGGTCCACCAGCTCATCAAAGCCGTAGGTCTTGCCCTGGTACCAGTGGTTGTTCTGGGTGCGAGAGCGGTCGCCGTAGGAGCGCCACTGCTCGGGCGGCATCGCTAGCTGAGGCGCGTGAGAAGAAGCCATGCCCAGGACGATCTTTGCCATCGCAACTGATCCTTACTCTGAAGACCGAGGGCGTCTCGGGCTCCGCTAGACAGATGATGTGGCGCGCGCAGACTACGGACCGATCGCGTGCGTTCGCCAGCATGCAGTTTCGCGCACGATTTGGCAACGGGTTCTGTAGTTCGGGGCGGGATGCGGGATGTGAAGAATGAGGCAGGGCGGTCGCAGCGATGGTCGACCAGCCCCGCCTCATAAGGAGAAGAATTCCGCGAGCTACTTCGTCCCTTCTCCTCTACTTAAGGGGTTGGAAGTAGTGCTTGTCGAGCCATTGAGCAACGTTTCGGCCAATCCCTGCACCCTGGACGTCGGCCTCTCTGAAATGGATCCCCAGGTACACCCGTGCATCGATAGTGTCATCGATCACATCGGTGAATTGCGTGTAGTTACGGGTGATGTTCGGAGTGCCAATTCGGGTGACAGAGAATTCCATGTTGGGGTTCCCGAAGAAGGCTGCCGCCGTGTGCATGAAAGCAGCCGTGACGCAGTTGTACCCAGACGGATGCTCCGGATAGGGAGGTGTCGGGACCATCGGTGTCCAACTCGCGAGGTCACCACCCTCCTCCTGGATAGCTGTTACCGGCCGCCAGAAGCTCCAGTAAGCCTTATCGTCCCAACAATTGATCAGGCCGTCTGCACCGGCCATGTTCAACATTGCGAAGAGTCGAGATTGCTCGACAAGGGTAAGCGTTTGAGCTTCGGCAATCGCGCGGAAGGTGCGGTTGAACATTTCGACGGGATTCGCGGCGTAAAGCAAGGCAACTGACGTCTGCTCCGGGGTCCGGAGAGTCGCAGTTGTTGTGCCGTTCCCTCCCAACTCCAGAACTTCCATGTATTCCTTCTCATAGGCTCCGCTGCCCAACGAGTGCGGGCCTTTTGTCCGGAACTGGGACGTGCTCTCCAGCACAAATGGATCCACAGTGGCTAACCAGGCAAAGGGGTCGTTGACGAGCGAGGGTGGAGCCGGTCGCCACTCGCCAGGCTCAGTGCTGACGGTGAACGCGAAACTGCCGAATCGACCGTCGTCCTCTCGCAGGTCGAGCATTGCCGCGGCGGCTGCTTCTCCAGCGGCGATTCCCGCCGTAACAGCGTCGAGCTCATCCTGAAGCGTCGCAGCGGCTAGAGAGTCCGCGTAGAGGCCGTCAAGCCGGTCAATGATGGATTGGGAGAGGGGCGGCACGATCTCAACGCCCACGAGGACATGGTGAGCGGCGGTGGCGACGGCGGCCGATTTCGAGGCTGATGCCGGAGCCTGCGGGAGGCCAGAAATGTAGGGGGCGTGACCGCCATCGATCATGTTTACCGCGTCGTAGACAGCGCCCTGCATGATCGCTATTTGAAGTATGGCTATTTGGGGAGGCTGGCCGGCGCCGGGAGTGGGTGCCGTGGGCGCATTGATCAGAGCGTCGACGGCATGGAGGTTCCAGTCGAGAACGGCATTTTCCGGTGGTCCGGCATCTGCGGATTGCAGCCGGCCTCCCAGAGTGAGGGAAGCGAGAGCCACGACGGCGATGGCCGCAGCTAACCAACCTATGCGGTGACTTCGACTCTTTGAGCGGCTCTTGTCTAAAGCCGTCTCCTTGTGCAATGGCAGTGAGATTCGAAGCTTCACTTCAATCCTTCCTTTCGGAGGCGCAGTTGAACGAGGTTCTAGCTGCGGTCCTGTACGCCGAGAGTCGTCGCTCTCGCACGCCGCGCGACGTGCCGGCCCTGCCCGTACAAGTGGACAGTGGCCGGCTTCGCCAGCACGGCGATGCAAGATGGATAGACACCAGCACCGCAATGTGAAGCTAGGCTTGTGGGAAAGTCGCCACCATGGGGTAAGTACCCAAACCTGCGTGGGTACTTCGCGCCAATTTGGTGTAGCCGTCAGGGGAAGTGACGGAGGGCGTAGGCGGTGGCTTCGGCGCGGTTGCGGGCGCCGATCTTGTTGTAAACGTCGGCGATGTGGCGCTCGACGGTGCGCTCGCTGAGGACAAGGCGTTCGGAGATTTCGTGGGTCGTACGGCCCTCCGCGAGGAGCTGGAGGACTTCGAGTTGCCGTGAAGAAAGTGCCTTAGGGGTCATCTCAATAGCAGGAATTCTGGCGTCAGTTGATGCCGTCCTCGTGAGGCCGGAACCTGCAAGCATCGAGGCCTCGCTGATTCCGCAACGTTCGCGGAGGAATCGCTGGACGACAGAGATCGCCTGGCGCGAGCCGCTTACATCGGGCTTGAAGCCACCGTGGAGGTCATCGAAGAGGACAAGCCGGGCATCCGGGATTATCGCCGTAATCCGCCTTGCTTCCGCGTCGGCGCCCATCGGTCTCGAATCCTCGAGCGTTGCCATGACCAACGTCGGAACGCGGAGCTGGCGAAGCATCTCATCGCCTGGTTGCGCCATCAGGGCACGTGCCATGCGCAGGAAATCGTCCTGGGTCGTCGACTCATGCAGAATAGGGACAAGGGTTTCGGGGTCTGACCACACCCACCCCACACGCCCAGAGGTTTGGAGGTATAGGCGCCAATCGGACTGCGCCATCTCCGTCAGGTTGGTTCGTGTGCCGCGGTGTAGATCGCCGTACTGGTTTAGCAGTAGCGCTATGACCCGGTCTGGATGTCTGAGGGCATAACTAACAGCAATCTTCGCTGTGGCTGACCATCCCAGGAGCACGAACTTCTGCAACTCCAACCGGTCGACGAGGAGCTCCAGGTCACGTACGTAGTCGTCAAGCGAGGTTGTTTCAGGCAGGCCTCTTGTGGAGGAACCCTGGCCTCGATGGTCGACCAGCACGAGCTGGAAGTGATCCGAATAGGCCCGGAACTCTCGGTCCAGGACGCCCCGGCTCCATTGCAGGCTGAAATGGCTGAACATCGAAGGGACGCGAACCAGGGGCAAGCCCTGACCGGCGACGGCGTAGGCAATGTTGTACTCGTCGCTCGTTGTAACGAATTGAACGGACACTGAATCCATGGTGCGACGATTCTAGTCGCAACCGTGTGAAATGTGATCTTCTAGCGCTCGGCTCATCGCCGAATGCGCGAGCGAGCAGGTCGCTATCGACGCTAACAAGGCACGGCTGCGCTTGCATGAGATCCGCCGCATCAGGGAAGGGAGTTTAGGGCTGAGCCCTTCCGGAACCAGTGCAGTTGTGACGTGCTGTATGTGTGTTTGAGGTTGATCAGGTCGGTTGAGCCGTCGGCGTGAAGGATTCGACACTCCAGCCGCGCACCGGGCTTCATCGCATCCAGCCCTAGCAGGGCCACACGATCGTGAGACTCGATCAGGTCGTAGTCAGAGGCGTTATCGAAGGTTAGTGCGAGCAGGCCCTGCTTCTTCAGGTTGGACTCGTGAATTCGCGCGAAGCTGCGGGCTATCACCGCGGCGCCACCCAAGAGACGCGGCGACAATGCGGCGTGCTCTCGACTACTGCCTTCGCCGTAGTTCTGGTCGCCAATCACTACCCACTTAATGCCACCCGCCCTGTAGCGCCGGGCGATCTTCGCGAGCGCCTCGGGCGTGTCTCCGTTATATAAGTCGATACCTGTTCCCGGTTGTTCGCAGAATGCGTTGGTTGCTCCGCTGAACATATTGTCGCTGAATCGGTCGAGGTGGCCCCGATATCGCAGCCACCATCCGGCAGGAGAAATGTGATCTGTGGTGGTCTTGCCTCTGGCTTTGATCAGGACAGGCATGTCCAGGAGGTCTCTACCGTCCCAGGCCGACCACGGCTTCATGAGCTGCAGCCGCTCGCTTCGTGGGTCGACTTGAACAACGATGCGGGAACCGTCTTGAGGTGGGGCGACATAGGCTTCGTGCCCGGATTCAAAACCACCAGCCGGAACCTCGGGAGCTGGTCCCGGTGGCTCGAAGCGGAACGGTTTGCCCGCCGAGTCAGTCAGGGTGTCGGCAAGCGGGTTGAATGAAAGACGGCCCGCTATTGCCATCGCCGTGACTATCTCGGGGCTGCCGATGAAGTTCATCGTCGTTGGCTGCCCGTCATTGCGTCGTGGGAAGTTGCGATTGTACGAGGTGACGATGGTGTTCGGGACGCCACTCGACTCTGGCGCACGATCCCATTGACCGATGCAGGGGCCGCAAGCGTTTGCCAGCACGATGGCACCCACTTCGCTGAGCGACTGCAGTTGGCCATCCCGCTCGATGGTGGCACGCACTTGCTCAGAACCTGGCGTGGCGAGGAAGGGGACCACAGCGTGGATGCCGCGGGCCGTGGACTGGGCGGCGACCGCCGCGGCGCGACTCATGTCTTCATAGGATGAGTTTGTGCAGCTGCCGATCAAAGCGGTCGCAATCTGGTCGACGAACCCATTCGCAGGATCGCGGACTTCGGCGGCCAGTTTTGATATCGGCCGGGCCCTGTCCGGAGAGTGGGGGCCAACAATGTGAGGTTCCAACGTCGACAAGTCGAGCCTGACTACACGGTCGTAGAACCGTTCAGGCGTGGCCTCGACCTCATGGTCCGGTTCCAGCAAGTGATGGAACTGCGCAATTAGCGGCACCAGATCGGCACGCCCAGTCGCTGCTAGGTACACCGCCATGCGTGGGTCCGCGGGGAAGATCGAGGTGGTGGCACCGAGCTCGGCGCCCATGTTGGTGATCGTGGCCTTGCCAGTAGCGCTGATGGTGCAAGCGCCGGGGCCAATGTATTCGACCACGGCGTTCGTCGCTCCGGCCACGGTAAGCTGCCCTGCGACATAGAGAATGACGTCCTTTGGTGCGGTCCAGCCGTTCAATTCGCCGGTTAAATATACGGCTATGCGCCTGGGGTACAGCAACTCCCACGGCAAGCCGGCAAGCACTTCCACGGCATCCGCGCCCCCGACGCCGACTGCACACGCACCCAGCCCGCCCGCGTTCGGTGTGTGGGAGTCAGTGCCAATGATCAGCTCACCGGGGAAGGCATAGTTTTCCAGGACCACCTGATGGATGATCCCTGCTCCGGGCTCCCAGAATCCCAGGCCGAATTTCGCCGCCGCAGAGCGGAGGAAGTGGTATACCTCTTCATTCTCGGAAAGGGAATCCGTCAGGTCCTGCGTACCCTCGGTTCTCGCCCGGATGAGGTGGTCGCAATGAATCGTCGCCGGCACGGCTGTCTTCTGCCGTCCTGTCTGCATGAACTGGAGCATGCCAGTCTGCCCAAGCACATCCTGAAAGACGACGCGGTCCGGTCGGAGCATGAGATAGCTTTCGCCAGGCCGAAGCTCCTGACCTTCCGGATCATCGAGATGCCCGAGCAGGATCTTGTCGGCTAGTGTCAATGCCCTGTTCAGCCGGCGCCGTGCGATGGTGAGGTTGCCAGTCATGCGCTCGTAAGTAGCCGCTGCCATTTCGTGGGTCGATTCGATGGCCATCTCTGTTGCCCTCCGTCTCTCGTTCATAGATTATTCCTTGGTATATAGGTATGAATAATCGAAGTTTTAGATGTAATAAAGGGACTATAGACAACCAGCTATGGCTCGGACTGGAAGTGTCAGGCAGGCAATACTGTTTACTCTGTACCGATATCACTGACGTCGCCTGTCTGCTTCCGTGAACGTGCCGGTGGTTCACGCAAACTTCTCCGCGTCTCCTCGTCCGCCGTCTCGCCACGGCCTATCCTGAATTCGTGACTGCGATTGACCAGACAGCCAACGATGCTGCGCTGCGGGCGGACATCCGCGAGCTTGGGCGCATCCTGGGTGAGGTGATCCAGGACCAGTGGGGGCGCGAGTTCTTCGACCTCGTCGAGGAGGTGCGGGTGTGGACGCGCGATTTGCGTGAGACGCCGGACCCGCAGCGCTTGCAGCAGCTGATTGAGCGCCTCGAGGGCGTGCCGCTGGACGAGATGGAGCGCCTGGTACGCGCCTTTACCATCTACTTCCACCTCGCGAACACGGCGGAGCAGCACCACCGCATCTCGCTTGACTTCGGCGCGACGCAGTACGACGCGACGGGCGTGTTGGCGCGAGCCCTCGAGGCGGGTGTGACGCCCGACGACCTGCGTCGCTTTTACGAGGCGCTGCACATCCGGCCCGTGTTCACTGCTCACCCCACAGAGGCACAGCGGCGCTCGATCCTGTTCAAGCTCCAGGCGCTGGGCGAGGCACTAGCGCACTGGCACCAGGTCGAAGCAGCCGGGCGTACGCAGCATGCGACGCGGCGGCGCATCGCGGAGCTGATCGAGGGCATCGTGCAGACGGACGAGCTGCGACTGGAGAAGCCGGAGCCGCTGGATGAGTCGCGAAACGTCATCTACTACGTCGAGCAGATGTTTGACCGGACGGTCACGGATGCGGTCGAAGGGCTGTTCGATGCGCTCGTCGCCGCGGGCATGTCGGGCGACCCCGGCCTGAAGAGTCCGATCCGCTTTGGCACCTGGGTCGGCGGCGACCGTGACGGCAACCCCAACGTGACGTCGAAGGTGTCGCGCGCCACGCTGGGCCTGCAGAACGAACGCGCCCTGCGGTTGCTGAGCGACGAGGTACGGGAAGTTGCACAGGAGCTGAGCCAAAGCACCAAGATCGCCGACATCTCGGAGGAGCTGGCGGCGTCGCTGGGGAGCGAGCGCGAGCTGATGCCGGAGGCGTGGGAGGAGTACCACCGGCTGAATGCCGAGGAGCCGTACCGTCTGAAGTGCGCCTTCATCTACCAGCGCCTGCAGAACGGGCTAGCGGTCGCACGCAGTTGGGACTCGCCATCCGGCCCCGTATATACAAGCTCATCGCAGCTGCTGGCAGACCTTTCGATGATGCACCGGTCGCTGGTCGAGTACAGCGGCCGCCGCGTCGCTGCGGGACGCCTGCAACGCCTGATTACGAATGTCGCCACCTTCGGGCTGACGCTGACACAGATGGACGTGCGCGAGGATGCGGCCGTGACCAACGCCGCAATCTCGGAGCTCCTGAACATGGCGGGCGTTGTGATCAAAGACGCCTCGCCGCGGGGCCTGGCGCGCACGATGACCGTCGAGCTGGCGGGTCGCCGGCCCCTGACCGCCGCGGCGACGCGGCCGGTGCAGGCGACGCGCGAGGTGCTCGACACGATGGCGCTGATCCGGGAGGCGCAGGACCGCCTCGGACCGGAGGCAATCGACACCTGGATCGTATCGATGACGCGCCAGGCATCCGACCTCATGGGCATCTTGCTGCTGGCGAAGGAGGCCGGGCTGGTCTATCCGCCGGAGGACGTGGCGCGCCTTAAGGTGGTGCCGCTGTTCGAGACGATTGGCGACCTGCGAGGCGCTGCGGCGGTGATGGATGCGTACTGGTCGATCCCGGAGGTACGACGGCTCGTGGCGCTGAATGGCGATGTCGCCGAGGTGATGGTCGGCTACTCCGACTCGAACAAGGACGGGGGCATCACGACTTCGAACTGGGAGCTGTACCGCGCACAGCGAGAACTCCTCGCCTGTGCGGAGACGCACGGGATAACGGTCATGTTCTTCCACGGCCGCGGCGGCAGCGTTGGACGCGGCGGTGGTCCTACGCGGGATGCCATCCTGGCTCAGCCGGCCGGCACGGTGCGCGGCCGGATCAAGATCACGGAACAGGGCGAGGTGATCTCAGACCACTGGGGTAACCTCTCGATCGCCGCTTCGCAGCTCGACCTCTTCCTCACGTCGGTGACGGAGGCCTCGCTGCTGCACACGGAGCCGTTGCATGACGTCGCTACGAACGACCGCTGGTCGATGGTGATGGACAAGCTGTCGGGCTGGGCGTTCGAGAAGTACCGCTCGCTCGTGGAGGGCGAAGGCTTCGTCGAGTACTTTTTGAGCAGCACGCCCGTTGAAGAGTTGGGTGGAATGAACATCGGCTCGCGGCCTGCCCGGAGGAGCGGTGAGGTCGATGGCATCGCCAGCCTGCGCGCCATCCCTTGGGTGTTCGGGTGGACGCAGTCGCGCCAGATCGTCCCGGGCTGGTACGGCCTCGGCGCCGCGCTCGACCGGGCGCGCGAGGAGGGGCTGGGCGACGAGGTGACGGACATGTTCTCCAACTGGCGCTTCCTACAAACCCTCGTGTCGAACGTCGAGATGGCCCTGGCGAAGACCGACATGGACATCGCTGCCCGCTACGTCCAGGAGCTGGTGCCACCCCACCTGCACGGCGTGTTCGAGGGCATCCGCAACGAGTACGACCGCACCATGCGCAACGTCAAAGCGCTGACGGGTCAGCAGGAGCTTCTGGAGAAGTTCCCTGTGCTGCAGAGGACGTTGCGAGTGCGGGCGCCGTACATCGACCCGCTGAATCACCTGCAGGTGCTGCTGCTACGCCGCATGCGCGAGGGCGGCGAGCACGACCCGCGGTTGCGGCGGTCGTTGCTGTTGAGTATCAACGGGATCGCAGCGGGGTTGAAGAATACGGGGTAGGCGGGAAGAGCCCTCCCCCTAGCCCCCTCCGCCGCTTCGCTACTCGGCAAGCGACCGATTTCGGAGAGGGGGAACCGGATGGCCGGGAGGAGACCGCGTCGAGCTGTCTTTCCGTGGTGTCTGTCGTGGTTTGGCATGCCAACGACTCCAGACGTCCCGCGCGGCGTTGCCACCCTGCTCCTCGCGGGAGTATCGTGGGGATGTCGTTCGGGGTGGTCTCGCTGCTGAAAACGCGGGGCCTGAGAGTAGACCCGCGGACCTGATCCGGGTAATGCCGGCGTAGGAAATGCGATGACCCGATGTGCTCCGGCACTCCATTCCGCATCATCTCTGCTTCCACACAGGTCCAGCGCTACAACTCCTATCCCGACGCATGGGGGTTGGTTCGTTATGCCTGAGGCGCTTGGCCGGCTCCACGTGATTACGGACGAGGTGCTGCAAACACGGTTCAGCCACGCCGAGATCGCGGCGCTCGTCACTAACGGCGGCGCTGATGCGGTGCAGTACCGGGAGAAGCGCCCGAAGCTGACGCGCGAGCTGATCGAGGCCGCGCTTGGTGTCGTAGATGCTTGCACAGCGAACGGTGTCACCAGCATCATCGACGACCGCGTCGATGTTGCAGAGGCTGTCGGCGCTACGGGTCTGCATCTGGGCAAGGACGACCTGCCGATTGCCGTGGCGCGAAAGATGGCGCCGGGCCTCCTGATTGGCGGGACCGCGAACAGCCTTGAGGAGGCGCGGCGGGTGTGGCAGCAGCCCCTCGATTACCTCGGCGTCGGCCCCATCTACGGCACGCAATCGAAGGCTAATCCTGCGCCGGTCATGGGGCTGGACACGCTGCACGCCATCGCCCGTGAATGCCCGGTGCCGGTGATCGCAATCGGAAGTATCACGGCGGCGCGCGTACTTGAGGTGCTGGACGCGGGGGCGTACGGCGTGGCCGTGATCTCTGCGATCACCTGCGCTGCGGACCCGGAGGCAGCGGCGCGCGAGTTCATGGACGTGATCGAGAAG
>Ga0247825_10003550_pt1 | contig 10304 bp, 8 predicted proteins | sample 13C_Vanillin_Day_FD_194413 | JGI IMG/M metagenome (GOLD analysis project Ga0247825, IMG submission 194413) | Soil microbial communities from agricultural site in Penn Yan, New York, United States - 13C_Vanillin_Day48 | ecosystem: Environmental > Terrestrial > Soil > Agricultural land | place... | reverse complement strand
GTGGGCCAACACCTTCACCTGCCGGACGTCCCGCAACAGCAGCGTCTTCCGCATAGCCCCTAGCCCAGCCCCGCAGCCATGCCCCCATCCACTGTCAGGATGCCTCCATTCACGTAAGAGGCATCCGCCGACAGCAACCAGGCGATCGCGCGCCCCGCCTCCTCGGGGTCCCCGAGCCGCCCCTGGGGAATTCGCGCGCAGTACAGCGCCTCCGCCTTGTCTGGCGCTTCCGGTGAGATCTTCGCGAACACCCCCTCCAGCATGGGCGTGCGGTGCGCGCCCGGACAGACGACGTTCACGCGCACGCCCTGCCCTCCGTACTCCATCGCCGCTGTCCGGCTCAGCCCATGAACGCCATGCTTGGCCGCGCAGTAGGCCGAGGCCATGGGCGTACCCGCCAGTCCATTCACCGAGGAGACATTGACGATCGCGCCCCCTCCCCCGCGGAGCATGGCGGACAGCTCATGCTTCATGCACAGCCAGACGCCCTTGAGGCTCACGGCGACGACCCGGTCGAACTCCTCCTCAGAGAGCTCCGCCGTCGGTGCCAACCGCATGTCTGCCAGCGACGCGTTGTTCACCGCCAGATCCAACCGTCCCCAGCGCTCCAGCACGGTCTCCACCAACCGGAGAACGTCCTGCCCTCGTGACACGTCCGCGGGGACGAAGAGGGCCTCGCCTCCCTCCGTGCGCAGGGCCTGCGCGGCGGCCTCCCCACGCGCCGGATCTCTGGCGGAGATAACCACCTTCGTGCCCGCTCGGCACAGCACCCGCGCGGTGGCCAGACCGATGCCAGAGCTGCCCCCGGTGACGAGGGCAACCTTCCCTGGGAGTCCATTCATGCGCCTGCCTCCATTGTTCAACTGGACTTAAGCAATCAGCCCAGCACTGGCGCAAGGGCTCTCTCAAGGCGTACGGATGGGCTCGGATCCAAAGTGCTACTCACATCGCGCGGCGCGGCTCTACCTCGGCCACCAGCGTGCCGCCTCGCACCGTGGCGCCGAGCACGAGGCCCGCACTGATCAGCACCAGGTTCTTGATGATGTATTGCCCCTCCAGGGTGGGTGCATAGGGGATGACTGTGAAGATCTCCTCAGGAAAGAAGAAGATCGGCGACACGGTGCCCATCATCTGCAGGAGCAGCAGCAGCAGCGTAGCACGCATGTACAGCCCGAAGATCAGCCCAATCCCTATCAAGCACTCCCACGCCGCCAGGATGGGCAGCGTCACGCTCGAGGGCATGAGGCCGAACGTCAGGACATGAATCGTGCGCGCCGCCAGCTCCTGCGCAGGGCTCATCCCCGGGAAGAACTTCAGCACCCCAAACCAGAAGAACACGATGCCAAGGCTGAGCCGCAGGAGGTCGATGCCGTAGCGCGCCAGGTAGCTTGCCACTCGCGCATCTACCCTTTCGTACAGGTTTCTCATGGCCATCGTCCTCACGAGAAAGAACTCATGGATCTCCAGACAGGGTACCCGAATGGGGCCTCCATGGAATTTGTCCTTTCGGCCACCTTGCCAAGGATGGACCGGCACCCCGCTCGACACCACAGGGGCCCCAAAGGAGACAAGACATGCAAGCCGAGAACATTGAGACGGCGCGCTCAACAGTTGATCTCGCGCCAAGGTCGGGGTGAGGTAGAGGTCCCATGAGCCCCTCGCCCCGCATGACCGTGTTGTGTCTCGCCAGCTTCTTCAAGGGCAACCGCTTCCTCCAGCGGCTGCACGAGGAGGGCTGCTACGTCATCCTCATCACCTCGGACAAGTTCAAGGACGAGGACTGGGCCCGGCAGTACATCCACGAGTTCCACTCCGTGGCCTCGTTCACCGAGCGCGAGGCGCTCCAGAACGGCGTCGCATGGCTGTTCCGCAACCGGCGCATCGACCGGCTCGTGGCCCTGGACGACTTCGACGTCGAGGTGGGCGCCTCCCTGCGCGAGCACTTCCGCCTGCCTGGCATGGGAGACTCGGCCGCGCGGTTCTTCCGGGACAAGCTCGCCATGCGCATGAAGGCGAAGGAGCTGGGGATCCGCGTCCCGCGCTTCACGCCCGTCTTCCACCACCCGGATGTCGCGAAGTTCCTGGAGGAGGTGCCAGCCCCGTGGCTCATCAAGCCGCGCTCCGAGGCCTCCGCCGTCGGCATCAAGAAGCTGAAGTCCGCGGACGAGGCCTGGGCCGCCATCCATGAGCTGGGCGATCGCCAGTCGCACCACGTGCTGGAGCAGATGATCCCCGGCGATCTTTACCACGTGGACTCGCTCATGCAGGACGGCAAGGTCGTCTTCGCCGAGGTGGGCCACTACGGGCGCCCCCTGCTGGAGGTGGCCCACGAGGGCGGCATCTATGTGACGCGCACGCAGCGCCGCGACTCGAAGGAGTCTCGCATGCTCCTCGAGATCAACTCCGCGGTGCTCGAGGGCTTCGGGCTGCGCCGCGGCGCCTCCCACACCGAGTTCATCATCGGCCGCGATGACGGGCTGCCGTACTTCATCGAGACGTCGGCCCGCGTGGGCGGCGCGAACATCTCCGAGGTGGTCGAGGCCGCGACCGGCGTGAACCTGTGGAGTGAGTGGGCGAAGCTCGAGCTCGAGGGCGAGGGCTTCGCCTACAAGCCCCCCCGCGTCCGAGATGAGTTCGCCGGGGTCGTCATCTCCCTGGCGCGGGACGAGGACCCGGACACCTCCTCGTTCAATGATCCGGAGATCGTCGACAGGCTCCACAAGAAGCACCACATCGGGCTCGTCGTGTGCTCCCCCAAGCAGGAGCGCGTCGAGGAGCTGCTCGAGAAGTACCTCCAGCGCATCGCTCGGGAGTTCCACGCCGCACTGCCCGCCCCCCCGAAGTCGACCTCGTAGCGACACCCGGGTTTCCGGCGCTGTCCACGCTGTTGACAGCGCTGCGCCCGGGCTGGGCAAGGCGGCTCGTGATTTCGGGCGCTTAGGCGCTGGCCGAGTGGTTGCACAAGACGCCCGGCATGACTGCCTCCTTCTACCTGCTGCTCGCGATCGGCCTGCTCGGGGCCTTTGACGTCCTCTACTTCCACATCTACCGCTGCCGCCTGCACCTGCGGCCTGAGTGCCGGCGCGAGGTGCTCTGGCACACCGTGCGCCACCTCGTGTACGCGCTCCAGTTCCTCTGGGTGCCGCACCTGCGCTTCCATGGCGCCGCGCTGCTGCTCCTGGCCGTGCTGTACGCCGCGGATGTCTTCGTCGCCTGGGCCGACGTCTGGGAAGAGCGAGACAGCCGCGCGCCTCAAGGAGGGCTGCCTCGGGGTGAGTACTTCATGCACGTGGTGCTCAGCCTGCTCGTGGGCCTGTACCTCATGTCCACCCTGCATGCGGTGTGGCCTGACCGGCTCCTGCCCACGGCCCTCCATGTGGCTCCCCCGGACGTCCCCGTCGCCCTGAGGGCCTTCATGACGCTCATGGGCGTGGTGGCGCTCGGCACCTTCGCTCACGATCTCCACCGCTGGCTCTCACGCTCCGCCACGCGGGAGGCCACAGCCCCCGAGCCCATGGCCCGCAGGGTGGTGGTGGAGGCCCTCATCCCCGCTCCCGTCGAGCGCGTCTGGGAGCGCTCTCAGCAGCCAGAGCTGCACACGGGCTGGGATCTGCGCTTCTCCCAGATTCGCTACCTCCCCGAGCAGGACGCGCGCGGCTTCCACCTCATGGAGTACCGCACGCGCCTCGGCTTTGGCCTCGAGGTCGCGGGCTGGGGCCGCTACCTGCAGAACGCTCCCCTCGTGCGCTCCACCTTCGAGTTCGGCTCGGAGGATCCCAAGAGCCTCATCACCCGCGGGCGCGGCGCGTGGCTCTACGAGCGCCGGCCCGAGGGCACCTTCTTCAAGACGGTGTTCGATTATGAGACGCGCCACGGGGTGGTGGGCGAGCTGCTCGACTTCTATCTCTTCCGCCCCGTCATGCAGCTGGCCACCGAGTGGAGCTTCGAGACGCTGCGGCGCTGGTGCGCGGGAGACGAGCACGCCGTGGCCCACCGGCGCTCCCGCTGGCGCTTCCTCTGCTTCTTCCTGGCGCGCTCGCTCGGCTGGAAGCCCGAGCCCAGCGCCGCTCGCAGCTGGCTCGGATCCGGCCGTGCCCCCACGCTCACGCCTCCTGGCACTCACTCTCCCGCGGAGGTGCTGCCGTGAGCGCACTCGCTTCAGAGGTGTGGAGCCCCTCTTTGCCCCATGGCGTGGACCGGGCCGCCGACGAGCTGGAGCCCGCGGAGCTGGCCGAGGCACGCACCTGGCTCCCCCACTCCTCGCCCCGTGAGCTGGCCGCATTCGCGCTGCGACAGCGCCACTGCCGCCAACGGTTGGCAGGCCTGGAGACCTTCTACCGCTCCCATCCGTGCCGCATGGCGCGCGTCCACCTGCTCGCCGCAAGCGCGGTGGGGCTGGGGCGCTTCTGGGGAATGTCTGCTCCCTTCGCCCGGCTGGGCGAGGCGGTCATGCCCGTGGACCTCTCCGGCCAGCCACGAACCCAGGCCTGGGAGACCTATGCGCGCGCATGCGAGGAGGGACTCCCCCTCGAAGTGCGGGATGAGCGGTGGATCGACGCGCACATGCAGGATGTAGCCAAGGTCCGCGAGGCGGGGCTCGAGGCCGCCTTCCTCGCCGAGGCCCAGACGCACGAGGACGAGCCCCTGTGGCGGCTGCTCGTGCAGCACCTGGAGATGACGCTCGGAGCGCGCTTGTTCGACCAGCCGGCGCTGGCCGGGGCCGTGCCAGGCGAGACGGCCATTGCCCATGGACTGGCGCTCTCGCTCGGGAGGTTGCTGCGCGCGGGCTGGAGCCTGCTGCGCCATTACGCCTGGGCCACAGCTCGGGGGCTGCTCCTGCCCCGGGGAGCGCAGCGTGCTGGGCTGCTCGGCGATCGGCAGGCGGCTTGGGTGCTGCTCGCCAGCTTCATCACTGCGTGGACGGCCGCCGGGGTGTATCGGCGCGGCGTCCGCAGCCTTCACCGAGGGCAGCAGGTAGGCCCCACGGATGGCTGGCCCCTGCTGGCCGCCACCCTGGGCGAGGACGTGGCCCAGGTGGACCCGCGAGTGGTGCGCTTCTACTCCAACCCTGGCGCCTACGCGGTGCGGGCGTCGGTGGAGCTGCGAAGCTGGGGCGCACGCCTCTTCGCGTGGCTGGCCACCCGGGTGCTGGGCCAGGGAGTGTTCGAGCGCGGTGATCGCCCCTTCCCTGCCCGCTTCCAGACCTTCCGCCGCACCGATGGCTCCATGCACTTCGTCCGGGAGCTGTACTGCGACGGCGCGCTGCGGGTGTTCGACTCGGACTTCGTCGTGAGGGACGGCACCCTCTCCGAGGTCTTCCTCGAGCATGGCCTGGAGGTAGAGATGGAGGTGCGCGCGCTCGAGCGTGGCGGCGTGTCGGTGCGCGGCCGACGCATGCGCTGGCGGGGGTTGCCGCTGCCCACCTTCGGGCTAGGCGTCGAGTTCCGCGCAGTCCCGGACGAGCATGGCTCTGAGAGCCTCGACATCACCGGGACGCTGTCGCTCGCGTCGCGTTTCGGTGCTCAGGCTACGCCTCGCGTCCTGGGCGTCCTCCGCTATCAAGTCTCTCGAGCACCCATGGCATAAGCTGCTGGATTTATTGGGGTAAGAGCCACCCGCGCCAGTAGGGAAGGCTCTGAATATTCAACACCGCAACTTCTATAGGCCTACATCCGATAACCCTGGAGGCAACCACACTCTCCCCCTTGAAAGAGGAGGTCGCATGGATTCCATCGGCTCTGCCGCAGCGCGCCCCGTAGCCAAGCCTCAGCCCACGCAGGCCCCGGCGGCCCCAGTCGAGCGCGCGCCGCAGAGCGAGAGTCCAGCTGCTGCCGGTGGCGCGGAGAAGGCGTCCCCACCTGCGGAGTGGCGCGGCGAGTCGAGCTTCGAGGCCGCGAAGAGCGCTCCGCAGCTGCAGGTCATCGAAGGCGGCGCTCAGCCGGCCTCCGCGGCGCAGCCCGTGAGTGGCGCGGCGCCAGCCTCTGAGGTGCAGCCCGCGGGTGGCCCGGCTCGGGCCGCTCCGGTGGGGCAGCCCATTGGGAACCGCGGCAACGCCGAGATGGATGGCCAGGTCATGACCACGGACAACCGGGGCACGACGTGGGGCACGGGCGTGTCGCCGAGCGAGATCCCCGGCGCCAACGGCCGCGAGAACGTGATGTTTGTGAACGGCATCCAGAACTCGGCGGCCGATCACCAGGACACGCTGCGGCTCATCGAGGGCCAGGGCGGCACCCGGGCAGTGGGGCTCTACAACGCCACCGAAGGCTTCGGGTGGGACACGCTCCAGGTGCGCGCGGATCGGGCAGAGAACACCCAGCGGGCCGGGGGGACGTTCCAGGGACCGTCTCGGAACGCGGCGACGCGCTCGCTCTCGGACTCCATCGTCAACCACCTGAACAACACCCAGGATCCGATGCACCTGATGGCGCACAGCCAGGGCGGGGTCGTCACGGCCAACGCGCTGTACGACGCGCGCCAGCGCCTCACCCAGCAGCACGGCGCGCAGCGCGCCGACGAGATGATGGGCCGGCTGCAGGTGGAGACGTTCGGCGGGGCGGCGCGCAACTACCCGGATGGCCCGCAGTACACGCACTGGATCAACAACGCCGACACCGTGACGGGCAACAACCTGGGGACTGATGAGCAGCACGGTGGGCGTGGCGCCATCATCCGCCGCTTCGACGCCGATGCCCCGTGGGATCCGCTCAACCACAACTTCGCGACCGTGTACTGGCCGGAGCGGCAGCGGCAGTTCCAGCAGTAGGCCCGGCTGGCGACAGCCTCAGTTCACGAGCTTCGGTGGGAAGCCCAGCAGCGCTCGCACCTGGTCCGGGGTCAACGTCTCCGCGCGCGGATCCCCCTCCTGCTGGAGCTCCCACAGGCAGTGCGCCACGTACGCGTCCTCGGGTGTCCCCTGAGGAGAAGGCCTCGTGTCGCCAGCGAGACTGAAGGTGATAGAGCCCACGAGCCCGACCCCCTCCTCCGTCTCCTTCTCCTGCCCAAAGACATAGGCGGGGTAGCTGTAGCGGAACAGGAAGAACTCCCGGCGGTCTCCCGTGGGAGGCCAGTCGAGGACACGGCGATCCCACAGCTCGATGGACTCGGGCGCCTCGCCAAACTCGTTGGGGTGGCGGAGCCACGAGACGAGCTCCGCCTTCGCCAGCAGGACCGGATCATCCGCCTCCCTCGGGCGAAGGTGCGCCTTGCCGAGCTCCTGGAGATACTCTCGTGCTCGCAGTGCCATGACGGGATCCAGCGTGGCCCGAGCCAGCGCCTCCACCGCTCCCGGGACGCCATGCCGGCTCCTGGCATAGAGGGACTCGAGCCGCACCTCGGGATCCGGGTGCTGCGTGGCGAGCTCCAATAACTCCAGCGCCTCGGCGCCGGGCATCAGCGCGAGCGCATAACAGGCAGCGAGAGCAGAGCCGTAATCGTTCTCGTTCTCGCTCTGGATGAAGTGACGCAGGCGCGACAGCCGGGTGGCCGCGGGGTGAGGCCAGAGCCGACGGGCAGCCACCAGCCGGTTGGCCAGGTTCAGCACCTCGAGCGCCCGGGCGTCCTCGACGTCCAGCAGCGGTGTCAACGTGGGGAAGAGCGCCTCCACGGACGCGGTCTGGATGGGTACATCATCCAGGATGGCCCAGACGCTCATCCCCGTGGGGCCATCGGGCGCCGCCACCTTCTGGGCAACGAACTCCAGCCCCTCCCGAGCGCCGATGCGCGCGAGCACCACGAGCGCCAGCATCCGCTCCTGCTCGGGCATGTCAGGCCATGCGGCGAGGATGGGGGGCAAAGCCTGGGCCTGAAGGAACTCCGCAGCCTTCGGGCTGCCGGGGCCACGGTGGCGGAGCTGGTTGTGGAGTTGCTCGAGAAACTGGCGCATCGACGGTGTCCAAGGAGGGAGGCGAGCTGAGGACCTATGAGGTAGGGTAGCACGAGCGGGGCGGAAGGGCCGCCTTTGCTGGAGAGCACCCATGGGGAAGAAGAAGTCCTCACAGGAAGTGAACCCGCTCTACCTGCCGCTGGGGATGCGGGTGGGCCCCTGGCGAGTGACGGGCTACCGCGGCCGAGGCGCCTACGGCACCCTCTACCGGGCGGAGCGCGTGGGCCACGAGGCGGAGGGTCCCTTCGCGCTCAAGCTGGCCGTCTACCCGAGGGATCCGCGCTTCGAGCACGAGGTGCAGCTGCTCTCGCGGATCCACAGTCCCCACGTGCCCGAGCTCATTGCACAAGGTGTGTGGGAGCACCCTTCGGGCGTCTATCCGTACCTCGTCATGCAGCTTGTGGACGGCGAGCCCTTGTACGAGTGGGCTGATCGGCGCAACCCCTCCGAGAACCAGGTGCTGCGAGTGCTGGCACAGGTGACGGAGGCGCTGGAGGCCACGCATGCGGTGGGCGGCCTGCACCGTGATGTCAAAGGCAGCAATGTCCTGGTGCGGGGTGCGGACACCTGGGCCTTCCTCACGGACTTTGGCGCTGGGCACTTCCGGGGCGCGGTCACGCTCACCTCCAAGTTGTTGCCCCCGGGAACTCCTGCCTACCGCAGTCCGGAGGCCCATGCTTTTGTCCAGGCCTTCCGCCGCCATCCCACGGCACACTACCCCGCCAGCACCTGTGACGACTTGTTCGCGCTGGGGGTGACGGCCTACCGGCTGGTGACGGACGAGTACCCGCCCTCGACCCATCCGGAGGATCCTGGCTCGGAGGTATGGCGCGAGGGCGGAAGGGGGCCGCGTCCCCCACGCGAGCTCAGCCCTCGCGTGAGCCCGGAGATGGATGCCTTCATCACGAGGCTGTTGGCCCTGGCGCCCGAGGAGCGCTTCTACGGCCGAGCGAAGGAGGCCGCCGAGGCCCTGAAGCAGGTGGCACACCGCACACGGCCCCTGGCGGCCAGTCCTCTGTTCGTGTGGGGCTACGACCACCTCCCCCGCGTACGTTCGCCGGAGGCCGAGAGGCTGACCGCTCAGCACGATGCGAAAGCGAAGAAGGCGCTCGAAGAGCGTGAAGCCAAGGAGAAGGCGAGCCCGCCAAAGTCCACGGAGCCGCCTCGGCGCTCTGCCTTCGCACCACCCTGGGCAGCAGCGGGTGCGGTGGCCCTGCTGGTGTTGGTGCTCGTACTCATCGCCATGAGACGGCAAGGCGGAGAGCCGCAAGCGGATACGAGAACGGGCCTGCGCAAGGACAGGAGCACCTCCGTAGGCGACAGTGCGATGAGCCCTGCCCTCTCGACACCGGCCACCGAACCTCCAAGGAACAACACATCCACCTTGTCACGGCCTCTGCCGGAGAAGCCTTTCCCCAACCAGCGTCAGCCGCCCTGCGTCCCGCGCATGGAGGCGACACTTCGGGGGGTGTGCTGGACGGTGCTGGACATGAAGCCCCCTTGCGGCAACACCGCGTACGAGTGGGAGGGCAAGTGCTACATCCCCTCGCTCAACTCGGCTCGCCAACCCACCTCGAACCCACCGGAGTGAGGGTAGCCAAGAACACGCAGATGGGTGTGCCACTTCAAACCACGCCGGAAGGGCACACCAGGGTTACATGAGGCCCTTCCTTCTCGTTGGCTGTTCGTCCCAACTGGTCTGACAACCATACCAGTTGCTCCTGAGCGAGCCGATGGGCGGCGTCCCAGCAAAGCGGATACTTTATGAGTGGAGCCCTCCTCTACGGAGTGACTCCCGCAGCTCTGAGCCGACCGGATCCTGCGGGGGTATCTGGTAGAGGCTCAGGATCAAGCCGAACATGGTGTCAAAATAAGTCTCTGTCTCGCGAAAGTCCGCATAGACCCGGGCATTCAGCAGTTGCGGAAGGGACACTCCCTCAGTCCCTTCCAACAACACGGGCAGAACACTCTCTTTTTGAGCCTCTGTTCCGATCATCCTTTGCCCAATGAGGTCTCCCTCGGCCGCGGCCACGAAGCCTCGCATGGGCTCTTTGTTCTCGTACTTCTTCCTGTAGAGGGAGGTCCCTACGACGATCACGCGATCGCTCTTCGCCACTCGCTCCACGAACCTCGGCACACTGGCGCCAATCCGCGAGTTCTCCCACCGGTCGAGCACCACCTGGACACCCGCCTTGACTAGATCCGTTGCGAGGCTCCGCTCCACCCATCGTTCGTGCTCTGGATTCCCCCAGGCATAGCTGATGAAGCACTCCGGAGGCACAAGCTTCTGCTCTGTCACATAAGTCTTCAACCGGAAGAGCGCCTGTTCGAAGCGAGAACGCTGATCAGCCGCACTGCGTTGGGCCTCCACCTCCGCAGCCTGCTGTCGGGTCAACTGAATGGGCGCATCGGCCTTGGG
>Ga0247825_10003549_pt1 | contig 10306 bp, 7 predicted proteins | sample 13C_Vanillin_Day_FD_194413 | JGI IMG/M metagenome (GOLD analysis project Ga0247825, IMG submission 194413) | Soil microbial communities from agricultural site in Penn Yan, New York, United States - 13C_Vanillin_Day48 | ecosystem: Environmental > Terrestrial > Soil > Agricultural land | place... | reverse complement strand
GAGGTCGCGCTCGCGGCCGAGGCCCTGGGCGTCACGAAGCCGTCGTTGTCGAAGGGGCTGCGCAATCTCGAGCGCGACCTCGGTGTCGACCTGTTCCACCGCGTGGGCCGCGGCCTCGTGCTCAGCGCGGCGGGAAAGGCGTTCGTCGGTCCCGCGCGGCAGATCGTGCGAGACCTGGTGGCCGCCGAGAGCTCATTGGTCGACGTCTCGGGTCTTCCGCGCGGCCGCCTCGACATCTGCGCGTCGGCGCACGTCGCGGAAGGCCCTGTCACGGAACTGATCGGGTCCTTCCGCAAGCAGTATCCAGGTGTCGTCGTCCGGCTCGCCGACCTGCGTCCGGTCGACGTCGTCGCGTCGCTGATCCGGGACGGGCACTGCGAGATCGCCTTCAGTCATTTTCCTTTTTCCGCACCAGGATTGACGACCCGCGTCCTCGGAATCCACGAATACTGGCTGGTGGTTCCGCACGACGCCGAGATCACGTGGCGGGATCCGTTCCCGCTCGACGACCTTCCGGACATTCCCGTGGTGGGGCTGCCCAAGGAATCGTCTTCGCGCACCGTCATCGAGAAGGCACTGCAGGCCGCGGGAAGGCGGACCACCCTGTCGGCCGTCGTCGAGCAGCGGGAAGCAGTCGGCGCGTTCGTCGTCGAGGGTGTCGGAATGTCGTTCATGGAACGCACCCTTGCGGAGCGGGCCGCCGGCGGCGGAGCACGAATCTGCCCACTCGACCCGCCGATCACCGCCCCGTACGGGGTGATCTACGACGAGGCCAGGCTCTCGCCCGCCGGACGCGCGTTCCTCGGCACGCTCGCGCCGTGAGTTTCGTCGAGCGCAGTGATGAACGCCGCCGCGGCAGGCGGAAGCGGATCCGGCCGGTGGACGATCCCCACGGTGCGCACCTCGGGCGGCGCGAGCGAGCGGACCACGACGCCCGGTAGTTCCTGCTCGGCGACGCGCCGCGGGAGCAGGGTCGCCCCCGCCCCCTGGACCACCAGTTCCCACATCGACTGGCGATGCGCACATTCGACGGCGATGTTGTTCACCGGCAGTCGTGGGCGCGACCCGATCTCGACGATCATCGGAATGTCGGCGAGCAGGCCGACGGGCACCGGATCGGGGAGTTCGATCGCCAGATCTGCGTGCAGTGCGAGCACGATCTCCTGGTCCCCCACCGTCCGGACCTCGAGGCCCTGCTGGTCGACGAGCAGTTCGGTGAGCCCGAGGTCGCACTCCCCCGACCGGACCGCGCGGCCGACGCCGTCGGGACCGTCCGCCGACACCGTGGACAGGACCACACTCGGAAACTGCCGGTGGAACCGGCCGACTAGGCGCGGAAGCGGATCGGCGGCAAGCGAATTGAGAACGGCGATCGTGAGCGTACCGGACCGCAGTTCGGCGACGTCGTGCACGACGGCTCGAGCCCGCGCGACGTCCGCGAGCACCTGCCGCGCCGCATGCGCGAACGACGCGCCCGCCGGGGTGATCCGCAGTTTCCGTCCCCCGCGATCGAACAGTTCGACACCCAGATCGCGTTCGAGAGTGCGGATCGCCTGCGACAGCGACGGCTGCGCGATGAACAGCGCCCGCGCAGCCTCGGTGACGCTGCCGTGATCGGCCACGGCGACCAGGTATTCGGCGTCCCGGATGTCCACCACCCGAGTCTAGCGACCACGCGGTCCGGGACGGCCAGCCGTCGCCCGCGTCGGCCCTGGGGGGCGTGTCTGCCTAATAGTGGGTCGAAGGTAATTCATGGTGGAGGGTTGACTCGTCCAGGGGTGATTTCCGATGACTTGTGGGAGGTGCTCACTGAAGTGATGCCCACTTCGACTCAACGGGAGGGTCGGCCGTGGAGTCGACCACCGCGTGACACTCGAACCGATCTGCTGGCGGTTCCGCGCCAGTTCATCGTGGCGGGAACATTCCCGACGAGTTCGGCCCAGGCAATCGATCCGGGAACGACACAAGCGGTGGTCGATCGACGGAAGGAGAAGGGCTCCCGGGGTGGGCGACCACCGACCTTCGATCCCGCGCTCTACCGACACTGCAACACCGTCGAGCGTGGTTTCAACCGACTCGAGCACTGGCGCGGTGTCGCAACCCGCTAGAACAAGGACGCCATCACCTATCTCGGCGGCGTACTCCTCGCCTCAACAATCACAACCAATACCAAGTCAGGAAATCCGCATGCAGCACTGGAGGTCTACACGATACGATTTCCGCGATGCCGCCAATTGTGACAACCGAACACGTTTGGGCACAACAGATCCCGAGTCTCGAGGTCCGGTCGAGAAAAGCTCGGCCGACCTGGTCGGCGTCACCGAGGGTGACGGCGTCACCGCGGACCGCGGGACCGACGGGGTTGTGTTTTCCGGCGAGGATCTGTGTCCACGAGAACTAGACGGTCATTCCGCGCGGGCCGGAAGCTCTGCTGCACTGCGGGAGTGGCACTCGCCCGCAATCAGTTGCTCGCGGTGCTGCCGTGCCACAGCTGAGTCGTCTGGGCTCGCGCATTCACCAGAAGTCCTGGAACTTCGGAGCGCTACTCAAACTTGACCCGACGGACGACCGACCGTCGACCACGACCTGAGTGATCACGCGAGCCGCTCGAACTGATTACCTACCGACGATTCAAGCGTTCGGATTGGGGTTATGCTCGCATTGATGCTCGAGAGCTGATTTACATGACACAGGGATCGTGGACACCGAGGCAGGAGATCGAGGTCGGCCGTGGCCGAATACGATCCGCTGGCGACGCAGCGTGATCTGACCCCGGATATCGCCGCGGAGTTGGCCGCGGCGGGGTTCGACGATGCCCAGGAGATCGGACGGGGTGGCTTCGGTGTCGTCTACCGCTGCCTACAGCCATCCCTCGACCGCACCGTCGCGGTCAAGGTCCTCACCGCCGATCTGGATCCGGACAACCTCGAGCGGTTCATCCGTGAGCAACGAGCTATGGGCCGGCTGTCCGGACATCCGAACATCGCCAACATTTTGCAGGTCGGAGCCACCCCCAGCGGGCAGCCGTACATTGTGATGCAGTATCACCAGCACGGTTCGCTGGCTTCTCGGATCCACCGCTCGGGGCCGATGGGCTGGGAGGACGCGGTTCGGCTCGGAGTAAAGGTCGCGGGGGCGCTCGAGACCGCGCATCGAGTCGGCACCGTACATCGGGACGTCAAGCCCGCGAACATCCTGCTCACGGACTACGGGGAGCCGCAGTTGACCGATTTCGGCATCGCACGCATCGTGGGCGGCTTCGAGACCTCGACACGTGCGGTGGTCGGCTCACCGGCGTTCACCGCCCCCGAGGTACTCGGGGGCCGGCCCCCCACCCCGGCATCGGACGTGTACGGCCTCGGTGCGACCTTGTTCTGCACGATCACCGGTCACGCCGCGTTCGAGCGCCGCAGCGGCGAGCAGGTGATGGCCCAATTCCTGCGGATCACCTCCCAGCCGGTGCCGGATATACGCGGTGAGGGCATCCCCCGCGACGTATGTGCCGCGATCGAGAGGGCGATGTCCCGAGAGCCGGACGATCGTGCGTCGTCTGCGGTCGAGTTCGGGGAGGAATTGCGCGAAGCCGAGCTCCGCAACGGCCTGCCCGTCGACGAGATGGCCCTGCCCGCCGACCTCGACACCGAACACGATGATCATCGCCGCGGCGCCTCGACCAGGACCGCGTCGGGCAGGTCCGGCCCGACGACGACGGGAGGTCGGAGCTTTGCGGCGACGACAGGGACGCCGCCCGCCCCCTCGACCCGGTTCCGCCCGCCCACGCCGACGCGGCAGCTGGTCGAGCGTAGACAACTGATCGACACCTTGCGCGCCGGACAGCGGCGACGGTTGACTGTCATCCATGCGCCGGCCGGATTCGGCAAGAGCACCCTCGCCGCCCAATGGAGTGAAGTGCTGACCGAGGAGGGGGTTGCGGTCGCGTGGCTGACTGTCGATCACGATGACAACAACGCGGTGTGGTTTCTCTCGCACCTGGTCGAGGCGATCCGGCGGGTCCGGCCGACCCTGGCTCGCAGCCTGGTGCAGGTGCTCGACGAGCACGGCGACGAGGCCGAGCAGTACGTCCTCTCGTCACTGATCAACGAGATCCACGCCAGCGGTGAGCGGGTGGCGATCGTGATCGACGACTGGCACCGGGTCACAGACGCCAAGACCCGCGCGGCCATCGGCTTCCTGCTCGACAACGGCTGCCACCACATCCAGGTCATCGTGGCAAGCCGCACGCGGGCCGGCCTTCCCATGAGCAGGATGCGCGTCCGCGACGAACTCGTCGAAATCGACTACACAACATTGCGTTTCGATGAACAGGAGGCGCGATCCTTACTGGTCGACCTGGGCGGGCTGGAGCTGGAGAGAGAGGAGGTCGCGGACCTGCGGGACTCGACCGACGGGTGGGTGGCGGCGTTGCAATTGGCGTACTTGTCACTGCGCGGACGCGACGATCCCGCAGAGCTGATCGGGCACCTGTCGGGTCGGCATCACGCCATTGGCGAGTTCCTTGCCGAGAATGTCCTCGACACGTTGGAACCTGAGATCCTCGATTTTCTGCTGGCGACGTCGGTCACAGAACGGATCAGTGGCAGCCTCGCGGCCGCGCTGGCGCACGTGCCGCGCGGGCAGGCGCTACTCGAAGTCGTCGAGGAGCGGGATCTGTTTCTGCGACGGGTCGACGAGGACGGAGTGTGGTTCCGGTACAACCACGTGTTCGCCGAGTTCCTCCGACAACGACTCGAGCGTGATCAGCCCGAGCGGATCAACGAACTTCACCGCACGGCATCGACGTGGTTCGCCGATCACAAGCTCCTCGGCGAGGCCGTCGATCACGCGCTCACGGCGGGTGATCAGGTCCGGGCCGTCGAGCTCGTCGAGCGCGATGGAATGCACCTGATCGAATACTCGAACACGACGACCCTCCTCGGGATGGTTGCGAAACTCCCTCCCGCGCTCACGGAGTCGCGTCCGTGGTTGCAACTTGCAGTGGCCTGGGCCAATATCATGCTGCATCGTGCCGAACCTGCACAGAGAGCACTCGACCTCGTCGAATCCGCACTCGATCGTGTTCCCACCACCGAAGAGATCGCCGACTTGCGGGTCGAGGCCGCCGTGATGCGCGGCGTTATTCGGTTCCGCGCGGACCGAATTGATGGCGCAGACGAACTGGTCCGGGCATGCCTGCCGCGGCTGGACACGTTGCGGCCGTGGGTTGTGTCGAGTGCCGCGAACATGGCAACCTATCGCGCGATATACCAGTTCGACTTCGACGAAGCGCGCCGACTGCAGGAATGGGCCTCCGCCTTTCATGCGCGAACCAACGGTCCGTACCTAGTGATGCACGGGCACTGTTTCGCCGGCCTTGCCGCCTACGAACAACTCGATGTCGCTACGGCAGAAAGCAGCTTCCGGGCGGGGGTGCGGGTGGCGAGGAAGTTGGGTGGTAGGCACTCGGAGGCCGCGCGCCTGGCCGATACTCTTCTCGGTGGGTTGCTATACGAACGGGGCGACATCGCCCAAGCCGGGCAGTTGCTCGACGAGGGCTACGAACTCGGAGGCGAGGGCGGTCTCGTGGAATTCAAGATCACCCGGTATGTCCTCGGCGCCCGCATCAAGGCCCTGCGAGGTGACCGAATAGCGGCAGCGCAGCGACTTGATGAAGGGGCGAGGACCGCTGTGACACTGTCCCTTCCGCGGTTGCGGGCCAACGTCGAGAACGAACGGATCAGGCTGGGGCTTCGCCTGGGATCCGACATCCCAGTCCCGACACACGCAAAATATTCTTCTCGCCGACGACCGGTCGACGGCATCGAGGCACTGACGGCACAGATCGAAGAGGCAACAGCCATCAGACTGCTGCTCGATGAGCATTCACCGGCCCAGGCCGAGCTCGCCTGCACCTGGGCGCAGGAGTGGGTCGACCGGCTCACGGGCCGCGGCGCGCACCGGCTGCTGATGCAGGCCAGGAGGCTGCTCGTGGCGTGCTTGTCCGCCTCGGGCCGCATCGACGAAGCCAAGGAACAGCTCGCCTCGATCGCGGCGCAGTGCGCCGAGCTGGGCCTGGTGCGTCACCTTCCCGATGGTGGACCGCACGTCGTCTCGCTCATGACGGCACTGCGGGAGGACCAGGTCGGCGGGCGGTGGCGCAGAGACTGGGCACCGGTCCCTGTTGTATTCCTCGCGGACCTGGCGACTGCCGATGCACCGCAAAAGATCTGAGGCTTCACGGCAATTGGCCCCGCACCTCGGCACCCACTCAGGCACGCTTCGGTTGCGAAGCATGAAGGTGAAATACAACACCTGAGGTTCGTTCTGCCGTCGCGGTCATCGCTCTACCTCGTCTAGCGAACACCCGTCGCACCGCACCCTTGCGTGATATTGGGTTTCGGTCCTGTTAACGATTGCTTGCGCCCACTATTCGGCCCGCACAGCGGACCAAGGTTACCTGGCGTTGACCAGTGCAGCCCGTTTCCCGGACCTCTCGAACCGCCGAAGCGGCCGAAACTGGCCGTGTGGCCGGGCACCGAACTTACCGAGATCTCGGGTGACATCCGGGCCCCACTGATGAAGACCGTCGCCGATGCCGTGATGAATGGCACGGCACTCGTGGACATTGACTGGCCGACACTGACCCCTCCCCTCTTAGCAGGCTCTGCTGCGAGCTGTCCGCGTTTCTTGCGACGGTCATGCGGCAGCCTGTGAGGGTTGACACATCGACTGTTCCCACCAATACTTACGAACGTCCGTACGTTTATTGCACGGGAGAGGCCTTTCGACCAATCATTGATCGCATGCGGGGTCAGCGAGATATCAACCCCACCTGAGCATTACCGGAATCCGACGATTCGCCTACGGCAACGCTCCAATATTCCCGCACCGCGCTCTGTCGTCGCGACCTCGAGCCTCGCTGCGCCAACGAGACTGCGCTCTCGAGCTCGACCAACGACAGCACCACCGAATTCACGCGCACTAGACACCGAAGGCGCGGTCGACAACCAACCGTGCAAACGGCATTGCTTGGTACCGATGCAAGCCAGGCGATGACCGGGCGGACAAACATCCCCACAGTAAGGAGATCTCAGGTCATGTTGTTCGAGACATACAAATTGGGTTCACTCGAGCTGACGAATCGAGTAGTCATGGCACCCATGACGCGGGTTCGCGCCTCCGAGACGGGACTGCCGTCCGAGAGCGCCGCGCTCTACTACGCGCAACGCGCCAGCGCGGGGCTCATCGTGAGCGAGGGCATCTCGCCTTCGAAGCAGGGACAGTCCGAGCCGAACATTCCCGGCCTCTACAACGACGAGCAGGAGGCAGCCTGGCGCCCGATCACCCGCGCTGTCCATGATGCCGGCGGCCGGATCTTCGCCCAGCTCATGCACGGTGGCCGCGTAGGACACCCGGAGATCAACGGAATGCAGCCGCTCGGAGCCTCGCCCATCGCCGCGCAGGGCACGATCTTCAATTCCGGTGGTCGGCTCGCATTCGTCACTCCCGTCGAGATGAGCGTCGAGCAGATTCAAGAGCAGATCAACGTGTTTGCCGCGGCGGCAGAGCGCGCGATCGCCGCCGGCTTCGACGGCGTTGAGATCCACGGCGCGAACGGCTACTTGATCCAGCAGTTTTTGTCGGACAACAGTAATCAGCGTACCGACCAGTACGGCGGGTCGCACGAGAACCGGGCGCGCTTCGCGGTCCAGGTCGCTACTGCCGTCAGCGCCGCCATCGGCGCCGACCGGGTCGGGATCAGGTTCTCGCCCGGCGGAAAGTTCCACGACATGAACGAAAGCGATCCCGAAGGCCTCTACACCACGCTGCTCAACGGCCTGAATCCGCTGGGGTTGGCGTACCTTCACATACTCGAGACTGCATCGGACGATATCAACGACCGGATCCGGGAGATCTGGACTGGTCCGCTGATCGTGAACCCTGCGATTGTCGGAAGCGCAGACTTCGTCGACAAGGCGAATGCCGATCGGTGGTTGGCGCGCGGCGGCGACCTGATCGCATTCGGCCGGTACTTTATCTCCAATCCGGACTTGGTGCGTCGCCTCCGCGATGACCTCGAACTGACCATGCCCGATCTCGACACCTTGTACTCGGGCGGGGACAAGGGCTACATCGACTACCCGGAGTGGTCGGACATCGCCGTCAACTGACACCGATAAGCATGGCCGGGCCGGAGTTCGTCCTGCCCGGCCGGCTTCCGTGGCTTGGGAGTACTCCCGCTCGCCGGGTCTCAGCCTGGTCCGTGCGCGGGCATCGTCGGGTTCGCAATCAGCCAGTGAGTACTGCGGCGATAGGCACGAGATCGGCTGCAAGAACAGGACTTCGCAGCTGTCGCATCAGATGTAACGCAAGTCCGAGTTGATGAGCGGCCCGTGTGGGTGCGTCAGCCTCGGAGCTAGCAGGACCATATGGGCGACCGCCCGGTTCACCAATCGCCTCGAGCGTAATTTCGAGACGCCCGGGCGAGCGGATCGAAGGCCTCGTGAGAATCCTCCCCGTAGGCCGGCCAGTGAGCCTTCGGCACATAGCGCGGCAACCTGCGCGGTGGAGGGCCCCGAGATTCGATGGGCCCGGGCGTGGCTCAGCCAGTGTCGGCCTCGGCCGAGGAGACGCGCCTCATCCAGAATCGCCGGAACTGGTTCATCGAACTCGCCCTCCATTCTGACGCGCGGTTCGGGCTTCGCATCGCGATCGCGCTGCGCTGTGATCTCGAAGATCCCCCTGTCGAACAACAATTTCAGACCGAGTTTCAGCAAGCCTCGAAGTCCGCGTCGGAGCGACCACGGCTCGGTTGGACCCGCAGGCTGCGAAATCGATGACGATGTACGCCGAGCTGAGTCGAATCCTCGACTTGCTTCACTCTCAACACGTGGACGACCGGACGGCACGCCTTCGTGCCGCATCGGCGCTGGAGAGGCTCCTGTTCCCCGGCGGCCGCGCCGTTTCGTGTGTTCACGCCGGACTCCCTGCCCGCGGCGATATCACGCGCCCTTCCGATCACGACGAGCCGTTGACGGGTCGCGAGCACGAGATTCTGGGAATGATGGCGGATGGTGCGTCGAACGCCGAAATTGCTCGTGAACTGTATATTTCGAGGAATACGGTCTGGTTTCACGTCAGCAATATTCTGCGCAAGATGTCTGTGAACAATCGCACTGCGGCGGTGGCGAGAATGACAACCGGAATCGGCGCGCGCTGAACCTCTCCCCCGATGCACCCCGTCTCGGTATACCGAACAGCCGATATGTGTTCCGCCGCCCGACCCACGGAACTCCTCCGGCCGTGATTCGGCCGGAGGACTTCCGTGGGTGGAAAATATTGAGCCGCAGCGAAAGGATCGCCTGCGGATCATGCATGTATAGCGAAGGTCAGTGCGCCTCGGCGTGGGTACCGACACGGATGTATCCGGCGAGGGTGCTGTCGTCGACCTCGGGCAGATTGACGACGATGTTCTCGGGCGTGCGGGTGGTGAGCCAGATGAGTTCCTCGGTGGTACTCATGTTGGCTTCGACGTGCGGCATGAAGGGTGGGACGAAGACGAAGTCTCCTTCGGACATGTCGATGTACTCGCTGAAATTCTCGCCGAAGTAGATTCGCGCCTTGCCGGTGAGAACGTACCCGCCGGTTTCCGCCTCACCGTGATGATGTGGCAGTGACCGATATCCGGGCTCGTTGAAGACCTTCCCGAACCAGATCTTCGTCGCCGGCGTGTGCTGGACGCTGACCCCGGAGACACGCACGGCGCCACCGGATTGGCCCGTGTTCTGCGCTTCCGCTCCCTTGCGAGTTACTACCGGCTTGTCGTGCTCGGCCATGCTCGATTCCTTTCAGAAGACAAACGTTGCTTTTATGCAAGATTTGAGTGCCACTGCGGCCGCTCGCGAGCCCGCCTGGCGACGGGTCAGTGCAGCGGCTCGGGGCGTCGCCGGATCATGAAGCTGCTCCGGAAAGTCATCACGGCTTCACCTCGCTGATTGAGAGCGCTGTAGGCGAAGGACCAGATGCCCTGGTCGGGCTTCTTCGTGGGGCGGGCAGCAATGAGCTCGGCTTCGGGATGCAGGGTGTCGCCGATGAGCACCGGCCGCACAGCGCGCACCTCGTCGAGGCCGAGCCAGGCGACGACATTGTTGAAGTACCCGGTCTGCGTCGTCAGCCCCAGGGCGAGCGACAGCGTGAACGGCCCGTGCGCGATCCGCTGTCCGAACTGGGTGCCGGCGGCATACTCCTCGTCGAGGTGCAACGAGACGATGTCGCAGGTCAGCCCGGCCCACTGCACCAGGTGCGCATC
>Ga0247825_10003548_pt1 | contig 10308 bp, 10 predicted proteins | sample 13C_Vanillin_Day_FD_194413 | JGI IMG/M metagenome (GOLD analysis project Ga0247825, IMG submission 194413) | Soil microbial communities from agricultural site in Penn Yan, New York, United States - 13C_Vanillin_Day48 | ecosystem: Environmental > Terrestrial > Soil > Agricultural land | place... | reverse complement strand
CTGGCCGGACTGCGGGGCGGCTTCTCCAGGCTCGTCTGGGGCGACGGCGGCTACACTGGGCGACTGCTCGGCTGGGCGAAAAGCGTGCCTGCCCTGCAGGTTGAAATCATCGGAAGGATCCCCGGCGCGTGCGGATTCCAGGTGCGGCCCCGGGTTTGGGTAGTCGAGCGCACGTTTGCCTCGATCAACAAGCACCGCCGTTGCGTCCGCGCTTATGAGACCCGACCCGACCACCACGAGGCCGGCATTCACATCGCCACGATCGGCCTCATGACCCGACGCCTCGCACGGACATGACCGAGTTTCCGAATGCTCTCTGAGATCGCCACATCACTACCCAGCCCAAGAGGAGACGTTCCCGTGGCTATGGCGGCTGCCTCCCCACCACAGGAGCCACCCCGATGTACGTACAACGTTGTACGGGTTCAATGTTTTTCTTGAGACCGAGTTGTCTGTTTCGGTCCAGTAGGAGAACTCCGGAACCTTCATTTTTTCTATGGGAATGGCTCCAGCGTCTTTCATCCGCCTAATGGGAGTCGATCAGCGAGCCTTCGGCAGGTAGCTGCCCATCCAGGGCACGCTGATCACCGAGCCGTCGGCCGGTGAGCACCCTTGCCGCCTGGAGTGATCGTTGACTCCTAGGGTTAGATCGTGCCCCGGCCGGTCGGTGAGGTCCCCTATAGCGCTGATGGGGTGTCGTGCCACCGAGCACTGATCCATTAGGTTGCCGCCGGGTTCCTCTGGGCTCAAACAAGTTTCACCCCTAGAAAGATGCATCAAAGGAGGCGATCGATGATCTTCCTCGGCGATGATTGGGCCGAACAACATCACGATGTGTATCTGATGGACGAGGCCGGGCGACGGCTGGCATCTCGGCGGCTCCCGGAAGGGCTGGCCGGCATCCGGCAGCTGCACGAGCTGGTAGCCAGCCACGCCGAAGAGGCAGGTCAGGTCGTGGCCGGAATCGAAACCGACCGCGGCCTGTGGGTGCAGGCGCTGACCGCCGCCTGCTATCAGGTCTACGCGATCAACCCCCCTCGCGGTCGCGCGCTACCGCGACCGCCACCACGTCTCCGGCGCGAAGTCCGACGCCGGTGACGCCAAGCTACTCGCGGACCTGGTGCGCACGGACCGGCATAATCACCGGCCGATCGCCGGAGACAGCGCGGACGTGGAGGCGGTCAAGGTCCTCGCCCGCGGACACCAGAACCTGATCTGGTCCCGCACCCGGCAGACCAATGCACTGCGCTCGGCGCTGCGCGAGTACTACCCGGCCGCGCTGGAGGTGTTCGACGACCTACACGACCGCGACACCCTGGCCGTACTCGGTCGCGCCTCGACTCCCGCCGAGGCCGCGCACCTGACCCTGCCGGCGATCCGCTCCGCCCTCAAAAAGGCTGGTCGGCAACGCAACCTCGACAGTCGGGCCCGCGAAATCCAGGCCGGACTGCGGGCCCAGCACCTGACCGCGCCGGCGCCGGTCGTCGCCGCGTTCGCCGCCACCACCCGCTCCGCGGTCGCCCTCATCGTCGAGTTGAACCGGCAGATCACCGAGCTCGAGGCCGAACTGGCAACACATTTTGAGGCACACCCGGACGCCGACATCTACCGCTCCCTGCCAGGACTTGGTGTTGTGCTCGGCGTCCGGGTGCTCGGTGAGTTCTTCGGACGTCCTCGATCGCTACACCACCGCCAAGTCTCGCAGAAACTACGCCGGCACCTCGCCGCTGACGATCGCGTCCGGCAAGAAACGCGCCGTGCTGGCCCGCCATGTCCGCAACCGACGCCTCTACGACGCCATCGACCAGTGGGCGTTCTGCGCACTCTCGTCCAGCCCCGGCGCCCGCGAGTTCTACGACCAGCGCCGCAACGCCGGCGACCTGCACCACCAAGCCCTCCGCGCCCTCGGCAACCGCCTCGTCGGCATCCTCCACGGCTGCCTCCGCCACCACACCCACTACGACGAACACATCGCCTGGGACCACCGCCGCACCGCCCAAGCGGCTTGACTACTTACGGCCCTGGGATGTCTAACCGAAGTCGCATCGACAGTGTGAGCGTGTTCCGTGAAGAGACGTGACCCTCTCATGGTCCGCACGTAAGCAGTATCCAACCGCAGGGCAACGAAGATCCTTACCGCGCTCGAGTTGCCCGAACCGCCCCGGTTTTTCAACTTCGCAGCGCCAACGCATCAGTCACGCTCCCACCGCAGCGAAGCCCGTAGTAACACGACCCCAACCCGGCCTCTCCGCGTTAACGCACGTCAACACGCATTTTCACGGATTCGTGTGCTCATCATCTGCGGAAGTCCGGCCTGACGGCGGTACGCGGACAAGTGGATACGCTCAACCCATGCGCAACACCGAAAGCTGGATCGCGGTCGGAATCATCGCCGTCTTGAAACAACAGGTCCTTTACACAGCCTCGGGTGATGCCTCCAACGAGTACAAACGGCACCGGCCTCCGCGCCAGTTTCGGAGGTCAGGACTCCGACTCGACCGGCACCTTAAGCCTGGATCCACCGATGGTTTGAGGTGGTGGGTGGGTCGTAACGGCGAGATGCCCTTACGTTTTGGAAAGATTGGGCTTGTCTAAGGTCCGATCCTCCCCTCAACGAAGGGCATCTCTAGGGTGCAACTATCTCATACCCGCCCGGTACGGGCAGCGGTGTTCGATGACCGCAACCTCCTCGCCTCGGCCGGCCTGATCCCGGTGCTGGAGTTGGCCCAGGAAAACGGGCTCGCTGACCTGGCGGACGAGCACGTGTCGGTGCCGACCGACAAGGGCGCCAATGCGGGGCGGAAGGTGACCGCACTGGTCGCGGGCATGGTCGCCGGCGCCGACAGCATCGACGACATGGCACTGCTACGGCACGGCGCCATGGCCACCGTGTTCGACCGCCCGTACGCGCCGTCGACGCTGGGCTCGTTCCTGCGGTCGTTCACCTTCGGGCACGTCCGCCAACTCGACGCGGTCGCCACCCGCTTCCTGCGTGGCCTGGCCGAACGGACACCGCTGACCGGCGCTCCCGACGCCGGTGGGCGGGTGCTGTTCGACCTCGACGATACGATCGTGCCGGTGCACGGGCCCGGTAAGCAGGGCTCCGGGTACGGATATACCGGGGTCCGTGGGTTGAACGCCCTGATCGCCACCGCCACCTACGAGGGGCAGGCTCCGGTGATCGTCGGCCAACGCCGAGCACTTCGGGCGGCCGGCATCGAGCCGCGGCGAGAAGTCTGCGTTCCCGCAGGCACGGTTGGTGGCGGTCGCCGAATGCGGCACCCACGCGGTTCTCGACGCCGCGATCGGATCGTGCCGCACCTCCGAGCGGGAGCTAGCGCACGAGCTGATCGACAGACTCGAACCGGGGATGCTGCTTCTCGCCGACCGCGGCTTCTACGGGTTCGACATGTGGACCCGGGCCGCCGCCACCGGCGCCGACCTGCTGTGGAGGGTAAAATCGACGCTCTCACCTCGACATCTCGAGACCCTCGACGTCGGATCCTGGCTGGCGCGGATCGTCCCGACCTCCGGGAAGGATCGGCAGCAACGAACACCGCTCACGGTGCGCGTGATCGACTACACCCTCGACGACGGGCGGGAGAACCCCGAGCAGTACCGACTGCTGACCACGATCCTCGACCCCTCCGACGCACCGGCGGAAGAGTTGGCCCTCGCCTACGCCCCGCGCTGGGAAATCGAGAACACCTTCGACGAACTCAAAACCCACCAACGCGGCCCCCGCGCCGTCCTGCGGTCGAAATCCCCACCGTTGGTTCGGCAGGAAATCTGGGGGCACTTGTGCTGCCACTACGCCATCCGCACCCTGATGCGCGACGCCGCCACAGCCGGCCGACACGACCGAAGACCGGATGTCCTTCGTCGCCGCCTTGCGGATCACCCGACGATCGCTGTCCCACAGTTCTTTTTCCCCCTCATAACCACACCGCAGTCATCCGACTGTGGGATCAGCGCATCGCCAAACTGCTGCGCCGCGTCAACCCGGTACGCCGACTCCGCGCCAACCCTCGCGTCGTCAAACGCAAAGTTCTCAAATGGGCAGCCAAACGCGGGCACCACCAACACCATCCGCAACCTACCCAGTCACCGATATGCACCATTCTTGTTCACTCACTGAACGGTATTGAGGTTAAGCCAGCCTCGTTGACCACGCATACTTGCCCGGAGCATCGACCACCGATTCGGTGAGAGCGTCGTCGCCGTTCTGTAACTCCCCCGGCCGGCGGCCGGGATGGGACTGTCCGGTAATCGGTTGATCTGAGTCTGGCCGACACGCCGAGCTTTGCTTGGCGGGAAGGCGGAATCATGACCGAGACACTCGATCCTATGGATCAGACAAAGATCGATCACCAGAAGTTGGCGCAGCAACTGCTGGCGCAGGCCAAGGCTGACGGCGTGGAACTGGTCGGACCGAACGGACTACTCAACCAACTCACCGCGAACGTGCTCGAGACCGCTCTCGAGGCAGCGATGGAGGAGCATCTGGGTTACGAGAATCACCAGGTCGAAGGGAGAAATGGAGGGAACTCCCTTGGGCGGCAGACGAGCGAAGACGGTGCTGACGGAGATCGGACCGGTCGAAATCCAAGTACCCCGTGATACCGATGCCTCGTTCGATCCCCAGATCGTGAAGAAACGACAGAGACGGCTCACTGGTGTCGACGAGATCATCTTGTCGCTCTCGTCGAAAGGCCTCACCACAGGTGAGATCGTCGCCCATTTCGATGACGTCTACGGCGCCTCGGTGTCGAGGGAGACGATCAGCAAGATTCCCCCAAGCACTTCGTGCAGGGAGGTACCCCCACCGACAAAGTCCTCGCGGAGATGGCCGAATGGTCCGTCCGGCCCCTGGATCCGGTGTACCCGGTGATCTTCATCGACGCCATCCATGTCAAGGTCCGGGACGGTCAGGTCACCAACCGGCCGATCTATGTCGCGATCGGCGTCACTGTGAACGGGGAACGCGACATCCTGGGGCTATGGGCCGGTGACGGTGGTGAGGGTGCGAAGTTCTGGCTCGCCGTCCTCACCGAGCTCAAGCATCGAGGTGTCGCCGATGTGTGCATTGTGGTGTGTGACGGGCTGAAGGGCCTGCCGGACGCGATCACCGCGGTGTGGGATCGAACGATTGTCCAGACATGTGTCATTCATCTGTTCTCTGAACTACGACCGTCTTCCTTGGGATCTGTTCGTCATCGGACCGTTCGGCCGACGAGGTGGGAGAAGTGGGGTAGTCCCAGGTGGACGGTAGCTGCGCGGGTGGTGAGTTCGCCGAGTTGTGCGAGTTTGTGTTCGGCTCCGGCGAGGCTGATGCGGGGTCCGTCGACTTCGCCGAGCCAGCCTTCGCGGTGAGCTTCGTCGATACGGGCGAGCAGGTTGTCGCGGACCTCGATGAGTCGGCCGCGTTGCTGGGGGTCTGGTCGCAGTAGCGGGCAGCGCAGACAGGAGTGCTCATGAATGCAGGGCGTGCTGTAGGCGCGCCCGCAGGTTCCGAGGGCGACCTTGCGGTGCTCGAAATGCCCAAGGAACTCGTTCCATTCGGCGTCGGTGGGCATGCGGTATTCCTCGCCGGGCCGCAGGGCGCGGCGGCGGGCAAGGAAGGCGCGGTGGCCGGTGATGACTTCTTCGGGGTAGACGGCCTTGTAGCCCATGGTGGTGTTGATGTCGCGGTGGCCGACGACGAGTTGTGCGATGTGAGGTGGCATGCCGTTCATGATGGCGTCGGTGATGAAGATGCGCCGGAAGTCGTGCGGCAGGAACCGCAGTGGTTGCCCGGTGGTGTCGGTGAGACCGGTTCTGGCCAGCGCCGCGTTGAGCAGTCGGCGGACGGCCGGTGGGGTGATGGGGCGGCGTTCGCCGCCGTAGTGCCGCTGGAAGAGCAGCGGGATCGTCGGGTTCCAGACCTTCTCGTGGTAGTCGTAGGCGGCGACCAGCGGAACCGCGCCGTCGTCGCCGCGGACACGACAGACGATGGCCGACAGGACATCGGCGAGCTCGGGGCTGATGACCAACAGCCGTTCGCAGTCGGTCTTTGACGGCGCGACGTGCAGTAGCGGGATGAGCTCGCCGGTGGCGGGCAGGGTGTATTGGACGAAGCTGTGGTGGCTGAGCTCGCAGAGTTCTTCAATGCGCAGCCCGGTGTGGTGCAGCACTTCAACTACTGCCCATGCCCAGAATGCTTGGTGCTCTTGGAACGTCAAGTCGAGTCGGGGACCGCCGGTAGGGTCCTCGGACCAGATCTTCGCGCCACCGTCGCGGGCGGCCAGGACGCTGCGGCGCAGCGTCTGCCCGGCCGCGGTGAACGTGTCGCCGGGGCGAGCAGCTTGGGCTGCGTGGAGCAGTTCTGCTGCCTGGCGTCGCTCGGTGTTGACGGCGGCGACAAGGTTGGGCAGGACGGGAAGTCGTTCGCGGGTGCGCTGATCCATGCGGGATTTGCGGTGCCGCAGGGTTTTCGTCCGCGACATTTCGTCGCTGCGGATCGGGCACGGCGCTGCCCACGGACCCCATCGTGTGGGTTCTTCCATCGCCCATTGCGCGATGTCCAGATAGAACGCCCGAACCATCGCCAGGGTGGACAGGCCCGACTTCCGGGTGAGGACGCGCTGCTTCCAGGCTGCGGCGACCTCGGGGGCCAGTCGCGGCGAGTCGATGCCCGGGTGGTGGTGTTCGAGGTCGGCCCAAAACAATTTGCCCAGGGTTCCGGCCAGTCGTTGCAGGGTCACGTAGTCGACAGTGGATTGGCGTTCGCGTAGGTAGTCGACCAGCAGATCCCGGACGGGGCGGCATGCTATGCCGTATCGGTCGATCAGCTGTTCGACGCTGGCCTGCCCGGTGGTGCCGAATACCCGCACCGTGGACGGAGCGTCTACGCCGAGGACGCCGATGGTGCGCAGCAAGTGATAGAAATAGCCGCTGGTGGTGGTCTTGCCACCCCCGATCCGCTGGATGGCCTGCAGCAGCTCGAGGCAGTCGCCGGCCGTGATGTCGGCGACTGCGCCGCCCTTGGCGGCCATGATGACCGCGATCCGACACAGCGCCCTCGTCTTCGTGGAGCGCCCGGCCGGGTCGGCGTCGCAGGCTGCGCGCAAGGCCGCCCACCCGTGCGGATCAAGCGCCTGCTCCAGACGCATGGCCAGATTCTTCGGCGTTCTGGGGCTCATCAACCAGTCCACCGGGGGCCGCAGCACGTCCGCGCAGATCAACGAGGCGGTGCCGATGGCAATCAGGTTGATGCCGTTCTTGACCGTCGTCGGTTCTGGTCGCGTACTCGACCACCATTGCGCTGCAGCGTGTTTCTAGCCAATGTTGTCCGCAGGCGCCTCAATACTGTCGAGGAACCGTTCCTGCCAGGTGACGCCGGGGAACTCGGTCAGCCAATCCAGGACCGCCCGCAGACCGCGGTGATGTCGTGACTGCTCGTGCCGGTCGGCGTCGAGCAGCGGCTGCACGAGTGCCCGCGCAAGCACCTCGCCCCGTGAGTCTCTTGTCGCGGCCCAACTCACCGGCAGCGGTCGCGGTGGGAACTGGTGCAGCAGCTGCGGGACCGTCTGCAGACTTGACGGCTTATAGCGTGGATCGGGCAGGGCTCTTGTCGGCAACGGTGCGGCGATGAACGGCTCGATCACCGGACGCCTCTGCCGAACAGCACGTCCAGCGACTCGGGTCGGTACCGCTGGGTTGACGTGTCGCCGCCGGCACGTGGTTGGTCGTCGGGGTTTGCGCGGCGGACGTGGTGGGCCAGCACCGAGGCGATCACCTCTTCCGGGACGGGGTTGGTATAGATCTGCGTCGTGGTCAGCGACGCGTGGCCGAGCACCCACTGGACATCGGTGATCGGCATCCCGGGATCACGCGCCATCCGATAGGCGGCGGTGTGACGGAGGTCGTGCAGCGTCCAGTTCGCGTCCAGCAGCGCGTTGACCCGGGTGAACATACGATGGGCCGCGTGATAGGTCAACGGCCGGAACGGCTTGCGCAGCGTCCACCACAACGGGTCATCGCCTCCGGCGGACACCAGGCCATGCATCTGCTGCTGGTAGAGCCGCAACCACACGAATGCATCAGGTGACGCGGGCACCTGCTGCAACGCCCGTGATCCCTTGCGCACCACAGTGATCAGCTGTCGCCCCGTGTCGGCGTCGACTCTCTTGCAGCCCAGCAGCTCCGACGCGCGGGTGCCGGTGGAGACCCAGAACGCCACCAACGCCCGGTCGCGATGCGATCCCAGCCGCGCGAACAGCTCATCGAAACACGAATCCGGAATACTGCGCGGGATCCTGGGCACCAGCCGCGGTCGATACTGCCCCGAGCGTTCCCGGCGATACGGCTCCATCGGATTGTGATGCGCATTCGCGCGACCATCCCGGCGTCGTTCCCGCGCCAGCGGGAACGGGTTGATCATCGGTCCGCTGCCAGATTCTCGATGGAACTCGTAGAAGCTGCGCAGCACCGTTTCCGAATGCGCTCTGGTCGATGAGGCGTACTTGCGTCCCGGACCGACCTTGCCAGTCACAGGGTTTGGTTTCGGCTCCGGCGCGCCCTCTCGCCGACTCGGCTTGTCAAACGATCGAATCCAGACACAGAAATCCCGGGCTTCGACCTGGGTCGCCTCATTCCACGGCACCTCGACTGCCCACAGAAACCGGAACCAGCGCAGCAAGGCCATCCCATACGACCGCTGCGTCGCCGCCGATCGGCCCGCTGCGCTCAAGTCACTGAAGAATGCGGTCACTGCCGCGACCGGCGCTCCGTCCGGATCAAGCAACCGCCACGGCTGCCACCCCTCGCCCGTGTCCACCAGTGAACCCCGGCGACCCACCACCACCGCGGCCAGATCCCGCGGACTGCCATCGGATTCGATCACGGCAACGAACCGTATCCGCACCAGCCATGACCTGCAAGAATTCCGGCGGTAGTTCAGTCAATAGGTGCTCCGCAACACGTTTCGGTACGCGTCCCGCAGATACTGGGACGAGATGGCACGGGATCTACGACCGATCTATACCGCTGCAAACGAGGCTGCGGCGCGGGAGCAGTTCGACGAGTTCACCGGCAAGTGGGGCTCGCGGTATCCGGCGATCATCCGGCTCTGGCAGAACGCCTGGGCGGAATTCATTCCCTTCCTCGACTATGACGTCGAGATCAGGCGTGTCATCTGCTCGACGAATGCCATCGAGAGCCTCAATGCCCGGTACCGGCGGGCGATCCGGGCACGCGGGCACTTCCCGACGGACCAATCGGCTCTCAAGTGTCTGTATCTCGCGACCCGGGCCCTGGACCCGACCGGGAAGGGCAGAGCACGATGGGCAATGAGGTGGAAGCCGGCACTGAACGCATTCGCGATCACGTTCGAGGGCCGGCTCACCCCAAGTGAGAACTAAATCGATGTGCCAGATCCAGATCCACCGAATAACTGATAGTCCCGCCGGGATGCGTAAAATTTGGTTGAAGATCAACGTGGGCTGCTCGTCCGTTCACCCGCGCGACTACCCACGACCCAGGCAGCGACCTGTGTCCGGGAGGTGAAACCCAATTTCGCCAGGATGTGCTCCACATGCCCCTGTGCGGTGCGGAGGGAGATGACGAGGCGGTCGGCGATGGCCTGATTGGTCAGGCCTTCGGCGATCAGGTCGGCGACTTGGTGTTCTCTCTTCGTCAGTCGCGTCGACGCGTCAGTGTCGTGTGTGGAGGTGCTGGGCGGATCCTCGTGGAGGGCGTAGGCGATGGCCGCATCGAGGCCGAGCCGTTCGCCTTTGCGGTGAGCCGCTCCGAATGCTTTGTCCCCGAGCTCCTGCCGGGCCTTTCTTTCGAGGTTCTGGTGGTAGGCGATCAGATGGGAATGAATGATCGCAGTACCTCCCATCGAACGCGCCACTCCGTCAGCCGCGCCCATCAGGACAGTTGCCCGCTGTGCGTCGTGCACTTCGCAAGTAATCCAGGCCAGCGCCTCTAGGCACGAAGCTGCGCTGCGCGGACTGTGAACTTGCCGGGAAAGGGCCAACGATTGCTTGAGAAGCCGGACCGCACGATCGGCATCACCCTGCTGCCACACGACAACCCCCAAGGCCCACAGCGCGAGCGACCGGTACATCTTCTCGCCGTGCGTTTCCGTGATCGCGAGAACACGTTCGAGGCTTTCGATCGCCTGCCCCGGCAAGTCTCTCAACCCATAGGCCACACCCAATGAGAACAGGACGCTAGTTTCGAATGTTCTTTCGTCGCATCCTTTGAACTCCGCGAGCGTGGTTTCCAGTCGCGAGCACGCGCGCGCCAAATCACCACTGAAGA
>Ga0247825_10003547_pt1 | contig 10309 bp, 4 predicted proteins | sample 13C_Vanillin_Day_FD_194413 | JGI IMG/M metagenome (GOLD analysis project Ga0247825, IMG submission 194413) | Soil microbial communities from agricultural site in Penn Yan, New York, United States - 13C_Vanillin_Day48 | ecosystem: Environmental > Terrestrial > Soil > Agricultural land | place... | reverse complement strand
CCTTCTCGGCCGAGAACTTCTGGAGGAGGAGATCGTCCACCGTGGCGCCGTGCTCACGCTCCTTCTGGAGCATGGCCGTCTGCGCCTCGTTGAAGCGCCGCAGCAGGTCGTCCACCTGCATCTTCAGACCCTGCAGCTCCACGTCCTTCTCGTGGAGCCGGTCCTCGACGGAGAGCAGCTCGCGCTCGCGAACGCTCCAGATCTCGGAGATGCGGGCCACCTGGGCCTCGCGCACCTTCAGCTCGTCGCGCAGGACCTGGATCTTGCCCTCGGGCGTGCCCATCTGCTCGCGCTTGGGCGGGGTGCGTTTTCCTTGCCGGGACTCGGCCAGCAGCTCCGCCTTGCGGTCCGCGATGGACTGGAAGGCGCGGTCCAGGAACTGACGGTCGTCGTCCGTGATGGCGCTGCGGCGCTCGCGCTTGGGCAGCTTGGGCGGGCCTCCCGGAGGAGGTGCACGCAGGGGCGGCGGCATGGGCGGCGGCGCCTCACGCGGGGCGTTGCCGGACAGCGCCGAGTCCAGGGAGGCCTCGGCCTCCGCGTCCTCGGAGTTCCCGGGCGGGATGATGTTGGAGCTGATCGAGGCCAGCTCTCCCATCTCGAAGGGGATGACAAGGTAGCCATCCGCCGCGGCGGGCGTCTCACGGTGCTTCTTCAGCGCCTCCTCGCCGGTGTCCGACGAGAGCAGCAGCACCTTGAGGTTCTGGCCCCACTTGCCCTTCTTGATCTGGCCGCAAAGGGTGAAGCCGGACTGGTCCGGCAGCTCTGCCCGCAGCACCACCAGATCGGGCCGACGCTTCTCCAGCTCGCGTTGGGCCTCGGCGGCGGTGTTGGCCATGGCCGTCTGATACCCGGCGCTGCGAAGCACGGTGGCCATGCTGAGGGCGAATTCGTTCTGGGCTTCGACGATGAGGACCCGGCGCTCCATGAAGTCCTTCGATGCGATTCGCGAGGGGTCGCGAAAAAGTTCAGTGAAAACCGGAGCATCCTACCCAGCGTCCCTCAAGCAGGGAAGTTTCCACGGCAGGCTCGGTTGCCTGATTCACGAGCGTTTGCCGCGGGAGGCCCCCTCCGAGTGGGTAGGAGGAGGGGGAACCCGAGGGGAATCTGTTGGATCTTCATCCCTTCCTGGGAAGTTGGTGGGAGGTGTGTGCCGGGCGAACTGTGCTCCCTCGGGGGGGCAGTAGCCGTGCGCCAGCTGCGCAAACCACGGATCCAGCGCCGAGGCCGGAGGCTCGGGCTGCGGCGATCCATTGCCCTCGGGCACCACCGCCACCACCACCTTGTCGGTCTTCCTGGGCTCCGGCAGCTCTGGGCCGGCGTCGTCTTCGACGGGCTCGACTTCGTCGTCCACGGCCTCGACGTCATCGGCCCCCGCCTCGACGGGTTCGACGTCGTCATCCACCGACTCGACGGCATCGTCGGCGGGCTCGACCTGATCATCCACTGCCTCGACGGCGTCGGCCTCCTCGACCTCGTCGCCGCTGAGCTCCTCGGGCTCGTCCACCCGGGCGCGTGGGTGAGGAGGAGTGGGAGTCGCGTCCAGCGCCTGATCGTCCGCGATCTCCTGTGCCTCTTCCTCGGAGAGCTCCTCGGGCTCCTCCTCGGTGGCCTGGGCGGCCCGGGGAAGCGGGGGAGGGGTCTGCGAGGGTGGTGCGTCCACGGGCACCAGCCGCGGTGGAGGCCCTTTGGCCTCTGCGGAGGCGGGCCCGCGGACCATCGGAGGGAGGGAGGCTTCTCGCCCCTTCTCTGCGGGCTCCTGCCCGCGCGGGGGCTCTTGAGAGGCGGGGCGAGCACTCGTCGTGGAAAGGACGGGCGGAGCCTCCTTGAGTGCGCCGCGAGAGGCTGTCTGCGGAAGGGTAGGCGGGGCTTCCGGAGAGGCCGCTCGGGTGCTGGACGAGGCCGCGATGGGAGGGGCTTCTGGCTGAGCGCCGCGAGAGCCTGTGGGGAAAAGGACGGGAGGGGCTTCCGGCTGAGTGCTGCGAGGAGCTGTCGGGAAAAGGACGGGAGGGGCTTCCGGCTGAGTGCCGCGAGTGCTGGTCGACGGAGCGGCGGGCGGGGATTCCTGAAGGGTGCGAGTGCCCGTTGGAGGAGTGGCGGGGGACGGCTCCTTGAGTGCAACGCGAGTGCCCGTTGGAGGAGCGGCGGGCGGAGCGTCCTTGAGAGGGCCGCGAGGGCCTGCCGGGGGAGTGGCGGGCGACGCTTCCGGTGGAGGACTCCGCGGAGCGGCCGGAGGATTGGAGGTGAGCACGGGAGGACGGTTGGAGCCCTGCTCTGGCCGAGGGGGCTCGGGCACACGACCTCCCACGAGGGACTTCATCGGCACGATGGGAGTGGGGGAGGGCGGCTCTTCCTCTCGGGGTGGCGCGGACGTGCGGCCGGAAGCGGCGGCAGGGGTCGGTGCCGGGGCAGCGGGAGCAGGCTCACGCGCGGCCGGGGGCGCGACGTTGATGATCGACGTCACGATCTCCTGGGGCTCCTCGCTGCGCGGCGGTGCCTGCAGCCGGCCGGTGGGCACCTGCGCCGTGGGGCCCTCTTCCATCAAGGAGGACTTCTCTTCCCTCAAGGGCAACCCCATCACCACGGGGGGCTCGGCGGAGGGGAGCGCGTCCGGCTCGGTCTTGATGAGGCGCGTGTCGAGCCCATCGTCGAGCAGGGCCTGCCCCATCACCAGGGGCAGGTCATCCCGCGCGGGCGACTTCGAGGACTGCTTGCCTGCCGCCGAGGATCCCTTCTTTCCCTTTCCTCCGCGCGAGCGCCGGCCCTCGGGCGGCTTGAGCTGGGAGAGCCTGCTGGTGGGCGTGCCCGTCACCGTTGGGACGGGCATCTCGCTCGGTGTCCCCACCGCCGTCTGCTTCCCGAGCAGCTCGTCATAGATGTCCAGCAGCTTGCCGCGGATGATGCCTGCATCGAGCTCTTGCTCGGCGAACGCGCGGGCCTCGCGCCCCATCTCCACACGGCGCGGCACGTCTCGCGCCAGCTCCACGATGCTGTCCGCCAGGGCCTTGGCATCCCCGGGGGTATGAAAGACGGTGGCGGAGGCAGGCAGCAGCTCGCGGGTCACCGGCAGGTCTGCGGCGAGCACGGGCCGGCCCGCGGCGAAGTACTCGGACGCCTTGGCCAGGGGCCCGCCCTGGAGCCGGTTGCGATCCACGTCCTCGAGCGGCAGCACGCCCACGTCCGCCGTCGCCAGCACCTTGACGAGATCGTCGTGCAGCACGGGCGCCTGGAACTCCATGTGCTCCCGGATGTTCAGATCCTGGGCCAGATCCTCCAGGTGCGGCTGCCAGTCAGCGCTGCGCGGGCCGACCAGGGAGAGCTTCACCTCCACGCCCTGCTCCAGCGCCAGCGCCAGCGCGCGCACCAGCGTGGGGAGCCCCTGCCACCCGGCCTGGCTGCCCAGGTACATCATCCGCATGGGCTGGCCGTCTGGCACACCGAGGACGTCTGGGGTGTAGGGCCCCAGGTCCACGGGCGCCCGCATGACGCGGACCTGCTCCGTGGCCGCCCCGAGCGACTGGATGTAGGACCTGGTGGCCTGCGAGCCGGTGATGACCAGGTCGGCGTTCATCAGACAGAACAGTTCCTGGCGCCGGATCTTGGCCAGGAAGCGCTTATCGCCCTCGAGCTGCGGGTGGGTGTAGCGCAGGTCCTGCGAGGGGAACGTCTGGGCTTCGTAGATGAGCCGGTAGCCGTAGTCCGCCTTCGTCTCGCACAGGACATACCCGCCGAATGGGTCGGTGAAGTGGGCGAGGGCGTAGTCCTCGCTATCGAGCTGGCGCTTCACGGCGCGCTCGAAGGCCTGGATACGAGAGACCAGGTCCCCCGCTCCCACGGGGACTCGGAGCAGGCGCGCACCTTGATACTTCTCGATATGGGAGTGGTCTGGCGTCTTCGCGGAGAGCACCACGACCGAGAAGCGATCGGGCAAAGCCTTGAGATACTCGGTCAGACGGCGCGACGAGCCCGACGGACCGGGGATGACGTCGAAGCTGCACAGCAAGAGTCTGGGCAGGTCGCTCAAGGCGGGCGCAGGATAACCGGTCCTTTTCCAAGGTGTCATCGCCCGTGACGGGGGGGAGCGGGTCTTACGACGAACAGACGGACAGAAAAATCCACAGGCACGTTGACCCCTTGGGCTCCAAGGACCTAAAGGCGACCTGTCTATGGACGATCTCAAGAGCGTCACCCTGGACTACCTGCGCGCTCTGGCGCGCAAGCACCTGGGGCCTGGCCATAGCAAGCTCACCAAGAGAGAGCTCATCGCTGCGCTCGCGCAGTTCGTCCCGGCCTTGAAGAAGCTGGTCCAGCCCACCTCCAAGGCCACTCCCCCCGCCGCGAAGCCGCCCCGGGAACCCGAGGGCAAGGAGACCCGCGCCGTGGACAAGAAGAAGCAACCGGAGAAGAAGACGGCCGAGCGTAAGCCGGAGCCCGCGAAGAAGGCCCCGGAGAAGAGAGCGCCAGCGCAGAAGGCGCCGCAGAAGAAGGTGGCCGAGCGCAAGCCCGAGCCGGAGAAGAAGGCGCCGCAGAAGAAGGCGCCAGAGAAGAAGGTTGCTGAGAAGAAGGTTGCTGAGAAGAAGACGGCCGCACGCAAGCCCGAGCCGGAGAAGAAGGCCCCGGAGAAGAAGGCCCCGGAGAAGAAGGCGGCCACGCCCAAGCCTGAGCCGGAGAAGAAGGCGCCGCAGAAGAAGGCGTCCGAGGGCAAGTCCGAGCCGGAGAAGAAGGCCGCTGCGCCTCATGCCCAGAAAGCGGCGCCCCCACGCCCGGCCGCTCCCAAGGAAGAGGATCTCTCCCAGTCAGCGAAGCCCGCACAGGTGGTGAATTTCCCGCCGCGCCCGCGCGTGCCCCGCTCCGCCGAGGAGGCCTGGCACGAGGACACCGCTGAGATGGTGGTGGACACTCCGGAGCTGGAGCAGGTGTTCCAGCGTGCCGCGGAGCCGCTGCTGGAGGGCTTCTTCGTGGCGCGGATGATGGGCGAGCGCGAGCTGCGGCGCCATCACCTTACTGAGGACCAGGCTCCGCGCCCTGCGGTGCACGGGGAAGCGGGGCTCGGGTACAACGAGGACCTGGGCGAGCTGCCGCTGGACTATGGGAACGATCTGGCCCTGGCGCTGGCTCGGGATCCCTACACACTCTTCATCACCTGGGACTTCAGCGCTGGCGTGTTCGCGCGGGCCCGTGAAGGGCTCGACGCCCCCCGCGCCGTGCTGCGCGTGTTCGATGGGGACAGGATGGTGCGCGAGGAGGAGGTCGCCCTCGAGTCTCGCAGCTTCTACATCCATGGGCTGCCGCCCGGCCGTCCCTACCGCGTGGAGGCGCACTTCGTCGGCCGTGATGGGCGCTCGCGCCGGATCGGTCACTCGACCCATCCGCTCATCCTTCCGCGGACCGGCCTGTCGCAGGATACCTCGGTGCGCTTCATGCAGATGCCTCCACCGCCGAGGGTGCCCGTCCAGCCCGTTTCCCCTTCGGGAGTGGTGGCCTCTGGCATCTCCGGCCAGGAGCCGCTGAGTTCGGAGTCGGTGGAGTACTCCGAGGAGCACCAGTACATCCAGTGGCGTCGCATTCCGCTGCCCGGCAGCGATGAGATGGTGGAGTCCTCGGAGTCGAGGATCTCGCGTGCTGCTCGCCGGGCGCGAGGGGAGGTCAGGCGGCCCCAATACCTGGAGAATCCGCCCGAGTACCTGGAGATCTCCGCACGCCCTCCCGGCGCCTCGGAGCAGAGCGCTGGAAGGGGAGGGCCCGACAAGGGAGGGGCCTCCGAGCAGACCCACTGGACGCCTCCTTCATCGGGGCGGGGACGATAGGGCTCGACACCGATGAGTCAGGGTTCCTTGGCGCTGGTGCTCCATGCGCACCTTCCATTCGTCCGCCACCCCGAGCACGAGGACTTCCTGGAGGAGGACTGGCTCTACGAGGCCATCTCCGAGACCTACCTCCCGCTGCTGAGGGTGTTCGACCAGCTGGCGGAGGAAGGCGTGCCGTTCCGGGTGACGATGTCGCTCACCCCCACGCTCGTGACCATGCTGCGCGACGAGCTGCTGACGGGGCGCTACACGCGCAAGCTGGATCAGCTCTGTGAGCTGGGCGCGCGCGAGGTGCACCGCACCCGGAACGATCCCACCTTCGGACCGCTGGCGCGCTTCTACCGCGATCACTTCGAGTCCCTGCGCGTCTCGTGGCACGGCCGCTACCACGGAGATCTGGTGAGCGCGTTCCGCCGCCTCCAGGACGCGGGCTATCTGGAGATCCTCACCTGCAACGCCACCCATGGCTTCCTGCCGCTGCTGCAGGAGACGCCCGAGGCGGTGCGCGCGCAGATCTCCGTGGCGGCCAACCACTACCGGCTGACGTTCGGCCGGGATGCGCCGGGCATCTGGCTGGCCGAGTGTGGCTACTTCCCCGGAGTGGAGCGGTTCCTGGCCGCCGAGCGCATCCGCTACTTCTTCGTGGACACCCACGGGCTGACGGACGCCACGCCGCGCCCGCTCTATGGGCCCTTCGCGCCCATCTACACGGAGGCGGGGGTGGGCGTGTACGCGCGCGATCCCGAGAGCTCCCAGCAGGTGTGGAGCTCCGAGATGGGCTACCCCGGGGACCCCGTCTATCGCGAGTTCTACCGGGACATCGGCTGGGATCTGGACCTGGACTACATCCGGCCCTTCATCCAGCCCACCGGGGACAGGAAGAACACCGGCTACAAGTACTTCCGCATCACCGGCGACACGCGGGACAAGCACCCCTACGATCCCGCCGTTGCGCGCGCGCGGGCCGCCACCCACGCCGGCAACTTCATGTTCAACCGGGAGAAGCAGATCGAGTACCTCTCCTCGCGCATGGGCGACCGCAAGCCGGTGGTGGTGGCGCCCTATGACGCGGAGCTCTTCGGACACTGGTGGTTCGAGGGGCCCTGGTTCCTCGACTTCCTCATCCGCAAGGTGGCCTACGATCAGCGGACGTTCCGGCTCGTGACGGCGTCCGATGACCTGCGCGAGCACCCGCGCAACCAGGTGGCCACGCCGCCGCTGTCCTCATGGGGCTCGGGTGGGTACGCCAACATGTGGCTGGATGGCTCCAATGACTGGATCTACCGGCACCTGCACCACTGCGCCCGGCAGATGGTGGGGCTGGCCCGGGACTTCCCCGAGGCCACCGCGCTGCAGCGCCGCGCGCTCAACCAGGCGGCGCGGGAGCTCCTGCTCGCCCAGTCCTCGGACTGGGCCTTCATCATGAAGACGGGGACCATGGTGGACTACGCCGTCCGCCGCACGAAGGAGCACGTCCTGCGTTTCCTGCGCCTGCACGATCAGGTGCGCGGCGGGAATATCGACGAGCCATGGCTGTCCCAGGTCGAGTCCCGGAACAACATCTTCCCAGAGATCGATTACCGGGTGTACCGGCCCCTCTGAGCGCGCCCTGTCTCCCTGCCGCAGTCCATGTGGAGACAGGTACGGGCGAGGTAGCCACTGAACGCTCGGGAAGAAGGAGGGCAGCCCATTGTTCTTCCCCCGGCAGCCACCGTGGCGCTTTTGCTTGCGGGGCGCGGATGGCGCTTTAGCTTGGGGAACTATGAAACAGCCAAACCTTCTTGTTCGTGGCAGGGTGCTCGCGGCAGTCGTAGCGGTGTTCTCAGCAGTGGCCATGGCGCAACCGGCTCCTGCTCCCGCTGGGAATGTTCGGCCCGAGACGAGCGCGGCGCAGGCGCTGCCCTCGCTTGCTCCGCTGGTGGAGTCCGTCAAGGCCGCCGTCGTCAACGTGGACGTCGCGGCCAAGGTGTCCGGGCCTCGGGGAATGGAGAGCCCCATGGACCGCTTCTTCGGTGGAGGCCGACCGAATGGCCGCGAGAACATGCGGCAGGGCGCGGGCTCGGGCTTCATCATCGACCCGAAGGGCATCGTGCTCACCAACAACCACGTCGTCGAGGACGCGGTGTCCATCACTGTCCGGCTCAATGACGGGCGCTCCTTCCCCGCGGAGATCGCCGGGCGCGACCCGCTGACGGACGTGGCCGTCCTCAAGCTCAAGGGCAAGGTGGACAAGCTGCCCTCGGTGAGCCTCGGCGACTCGGACGCGATGCGGGTGGGCGACTGGCTGCTGGCCATCGGCAACCCCTTCGGCCTGGCGTCCAGCGTCAGCCTGGGCATCCTCTCGGCCAAGGAGCGTGACATCCAGGCCGGTCCCTATGACGACTTCCTGCAGACGGACGCGGCCATCAACCCGGGCAACTCCGGCGGCCCGCTCTTCAACATGAAGGGCGAGGTGATCGGCATGAACACCGCCATCGTGGGGGGCGGCACGGGCATCGGGTTCGCGGTGCCCAGCAACCTGGTCAAGGCGCTGCTGCCCATGCTGGAGAAGGAGGGCGCCGTCACCCGTGGCTACCTGGGCATCGGTATCCAGGATCTCACGGCGGAGCTTGGCAAGGCGCTCAACCTCCCGGTGACTGAGGGAGCCATCGTCAATGATGTCAGCCAGGGCGGCCCCTCGGCCAAGGCGGGGTTGAAGTCGGATGACGTCATCGTCGCCCTGGACGGGCAGAAGATCAGCTCGGCCAGCATGCTGACGCGCACGGTGGCGCTCAAGCGGCCGGGCACCACCGCCACGCTCAGCATCTACCGCAACGGCAAGCAGCAGGATGTGAAGGTGACGCTCGGCACGCGGCCGGACCTCGAGGGCATTGGCAAGCGCGAGACGCGCGAAGCCGAGGAGAGCTCCAAGGCGCGCGTGGGCCTGTCGCTCAGCGACCTGGATCCGGGCACGGCCCGTCAGGCGGGCTTCAGCAGGTCCGAGGGCGCGCTGATCACCGATGTGGTGCCAGGCTCACCCGCGGACCGCGCGCAGCTGGCCCCGGGCATGCTGGTGGTGGAGGCCAACCGCAAGGCGGTGCGCAACGCCGAGGAGCTGGCGGCTGCCATCCGCGCCACGCCCTCGGGCGGCACGCTGCTGCTGCGTGTCACGGCGCCCCGTGGCAACAACCGGTTCCTCCGGGCGCTCCAGATGCCCTGAGCAGCGGGCAGGAGGGGGGATTGAGCATCAGCTATCTGGTGCTCGGGGATAGCTCGGCGCGCTGAGCGCGCACGGCCCTCACGCCTTGGCGATGCCCGAGGGGGGCAGGACGGCCTGGCGGCTGGTATGCGGCCCGCGCTCGCGGCCGGGGTGGATCTCCATGCCGGGCTCGTAGGAGGACACCTTGTTGCGGCCTCCGCGCTTGCTGGCGTAGAGCGCCGCGTCCACGCAGTCCACCAGCTTCTCCTGAGCCGAGGCGTCCAGCGGGAAGCAGGCCACGCCGATGGAGATGGTGATGTGGCCCGTGGGCTGGCTGGTGGAGGCCAGGGAGGGGCTCTCCAGCACGGCGCGCCGCAGCTTCTCGCCCACCTCGAAGGCAGCCTCCTTGCCCGTCTGCGGCAGCAGCACCATGAACTCCTCGCCGCCGTAGCGTGCCAGCGTGTCCACCTTGCGCACGCGGGTGCGGAGCACGTCGCACACCTTTCGCAGGGTCTCGTCTCCGGCGCGGTGGCCCTCCGCGTCGTTGAGCCGCTTGAAGTGATCCACATCCACCATGAGGATGGACAGCGGGGTGCCATAGCGCTCGGCGCGCGCGAGCTCGGCGTCCAGCCTCATGAAGAGGTGGCGTCGGTTGGGCACCCCGGTGAGCGGATCCGTCATGGTGAGCAGCACCGTCTCCGCGTGCAGCCGCGCGTTCTTCACCGCCGTGGCCGCCTGATCCGCCACCGCCATGAGCAGCTCCAGCTCCTCCGGAGAGAAGCCCGCCACCTCCGGCCGCTGGAAGTTCATCACCCCCAGCAGCGTGTCCATGTGCACCATGGGCACCGCCAGCAGCGAGCCGTGATCCGAGCTGTACACCAGGTTGCGCTTGGCGAAGATGCTGGAGCGATCCGACACGTCCGGCAGGTACACCGCCCGCTGCGTCTCGGCCGCGCGGCCACAGGCGCCCTCGCCGATGCCGAAGGTGAGCCCCTCGCTGCCCCGGTGCAGCGGCCAGGCGCTCCGGATCTCCAGCAGCCCCTCCGCGTTGAGCAGCATGATGGAGAAGTTGGGGATCTTGAGCCGCTCCACCACCAGCCGGGTGATGCGCTCGAGCAGCTCCGTCAGCTCCAGCGTGGAGTTGAGCGAGTGCGCGACGTCGAAGAGCAGAGACAGCTCCGTGATGCGCTCCTCGAGCTTCTCCTTGAGGGCCAGCTTCTCCTTGGTGAGCGCCAGATCGCGGTGCGTGTCGATCTCCTCCGCCTTCATGGAGGTGAGCCGCGCCAGCATCTGGTTGAAGGCCGCGCCCAGCCGGGAGATCTCATCC
>Ga0247825_10003546_pt1 | contig 10310 bp, 10 predicted proteins | sample 13C_Vanillin_Day_FD_194413 | JGI IMG/M metagenome (GOLD analysis project Ga0247825, IMG submission 194413) | Soil microbial communities from agricultural site in Penn Yan, New York, United States - 13C_Vanillin_Day48 | ecosystem: Environmental > Terrestrial > Soil > Agricultural land | place... | reverse complement strand
GTTGCAGCGCCTGGACGAACGGCTCCGCCGCGAAACCGGCCTGCCCGTGCAGATCGCCGAAGATCCGCTTTCGTCCGTCGTCCTCGGCGCGGGAAAGATGCTGTCGGACTTTGCGCTGCTCCGCAAAATCTCGCAGGAATAACACACCGATTTGCGATTGGCGATTCGGCGGTTCAGTGCGCGCAGATCCTGCGCGCACTGACAGGTGGCGGGCTACCGACAACCAATGAAGGAGCGCCATCAGCCGGTAGCTGCTGTGCGCGGTTCGAAGGCGAATCCGGAGCCCGGAATCGCCAATCACAAATCGGTTAGGCCCACTCCGGTTCCGGCTGGATCGTCGGCTCGGGCGTCTTGCCGGCGTCGGGGCGGCCGCTGCCGGCGAGGCGGCTGATGGCGCGGACGGTCATGTCCTGATCGCACGTGATCTGGCAGGACAGCCGGACGCCGCTGAGTCCCTTTTCCGCGAGTTTGCTCTGTTCGGCCTTCGTCGTCCGGGCCGGCTCGCCGTCCACGAATTCCACGCGGCACGTCGTGCACCGCGCATTCCCGCCGCACGCATGCAGGATGTCGACGCCGGCGTCCTGCTCGATGGCATTCACCAACCGCTTGCCCGCCTCCACCTGCACGGGCGCGAAACCTTCAACCGTCAAAATGGGCATGTTCCGTATGTTAACGTAACGCGTTCCACCATTCGTGATTCAGGATTCGTGATTTCATGATGGTGGCCTGGATTGCCGGATGTGCCGGTCGATGCGCATCCTGGAATCGCAATCACGAATCAAGAATCGCGAATCAAGATTCACGAATCGAGGACCATGCCCGACGTCCCTGATCTGCCGCGTCCGTCACAACTCTGGAAACAGTTCACGCCCGACCGCAAGCTGCAGGCGGCCGAAGCGTTCTGGCGTGACGAGCATGCGGCGATGGAGCAGGCAGAGGCGGTGGCGATGATCGCCAACCGCATCAAGTTCCGCACCAGGAGCGTCGTCACGATGCCGGTCGAGAAGAAGAGCCGGCAGCTCGTGGCGCTGGCGACGGTCTCGGAGATGATCGCGGCGCGGTTGCTCGTCGCGTATCACCTCGCCGCGCAGCGGCCGATGATGGGCAGCTTCCTCGATGCGCTGGGCATCAAGCACGAGGAAGGCCTGATCGAGGACGAGGAGATGGCGCCCCCGACGCCGGAGAAGCTTCGGGAGGCAGCGACCGCAATCGCCGCGCAGTATCCGCGCGAGGACGTCGCCCTGTATCTCTCCACCCTCGTCTGGCAGGATCCGGACACCTGGGGCACCCTGACCGACACACCGGAGATACGTTGGTCGTGACCGAGTGGCTGGCCTGGTCGACGACTGCCGAGGGGTGGATCGCCCTCCTGACCCTGACGGTGCTCGAAATCGTCCTCGGGATCGACAATATCGTGTTCATCTCGATCCTGACGGGCAAGCTCCGGCCCGAACAGCGACAGAAGGCAAACCAGCTGGGCCTCTCGCTCGCGATGGGCATCCGCATCCTGTTGCTGTTGTCGATCACCTGGGTGATGGGCCTGAAGGAACCGCTCTTCCACCTGTTCGAACGAGGCCTCAGCGGCCGCGATCTGATCCTGGTGATCGGCGGCCTGTTTCTCATTGCCAAGAGCACGCACGAAATTCACACGAATCTCGAGGGCGGGGACGGGCACGTCGGGGAGCGCGCCGCGGCATCCTTCGCGAGCACGATCCTCCAGATCCTCTTGCTCGACATCGTGTTCTCGCTGGATTCGGTGATCACCGCCGTCGGGATGGCCGACGACGTGTCGATCATGATCATTGCGGTGATCATCGCGGTCGGCGTCATGCTGATCGCCGCCCGGGCGATCAGTGCGTTCGTGCAGAAACACCCGACGGTGAAGATGCTCGCGCTCAGCTTCCTGCTGCTGATCGGCGTCTCGCTCATCGCCGACGGCTTCGGCCAGCACATCGAGAAGGGCTATATCTACTTCGCGATGGGTTTCTCGGTGTTCGTGGAGATGATCAACCTGCGCGTCCGCGCCAAAGCCAAGCCGGTGCACCTGCACTCCAAGTACCAGGAATGACGGTGGCCGTCGTCCGGACCGTCGCGACGACGACGCACGGACGCTACCTGGTGAGCGAACCCGCGGGTCGGCCGCGCGGGCTGCTCGTCGGCTTTCATGGCTACGCGGAGAACGCCGAGATCCATCTCGACGCGTTGCGCGCGATACCCCATACCGGGCAGTGGCTGATCGTCGCGGTTCAGGCACTGCATCCCTTCTACACGCGCGACGAGCGGATCGTGGCGAACTGGATGACCCGGCAGGACCGTGACCTGGCGATCGCCGACAACCTCGCGTATGTGCAGCGGGTCCTGGATACGGTCCGCGACGAGCGAGTTGTCCACGGCCCCCTGGTGTTCGCCGGTTTCTCCCAGGGCGGAGCGATGGCGTATCGGGCCGCGGCGAGGCTCGGTGCGGACGGCATGATCATCCTGGCCGCCGACGTGCCGCCCGACGTCGCCGCGCAGCCGGATCTCAAGCTGCCGACGGTCCTGATCGGGCGCGGCACGACCGATCGCTGGTACACCGCCGACAAGCACGAGGCCGATACGGCCACGCTGGCCGGATTGGGCGTCACGGTCGAGAACTGCGTGTTCGAAGGCGGCCACGAGTGGGGCGACCCGTTCCTGCGGGCCGCAGGCGCGCATCTGGCGGAGATTGCCAGAAGCCGGTGAGAAGACCAGAGTCCAGTCACCTCCCTCAATTACACTGACTCCGATGTCGCTCGCCGACTTCGGCTGGGATGCGCACTTCGAGGCGGCGTTCGCGGCGTTTGCCGGAAAGGCCGACGTGCAGCCGGCACGCGTGCTCATCGAGTTCAATCACAACTACCGGATTGCGGCGGCACAGGGAGAGATCGATGCCGTGATCGCCGGCCGCGTGAAGCATCACGCGACGAGCCGCGCCGACCTGCCGGCCGTCGGGGACTGGGTCGTGGTCCGCAAGCGCCCCGACGAGGATCGCGGCGCCATCGTCGCCGTCCTGGAGCGGCGCAGCCGGTTTTCGCGCCGGATGGCCGGCCAGGTCACCGACGAGCAGGTGGTGGCCGCGAACGCGGACGTCGTGTTCGTCGTGATGGCGATGGATGACGACTTCAGCCCGCGCCGTCTCGAGCGGTACCTGCTGATGGGGCGGGAGAGCGGAGCCTCACCCGTGGTGCTGCTGACCAAGCCGGATCTGGCGGACGACCTGCCGGAGCGGGTTGCGGCCGCGGTTGCCGTCGCTGGTGATGTGCCGGTCCACGTGGTCAGCCCGAAAACCAGCCAGGGTATTGAACTCGTGGCGCAGTATCTGACCGCGGGCCGCACGGCAGCCCTCCTGGGATCGTCCGGTGTCGGCAAGAGCACGATCATCAACCGGCTCGCCGGTGCCGACCGGCAACGCACCCGTGAAGTCCGGGCCGCGGACTCGAAGGGTCGGCACACCACCACGCACCGTGAACTCGTCGTGCTGCCCAACGGTGGGTTGATCATCGATACGCCCGGGATGCGCGAACTGCAGCTGTGGGATGCGACGGGGGGCATTCGCGAGACGTTCGAGGACGTCGAAACGCTGGCGGAGGAGTGCCGGTTTACCGATTGCCGGCACCGCGGCGAGCCCGGCTGCGCGGTGGCCGCGGCGGTGGCAGCAGACACGCTTCCGGCCGTTCGTGTCGAGAGTTATCACCGGCTCCAGGACGAACTCGCCTATCTCGCCCGGCAGCAGGACGAGCGCGCGCAGATTGAGGAGAAGCGCCGCGGGAAGATCGGCGCGAAGGCGCTGCGCCAGCATCTCAAATCAAAGCGCGGATAGTCCCAGCGTCACTCCCGCGGCGATCAGCCCGAGCAGGATCACGGCGATCAGGATCCAGAACAGCGTCTTCCGCCAGCGGTCGCCCGTCGCGGGCTTCACGTCGAGGACGCGTGCCGCCCGGCTGACCATTGCCGCGGTGATCTCCGTCGTTCCGGCCTGTGCGCCAGCCATCAGGGCGCGATCGCAGATCAGGTTGATCACCCGCGGCACGCCACCGGAGTAGCGGTGCAGGCGATCGAGTGCCGCGCGGTTGAAGACGACGGCTCCGCCATCGGCCACCGCCAGGCGATGAGAGACGTACGCCTCGAGTGCCGGACGCGTGAGCGGCGTCAGCACGGCGCGCAGCGAGACCCGCTGATTGATCTGGCGGATTTCGGATTCGCCGAGGGCCTGGAGCAAACCGAGCTGCCCGACCAGGATGATTTGCAGCAGCTTCGCGTCGCTGGTCTCGAGGTTGGACAGCACCCGGATCTGTTCGAGCACCGGCGGCGAGAGATCCTGCGCCTCGTCGATGATCAGCACGCACGTCGCTTTGAGCGGGACGAGCGACAACAGGAAGTCGTGGAGCGCGGTGACCAGCTGGTGCTTGGTCGCCGCCGCCAGGCCTCCGCCCCGCAGCGCATCGCGCGAGACGACGCCGAAGTCGACCAGCATCCGTTTGAGCAGCTCCTCGACCGATACGAACGGGTCGAGCACCAGCGACGTGAACGTGGACGCGTCGAGCTCGTCGATGACGGCCCGGCACAGCGTCGTCTTGCCCGTTCCGATCTCGCCGGTGAGGACGATGAAGCCTTCCTTGCGGCGGATGGCCTGGAGGATGTCGCGAATCGCCCCGTCGTGGCTCTCGCTCAGGTAGAGGAATAGCGGATCGGGTGCGAGTGAGAACGGCGACCGCCAGAAGCCGTAGAACTCTTCGTACATCGGCCCCGGCCGCGGCTGCGCTGTAATGGATGTCACCTGGATCTGATATCGGCGAGGAAGGGATCGGAGACGAGAATAGCAGATGTTGAGCGTCTCGAATCCCATCCGGATCGGGCGATCTTCGCGACGTTGGGGCCTGGCGTGAGATCCATCGGATAATGCGCGCATGACCCAGCTGGGATTCGTTCCGCGCCGGTTTGGCGTCTTCACGCTCGTACTGCTCGGACAGGTGCTCGCGGCCTTTCCGGCGTTCGCGCAGGCACCGCGGCCAGCGCCGGCGCGTCCGGCTCAGGCACGTCCGGCGACGCCGGCCAAGGATCCGTTCTTCACCTCCTCCGTGCCGGTGGAACAGCTGCGCAACAAGCAGGCGGTGCTGGAGACCAGCCAGGGGACGATCGTGCTCGACCTGCTGGCCGACGCCGCGCCGAACCATGTCGCCCATTTCATCACGCGGGCGCGCGAGGGGGCCTACGACCGCACGACGTTTCATCGCGTGATCCCGATGGGGATCGTGCAGGGCGGCGACCCGCTGTCGAAGGATCCGGCGCAGTCGGCGAAGTACGGGAGCGGCGGGCTCGGCACGCTGCGCTTCGAATCCAACCAGGAAAAACACGCCCGCGGCGCGGTGTCGGCCGTGCTCGTGCCGGGCAAGCAGGACAGCGCCGGCAATCAGTTCTTCATCTGCGTCACCGATCAGCCCGCGCTCGATGGGCAATACACCGTCTTCGCCCGCGTCGCCGAGGGGATCAACGTCGCGCAGAAGATTTCGGCCGTCGCATCGAACGGCGGTATTCCGGCTGAGCGTATCGAGATCACGAGGGTCACCATCCGTGACAAGCCTGCGGACGCGCCGGAGCCGTTCGCCACGGAATCGGCCGATGAACTGGGACGGCATCACGCGGTCATCGAGACGTCGCTCGGCAACATCGAGATCGAGTTTTTGCCGGAACGGGCCCCGAATCATGTCCGCCAGTTCCTCCGTCTCGCGGCGCTGGGCGTCTACGACAACACCGCCTTTCATCGGGTCGTCCCCGGCTTCGTGGTGCAGGGTGGCTACATGCCGACGCGGAAGGAACCGCTCGACGAGCGGCAGGAGCGCGCCGTCCGTCCGCTGCAGCCGGAGTTCAACGATACGCTGCACGATCGCGGCATCGTGTCGATGGCGCGCGTGAGCGGCGAGCCGGCCAGCGCCACCACCTCGTTCTTCATCGTCCTCGCCCGCGCTGAACGGCTGGACGGGCAGTACAGTGTGTTCGGCCGCGTCGTCTCCGGCATGGACGTCGTGCAGAAGATGGAGACCGCGCCCGTGAACGGCGAAACGCCGGTCACGCCGATCACCGTCACCCGCGTAGTTGTAAAGTAGAGTGGGTCGCGCGAAGCGGGCCCGCCGAACAGGACAAGGATGCTGAAGGGATCTCGCGAAGCGGTACTCCACAAACTGCAACCCGTCAGCATTCACGGGCAACTGTCGTACGACCTCCACTACCGTTTCGCCGACGAACCGGACAGCCAGCTGCGCGTCGCCCGCGTCGGTCCGGAGGCGCTCGCGCCCGGGCTGCAGGAAGGCGACCGGGTCATGCTGGACTTCCTCGTCGGCGTCGTCACCGCGGCAAAAAAGAAAGCCTGATCAGGCTTCAGGCTTCGGGCTACAGCACCGGCCGCCAGCTGGCTTCCGGCTATTCCTCAAAGGGCAGCCGTGGTTCGCGCACGACGACAGGCTCGATGGTTGTGCACAGGTTGCTGACGCTGGCGCCCAGGAGCCGCACAGGGCGGCGGCCAGCCTCGGTCTTGTCGATCAGGCGTATCGCCCGGTTGGCGATTGCGTCCTCGTCACGGGTTGGCGGATCTGAATGGCTTCGCGTGATGGTGGTGAAATCGTCGTAGCGCACCTTGATGGTCACCGTGCGGGCGTACAGGTCGCGCCGCAACAGCCATTTCGCGGTGTCGCGCGCCATCTCCTCGATGTGGCCGCGGATTTCGTCGAGGTCGGTCAGGTCGACGGCGAAGGTGTTCTCGCTGCCTGAGGACTTCGGCTCGTGCTCGGCCACGACCGGACGATCGTCGATTCCGCGCGCCAGCTGCTGCAGCCAGGCGGCCAGCGACCCCACCGCCTCCTCGAGCATCGCGGGATCGGCCATCCGCACGTCGACGAGCTTCTCGACACCTTTCGAGCGAAGCTTGCCCGCCGTTACCGGCCCGACGCCCCACAGCGCATCGACCGGCAGCCCCTGCAGGAAGTGCTCGACGCGCTCGGGGGCAATGACCGTCAGGCCGTCGGGTTTCTGCCAGCCGGACGCGATCTTCGCGAGAAACTTGTTCGGAGCGACGCCTGCCGATGCCGTGAGCCCGGTCTGCTCCCGAATCGCGTCCTTGATGCGACGGGCGACCACCATGCCCAGCGTCTCGCCCCAGCTGTTGTCGGTGACGTCGAGATAGGCCTCGTCCAGCGACAGCCCCTCGACGAGCGGCGTGACGCCGCGGAAGATCTCGAACACCCGCTGCGAGACGTCCCGATACTTCGTGAAGTCCGGCCGAACAATCACCAGCGCCGGGCAGAGCCGGACCGCACGCGACATCGGGATGGCCGAGCGGACGCCGAAGCGGCGCGCCTCGTAGCTGGCGGCCGCCACGACCCCGCGCTGGTCGGGCGAGCCGCCGACCGCCACCGGCAGTCCGCGCAGCGCCGGGTTGTCGCGCTGCTCGACGGACGCATAGAAGGCGTCCATATCGATATGAACGATGCGGCGGATCATGCAATCGTCAATTTCCCGTCGCCCCAAACCCCCCTCTGGTGGCCTCCCGGATCTCGGCGACTTCCTGCCAAGTCACCCGCGGCGATGCCAGCACGATGCCCTGCGCAATGCGGTCGCCGCGGCGAACCTGGACCGGGGCGTCGGTCACGTTCAACACCTGTATCATCACCTCGTCCGTGGGGCCCGAGTAGTCCGGATCGACGACGCCGACGCCGTTGGCCACCATCAAGCCGCGCTTCAGCGGCGTACTGCTGCGGGCAAAGATCGCCAGGAAATGACCGGAAGGAACTTCGATGACGAGACCGGTCCGCACGAGTACTATCTGCCGGGGCGCCACGGTCACGTCGTGTGCCGCGGCGAGGTCGAAACCGGCGGATTCGTCAGTGCCATACGCAGGGAGAGCCACAGTGGAGTCGAGCCGTCTGATCCTGAGCCGCATCCGGGCAGCATATCTCCTCATCGCGGCGATTCTGGTCGTGAGCGTCGTCGCGGTGACACCGCTCGGCGCGCAGTCCGCGAACGCGCCCCGTCCAGCGGCCACGAATGCCGCCACGCCGTTGCCGCTCGATCCGGCGATTCAAACCGGGAAGCTGCCGAACGGCCTGACGTATTTCATCCGCAAGAACGGCAAGCCTGAGAACCGCGTGCTCCTGCGGCTGGCGGTGCAGGCGGGCTCGGTGGACGAGGCCGACGATCAGCGTGGCCTCGCGCACATGCTCGAGCACATGGCGTTCAACGGCAGCGCGCACTTCAAGCCCGGCGAACTGGTTAGCTATCTCCAGTCGATCGGCGCGCGCTTTGGTCCGCACGTGAACGCGTATACGAGCTTCGACGAGACCGTCTACATGCTCGATGTCCCGACGGACAGGGCCGGGGTGCTGAACCGCGGTTTCGAGGCTCTCGGAGATTTTGCCGGCGGGGCCAGCCTGACCGACGAGGAGATCGATCGCGAACGCGGCGTCGTCATCGAGGAATGGCGCGGGCGGCTCGGGGCCGGCACGCGGATGCAGCAGCCCCAGCTCGATGCGCTGTTCGGTCCCACGTCGAAGTACGCGCAGCGCGTGCCGATCGGCCTGCCCGACACGCTGCGCACGTTCAAACCCGAGCGGCTGCGCGACTTCTATCGGACGCACTACCGGCCCGACCGGATGGCGGTCATCGTCGTCGGCGACATTGACCCTGCAGCGATCGAGCAGCAGATCCAGAAGAACTTCGCCGGGTTCCGGAGCACGTCGACCACGCCGCATCTCGTGGCGGACGTGCCGTCGCACGACGAGACGCGCTACGTGACGCAGTCGGACCCCGAGCTGACCAGTTCGTCGGTCTCGATCACGCACAAGCGGCCGTTGCAGCAGCTGCGCTCGGCCGCGGATTACCGCCGGCTGCTCGTGCGTTCGCTGCTGTCGCAGATGTGGAACGCCCGGTTCGGCGAGATGTCCCGGCAGCCGGATGCGCCGTTCCTGAGCGCCGGCGCCGGTGGCAGCTCGGTCAGCCGCACGGTCGAATCGTTCGACGTGTCGGCGCGGGTCAAGGACGGTGGCATCGAGAAAGGGCTGGTGGCGATTTCCACGGAGATCAGCCGTGTCAAGCAGTTCGGCTTCAACCAGTCCGAGCTCGATCGCGCGAAGGCATCGATGCTCGCGCGGTACGAGCGGTCGTACAACGAGCGCGACAAGGCCGAGAGCCCGGGGTTTGCCTCGGAACTGGTGACGTATTACCTGACCGGCGAAGCGGCGCCGGGCATCGAGGTGGAGCTGCAGCTCGCGCGGGAGATCGTGCCGTCGATCAGCGTGGCCGAAGTCGGCGCCATGGCCCGCGAGCTGCTGCCCGACACCAACCGCGTGGTGCTGGCGACCGCGCCGCAGAAGGCCGGCCTGGCGTTGGTCAGTGACGCCGCGCTCCGCGACTCGCTGCGCGCGGGGGCGTCGGCGTCGGTCACGGCGTATTCCGACACGGTCACCGGGCGTGAGCTGCTGACGAAAGCCCCGGCGCCCGGCACGGTGACCGGCCGTCGCGAGATCCCGGAGATCGGGGTCACGGTCCTGACGCTGTCGAACGGCGTGAACGTCTGGTTGAAGCCGACGGATTTCCGGAACGATCAGATTACCTATACGTCGTTCGCGCGAGGCGGCAGCTCGGTGGCGGGGGAGCAGGAGTACTGGAACGCCGGGTTTGCGACCTCGCTGGTCGGCCTGGGAGGGTTCGGCGGGCTGTCGCCGACGGATCGCAGCAAGCTGCTCGCGGGGAAGCTGGCGCAGTCGTCGCCGTACATGTCGACCTACACCCACGGCGTGCGTGGCAGCGCGAGCCCGCGCGACCTCGAGACAGCGTTGCAGCTCACGTATCTCGACTACACGGCGCCGAACAAGGACGTCAACGCGTTCACGCTGCTGACGCGCCAGCTCGAGGCGCGCATCGCCAACCAGGGACAGAACCCGGGCCAGGTCTTTTCGGACCGCCTCCGTGCCCTCAATACGATGAATCACTACACCTCGCGTCCGCTCAAGGCCGAGGACATCGCCAAGCTCGATCCGGAAGCGATGCTGAAGTTCTACCAGGATCGCTTCGCGAACGCCGCGAACTTCACGTTCTTCTTCGTCGGCGCCTTCAAGGTGGACGAGATCACGCCGTTGCTGTCGAAGTATCTCGGCGGGTTACCGTCGAAGGGCACGCCCGATTCGCAGGCGGGCACGCTGAAGCTCCAGTTTCCGCAGGCCGTCACGCGAGAGACGGTGACCAAGGGGCGTGAGCCGCGCAGCCAGACGGTCATCAGCTTCTTCGCTGATGCCAGCGGCGAC
>Ga0247825_10003545_pt1 | contig 10311 bp, 6 predicted proteins | sample 13C_Vanillin_Day_FD_194413 | JGI IMG/M metagenome (GOLD analysis project Ga0247825, IMG submission 194413) | Soil microbial communities from agricultural site in Penn Yan, New York, United States - 13C_Vanillin_Day48 | ecosystem: Environmental > Terrestrial > Soil > Agricultural land | place... | reverse complement strand
ACTTCGATGTCGTCGTCCGGATGCTGGCGCTGGACGACGACATCGAAGTTGCCGAACCGGTCCTGACGAATTCCGGGCGGCTCGATGAGGCGACCTTGGTGGAAGGCGCGAGGACTAAGAGCCAGGACCATCTTCTCGCCATTTCCCGGCGGACCAGCCTGTCGGAGGTCGTCACCGACGTGCTGGTCGATCGCGGCAATCGCGACGTGGTCATGAGCACGGCCAGCAATCGAGGTGCGCGCTTCTCGGAATTTGGCTATTCGACTCTGGTCAGGAAATCCGAAACGGACGGCGATCTGGCGGCCCAGGTGTGGGCGAGGCCGGATATCCCGCGTCAGCATCTTTTGAAACTGTTTGCGGATGCATCCGAGGCCGTTCAATCCAGGTTTGGCGACGTCGACCGCAACAAAGCTGCTCTGCTTCGCAACATGGTGTCGAAAGCTTCGGAACAGATTCAAGCGAAATCGCGAGAGCATTCGTCCGCCTATGCGGCGGCAGAGGCATCGGTCAAATCGTTGCACGCGGCGGGCCAGCTGTCGGAAGCGCAACTCGCCGCGTTTGCCCGAGCCGGTCAATTTGAAGAAACCGCCGTGGCCTTGTCGATTATGTGCAGCCTGCCGATCGACGCGGTTGAACGCGTATTTGCACAAGGGCAATGGGGACATATTCTGGTGTTGGCCAAAGCCATCGGACTGGCGTGGGGCACCACGAAAACGATTCTCAGATTGAAGCTGCAGGCCACGCCCAGCCCCCACGACGAGCTTGAAGCGTTGTGCCAGAAATTTACCGAACTGACGCCGGAGACGGCGGTGAAAGTCATGCAGTTCTATCAATTGCGTGAACGCGCGGCGGCGTCCAAATCCGGATCTTGAAGCTGTCTTTCCGCTTTCGCCAGGGTCCACCCGCCGGCGAAACAATTCTGCGGCGCCATCTCGGGGCCTGCCGGTTGACAGGATCGAATTCGCAAGGAATATAAGCCGAAACCCGGCTCATCGAGGGGCGCCAACCGGTGGCGCTGATTGACGGAGCGGGGTGCGGTGCCTGCGGGTTCGGCTTAGCCAGCCGGACACCTCGGGGCGCCTCGAGACCCCGCCCTACAGGCATAACGACCCGTGTGCAGGGAACTCTGATGGACTGCCGGTGGGCAATTCTCACCGGTTGGCAAGCGCGGCCCGAGCGTGTGGGACCAGGTCCCACGGAAATCACCGCGGTGAAGCGCTGCAATAGGCGAGCGAAGCTTCGGACGGCCACGCGCCGCGGCAACGAGAAACTGCCCTGAACCCAGCCATCTGATTTTCCGATAGTGCTATCGCCAAACCGTCTTTGACTTAGGTCTTTGGCGCTCCCCATACTTCGGCGGTCGGGATCAAGGCCGGGGCGCCGGCCGGCGGGGAATTCAAGGATTTATGCAGGTTTCAGCCCGCCTGCGACGAGGCTATTCATGGCACAGGCCGCAAGCCAGGCGCGTTACCGGATCGGCATCGACACCGGCGGCACCTTCACCGATATCGTTTCGGTCGATACCGCTTCGGGCGCCGTCGCCGTCACCAAAGTGGCGAGCACGCCGGCCAATCCCGGCATTGCGCTGGTGCGCGGCGTCCGCGCCATCCTCGAGCAGGTCGGCGGCAACTCCGGCAGCGTCGTCGGCTTGGCGCACGGCACGACAGTCGCGACCAATGCGTTGCTTCAAGGACAGATCGACTCGCTCGGGCTGATCGTTACCGAGGGCTTCCGGCACATTCTGGAAATCGCGCGTCAATCGGTGCCCGAGGGCTACGGCAACTCGTACTTCTGGGTGAAGCCCGATCGCATCGTGCCGCTGCGTTTCGTGCGCGAGGCCGGCGGGCGGCTGAATTTCCGCGGCCGGGAGCTTCGTCCGCTCGATGAGGCCAGCGTCCGCGCCGCGGTGAAGTTCTTCCGCGAGCACAACATCCGCGCCATCGGCGTCTGCCTGATGCACTCCTATGCCAACGCCGCGCATGAGCGTCGCGTCGCCGAGATCGTCGCCGAGGAATACCCCGACTGCGCGCTGTCGCTGTCCTGCGACGTGCTGCCCGAGTATCGCGAATACGAACGCGCGGTGACCACGCTGGTCGATGCGTTCGTGAAGCCGCACATGGAGCGGTATCTGCGCCGCGTCCACGACGAGCTCGGCGATCTGAAAGACAAGCCGTTCCTGGTCATGCAGTCGAGCGGCGGCGTCGCCAGCGCCGGCGAAGTGGTGCGAAAGCCCATCACCACGGCGCTGTCCGGCCCCGCGGCAGGCGCGCTGGGCAGCGCGGTGATTTCCGAAATGGCGGGTTTTCCCAACATCGTCACGCTGGACGCCGGCGGCACCTCGACCGATCTCTGCCTGATCGAAGGCGGCAAGCCGCACGTCACCAACGGTGGCGCGGTCGGCTCGTTCCCGGTGCGCATCCCGATGATCGACATCGAGACCATCGGCACCGGCGGCGGCTCGATCGCCTGGATCACCCGCGAAGGCCATCTCAAGGTCGGCCCGAAGAGCGCGGGCGCCGAGCCCGGTCCGATGTGTTACCCGAAGGGCGGCAGCGAGCCGACCATCACCGACGCCAATCTCGTGCTCGGCCGCATTCCGGCGGCCCTGATCGGCGGCGGCATCGGGCTCGACGTGGCGCGCTCCCGCGCCGGCATCGCAGCGCTCGCCGCGCGGCTGCCCGGCAACATGAGCGCCGAGCAGCTCGCCCACGGCATCATCGAGATCGCCAACTGGAACCAGGCCAACGCGATCCGCCAGATGACCATCCAGCGCGGCATCGATCCGCGCGGCTTCGCGCTGCTGTCGTTCGGCGGTGCGGGACCGGCGCAATCGCCCGCGGTGATGGACCTGCTGAACATGCAGGCCTGCATCGTGCCGCCGAATCCCGGCAACCTCTCGGCGTTCGGATTGCTCGCCGTCGATTGGCGCACCGACCAGATACTCACCAGGGTGATGCACCAGGACAGCCTCGATCTTGCCGCGGTCGCCGGCATCTACGCCAAGCTGGAGCACGAGGCGGTCGCGACGCTTCAGCGCGACGGCATCGAGCGTTCGCGCATGCGGCTCGTCCGCGAGGCCGACGTCCGCTACGCCGGGCAATCGATGGAGGTGCGCGTGCCTGCGCCGGGCGGCGCGGTCGATGCCAAGTTCCTGGCCACGCTGATCGACGCCTTCAACGCCGCGCACCGGCGCACCTTCGGCTACGACTATGCCGGCCGGCAGAAGATCGAGGTGGTCAACTTCTGCGTATCGGGCTTCGGCCTGATCGAGCGGGCGGAGCTCCCCAAGCTCGCCAAGCGCGACGGCGCGACGCCCGCCCGCAAGTCGGTCCGCCCGGTCTATTTCGACGGGTCGTTCCGCGACACGCCGGTCTATGACCGCGCGGCGCTGCTGCCCGGTTTCCGGCTCGACGGGCCAGCCGTGGTCGAGGAGTTCGGCTCCACCACCATCGTGTTCCCCGGCCAGTATCTGGAGGTCGATCCGCACGGCGTGCTGATCGTGCGATCCAGCCGCCGTCCCGCTGAGGTCAAGCGATGAACGCGTCCACCGGCGCCGCGAAGCCTCAGCACCCCTGGCCGGTCGCGCCGCAGCGCGCGCCGAAGCCGGTCGACCCGATCGTGCTGCAGATCGTCGAGGGCACGCTCAACTCGATCGAGGCCGAGATCGAATACGCCATCGAGCGCACCGCGCGCAGCCCGATGATCCGCGAGGCGCACGATTACCGCGTCGGCCTGTTCGACCGCTACTGCCGGAAGCTCACCGGCCGCTCTTACTCCGCAATGCCCAACGCCGTGGTGCGCGACTTCCCGCCCGAGACGATGCGGCCGGGCGACGTGTTCCTGATGAACGACACGTATCTGACCGAAGGCAGCATCGGCCATCTGCCGGACCTGTGCAGCACCGTGCCGGTGTTTCACGGCGGCGAGGTGGTGGCCTACATCCAGGCGTTCGGCCATCACGACGACATCGGCGGTCGGGTGCCGGGCTCGATGCCGGGCACCGCCGTCACCGTGTTCGAGGAAGGTCTCGCGATCCCGCCGGTCAGGCTCTACGACGCCGGCGTGCGGAACGATGCGGTGTTCACCATCGTCAAGCGCAACACCCGGGTGCCGGAGATGCTCGCGGCCGATCTCGACAGCGAGGTGCAGGCGTGCGTGATGGGCGCCAGGCGCATGGAATCGCTGTTCGAGCGCTTCGGCCGCGACACCGTCGAGGCCTGCTTCCAGGCCATTCTCGACAAGTGCCGCGACATCTACCGCAACGAGCTGCTGCCGAAGATCGCCGACGGCGAATATGTCTGGGAAGACTACGTCGAGCACGACGGCGTCACCGATCCGAAGCTGCACAAGCTCAAGCTCAAGATGGTCAAGCAGGGCGGGCGCCTCACGCTCGACTTCACCGGCACCGATCCGCAATCGACCGGGCCGATCAACTGGCCGGCGGATTACGCTGGTGGCGCCTTCCTGGTGAAATGGATCGCGCCGATCCTGCGCAATCTCGCCGACACCCCCGAGCGCGCCGCCGAGATCCACGTCAACGAAGGCGTCTGCGAAATCTTCGAGGTGGTGTTTCCGCCCAAGGGCACGCTGATCACGCCGGAATGGCCGGCCGCCACCAATGCGCGCTCGTTCGTGCTGCTGCGCTGTCTCGGACTGCTGGCCGGCGTCGTCGCACAGGCGGTGGACGGCCGCATGCCGGCGGATCAGGAGACGATTCGCTACACCGGTTTCTTCGGTAATGACGAAAACGGCAAGCCGTTCCTGTCCCGTGAGGTGCTGGGAGGCGGCTCCGGCGGCCGGTACTACGCCGACGGCAACGATGCCATCCACATCGTGCCGGATTCGCGCAACCAGCCGGCCGAATTCACCGAGACCCGCTTTCCGCTGCTGGTCGAGAAGCTCGCGCTGCGCACAGATTCGGGCGGCGCCGGCAAGCGCCGCGGCGGGCTCGGCTATGAAAAGCACTATCGCGCGCTGGTCGATTGCCGCACCATCGTCACGGCCGATCGCGTGCGGCTCGGCTGCTACGGGCTGAACGGCGGCAAGGCCGGGCAGCCGTTCTGCGTGACGGTCGATGCGGCGGGCGCCGGGCGCGATCTCGGCGGGCTGGTCGACGGCGAAGAGGCGTTGGCCGGGCAGGTCGTGCGCGTGGTGACGACGGGCGGCGGCGGCTGGGGCGATCCTTTGGAGCGCGAGCCGGAACTGGTGCAGCGCGACGTGATCGACGGCAAGGTTTCGGCGGAAGCCGCGCGCGCCGACTACGGCGTGGTGCTGGGCGGCGGCAATGTCGCGATCGATGCGGCGGCGACGGCGAAGCTTCGTGCCGATATGCAGGCAAAGCGCGACAGATCGCCCGCGATGATCGACCGTGGACCGGGCTACGATGTGATGGTGAGCGGCAAGGCCCTGCCGCGCATGAAGGCGTGAATTCAGGAGCGTTGAAGAATGGCGATTGAGGTTGCAAAGGTCGAGTTGAAGACCGTGAAGGATGCGTCGGGTCTCGAGTCGTGCATCGCCAAGGGCCAGTTCGCGGCCGACGAGGTGATCGCCGTGATCGGCAAGACCGAGGGCAATGGCGGCGTCAACGACTTCACCCGCATTCTCGCCGACGAAGCGTTTCGCCGCGTGCTGCTGAAGAAGGGCAAGCGCAGCGAGGCGGACATCGCCAGCATCCCGATGGTCTGGTCGGGCGGCTGCGACGGCGTCATCACGCCGCACGCCACTGTGTTCGCCAGCAACGGCAAGACCGGCCCTGCGTCCAAGTCGCGGCTTGCAATCGGCACCGCCATGAGTGTGGAACTGCTGCCCGAGGACATCGGGCGGCCCGCGATGGTCGAGAAGGTGGCCGACGCGGTGAAGGCCGCGATGAAGGACGCCGGGATCAGCGACCCGAAGGACGTCCACTACGTGCAGACCAAAACGCCGCTGCTCACCATCGACACGGTGATCGACGCCGAGAAACGTGGCCACCACGTCGCCTGCGAGGTGCACGACTCGATGGGCGTGTCGAACGGCACCACCGCGCTCGGCATCGCGGTTGCGCTCGGCGAGATCAAGATGCCGCGTGCCGAGCAGATCTGCAAAGAGCTCGACCTTTATTCATCCGTCGCGTCATGCTCTTCGGGCGTTGAGCTGACGCAGGCGCAGATCGTGCTGCTGGGCAACAAGCCCGGCGCGGGCGGCCGCTATCGCATCGGCCACGCCGTGATGCGCGATGCGCTCGACATCGACGGCATCTACGATGCCATCCGCAACGCCGGCCTCGAATTGCCGGAGCGCCCGCGCTCGAGCGATCTCGGCGGCAAGGTGGTCAACTGCTTCATGAAATGCGAGGCCGACAGGCGTGGCACGCTGCGCGGCCGAAGGCAGATCATGCTCGACGATTCCGACGTGCATCATCACCGCCACTCCAAGGCGGCGGTCGGCGGCGTGGCCGCTGCCGCAATCGGCGATCCCGCGGTGTTCGTCTCGGTCGACGCGATGCATCAGGGCCCGCAAGGCGGCGGTCCGGTCATTGCGATCGTCGACGCGGGCGAATGACAGTGGGCACGGACCTTGCTTTGAGATCGCATACCAGGCTGAACCGGAACTGAGTTTCAAAGAGGGGAGTATCGAAATGAGCAGGCATCTCCGACTGGCTGGCCTTCTGACAGGCCTCATCATCGCAATCGCTGGGCCGGCGTCCGCGCAGGACAAGGTCAAGGTCGGCGTGTTCCCGGTCAGCTCGTCGCTGCCGTATTTCGTCGCCCTGGAGAAGGGCTACTTCAAGGAGCAGAACATCGAACCGGAGATGGTCCGCCTGATCGGCGGCCCGCCGAACGTCGCGGCGATGATCGGCAACCAGATCGATGCGTCGGCGGTGCTGGTCACGATCGAAGGCATCAACGCCAACATCAAGAAGCCCGGCGTTGCGATGTACATCTCGATCAACAGCCAGAACCAGAAATACCAGATGGAGCAGTTCGTCATCCGCAAGGGCCTCGAGGCGAAGACGCTCGCCGACCTCAAGGGCAAGAAGATCATGTCGGCGCCGGGCCCTGCCAACGTCACGATGGCGAAAGCGGCGCTCGCGGCGGCCGGCCTCAAGGAAGGTGACTACACCATCGATCAGCTCGACATGGGACAGCACGTCAACGCGATGACCGCGGGTACGTTCGATGCCGGCTACACGCTCGAGCCCAACGCGTCGACCATGAAGAAGATGGGCGTCGCCACCACGCTGGAAGCCGGCGTGATCGCCCGTTATGTGCTCGGCGATCAGAATGCGAATGCGTTCGTCGGCGGGGCTGCGCTGACCTCGGACTTCATCAAGAACCGGCCGGACGTCGCGCGGCGCTTCACGCTTGCGTGGGGCAAGGCGGTCGACCTGATCAACAACAACCCCGCCGAGGCGCGCAAGCATCTCGTCAAGAACACGTTCACGCCGGACGATGTCGTCGATACCGTGCCGATGATCCGCTACTTCATGGCCAAGGATCTGACCGCGAAGGACAAGGCCGACTACCAGAAGTTCATCGATTTCTCGGTGAAGGCGGGCACGCTGGAGAAGCAGGTCAACGTCAACGACTATCTCAAGGCGTTCTGATCGCCATGGCTGACGGCGCGGTGCTGTTGCGAACCGGAAGGGAGGATGCGCCGTCGGGCGCGTCCTCCGCTTCGGCGGCCGCGCCGCATGTCACGGTTCGCGGATTGACCAAGCGCTTCGGCACGGCCTCGATCTACGACCGGTTCGATCTCGACATTCCGCGCGGCAAGCTCGTTTCGGTGTTCGGGCCGAACGGATGCGGCAAGAGCACGCTCATCAACATTATCGCCGGGCTCATTCTTCCCGACGCCGGCGAGATCCTGTTCGACGGCAAGCCGTTGCGGGCGATCAAGTTCGGCTATGTGTTCCAGAACTACCGTGAGGCGCTGTTTCCCTGGCTGCGCTCGGTCGACAACATCGAGTATCCGCTCAAGCTGATGAAGCTGCCGAAGGCCGAGCGGCGGGCGCGGGTGGAAAAGCTGGTCGCGCATCTTGGCGTTAAGATCGATTTGAAGCGCTATCCTTACGAGATGTCCGGAGGACAGCAGCAGCTCATCTCGATCATGCGGGCGCTGGTGGTCGAGCCGGAGATCCTGTTTCTCGACGAGCCGTTTTCGGCGCTCGACTACGAGATGACGCTGTTCATGCGCGAACAGCTCCAGCGCATCTTCATGGAGACCGGCACCACGACGGTGCTGGTTTCGCACGACCTCGAAGAGGCCGTGTATCTGGCCGACCGTATCCTTCTGCTGTCGCGCGGTCCGGCGCAGATCGCCGACTTTGTCCATTTCGATGCGCCGCGGCCGCGCGCCGACGAAACGCTTTCGGAAAAGGGTTTTATCGCCACCAAGGCTCACTGTCTCGAGGTGTTCCAGCGCGAGGTCCGCAAGGGATGAAGCGCGCGTTCGACCCGTTTCTGCCGGCGCTGGGCGTGATCGGCCTGATCGCGCTCTGGTACTTCGCGGTCTGGAAGCAGATCGTCGATCCGGTGCTGTTGCCGTCGCCGGTCGACACGTTCCAGGCCATGTATAAAGGCATGGCCGGCGGCAGGCTGGGCTTCGACTTCCTGAAGACAGTGGAGCGGACGATTCTGTCCACGGTGATCGCCGCCGCCATCGCCATTCCGCTCGGCATTTTCCTCGGCGCCTCCGAGCGGCTGTATCGGTCGGTCGAATTCGTGATCGACTTCTTTCGCTCGACGCCGGCTTCCGCCATGTTCCCGCTGTTTCTGGTGCTGTTCGGGGTCGGCAACGAAACCAAGATCTCGGTCGCGGCGTTCGGTGCGGCGCTGGTGATCCTGTTCAACGTCGCCTATGGCGTGATGAACGCGCGCAAGACGCGCCTGCTCGCGGCCAAGGTGATGGGTGCGTCGCGGCTGCAGGTGCTCACCGGGGTGGTGCTGCTGGAATCGATGCCGCAGACCTTCATCGGGCTGCGCAACGGCGTGTCGCTCGCGCTCGTGATCGTCGTCGTCGCCGAAATGTTCATCGGGTCGACCGACGGGCTTGGGCATCGGGTGTTCGAGGCGCAGCAGTTGTTCAACATGTCCGACATGTACGCGGCGATCTTCGCCGCAGGCGCCCTCGGCTATGGCCTGAACCTGCTCTTCCTTCTGGTCGAGCGGTATTTCGTTCACTGGTCCGGCAAGTAGGCAGATGGCCGACGAAACCCTGACCCGGAAGCCGGCCCGCGAACTGGCTTCGCTGATCAAGTCCCGCACCGTCAGTCCCGTCGAGGTGCTCGATGCGCATCTGGCCGAGATCAGGCGGAAAAACCCGAAGCTCAACGCCATCGTCACGCTCGCGGTGGACCAGGCGCGCGTTGCCGCGCGCGCGGCCGAAGATGCGGTGATGCAAGGCGCAGCACTCGGTCCGCTGCACGGGCTGCCGATCGGCATCAAGGACGTCACCGTCACGGCGGGCATTCGCACCACGTTCGGCTCGCCGCTGTTTGAGGACAACGTGCCGGCCGAGGACGCCGAGGTGGTGCGCCGCCTCAAGGCCGCGGGCGCGATCGTGCTCGCCAAGACCAACACGCCGGAGTTTGCAACCGGCGCCAACACGGTCAACGAGTTGTTCGGCGCCACGCGCAATCCCTGGAACCCCGAATTGAGCCCGGCCGGCTCCTCGGGTGGCTCGGCCGTGGCCGTGGCGGCCGGGATGCTGCCGCTCGCGCAAGGCACCGACTTCGGCTGCTCGATCCGGATCCCGGCGGCGTTCTGCGGCATCGTCGGCATCCGTCCGACGCCGGGGCTGACGCCGAATTATCCGATGCCGCTCGCCTGGGACCCCGGACAGGTGCACGGCCCGCTGGCGCGCACCGCGGAAGATGCGGCGTTGATGCTCGATGCGATGATCGGCTTCAGCCGGCTGTCGCCCATTTCGGTTGCTCCGCCGTGGCAAAGCGCGCTCGAAGCGGTCGAACGGGCAACCGACGCGAAGGGGCTGCGGATCGCCTATGCGCCGGACATCGCCGGCATCGGCGTGGATTCAGAGATCGATGCGATTTGCCGCCGCGCGGTGCGCGGGTTGCACGATGCCGGCGCCACGGTTGAGCCGGTCGCTTTCGATGTCTCCGACGGCCGCGATCCTTACCAGACGTGGCGCGGCGCCTGGATGGTCGGCCAGCAGGTCTCGCGCCTGTCGATGCTGGCGCAGTTCGGCGCAAACCTGAAGGGCAATATCGAAGCGGGCCTGAAGGTCACCGCACTCGATCTCGCGAAGGCCGAAGAGACGCGGCAGCGGGTGTTCCACCGTTTCCGTGAACTGTTCGACCGCTATGACGTT
>Ga0247825_10003543_pt1 | contig 10311 bp, 9 predicted proteins | sample 13C_Vanillin_Day_FD_194413 | JGI IMG/M metagenome (GOLD analysis project Ga0247825, IMG submission 194413) | Soil microbial communities from agricultural site in Penn Yan, New York, United States - 13C_Vanillin_Day48 | ecosystem: Environmental > Terrestrial > Soil > Agricultural land | place... | reverse complement strand
GAGTATCGGCGGGCGATGGTCGGCGTATTCGCAAAACGTGCGATTCTCGCTGCAGTCGCACGGGGGTAGCTCGACGTGGCGGGAGGAACGTTATGAGCAGAAAGATCTTCCGCTTCGTCGCGCAAGCGCTGCTGGCCGCCATCATCGCGTTTGTCTCGATGATGCTGGTGGCGTACTACGACCTGCCGCTCGTCCCTGACGCCGGCGGAACGGCTGCCGCTGCTGGCCAGCGTCAGCCGCCCAAGGAGACTGTCGGGCAGACCGAGGAAGCGTTGCGGTCGCTCGATCTGACTGGCGAGCTCGACTCAGGTAAAGGGCGCCCGCTCAGGATGCGCAAGATCACGGTGCAACCCGGCGGCGCCCTCGCCCTTCACAACCACGTCGATCGGCCTGCCATCACGTACATGCTGCAGGGCGAGATGACCTATCACCAACAAGGCAAGCCGGACGTCGTTGTTCGCCCTGGCGGCGGTTTCGCGGAAGGCCGCACCACGACTCACTGGGGCGAGAACACAGGCAAGGTGCCGGCTGTCTGGATTGCCGTCGATATCCCGAAACCATAATCCCGAAGGTGATGGCTGCCTAACGATCTGCTCCGCACGTTCACTCTCGCCAACGCCTTCAAAGAAGGTGACCTGTCGCTGGGCGGAACCCGGGACGAGGCCGTCCGCGGCGATGCCCGACAGCAACTGTCCCACACCACCATCCGTGACATCAGACGCGCGACTTTCGTGGACGACGGCGTCACCGAGGCGATCGAACGGACTCGCGACCGGACCACGGATCCGGATCTCGACGCGCTGACGATCGGAGGGGTGAAGCAGACACTGCTCTCCCCGGCGGGACGGTCATGGGCCCGCCACCACGAGAACGCGCTCACGAGCGAGGTCATTGCGGCAGTCGCGAAAGTCATGACCGACGACGAGCTGGCGTCGGTTGCGCGGCGGCTGGTCCACGCGCTGCCGCAGGATGTCGGCGCGGCAGGTCATTTCGGATCCCGGATTCAGCCGAACAGCGCCGGCGACGACGAGGAAGAGATTCTGTTTTCGATTTTCGACGGTCTGACGCATGGCTGCGGCGACGTCGTCATCGGTCTGAACCCGGCGGCGGATGAAGTGGATACCATCGTGCGCCTCGAGCAGCTGCTCGAACAGGTCGTGCGGCGGCTCGACCTCCCCACTCGCTTCTGCGTCCTCTCCGACATCGTCAAGCAGCGTGACGCGCAGACGCGAACGCGCGTCGACGTCGGGTTCCAGAGCCTCGCCGGGACCAGCAAAACGCTGGTCGGAATGGTGGGACTCGACGTTGACGGCATTCTCGATCTGGCGCGCGGCTTCGACGCGCTGTACTTCGAAACAGGACAGGGTTCGGCGGTGACGAACGGCACCGCCGAGGGAATCGACATGGTGACCCTCGAGGCACGGGCCTACGGCGTTGTACGGCATATCCGGCGGCAGACTGGACGCTGGATGATCGTCAACGACGTCGCCGGCTTCATTGGTCCCGAGGTGTTTCGATCGCCGCAGCAGCTCGAGCGAGCCTGTCTCGAAGACCTGCTGATGGCAAGGCTGCACGGCATCACGATGGGCCTCGACGTCTGCGCGACGTTTCACATGGGAATCGGGCCCGATGAGCTGAGGGACGTGACGGCGCGGGTCGTGCGCCGCGGCGCTCCCGCGTATCTCATGGCCGTCGCCGGAAATGCCGATCCGATGCTCGGCTATCTCACGACGTCGTTCAGGGAGCACCCGGCCCTGCGGAGCGAGAACGGGACGGCGCCTACCGGCCGAATGGCACGCCGGTTGTCGGAGCTCGGACTCCCCGCGTTGACCGGACGCACCGGCGCGGTGTCGCGGCTGTATGCGCGCTACGCAAAGGCTGACGGCGATTCGCGTAGTCTCAGCCAGCTGGAAGCCGACGGCGTACGCAAGGTCGCGGTCCTCAGGGACCGCGGACTGGATATCGCCGGGGACGCAGCCACGAGCCTCGCGCGCGTCGATCGCATCTATGCGCACGCTCGGCGCGCGCTGTACGCAAATCTCGAGAGCGTGGTTTTGCGCGACGCCTGCGGAAGCTATCGCGCAGTACGCAGCCTGGCCAGCGATCGGGATGACTTCATCGCCCATCCACCGGCCGGCGAGCGCCTGCGCGAGGCGGACACCGGTTCGCTGCGGGCGGCGTCAGGCCGCGGCGAAGGCGTTCAGATTGTCGTTTCGGACGGTTTGAATGCCGATGCAATCAATGAGCAGCTCCGCGCTGTGCTGCCGCCGGTCCGGCGTCTGCTGACGCAGGCCGGTCACCGGGTCGCTGAGCCGGTCGTCGTTGTTCACAACGGCCGCGTTCGGGCGGGGTACCACGTCGGTCAACTGGTGGACGCGGAGGTGGTGATTCATTTCATCGGCGAGCGTCCCGGTACTGGTCTGAACACCGCCAGCGCCTATCTGACGTATGGACGCGACGCCTCCGGCAGATCCCGTTGGGATCCACAGCTCGATCATTCGTGCACCACGGCGGTCTGCGGGATCCATCGCCAGGGCAAGCCGCCGGACGCGGCGGCCGGCGAGATCACCAGAACCGTGCAGCGGATAACGGAGCAGCGGCGGTCGGGAGTGTCGTTGAAGTAATCCGGCCGAAGCCGGACTTCGCGTCAAGACGAGGTGAGCTTCCCCTGCAGGCAGACGAAGAAGCGATCCATCATCATCTTCGACACGCTGCTGATCAGACGTTGCCCGACGCGCGCAACCGGGCCCGCAGCCTGCACGGTGCCCTGAACGTCAACCACGGTGTCGTTTCCATTCGGCCGCAGCGAGACGGCGGCACTCCCCTTCACCGATCCCGGACGCCCCTGCCCTTCCGCGGTGAGCCGGTACGAGGTGGCCGGCACCTTGTCCGACAGGACGATCGTCCCTTCGTAGCTGCCGGTGATCGCTGCCAGGGCGACTTTCAGTTGGGCCTTGTATCGATCCTCGCCGAGAGGCTCGAAGCCTTCACAGCCGGGGATGCAGGAGGAAATCACCTGCGGATCCATCAGGAGCGTCCAGACGCGATCCGGGGGTGCCGCGAATGTGTAGGTGCCGGCGATGTCCATGCAATTTGTTCAAGTGTACTGAAAGGTCGACGAGATTTGTCAGCGTCCGCGCCGGCAGGAAGTCGTCGACGTATGGCAGCGCGGCCTGCAGCCCGCGCGTGAGCGGCGCGTAGTCGGTGGTTCCGATCAGCGGGTTGAGCCAGATGAGCCGGTGACAGCTTCGCTGCAGCCGTGCGACCTGCTGGCGCAACAGGTCCGGATCGCCGCGATCCCATCCGTCCGAAACGAGGAGCACGACCGGCCCGCCATGCAGCACCCGGCGCATCCATCGCTGATGCAGCGTCCGAAGCGCTTCGCCGATCCGCGTCCCGCCCGACCAGTCCGGAACGGCCCGTGCCGCACCGGCCACAGCCGCATCGAGCCGTCGCGTGCGCAGCTCATGCGTGATTCGCGTCAGCGTCGTCGAGAACACGAACGCTTCGACCCGCACGTGCCGCCGGCCGAGCGCGTGCGAGAAATGCAGCAGCATGCGCGAGTAGCGCTCCATCGATCCGCTCACATCGCAGAGCAGCACGATCGGACGCCGACGCACGCGCCGCGTCCGCCGCGGCAGGCGGATGACGTCACCGCCGGTGCGGAGGCTGCCGGCGAGTGCCCGCCGAAGATCGATGCGCGGGCCGGCGCCGCGCACCCATCGCCGGGTTCGCCGTTCGCCAGGGTTCCAGACGAGACGGTCCAGCGCGGCGCGAGCGACGGCCAGTTCGTCCGCGGTGAAATCGGCAAAATCCTTCGTGGCCAGCGTCGCAGCGGCGCTGTACGTCCGCAAGGCGCCGCCCTCGCCTTCACCAGCCACGGCGTCGCCGATGATTTCAACGGCACTGGACGAGCCGATCGCCGGGCCAGCATCACGCTGATCGTCAACGCGGACGGGCTGCTGAACGGCATCCCCTCGTCTCCAGAAGACCTCGAAGGCGCGATCGAACGTGCCGAGGTCCTCGCGCCGATGCACCAGGAGCGCGCGGCAGGTGTGATAGACCTCGTCGCGCACGGCAATATCGACATGCTGAAGCGCCTTCAGCACATCGAGCATCCGGCCCATGTGCACGTCGAGCCCCAGCGCACGCAGCAGCCGGCCGAATACGAGCAGGTTGTCAGCGAGATGCGACACGCGAGAGGATGCCGGCGAGGCGTTCGCCGCGAACGGCGTCGATGTCGTCCTTGGCCTTGAGCACGACGCCGAGCGTCTGCTCGACCGCCGTTGGGTCCAATGCCTGCCGATCCAGCGCAATGAGCGCCCGGACCCAGTCCAGCGTCTCCGAGACTCCCGGAACCTTGTACAGCTCAAGACCGCGCAGATCCTGAACGATCGCCGTCACCTGCTCGGCGAGGCGCGCGGGTGCTTCTGGCACGCGCTCCCGTACGATGGCGAGCTCTTTCTCGAACGACGGGTATTCAATCCATTGATACAGGCAGCGGCGCTTCAGCGCGTCGTGCACTTCACGCGTGCGGTTGGATGTGAGGACGACGAGCGGTGGCGTGGCGGCGCGAACCGTGCCGAACTCCGGGATGGTGATCTGGAATTCGGCAAGCAGTTCAAGAAGATAGCCCTCGAACTCTTCGTCGGCGCGGTCGATTTCGTCGATGAGGAGCACCGCCGGACGCGTGCGCGCCGGATCGATCGCCTGCAGCAGCGGCCGCTTGATGAGGAACGCCTCGCTATACAACTCGCGCCGCGCGCTGGCGCGATCCACATGCTCGGTTGCCTCGAGGATGCGCAGCTCGACGAGCTGCCGTGCGTAGTCCCACTCGTAGGCGGCGTGCCCGATATCGAGCCCTTCGTAACACTGCAGGCGGATGAGGTCGGCGCCAAGCGCCGCCGCGGCCGCCGCGGCGAGCGATGTTTTGCCGACGCCGGCCTCGCCCTCGAGAAAGAGCGGGCGCTGGAGTGTCAGCGCCAGATGCAGTGAGATGGCGAGGCCTTGATCAGTGACGTAATGCTGCGCGGCCAGGCGCTGCTGGAGCTCGGAAAGGGAACCGAACACTCAGCGGAGGAAGACGAACTTCGTCTGTGCGGATGTGCCGCTGCCGAACGGCCACAGGATCGATCCGTAGCTCGGGCGCGCGGTGGCGCTGACGCGGACGTAATACTCGCGATTGGGTCGCAGGACCTTCGTCCTGAACAGCGGCAGGTCCTTGAGGCTCGTCATCCATTGACGGACCCGCGCAGCGTCCTCGGTGATCTCCGGCTTGAGGTCCCGGCCATCGATGCGGCTCTCAAGGGTGTACCTGCGCTGCAGGTTGTCGTACTCGACGCTGTTGGTGACGACGGCCGTCGCGATCGTGCGGTTGAACCAGCCGGGGGCATCGAGCCTGAGATCGACGGTGTAGGTGAAGATTGTTTTGAGGCCGCTGTCGATCGCCGCCCGTACGTCGGGCCGCAACCCCTCGCGAAGCTCCGCGCTCACGTAGAGGTGATCGCCCCGGACGACAGGAACGACCTGCAGGCCCTGTCCCTGAGGGGACTGCGCTCCCACGCCGGCAACGGCCAGAACGACTGCCAGGGCGCCCAGACCGCCGCGAACGTGTGCATTTTTGAACAACATGCGCGATCGGAAAGCCAATGTAGCACAACGGCGGAGCCGCTCGGGTATGATTCTGCTGAGGTCGCTCCAAAAAGCGTATCAGTGCGCAGAATCGCTGCCGTGATCGCCGTGTCGCTCGTCGCGCTCATCGGGCAGCGCACGTCTGCTCAGAGCGTCTTTCAGAGCCTGACGTTCTCCCTGTTCGAACGCTACCTCGAGGCGCTCCGCGTGCAGGCGGGGATCCCCGGTATGTCGGCGCTGATCCTTCGCGACGGCGTGATCGTCTGGGAGCGCGGTTTTGGACGCGCGGACATCGACCGGTCGATCGACGCGGCGCCGTCCACCCCGTATCAGATCGGCAGCCTCTCTCAGGCGATCGGTGCGACGCTGCTGCTGAAGGTCTGCGTCGAGGACGGTTTCGACACCGTCAACGATCGAATCGGGATCTGGAGCCCCTTCGCCGCTGAAGCGGACTCAACGGTCTGGCAGTTGCTCGGGCACGTCTCTGCGGCCGGGGCCTACAAATACGATCTCTCGCGGGTCGCAGGCGTGACGCCGGCGATCGAGGCGTGCTCCGGCATGTCCTACCAGCAGAGCGTTGCGCATGAAGTCTTCACGCGCGTCGGCATGCCCGACTCCGTTCCCGGGAGCGCGCTCGGCGCCCCGACACCGAACGACGTGCAGCAGTTCGGCGCGACCAACCTGAGCCGCTACGCCGGCACGCTGGGTCGCCTTGCCCAACCCTATCGCGTGGACTCGCGCGGACGCGCCAGCCGCACCAACCTGCCACCGTCGCGCGCGGATGCGGCAACAGGAATCGTCTCCACGACCCGCGATCTCGCCAGGTTCGACATGGGCCTGCGAGCAAACGTTCTCCTGCGTCCGGACACGCAGCTCCGCGCGTGGTCGCCGGTCGGTTTCGGGTTTCCAACGGGGCTCGGCTGGTTCGTTCAAACGTATAACGGGAACCCGGTCGTCTGGCAGTTCGGCGTCATTCCAGATGCCTACTCGTCCCTCGTCCTGAAGCTGCCAACTCGCGGGTTGACGTTGATCCTGCTCGCGAACAGCGATGCCCTCGCGCCGGTTGCGCTCGAACGCGGCGACGTGACGGCGTCGGTATTCGCCCGGACCTTCCTGCGCGTTTACGTGCCTTGACCGTGTTGACGGCGTTCCGCCGCGTCGTTCTGCTCGCCGCTTTCTTTCTCTACGCCGGAGCTGTCGACGCGCGCGCCGATTTCCTCATCACGCCTTTTGCCGGCGGTGTATTTGGCGGCAACACGACCCTCCTCGACCTGGACATCGGCGCTGCGTCTGCCAAGCACTGGACGTTCGGCGGCGGTGCGGCGTGGCTCTCGGATCAGGTGCTGGGCGTCGAGGCCGATTTCGCCATGGTGCCCGGCTTCTTCGAGAACTCCAGCGGGACCGGACTCATCACCGGCAGCCGCGTCACGACACTGACCGGCAACGTTCTCGCGGCTCTTCCGCTCAGCATCACGCGTGAGTCGCTGCGGCCATACGTCTCGGGTGGACTGGGGTTGATCCACGCCACGGCCGACGACCTCATCGGTCTCAACGAATCCGGCGACTGGCTCGGCTTGCAGATAGGCGCCGGCGCCATCGGCTTGATCAGCGAGCGCACCGGTGTCAGATTTGATCTCCGCCATTCCCGCGCGTTGAGCCGGGATACGACGCTCCGTGGCGAGAGAACCTCAAAGCTGAGCTTCTGGCGGGCGACCGTCGGGTTCACGCTCAGGTATTAGGTCCCCGTAAACGCCAGCCCGCAGGTGCCTTACCGCGTGCTCGTCGGGCCGGCGACAGTTGGTCAGAGCCTTGCACAAGGACCGAACATGACTTCACGAGTGTCCACACATCGGTACGGGCGGATCGTTCCCGCGTTTGTCGTCGTTCTGGCAGTGGCGTGCCAGGCGTTCGCACAGACGAAGATCGTCGCCCCGAGAAACAGCTATTCCGTCAGTGAGGACGTCAAGCTGGGTCGCGAAGCGTCAGCGGAGGTGCGCAAGGAATTGCCGATGCTGAACGACGACCGCGTTAACGGGTGGGTCGAGGATATCGGCGCGACGCTCGTCCGCGCGATCCCGGCGGAGTTCCAGCACGCCGAGTTCCGCTACACCTTCGACGTCATCAATCAGAAAGAGATCAACGCCTTTGCGCTCCCCGGCGGCCCGATGTATCTGAATCGCGGAATGATCGAGGCGGCGAAGAGCGAAGGCGAAGTCGCCGGCGTCATGGCGCACGAGATCTCGCACGTCGCGCTGCGCCACGGTACGGCCCAGGCAACGAAGGGTCAGGGCGCGGCGATTCTCGGCACGCTCGGACAGATTGGCGGCGCCATCATCGGCGGCGGCCTCGGGCAGATCCTGTCGGCCGGCTCGCAGATCGGCGCCGGCCTGAAACTGATGCAGTACAGCCGCGAGTTCGAATCGCAGGCCGACCTGCTGGGCGCCCAGATTCTCGCCCGCGCGGGCTACGACCCGCGCGAGATGGCGAACATGTTCCGGACGATCGAGAAAGAAAGCGGCGGCGGCGGACCGCAGTGGATGAGCAGCCACCCGAATCCGGGCAATCGCTACAACGCGATCATCAACGAGTCGCGGTCGCTGCGGGTCCAGGGGAACGCCAATACCGGGCAGTTCCAGTCGATCCAGGCGCGGCTCGGCGGCATGTCGCCGGCGTTGACGGCCGAGCAGATCGCCAAGGGCCAGAAGACCGGCGCCGGAACGATCGGCGGCGGCACGCGGACGGTTCGCGTCGATCCGCCGTCCAATTCCTACCGCACGCGGAACCCGTCAGAGTTCCTGCGCGTGGCTGTGCCGTCGAACTGGGATGAGGTGAGCGGCGCGCGCGACGGCGTCACCTACGCGCCCAACGGGGCTTTTTTCCAGGATGATAACGGCGGGACCGCGTTCACGCACGGCGTCCAGATCGGCGTGGCTCAGGGGTCAGGCAACCTGCAGCGCGACACACAGCGTCTGCTGAACACGTTCGCACAGAGCAATCCAAACCTGCGGCAGCAGACGTCGCTGCAGCGCGACAATCTCGGCGGCCGCAACGGTTACACGACGATCCTCTCGAACGTGTCCGAGGTAACGGGCCAGCGCGAGCGGATTGCGCTCTCGACGACCCAGCTGCGCGACGGCAGCCTGCTCTACGTTGTTGGTGTGGCGCCCCAAAGCGAGGCGCAGACCTACGACCCTGCGTTCCGGCGCGTGCGTCAGTCGGTTCAGATCCGCGACTGATACTAAGCCGACACACCGAGGCACCGAGGCACTGAGACACGACGTCTCATCCTCGGTGTGCTCACCGTCTCGGCGTGTCGCTCTTATCGGAAGATCCCGCGAATCCCCTTCCCGATCGCGCGCATCAGGCCATCCACCGCGCGCGCGGCTTCCTCCTTGAACGTTCCCTCGTGCAGCGGGCAGAGCTGCGACGGTACGGTGTCGTCCTTCTTGAAATACTCGACGTACGTCGGACAACCGCTGACCGGCCGCTGATAGGACAGCAGGCAGATCTCGTGCGGTTCAAGTCCCGCCGGCGGCGCGAAGGATCGCGCCGGCGCCTGCCGCCGGACCCGGCGCATGAAGTCCGCCCAGAGCGGCAGCGCGATCCGGGCCCCGGTACCGCCGTCCCGGATGGTCTGCGGTTTGTCGAATCCGGTCCAGACGCCGACCACCACCGACGAGTTGAAGCCGACGAACCACGCGTCGTGGTAGTCGTTCGTCGATCCGGTCTTGCCGGCGACAGGTCCGGTCACGCCCAATGAGCGGGCTGAAGACCCGGTACCGCGGGCGACGACGTCCTGGAGCATCGACACCATCTGAAACGCGACGTCCTCCGGCAACACGCGCTCCCGCTCGACCGGCATCGATTCGATGGTCTGGCCGCTGGCGTTCTCCACCGATTGGATCCCGCGCGGCCGGACGTGGAGACCGCCGTTCGCGAACACGGCGTACGCGGCCGTGAGATCGAGCGGGGTGACGAGACCGCTGCCCAGCGCCAGCGACGGTACGTCCGGCTGGTCTGTCACGCCGAGATCCCGCACCAGCTGCAGAACGGGGCGGGTGCCGACCTGCTGCTGCAGGAGCACCGCGGCGGCGTTGCTCGATTCGAGTAGTGCCTCACGAAGCGTCATCTCGTCGCGTCCGTCGGCGCGCTCATCGCGCGGAATCCAGATGCCGCTCGACGCCTCGACGGAGACCTGCTGCAGCCCCTGCAGCCGCGTGACGGGCGACAGCCCGCGCTCCAACGCGGCGGCGTAGACGAACGGTTTGAACGCCGAGCCGGGCTGACGTCGGCTTTTGACAGCGCGATTGAACGGCGTGACGGCAAAGTCGGAGCCGCCGACCATCGCCAGGATATTTCCGGTCGCCGGATCGATCGCCACGAGCGCCGCCTGCAGGCCGCGAATCTTGAGGCGGCGGAGCCCGTCGCCGACGGCCGCCTCCGCCGCGTCCTGCATCGCCGGGTTGAAGGTGGTGCGGACCTTCCAGTCGGGAGGATTGTCGCCGCCGAAGACATTGCGGAACTGCTGCCGCAGGTACTCCTTGGCGTAGCCGTGCTTCGCGCTCGAGACGGAGGGCGGCGGCTGGATGCGGATCTGCTCCGCGCGCGCGGTCCGCTCCTGCTCCTCCGTGATCTTGTTTTCCTCTCGCATGCGCTGCAGGACAACGAAGCTGCGCTGCC
>Ga0247825_10003542_pt1 | contig 10312 bp, 7 predicted proteins | sample 13C_Vanillin_Day_FD_194413 | JGI IMG/M metagenome (GOLD analysis project Ga0247825, IMG submission 194413) | Soil microbial communities from agricultural site in Penn Yan, New York, United States - 13C_Vanillin_Day48 | ecosystem: Environmental > Terrestrial > Soil > Agricultural land | place... | reverse complement strand
ACGATCATCAGCTGGCGCGCGTCGCGGTAGTGGCGCTCGATCGGGTGGTCCATCATGTAGCCTTGGCCGCCGAGGATCTGCATCGCCTCTGAGGACGCCTTCACGGCCGTCTCGGTGGCCAGCGTCTTGGCAATGGAGAGAAAGTGTGCGTCCTGGCGCTGATATCGGCCCTGGTCGACCAGCCACGCCGCCTTGTAGACCGCCAGCCGCGCACCTTCGATAGCGAGCGCCATGTCTGCAAACATGAACTGCACGGCCTGGTGCTCGGTGATCACAGACCCGAAGGTCTCGCGCTTGCGGGCGTACTCCATCGCGTAGTGCATGGCGCCTTCTGCAAGGCCTAGGCCTCGCGCGCCGACGACCGGTCGCACACAGTTCAGCCCGAGCATGGCGTGGTTGAAGCCCTTGCCCTCGACGCCGCCGACGAGATTCTCAACGGGAACGCGCACATCTTGCAGGGCGAAGTGCGCGGTCGGCACACCGTGGACGCCCATCTTGCGGTCGGTGCGGGTGATCGTGAAGCCAGGCGTGTCCGTGGGCACGATGAAGGCGGAGACGCCGCGGGCGCCGGCGTTGCGGTCCGTCTTGGCGAAGACGGTGCAGTAGTCGGCGACGGTGCCGCCGGAGATGAAGATCTTCTCGCCGTTGAGGACGTAGTTGTCACCGTCGCGCACAGCGTACGTCTTCATCGCGGCGGCGTCGGAGCCGGAGCCGGGCTCAGTGAGGCAGAACGAGGCTTTGAGCTCGCCGCGCGCGACCGGCGTGAGCCACTTCTGCTTCTGTTCCTCGGTGCCTCCGATGAGGATGGGGCGTGTAGGCAGCTGGGTGAGCAGGAGGATGAGGCCGGAAGCGCAGCAGTACTTCGCGACTTCTTCAGCAGCGACCACGAGGCCGGAGATGCCGGCGCCGCTGCCGCCGTACTCCTCTGGGAAGGCGGTTCCGAGTATCTCGGTCTCCTTGAAGGCCTGGAAGACGTCCTCGGGATAGACGCCGGTCTCGTCTATTTCGGCGGCGCGCGGTGCGATCACCTCACGCGCCACACGTCGAGCCGTATCGCGAATCAGCCTTTGGGTCTCGGTCAGCTCGAAGTCCATAGCCTGCCCCTCCTGTCGCCGTAGGATAGGCGGGGGATGGGCTTGAGGGAACCAGGAATGAATCCCGCGACACGTTCCCTTCGCTCCAACTCCTGTCCGACATTGTCCTTGATTGCGAATCCTGATTTCGAGCACGGCTGCTCGAATTGCGGACGGCAGGATTTCGTCGAGAATGTTTGACGTTTGCGTTAATGATAGGTATCCTCGGCTTATGGCTGAGAGCCAAAAAACAGCTGCCGATGAACCCTGTCTGCAGATAGGTGAGGTAGCTGATCGTACCGGCGTTACCCAGCGCACACTTCGTTTCTATGAAGAGCGTGGCCTCCTCAAGGCCCCGAGTCGCATGGATGGTGGGTTCCGCCTCTATTCCGAAAATGACGTCGCCCGCGTCGAGCAAATCAAACGCCTTCAGAACCTGCTCGGTCTTACGCTCGCTGAGATCAAAGACATGGTCGAAGCGGAGGAAGTGCGCGAGGAGCTTAACGCCACTTATCGGCCCGACCGCACGCCAGAAGAGCGTCTTGAGCGCATCGCCAAGCGCATCGAGGTGACCAGGCGTCAGCACACGATCATCAGCACCAAGCTCACCGCCATGGTCGAGATGCGCGAAGACCTCGAGGAGAAGCTCAAGCACTACGACGAAGTCGTCGAGGGCCTCAAGAAAGAACAGGCCGCCAGCTCCGGCGGCTAACCCCAGCTCCTACTGGCCACGGGAGCAGATCACGGAAGCCGGCTCGCGAGAGCCGGCTTCTGCATTTGCCCAGGGCGAAGCGCTCAACGCCCACCGGTAATAGTGTCCTTAGTGGTCCTTCTGGGCTGCTTCGATCACCTTTTTCGCGACGTGGTCCGGTACTTCTTCGTAGTGGTCGAACTTGATCTCGAAGGACGCGCGCCCCTGTGTCAGAGAACGCAGGTCTGTCGCGTAGTGCTGCATTTCAGCGAGCGGCGCCTGGGCGTCGATCACGGTAACGCGGTCTGACGGAGTGATGCCCAGGACACGGGCACGCTTGCCGTTGAGGTCCGACACGAGGTCGCCGGTGTATGACTCGGGCGTTCTCACGCGCACGTTGACGATGGGCTCCAGCAGGACCGGGTGGGCCTTGAGGGCGCCCTGCTTCAGGGCCTGGGAGCCGGCGAGCTTGAACGCCATTTCGGATGAGTCGACAGGGTGCTCTTTGCCGTCTACAAGGCTGATCCTCACGTCGACGACCGGGTTGTGGGTGAGGATGCCTTCGTTCAGGGCTTCGTGGACGCCAGCCTCGACCGCGGGCACGTGCGTCTTCGAGACGACGCCGCCGACGGTCCTGTTCACGAACTGGAAGCCTTCGCCCCGTTCGGTGGGCTCGATCGAGATGGTCACCTTGGCGTACTGACCGTGGCCGCCGGACTGCTTCTTGTGCGTGTACTCGGAGGATGTCGACGCGGTCAGGGTTTCCTTGTAAGGCACTCGCGGCGTCTGATGCGTGACGTCGGCACCGAACTTGCGCTTCATCTTCTCGCAGGCGATTTCGACGTGGGACTCACCGAGGCCTGAGAGGATGGTTTCTCCCGTGTCGGGTTCGCGCTGCACCTTGAGGATGGGATCCTCTTCGACGATGCGAGCCAGGGCGCTGCTCATCTTGTCCGTGTCGGCCTTCGACCTGGGGCTAATGGCGACGCTGAACACGGGGTCGGGGAAGTCGATCGGCGCCATCTTCAATCCCGCGTCTTGCGTCGTCAGCGTGTCAGAGGTCAGCGTGTGGGCCAGCTTGGCGACAGCGCCGATGTCGCCGGCGATCAGCTGCTGCGCCGGCTCTTCGGTCTTGCCGCGCACGACGAAGAGATGGCCAACGCGCTCGTCGATGTTGTGGTTGGCGTTCCAGACGTGGGAGTCGGCCTTGAGGGTACCGGAAAGCACGCGCAAGTACGTGAGCTTGCCGACATAGGGGTCTGCGGTTGTCTTGAACACCTGTGCGGCGAGTGGGCCGTTGGGGTCGGCCTGCAGCTCCTTGCCGTCTTCAGTCTTGTAGGTCGCATCGGCGGGTGACGGGAAGAACTGCGTGATCGCTTCCAGGAAGTGCGCGACGCCGATCGTCTTCGTCGAGGAGGCGGCGAACACTGGCGCGACGTCACCGGACTCGATGCCCAGCAGCAGGCCCTTGCGGATTTCTTCCGGGGTCAGGTCGCCTTCTTCGAGGTACTTCTCGAGCAGCTCTTCGTCTTCCTCGGCGACCACCTCGAGCAGTTCAGAGCGTCGCGCCTCGACCTCGGAGGCCATGTCTGCCGGGACGTCGGCCTCGGTGCCCTTCTCGCCGACGTAGGCCTTCATGTCGATGAGGTCGACGACGCCACCAAAGGCATCCTGGGAGCCGATGGGCAGCTGGACGGCGACGCATCGCTTGCTCAAGGTCTGGCGCACCTGGTCCAGCGCCGTACCGAAGTTCGCGTTCTCGCGGTCGAGCCGGTTGATCAGAATGGCGCGCGGCACGCCTCGTTCGGAGGCCATCTCCCACGCCAGCTCGGTGCCGACCTGCACGCCCGATGCGGCGCAGACGACGACGACGGCGCTGTCCGCCGCGGCGAGGCCGCTGTAGGCGTCGCCGATGAAGTCGGCATAACCGGGGGCGTCGATGATGTTGAGCTTGTGCCCCTCCCACTCAACCGGCAGGAGCGAGGCATTGATGCTGACTTTGCGCTTAACCTCGTCGGGGTCGAAGTCTGAGGTCGTCGTGCCGTCATCGACCCTGCCCAGGCGGTTGATCGCGCCGGAGACAAAAAGGGCGGCCTCGGCAAAGGAAGTCTTGCCGGTGCCGCCATGTCCCAAGAGAACGAGGTTCCTGATCTTTTCTGTAGGGTAGTCCTTCATGAGGGTCGCTGCTCCCCTTCGTACAGGATGGTTTAACGGGGTTTGGCGACGATTCTAGTCCCGCTGCCCAGGGTTCACAAGGCATCGAGTCGCACGTAGGTCACAACTGCAACACGGCGTTCGATCAGTCCAATCGCGCCGTACCGATGGTATAGGCCGCAACAATGATGACCGCGGTCGCGGGGCCCAAGGCGTATATCCATGGATCTCGCAGCCATCTCGCGCTCAGTACGACGACCGCGCCGAACAGCACCATCAGGCTGATGCCGGTCCACTCGTATTCCGCGGCACCACGCAATCGCGCGGTATTCAGGCGGTTGTTGATGTGCAAGATCGCGAGGGCGGCCAACGTCAGCATCGAGACATAAAGGACGATCGACGGTGCAGAATCCCGCATCGCAGCGGTCGCCTAGTAATCCTTGATCGAGGACTCGCGCTCTTTGACGGCGCCAATTCGATGCAGGAGGTCGTTGCGCGCCTCCAGCGTGCGGGGATGCAGCAGCCAGTGCTTCTGAAGCGCCTTCTCGACGTTCATGTCCAAGTACCGAAGCACTGCCGCGTCGAGGCTTTCGCGGGCGGCGTCGCGGACGTCGCTGAGCGCCGGTTCGCGCGATAGCTTGTGCGGCTCGACCTTGTCCGCGACGAAGAGCACCTGCTCTACCGGCGTCATGCCTGCGCGCGCCGTTGTGTGGCAGTCGATGCCTGCCAGGATGTCTGCGTCGTCGAAGCCGTAGTCCTGGGTGAGGATCTGCGAAGCAATCGGGCCGTGGGTGAGGATGGGCGACACCAGCTCGATTTCGTCGGGCTTGAGGCCGTACTGGGAGGCTAAAGTCAGCAGTTCCTGGCCCTTGAGGTGGCGTACGAGGTCGTGGCCAAGGGCAGCCAGGCTGGTTCGCGCCGGGTCGACTTCGTGGCGGTCGGCGAGCCACATTGACTCGTGCTCTACGCGGAGGATGTGGGCGCGCAGGCCCTCCGGCAGGCCCTCGACGGCCCATCTCAGTCGTTCCTCCAGGTCACCATTTTCGATGCTCATTTTGTGCTCACAGTCGACGAAGTCGACAGAATCCCGTTCTCCTCTCGGCCAGCGGGGAGGGGTTAGCCTTCCGCCGCCAGCGGCCGGCCACCCAGCAGGTGCATGTGCAGGTGATAAATCGTCTGGCCGCCCTCTTCACCGACGTTGAAGGCGAGCCGGTAGCCGCGCTCGTCGATGTCGAAGTCGGCCGCGAGCTTGTTGGCGACGCTCACCATGTGGCCGAGCAAGGGTCCGTGCTCGCGCGGGTCTAGCTGGCGGGCCGAGGCGATGTGGTTGCGGGGGATGATCAGGACATGGACGGGCGCGCGAGGCGCGATGTCGGCGATGGCGAAGATAAGCTCGTCCTGGTGGAGCATGTCGACGGGAAATTCACCGTGCGCCATCTTGCAAAACAAGCAATCGGAATCGCGCTCCATGCTTGCATTCTAGTGGGAATCAGCGATGGGCGTTGAGGAAGCGAACAACAATCTCGTTCCAGACGTCCGGTTTCTCCCAGTAGGCGCTGTGACCTACGCCCTCGATGACCTCGAACTGGGCGCCGGGGATGCGGCCAGCGAAGGACTGCATGACGGGCGGGGGTGCGTAGACGTCTTCGTCGCCGGCGACGATGAGGGTGGGCACCTGCATGGACTCGAGGCGCTGCAGCGTGGTGGGAGTGCGCAGGCGCTGGCGGAGGCCACTAAAGGAGCCGTGCTCCATGGCCTCGAAGCGGCGGACGCCGTCCGGGTTGGCGGCGCGGTAGCTATCGCCCAGCTCCTTTTCGACGGTCGGCAGGTCGTTAAGGTCGGGGCGGATGTGCTTCGCGCGCATCGCAGTGAACTCGGGGTCGGTGAGGCCGCCAAAGCTGGTCGAGACGACGAGGGCGCGGAGCTTCGACGGGTTGTCGAGGGCGAATTCGAGGGCACCGAAGCCTCCATAGGCGGTGGCGACGAGGCAGAAAGGCGGCAGCGCCAGCTTCTCCGACAGGGCCTCGAGGTCGCCAACCATCGAGCCGTTTGCTTCGGGGGTGGCTGCGGTCGGCGATTGGCCGAAGCCGCGGAGGTCGTAGGTGACGACGCGGTAACCGGCCGCCGCGAACATCGGGCGCTGTTCGGCCCAGGCGCCACTGTGCCCCGCGGCCGCGTGCATGAGCACGAGGGGCACGCCGTCGCCGCCATCGTCCTCGACCCAGAGTTGCGCGTCGCCGATGTCCACGTACGTCATGGGCGTGAGTATAGCGGCCGAATCGGCCGGGCATGAGGTGGTGGGATGAATCGCACAGCTTAAGGTCCGATCTGCTCGCTCGGGCTACTTGATCAGAACGCGTTATACATTTACTCGAATAAGATCACTGGGCATTGATAAATCTCTTGGATAGTCCATAACTTGAGCTTCAATAGCTAAAGCGAGTGAGCTAGCATTCCCTGAAGGCTTGACGCCGCGGGCGTCCGAATGAAAGAGAGAAAATACCCTTGGCAAACTACTGGCAGCGCGTGACGGAGTCACGCATTTCTCGTCGGCGCGCGATGGCGGCGACCGGTTCGGCAGCGGCTGCGGCAGCTTTCTTGGCTGCATGTGGCGGCGGTGACGACGATGGTGATGGCGGCAGCGGGTCAACCGGAGGCAACAGCTCCGGCCTCGAGTACACGCCCGTCGACTCCACATCGCAGGCGAAGGCGGGTGGCACTCTCAAGCATTACGCCGCGGCGGACATCGCCCACTTCGACGCGCTGGCTTCTAACAGCGCTTCGACCGTGAACTTCGGCTCCGTCTTTGCTTACAACCGATTGCTCAAGTTCAAGTCGGGCAAGTACCCGGGTGTGGCCGATGGCACCTCCGAAGGCGAGATGGCCGAATCGTGGGAGGTTAGCCCGGACAAGCTGACTTTGACGATGAAGCTGCGCCAGGGCAACGGCACGAAGTGGGACGACCGCGCGCCGACGAATGGCCGTGCCATGGACATGGACGACGTCCTGTACAGCTACAAGAAGTTCGCCGAGGTGAACCCTTCCGGCGCAAACGTTGCTAACTCCCGCAACCCGCTGGCGCCGGTTGTCTCCGTGACGGCAAGCGACCCACGGACGCTGGTGATCAAGCTGAACAAGCCTGACGCGACTGTCATCGGGTTGTTCTCGGCCACCGACCACCTGTACATCATGCCGCGTGAGGCTGAAGGCGGCTTCGACCCAAAGACTGAGGTGCGTGGCAACGGCCCGTGGCTACTCCAGGAGTACACGCCGTCGACGCGCTTCGCCTGGAAGAAGAACCCCAACTACTACGTGACGGGAAGGCCGTTCCCGGACCTTCTGGAGCGGCCGATCATCACGGAGCTGGCGCAGCAGCTGGCCCAGTTCCGGGCGGGCAACATCTACACGGACATCGTGCAGAACGCGCAGCAGGAAGTGATTCAGCTCAAGAAGGACCTGCCGAAGACCCTGCTCCAGCTGCCTCAGAGCTACCCGACAAACCTGACGCCTTCGATGTGGTTCGGCTACGAAGGCAACTCGCCGTTCAAGGACGCCCGCGTGCGCCAGGCCTTCTCGATGCTGATCGACCGCGAGGCCTTCCACGGCGCTATCAACAACGCCGACGCCTTCGCCGCTGCCGGCCTCGATTCTGAGGTGAAGCTGAACTCGCCGATCGTGGCAGGGTGGGGCCCGTACTGGCTCGACCCGGAGAGCAAGGACTTTGGCGACAACGCCAAGAACCTGAAGTTCAACCCGGAGGAAGCGAAGAAGCTTCTCAGCGCTGCCGGTTTCGCGAATGGCATCACGACGGAGTCGTTCTCGAACCAGGAGCTGACTTACGGCCCGACCTACAACCAGGCGGTTGAGGTTTACGCCGGCTTCTTCACAGGCGCCGGTCAGAAGGTCACCCAGACCACGATGCCGTACACGCAGTTCCTCAACTCGTACTACTTCGGGTACCGATCCGGCGCTTCGGCGCAGGGCGGGGCGGGCGACAAAGTGGGTTACAACGGCTACTCGATCCAGGCCGAGCGGCCTTACGCCAGCGCCGTCAACCTCATGCTCGGCTCGTGGCACAGCTCGGGCGGCGCCTTCCACGGCCTTACGCCCGACGGCATGAATGCTTTCAAGGGCGACCCCAAGCTGGACGACCTGATCCAGAAGACGCAGGCGGAGTTCGACACGGGCAAGCAGGTCAGCCTGACCCACGATGTCATCCGCTACATGACCGGGCAGATGTACATGGTGCCGCGCCCGGTCGCCAACCGCGGCTATCAGATATTTTGGCCCGCCATCGGCAACGTCGGTCTCAACGAGCGCTGGGCAGGTAACAACGCCGTCTGGAGCGAGGAGTACCAGAACTGGTGGATCGACACGACCAAGGCGCCGTTCGTGTAAGTTTCGCGTAGTGTCGTCTAGACAGAGGCCGCCCTCCGGGGCGGCCTCTTCTTGTGTGCTGGGCATACGGGCATGGTGATAGGCGTGCTCACCAGCGCGATGACGGTGGGTGTGGCGACGAAGACCGACGGAGTGCGATAGGTTGCTTCGTCGGCGGACCTCCTCGCAAAGACAGCTGGCGGGGCCGGCCGAGACCGACGGTGTCCCGCACAGAACGCGGCCGGGGAGCCATGCCCGCTTGCCGATCCCGGGGAGCTGAGTCACATGCCGCCCAATGGAAATCAGCCAGCAGATAGAACTCCCTTATAAGCCTTGAATTGACCTTTAATAAGTGAACTACTTGAGCTATAAATATCGTCATATCGAATCAATTGATAGAAAGGGATATTCAAATGGCTGCCTCCTACTGGCATCGGGTAACCAATTCACGCGTCTCTCGCCGGAGAGCCATGGCTGCGACCGGTTCGGCAGCGGCTGCGGCAGCTTTCTTGGCTGCATGTGGCGGCGGTGACGACGATGGTGATGGTGGCGGCAGCGGGTCAACCGGAGGCAACAGCTCCGGCCTCGAGTACACGCCCGTCGACTCCACATCGCAGGCGAAGGCGGGCGGTACGCTAAGGCACTACGCCAATGCGGACATCGCCCACTTCGACGCCCTTGCCTCGAACAGCGCCTCGACGGTGAACTTCGGCTCGGTGTTCGCCTACAACCGGCTGCTGAAATTCAAGCCCGGCAAGCACCCCGGTGTGGCGGATGGCACGTCAGAAGGCGAGATGGCGGAGTCGTGGGAGGTTAGCCCAGACAAGCTGACCCTGACCATGAAGCTGCGACAGGGCAACGGCACGAAGTGGGACGACCGAGCGCCCACCAACGGTCGCGTGATGGACATAGACGACGTCCTGTACAGCTATAAGAAGTTTGCGGCGGAGAACCCATCCGGCGCGAACGTCGCGAACTCGCGCAACCCGCTGGCGCCGGTGACCTCCGTGACGGCGAGCGACCCGCGCACACTGGTGATCAAGCTGAACAAGCCCGACTCGACGGTCATTGGCCTGTTCTCGGCGACCGACCACCTGTACGTAATGCCCAAAGAAGCAGAGGGTGGCTTCGACGCCAAGACTGTAGTCCGTGGCAATGGTCCCTGGTTGCTCGATGAGTACACCCCGTCGGCCCGATTCGTGTGGCGCAAGAACCCGAACTACTACGTGACAGGCCGGCCGTTCCCGGACCGGCTGGAGCGCCCGATTATCCCGGAGCTGGCACAGCAGCTGGCGCAGTTCCGCGCGGGCAACATCTACACCGACATCGTTGCCAACGCGCAACAGGAGGTGATCCAGCTCAAGAAGGACTTGCCAAAGACGTTGCTACAGCTGCCCCAGAGCTACCCGACGGGACTGACGCCGTCTATCTGGTTTGGCTACGAAGGCAACTCGCCCTTCAAAGACATGCGCGTCCGCCAGGCGTTCTCGATGCTCGTCGACCGCGAAGCCTTCCACGGCGTAATCAACAGCGCCGACACGTTCGCCGACGCCGGGCTGGACTCGGAGACGCGGTTGAACACGCCGATCGTTGCAGGCTGGGGACCCTACTGGCTGGACCCGGACAGCAAGGACTTCGGCGACAACGCCAAGTACCTCAAGTTCAACGTGGAAGAAGCGAAGAAGCTCCTCAGTGCCGCCGGATTCCCGAACGGGCTCACTGTCGAGTCGTTCTCGAACCAGGAGCTGACCTACGGCCCGACGTACAACCAGTCTGTTGAGGTGTACGCCGGGTTCTTCGGGAACGCGGGCATCAAGGTGACGCAGACGACGATGCCATACACGCAGTTCCTTAACTCGTACTACTTCGGCTACCGCTCCGGCGCTTCGGCGCAGGGTGGCGCGGGCGATAAGACGGGCTACAACGGCTACTCCGTGCAGGCGGAACGCCCGTACGCGAGCGCGGTGAACCTCATGCTGGGTTCGTGGCACAGCTCTGGCGGCGCCTTCCACGGCCT
>Ga0247825_10003541_pt1 | contig 10315 bp, 11 predicted proteins | sample 13C_Vanillin_Day_FD_194413 | JGI IMG/M metagenome (GOLD analysis project Ga0247825, IMG submission 194413) | Soil microbial communities from agricultural site in Penn Yan, New York, United States - 13C_Vanillin_Day48 | ecosystem: Environmental > Terrestrial > Soil > Agricultural land | place... | reverse complement strand
GTAAAAAAAGCTGGTAAGAAGAAGGCGGCAGGCAAAAAGAAATCCGCCAAGAAGAAGAAAAAGGCGGGGAAGAAGAAAAAGGCAAGCAAAGCCGCCAAACCGGCCAGCCCTGCGGTACCGATGGCGAGCACCGAAGCAGCACCAGCGCCATCCACCGCTGCGACACCCGGCGCGCGAACCGCGCTGAATCCAGCGGCCGCATGGCCGTTTCCCACCGGCTCCCGGCCGTAACCGGGAACCGGAGGGACGAGGCGGGGGGCTAGAGCCCCTCGCCGGCCTCTCGAAGCTCAGCGGACCGGCTTGGTCAAAACGGCCCAAGACTGGAAGACCTAGGCCGGTCCGCGAGGCTTCCCTGACGAGAGCCCCCATTTTACGGCCGGCCGGGGGCCGCGCGAGCCACAGTCAAAAAGAATGGCGAAACACCAAACGCCCTTCACAGTCATATCCAAGTTACTGATTCTACGAGGTTATGCGGATGTTGCGGTGCAGTAGCGCCGAAACCACACGTTACCTCTCGAGAGGCTTTTCGGCCTCCTGCCCCGATACAATCGGACCGGCAAAAGTTGGCAGTCAAGGAGGTACCAATATGAATGCAAGCCACGCCGAACGTATTTCCGCGGGCCTGGGCCTGATCTGGCTGATCGTCGCCCTGGGCTTCGTGCTGGTGCTGGCACAGGGGGCCGCGTTGCCCGAGAGTCCGGCGCCCGGGACCGAATCCCCGCTGGCGGCGCGCGGGACCGGTACTACGGCCGCGCCGGCCGAGGCTGCAGTGCAGCCGGTGTCCCAGGCCGTCAGCCTGCAGGAGCAGAAGGCCCTGGCCGAGTTCATCGCCAAGCGCTGGCGCATCGCGGAGGAGGCGGCGGCGCGCTTCGTTTCGCTCGCTTACCGCGCGGGCAGCGCGCACTCGGTGGACCCCGTGCTGATCCTGGCGGTAATGGCGATCGAGTCGCGCTACAACCCGGTCGCCGAAAGCGGCATGGGCGCCAAGGGGCTGATGCAGGTGATCCCGCGCTTCCACCTGGAGAAGCTCTCCGACCACGGCGGCGAGGAGAAGCTGCTCGAGCCCGAGGTCAACATCGATGTCGGCGCGCAGATCCTGCGCGAATACTACCGGCGGCTGCGCGACGAGGAGCTCGCGCTGCAGATGTACGCCGGGGCGTTCGACGAGCCGACTTCGCAGTACGCCAACAAGGTGTTCGCGGAGCGGGCCCGGCTGGAGCCGATCAGGCAGCGCGCCCGGAAGCAAACCGCGCAATCCGTCTGACGGCCTCTTCGAGCTCCTCCATGCTTCGGGTGTAGGCGAAGCGCACGAAGCGGCCGGTGCCGTTGGCGCCGAAGTCGATTCCCGGCGTGGCCGCTACGGCCTCCTGCTCGAGCAATTCCAGGGAAAAGGCCTTGCTGTCCTGGCCGCAGTCCGCGTACACGTAGAAGGCGCCATGCGGTTCGGCCGGGACGGCTAGGCCCGCCTGCTTCAGTGCCGGCACCAGGAAGTCCCGCCGGCGGGCGAATTCGCCGCGCCTTTGCTCGAGGATCTTCAGGCTGTCGGCCGAGAAGGCGGCCACCGCGGCATGCTGCGCGGCGGCGGGCGCGCTGATGAACAGGTGCTGGCCGAGCTTCTCGAAGCCGCGCACCGCGCTTTCGGGCAGCACTACCCAGCCCAGCCGCCAGCCGGTCATGCAGAAATACTTCGAGAAACTGTTGACCAGCACCACGTCGCCCGGCAAGTCGAGCGCCGTCCACGGCTCGGCGCCGTACACCAGCCCCTGGTAGATCTCGTCGACCAGCAGGACGCCATCGCGCTCGGCGATGAATGCCGCTATCCGGCCCAGCTCTGTTTTGCCTATCAAGGTACCTGTGGGGTTGGAAGGCGACCCCAGCAACAGCCCTTTGGTGCGCGGCCCCCAGGCGGCGCGCACCATGTCCAGGGTCGGCTGGAAGTCATCCTTCGGGCCCACCGCCAGCGGCCGGGCGATCCCTTCGAAGGCGCGCACGAAATGGCGGTAGCCCGGATAGCCCGGGTCAGGGACCAGGATCTCGTCGCCGGCGTCTACGTACAGCGCCGCCACCGTGAGCAGGCCGCCGGAGGCTCCGGCGGTGATGGCAATGCGGCTGCTTGGGACGTTCTTCGCGAACTTCTCCCTGTAATGGGCGGCAATGGCTTCCCTGAGAGACGGCAGCCCCAGGGTGGCGGTATACGCGGTCCTGCCGTCGCGCAGCGCCCGCACGCCGGCCTCCACCACCGGCGCAGGCGCGGTGAAGTCCGGCTCGCCGATCTCCATGTGCACCACGCGCCGGCCGGCGGCCTCGAGCGCGTGCGCGCGCGACAGCACGTCCATGACTTCGAAGGGCTCGATGTCGGCGGCGCGCCGGGAGGTGGGAGCTGCCATGAGAGCGGGGGATTATAATTTTTCGGTGGACGAGGAACTGAAGAAGAACGCGCTCGACTACCACCGGCGCAGCCCGCCCGGCAAGATCTCCATCCTGCCGACCAAGCAGCTTACCAACCAGCGCGACCTCGCGCTCGCCTATTCGCCCGGCGTAGCCGCGGCCTGCGAGGAGATCCGGCAGGACCCGGCGAAGGCGGTGCTGTACACCTCGCGCGCCAACCTCATCGCCGTGGTCACCAACGGCACCGCGGTGCTCGGCCTGGGGCAGATCGGGCCGCTCGCGGCCAAGCCGGTCATGGAAGGCAAGTCGGTGCTGTTCAAGAAATTCGCCGGCATCGACTGCTTCGACATCGAGCTGGACGAGCGCGACCCGCAGAAGCTGGTCGACATCATCGCCGCCCTGGAGCCGACCTTCGGCGCGATCAACCTGGAGGACATCAAGGCGCCGGAGTGCTTCATCGTGGAGCGCGCGCTGCGCAAGCGCATGAAGATCCCGGTGTTCCACGACGACCAGCACGGCACCGCGATCACCGTCGGCGCCGCGGTCTACAACGGCCTGAAGGTAGTCGACAAGAAGATCCAGGAGGTCAAACTGGTCGCCTCGGGCGCCGGCGCTGCGGCGCTCGCCTGCCTGGAGCTGCTGGTGAAGATGGGGCTGCCGCGCGAGAACATCACCGTCACCGACATCAAGGGCGTGGTGTACAAGGGCCGGCGCGAGGAGATGGACCCGGACAAGGAGCGCTTCGCCAAGGACACCCGCGCGCGCACGCTGGCCGAGGTGATCGCGGGCGCCGACATCTTCCTCGGCCTGTCGGCGGGCGGCGTGCTCAAGCCGGAGATGGTGAAGAAGATGGCTGCGCGGCCGCTGATCCTGGCGCTCGCCAACCCCGAGCCGGAGATCCGGCCGGAGCTCGCCCGCGAGGCCCGCGCCGACTGCGTGATCGCCACCGGCCGCTCCGACTATCCCAACCAGGTGAACAACGTGCTGTGCTTCCCGTTCATCTTCCGCGGCGCGCTGGACGTCGGGGCCACCACCATCAGCGACGAGATGGAGCTGGCGGCGGTGCGCGCCATCGCCGAGCTCGCGCAGGCCGAGACCTCGGAGCAGGTGGCGCTCGCCTACGGCATCGAGTCCATCAGCTTCGGGCCGGAGTACATCATCCCGCGGCCCTTCGACCCGCGCCTCATCGCGCGCGTGGCGCCCGCGGTGGCGCAGGCGGCGATGGACTCGGGCGTCGCCACGCGCCCGATCGCCGACATGGAGGCCTACTGCCAGTCGCTCGGCCAGTTCGTCTACCAGTCCGGGCTCATCATGAAGCCCCTGTTCATCGCGGCGAAAGCGGCGCCGCGCCGCGTGGTGTACGCCGAAGGCGAGGACGAGCGCGTGCTGCGCGCGGCGCAGATCACCGTCGACGAGCGCCTGGCCAAGCCGATCCTGATCGGCCGGCCGCAGGTGGTCGAGCAGCGGCTGGAGCGGCTGGGGCTGCGCGTACGGCCGGGCCGCGAGTTCGAGCTGGTCAACCCCGAGTCGGACCCGCGCTACCGCGACTACTGGACCACCTACCACCAGCTCGCCGAGCGCCGGGGCGTTTCCCCGGAAGGCGCGCGCCTCGAGATGCGCCGGCGCAACACCCTGATCGGCGCCACCATGATCCACAAGGGCGAGGCAGACGCCATGCTGTGCGGCACGTTCGGCAACCACGCCGAGCACCTGCACTTCATCGACCAGGTAATCGGCCTGCGGGCGGGGGTGCGCCACTATGCGGCGATGAATGCCCTGCTCCTGCCGGGGCGCACCGTGTTCATCTGCGACACCTACGTGACCGAGGACCCGGACGCCGACCACATCGCCGAGATGACGCTGCTCGCGGCCGAGGAGATCCGGCGCTTCGGCCTGCTGCCCAAGGTGGCGCTGCTGTCGGCCTCGAACTTCGGCTCGCTGCAGCGCTCGGCGTCGGCGGCCAAGATGCGCCAGGCGCTGCGGCTCATCAACGAGCGCGCGCCGGAGCTGGAGATCGAGGGCGAGATGCACGGCGACGCCGCGCTCTCCGAGGAGATCCGGCTGCGCGTGTTCCCGGGCTCCCGGCTGCGCGGCGAGGCCAACCTGCTTGTCATGCCGACGCTGGACGCGGCGAACATCTCTTTCAACCTGCTCAAGGCGGCGGCCGGGGGGGGCGTGACCATCGGCCCGATCCTGCTCGGCGCGGCGCGCGCGGTGCACATCCTCACCCCGTCGGCCTCGGTGCGCCGCGTGGTCAACATGACTGCGCTCGCCGTGGCCGACGCCAACGCACCGCGCGGCCAGGAACAGAGCCTGTTCTAGGATGAAGCCGCGGGCCGGCCTGGTCCTGACCGGCGGCGGCGCCCGCGCCGCCTACCAGGTCGGCGTGCTGAAGGCGGTGCGCGACATCCTCGGCAACCCGGTCAGGAACCCGTTTCCGATCGTCTGCGGCACCTCGGCCGGCGCCATCAACGCCGCCTCGCTGGCCGCCTCCGCCAACGACTTCACCCGTGCGGTGGGCAACCTGCTCGAGTTCTGGGAGCACATGCGCTGCGAGCTCATCTACCGCACCGACCGCTGGAACATCATGAAATCCGGCGCGCGCTGGCTCGGCGCGATGATGCTGCTGTCGCGCCACAACCCGGTGTCCCTGCTGGACAACGATCCCCTGCGCACGCTGCTGGAGAAGCACCTGGACTTCGGCAGGATCCAGACTCACATAGATTCCGGCGCCCTGTACGCGGCTTGCGTCACGGCGTCCGGCTACACCTCCGGCCAGAGCGTCTCGTTCTTTCAGGGCGGCAGCGGCCTGGAGGGCTGGGAGCGCAACCAGCGCATCGGCGCCGCCGTCAGCCTGCGGCTCGAGCACCTGCTCGCCTCGGCCGCGCTGCCCTTCCTGTTCCCCGCGGTCAAAGTGCACCGCGAGTACTTCGGCGACGGCTCGATGCGCCAGATCGCGCCGGTCAGCCCGGCGCTGCACCTGGGCGCCGACCGCGTGCTGGTGGTCGGCACCGGCCGCCAGACCCTCGAGCAGGCGCGCGCGCGCTCCAACGTCTACCCGTCGCTCGCGCAGATCGCCGGCCACGCGCTGAACAGCATCTTCCTCGACAGCCTGATGGTCGACATCGAGCGCCTGGAGCGCATCAACCGCACCGTCCGGCTGATCCCGCCGGACTCGCGCAAGGACTCCACCCTGCGCCCGATCAGGGTGCTGTTCGTCACCCCGTCGCAGCCGATCGAGCGGCTGGCGGCGCGTTTCATCCATGAGCTGCCGCGCACCGTGCGCTTCCTGCTGCGCCCGACCGGCGCGCTCAACCGCTCGGGCTCGAACCTTGCGAGCTACCTGCTGTTCGAGCAGTCTTTCTGCCGCGCGCTGATCGACCTCGGCTACCAGGACACCGCCGGCCGGGAGGCGGAAGTGCGCGAATTCTTCGATTTCAGCGAGGCACTCGCCCATGCCTGACCAGCCGCCTCAAGACCCCTTCGAAATGTTCCGCCGCCTGTGGGGGCCGCTCGGCGTGCCGCTGCCGGGCATGGCCATGCCCACCCTCGACCCCGCCGAGATCGACAAGCGCATCGCCGACATGCGCTCCATCGAGGGCTGGCTCAACATGACCCTCAACATGGTGCGCTTCTCCATCCAGGGGCTGGAGCTGCAGCGCGCCGCGCTGCAGGCCATGCGCAGCGCCACCGAGCCGCCGAAGAAGGCGGAGTGAAGGGCTTCGCGTTCGCGCACGGCGCCGATTGGCGGCGCTGCATCGCGGCGCTGGGGCGTCCGGGGCGCGGACTGGGCTTCGTGTACTTCACGGATTTTCTCTTGAAGGAAGCCGAAAGCATCCTTGCCGCGCTGCGGGAGCACACCGGCGTCGCCGACTGGATCGGCACTGTGGGCACCGGGATCGTCGCCACCGGCACCGAGTACCAGGACGAGCCGGCCATCGCGGCCATGGTGGCCGACATCGACGCCTATTCGGTGTTCTCCGGAAGGCGGCCCCTGAAGGGCACGGCACCGCATTTCGCCGTGGTGCACGCCGACCCGGCCGAGGCCGACGTGGCCGGGCTGGTCGCCGACATGTCGGCCAAGCTTGCCACGGGCTATGTCGTGGGGGGCATTTCCAGCTCGCGCTCGCATGCGGTGCAGATCGCCAACGAGGTGCTGTCGGGCGGCGTCTCGGGCGCGGCCTTCGGCAGGGAGGTGACCGTGGCGACCCGCCTCACGCAGGGCTGCACGCCATACCCGGGGCGCTTCCGGGTGACCGAATGCGAGGAGAACATCATCTTCTCCCTGGACGGCCGTCCCGCGCTCGAAGTGCTGCTGGAAACGGTGCGCGGCGACAAGGCGCAGCTGCTGGTCGGCCTGCCGGTTCCGGGCTCGGACACCGGGGACTACACCGCGCGCAACCTGGTCGGCATCGATCCGAAGAACAAGGTGATCGCCATCGGCGACCTGGTGGAGCCGGGCGCGGAGCTCATGTTCTGCAAGCGCGACGGCGCAGCGGCGCGCGCCGACCTCGAGCGCGTGCTCGCCGCCCTCAAGGCCGCCGCGCCTGCGCCGCGCGGGGCGCTCTATTACTCCTGCGTCGCCCGGGGCGAGCACCTGTTCGGCAGCCGAGGTGCGGAACTGGGGCTGGTGCGGCAGGCGCTGGGCGACGTTCCGCTGGTAGGATTCTTCTGCAACGGAGAGATATCCCGCGACCGGTTGTACGGCTATACCGGCGTCCTGACGTTATTTCATTGAGGAGTGGTCATGGCAAAGGCAGTGCGCTATCACAAGCAGGGCGGTCCCGAGGTGATGCAATACGACGACGTGCAGGTGGGCGAACCCGGCGCGGGCCAAGTGCGCATCCGGCACACCGCCATCGGCGTGAATTTCGTCGACGTCTACCAGCGCTCGGGCCTCTACCCGATGCAGCTGCCCATGGTGGCCGGCAACGAGGGCGCCGGCGTGGTCGACGCCGTGGGTCAGGGCGTGACCGAGCTGAAGGCCGGCGACCGCGTCGCCTATACCGGGCTGCCGGGGTCGTACTGCGACCTGCGCATCGTGCCCGCCGACCGCATGGTCAAGCTGCCGCAGGGCATCAGCGAGGAGCAGGCGGCGTCCATGATGCTCAAGGGCCTGACCGTGCACTACCTGATCCACACCACCTACCCGGTCAAGAAGGGCGAAACGGTGCTGTGGCATGCCGCCGCCGGCGGCGTCGGCCTGATCGCCTGCCAGTGGCTCAAGGCGCTGGGCGTGACGGTGATCGCCACCGCCGGCTCGGACGAGAAATGCTCGCTCGCCAAGGCGCACGGCGCCGAGCATGTCATCAACTACAGCCGCGAGAATTTCGTCGAGCGGGTAAAGGCCATCACCGGCGGCAAGGGCCTGCCGGTGGTGTACGACGCGGTAGGCAAGAGCACCTGGGACGGCTCGCTCGACTGCCTGCGGCCGCGCGGCCTGATGGTGTCCTTCGGCAACGCCTCGGGCGCGGTGCCGCCCGTGAACATCGGCATCTTCCAGACCAAGGGCTCGCTGTACCTCACGCGCCCGACCCTGGGGACCCACATCGCCAGCCGCGCCGACCTGGTGGAGCGCGCCAACGCGCTGTTCGAGGTGGTGAAGAGCGGCAAGGTGAAGATCGAGACCACGGCGCGCTACAAGCTGGCCGATGCCGTGCAGGCGCACCGCGATCTCGAGAGCCGCAAGACGACCGGCTCGATCGTCCTGCAGCCTTGATGCACGCTACTTGATGCCGAGGATGCCCTTGGCCTTGCCGAGGGCGGTCATCGATTCCGCGTGCCTGCCCGCCTTGTGCATCTTCTCGCCTTCGGCGCGCAGCACTTCCACCTGGGCCGCCTGCTGGGCATTCAGCTTGACTTTCTTGCGCGCCGCGTCGATGTCCTTCATGTGCAGCGGGCAGCTGTTCGCGAACGCGGCCGAAGAGGCCAGCAGCAGGGCGGCAAGGACGGCGATGCGTTTCATGACTTCTCCTCTGGTATGAAGCTCGATGTCGCCGGACTGAAGGAGCGCCTGAGACGCACCCCCCCGGCCTTCACAGTATATGGGGACGACGGCAGCGGAAGGGAGGAAGCCGTACTCACTGCGGCCGCGGTGCTGGTGCCGATCGTCCTGCGGGAACCCGAAATGACCGTGATATTCACCCAGCGCACCACGCACCTCAAGGCGCACTCGGGCCAGGTCAGCTTTCCCGGCGGTCGCGCCGAGCCGCACGATCCCACGCCCGAGTTCACCGCGCTGCGCGAAGCGCAGGAGGAAATCGGCCTTGCCATGGAGCGCGTCGAGGTGCTCGCCCGGCTGCCGGACTATCTCACGCGAACAGGGTTCCGCGTTACCCCCGTGGTCGGGCTGCTGCAGCCGCCGTTCGCGCTCACGCCCGATCCGCGGGAGGTGCAGGAAGTGTTCGAAGTTCCGCTCGCCTTCCTGCTCGATCCGCGCAACCACCAGCGCCGCACGCGCGAGCTGCAGGGCCGCGAGGTCGGCTACTACGCCATGGAGTTCGGCGGCCGCACCATCTGGGGCGCCACCGCCGGGATGCTGGTCAACCTGTACCGCCACCTCGCCGACTGAATAGAATGCGGCCATGAGCGTCCTGGCAATCATGGCGGCACTCGTGCTGGAGCAGTGGCGGCCGCTCGACCATGGCCGCACGGTGCACGCCTGGCTGTCGGCCTGGGCGGGCTGGCTCGAGCAGGCATTCAACGGCGGCGAGCGCCGCCACGGCATGATCGCGTGGCTGGTCGCGGTGCTGCCGCCCTTCGTCGCCGCCATCCTGATCCACCAGCTGCTGGCGTCGGCGCACTTCCTGCTCGCCCTGGCGTTCAACGTCGCGGTGCTGTATTTCACCCTCGGCTTCCGCCAGTTCAGCCACCACTTCACCGAGATCCAGCTCGCGGTGAAGTCGGGCGACGTGGAGGCGGCGCGCCAGCTGCTGGAGGAATGGCGCGGCGCCTCTGGCGTCACGCGCACGCGGGAGGAGGTGATCCGCCTGTCGATCGAGGAGGCGCTGATCGCCTCGCACCGCCATGTGTTCGGCGTGCTGCTGTGGTATGTGCTGCTTCCCGGGCCGAGCGGTGCGGTGCTCTACCGCCTGGCCGCGTTCCTGCAGCAGCGCTGGAAGGACCTCGGCGGCTTCGGCCGCTTCTCCGCGCGCGCCTTCCAGCTGCTGGAATGGCCGGCGGTGCGCCTCACCGCCGCTTCGTTCGCGGTGGTTGGCGACTTCGAAGACGCGGTCTACTGCTGGCGCACCCAGGCGCGCACCTGGATGGAAGCGGGCTCCGGGGTGGTGCTCGCCGCCGGCGCCGGCGCCATGGGGGTGCGCCTGGGCATGCCGGTGCAGGAAGTCGAGGGCATGCAGCCGCGCCCCGAGCTGGGCGTCGGCGAGCCAGCCGACGGCCCGTTCCTCGACAGCACAGTGGGGCTCGTCTGGCGCGCGCTGGTGGTGTGGATCTTCGTGCTGGTCCTGATCACCGTCGCGCGCCTGCTTTAGGCGCCCTGGCACGGTGGCTGCTTGATTTGCTCATGGCCAGACGCCGCAAGACCCTGTCGAAAGCCGTCCAGCTGTCCCTGATCGCTCCCCAGGTAATCGCCCTGCGCAGCCTGCGCACGCACGACCAGCGGGAAATGCAGCGCATGGGCACGGAGAAAGTGCTCGCGTTCTGGGAGTCGATGAACGCGATGGGATGGCAGATCGCCAGAGCGAATCAGGAATACCTGCTGTTCGCCATGCGCCAGTACGGCAGGGTGCTCGAAAAGGGCGTCGCGCCGGTGCACAAGCGCGCCGCGGCCAACGCCCGCCGCCTGCGGCGCTAGGCGCGGTAGGCGCCGCAGCTCCAGCACTGGGTGAACTGCCCGCCCAGCGACTCGCCGCAGCCGCAGGTCCACGCGGGCTGCGGGTTTTCTTTTCTGTGGAGAATCTCTTCGGCT
>Ga0247825_10003540_pt1 | contig 10315 bp, 7 predicted proteins | sample 13C_Vanillin_Day_FD_194413 | JGI IMG/M metagenome (GOLD analysis project Ga0247825, IMG submission 194413) | Soil microbial communities from agricultural site in Penn Yan, New York, United States - 13C_Vanillin_Day48 | ecosystem: Environmental > Terrestrial > Soil > Agricultural land | place... | reverse complement strand
CAAGGCGTCGTGCCAGGCCACGAAATCTCGGGCGTGATTGCAGACGTTGGTAGCGGCGTCGGCGACTGGAAGGCCGGTGACCGGGTGTCGCTGTGCCCGATCATCGCCTGTGGCTCGTGCCGGTTCTGTCGCGTCGGCAAGCGCAACCGGTGCCCCAAGCGCATCACGCTAGGCTACGACGAGAACGGCGGTCTTGGAGAGTACGTGCTCGTCCCGGAGCCGATCGTGCGTCTGGGCCACATTTTCCGCCTGCCCGACAGCTTGCCGCTGCCCCTGGCATCGCTGCTGGAGCCGACGGCTTGCGTTTTCAACTCCATGGACCTTCTGGGCGTCGAGCCGGGCATGACAATGCTGCTCGTCGGCGGCGGTCCTATGGGCCTGATACACCTCGTGGTCGCTCAGGCGCTGAACGCGACCGTCATCGTCAGCGAACCGGATGAAGAGCGGCGAAGCATCGCCCGCAAGCTCGGAGCGATCGAGACTATCGACCCAATGTCGACCGACGTCGTGGCGCGCGTGAAAGAGCTGACCGATGGCGAGGGCGCCGACGTTGCATCGGTGACCACGGGCGCCGTCCCCGCGGTCGCGCCGGCGCTGCACAGCGTGCGCAAGCAAGGGGCGATCAACCTGTTCGGTGGCTTCCCCCCCAACTCGGTCCTCGACCTCGACCCCAACCTGATTCACTACAACGAGCTGGTGCTCACGGGCTCGCAGAACGCGACGGTCGCCCAGTATGAGAAGGCCCTCAAGCTGCTGCCGAAGCTGACGGACCTGCGCCAGGTTGTTACTCACAGCTTCACAGTCGAGGACGCGCCCAAGGCGTACGAGTCCCGCCTGGCGACGACGGGGCTGAAGACAGAGGTCGTGTACCCCGACGTGGTGTAGAAGTTTCAGTTCACAGTTCTCAGTTTTTAGTCGTCAGTCTGAGAGGCCTCGAGCGAAGCGATTCATGGCGCCAGGATCGCACGGGCCCGACGAACACCAGCTCGTTCCGGGATGTCGGAGGCGATGGATCGCACCTCCGACAGGGACATGGCGAGGACGACTAGTCGGTCCTACGTCCAACCAGACTAAAGCAACTGAAACTGTGGACTGAACTCGGCGCTATCGCGTTGCGACTTCGAGCTTCGCGTCGTTGGCGAGGAAGACGATGATGTCCCAGCCGGCTGGGTTAAGGGCCCAGTCTTCGTCTGTGGCCACCCGAATGCGGGCTTCAGGGATCTCCAGCCAGCCTGCGAGACGACGGGCTGTGTAGTCCTTGCCCGTGTAGACGATGATCTCGGTCTGTGGGGCGTTCGGGCCATCTTCTACGGCTTCGAGCTGAGCAAAAGGTACGCCGAGGCCGGAGATGTAGTTGACCGCATCCTTCGCCAGGTCCGCCTCGTTGGTGCCGTTCTGAACCTGGATGAAGGCCTTCTCCTGAATGAGTTGGCTGTCGGAGAGGAACGCATCGACGAGCTGCTTGATGCCTGCGGCCGATGGCAAAAGCACTGCTTCGCCCGCCGACGTCGTGAACGGCGTGGTTGCGGCACCCATAGTCAGGAAGGCGAGGGAGCCCTCGTCGAGGTCGGCAGCCATTTCTGCATACCCGGGCACCTGCAAGTCGCTGATGTCCGTCTTGACGTTGTCTTTGTATTCCTTCCAGAGGTTGACCATGTTGGAAGGCGACGTGAGGAAGTTCAGCTCCTTCGCCTTGGCCATCATGGCGAAGATGACCGCCTGCTGGCGCAGGATGCGATCGAGGTCGCTGGAGTTTCGCCGTGTGCGGGAGAAGCAGAGGGCCTGACTGCCGTCCATGTGGTAGAAACCGGGCTTGAATACGCATGGGTAGTAGTCGCCGAGGCGCTCCGTCTCCGAGTAGAAGGGGTCGTCGACGCCTGGCTCCTGGACATCCACGTCGACGCCGCCAAGGAGGTTGACGGCCTTCTTGAAGCCTTCGAAGTCGATGAGTACGTAGTGGTCGATCGGGATACCGAGGAGATTTTCGACCGTCCGCTTGACCGTGCCAGCGCCACCGCCGGGGAGCTTCGCTGCTTCGCCGTTTGCGTAGGCCGTGTTGATCCGGCCCTTGAACGTCCTGTTGCCGTCGCCCGTCGGGATGTCGACGTAGAGGTCGCGAGGCATTGCAAGGCCACGAGCCGTGTCGCTCACGGGGTCGATGGTAAGCACGAACATTGTGTCGGTGCGCGTGACGGTGTCGCCTTCGTGGGGACGACGATCCATGCCCATGACGAGGATGTTGATGCGCCGGCCACCGCTCTCGTTCTTTCCTGAGTTGCCTTTGGCGTCGATGCCCGGCAGGCCGCCGAAACCACCACCGAGGCGGATCTCCGAGTCGGGGAAGAAGATGTGGTCGATCTGCGTCACGACGACGAGCGCCGTGTAGAAGGCGCCACCGGCCAACGCGAGAATGCCGAACACCATGAGCAACTGGCTCTTGAGCGACGGTCTCGAGGGTCGAGGTCGTGGGGCGTTCGCCGGCTGGCGAGGTCGGTTTGACATACGTCTGAACTATCTTACGCAGGCCTTTCGCCATCACTCAACTGTAAAACCATAACGAAAAGGCATACCAAGGTGGTCGCCGCCCCGCCCGACAGCCCCGGTTTGAGTTCGGTGGTACGCTGCGACCGTGGCTATAAACCTCGAAGCAGTGCGGCTGCAGATCGATGGGCCTATCGCTCATTTGACGCTGGGACGCCCGGTTGCCGGGAATCGCGTCGACGCGCGCATGCTGCGAGACCTCGCGTCTGCCTGCGAGGCGATCTCTGACACTGACGGCGTGGCCCTTGTTGTCTTGACCGCAGACGGGCAGGATTTCTGCGCTGGTTGGGACGAGGCGGCCCGGGAGGCGCTCCTTAATGATCCGCCTTCGAACGCCGACCCCTTCGGCTGTCTCGCCTCGCTGCCGATGCCAGTGCTTGCTGCGATGCAGGGTTCCGTGACCAGCGCCGGTCTGGAGTTGGCGCTGGCCTGCGACATCCGCATCGCCGCCGAGGATGCGCGCTTCTCGCTACCGGATGTCGCGGGGGGCAGCCTGCCTCTTGCGGGCGGGAGTCAACGTCTGCCTCGTGTCGTGGGACGCGCGGTCGCGGCGTCGATGCTGCTGCTAGGCGATGAGCTTGGCGCAGAAGCCGCGTATGGTGATGGGCTTGTCAGCCGCGTGTTCCCGGCAACGTCACTACCTTCGGAGACGGAAGCGCTCGCCAGGCGCATCGTGGCGAATGGCCCGCTGGCGTTGCGATACGCGAAGGAGCTCGTGCACAACGGAATCGAGGTGCCGCTGGACCAGGGCTTGCGCTACGAGCTGGACCTATCGGTGATCCTGCAGACAACGCGTGACCGGGCCGAAGGTCTGCAGGCGTTTTTCGAGAAGCGTGAACGTCGATTCGACGGCAGGTAACGCGGGCCGCATTCCCTGTGTTCTGTAGAATCGAAACCGTTATCATTACACTCACTCATTTGAGGAGGGGGAGCACGCATGCAGGTAATCCTTGAACCAGACGAGGCATGGTCGATTATGACCCTGGTGGTATCCCAGGTGATTGACCAGGTCGATCTGTCAGACGAAGCCAAAGAGGCCGTCCGGCGATGGCGCGGCGACCACGTCGATGGTACGGGCGATATGGCGGACCTCACGGTATCGATGAACGAGACGCTGGGCAGCATCCTGGACGAGCGCACGGAGCGCTTGATCCGGCGTAAGGGCTGGTACGTCTCCACCAGGGAGGGCTCGGAATAATGAAGGTCGAACTCGACAACGACGAAGCCTGGAACCTGATGTCCCACGTCATCGGCCGCGTGATCGAAGAGACGAACCTCAGCGACACGGATCGTGCTCGCATCCGGCGCTGGAAGTCGGACGAGATGCGCGTTACGAGCCAGGAGATGAAGGTCCTGACGACGAAGATCAATGAGGACCTTGCGAAGACGATGGAGCGCAAGACGAAGAGCCAGCTGCGCAAGCCGGACTGGGTGTAGAGCTCGCCGGGCGACTCCATTGACTCTTCTGTATGTGGTCCGCAGCCACATCGCCTTCGTCACCCTCGACCGGCCCGAGGTGCTGAACGCTATCGACATTGTTACCCGCGATGCGCTGTGGGCCGCGCTCGACGCCATCGAGGCTGATGACGATGTGCGCGTGGTTGTATTTCGGGGGTCTGGCGAGCGCGCGTTTTCGGCGGGAGCGGACCTGACGGAGTTCGGTACGGCGCCTTCGTTTACGGAGGCGCGACGGGCACGGTTGGAACGCGACCTGTGGGGTCGCATTGCGCATCTGGAGCAGCCGACGATTGCCGCGATTCATGGTTATGCGCTGGGGGCCGGGTGCGAGCTGGCGCTGCTGTGCGACTTTCGCATCGCCGCCGAGGATGCGCGCATGGGGCTACCGGAGACGCATCTTGGCTACGTACCCACCGCTGGGGGTTCTCAAACCTTGCCTCGCACCGTTGGTCGCGGGCGGGCGCTCGACATGCTGTTGAGCGCGGAACCTGTCGGCGCCTCGAGGGCGCTGGAATACGGCCTCGTGCACCAGGTTGTGGCGGTCGACGGCCTCGATACTGCCGTCGAGGCGCTAGCGGTGCGGCTGCTGGCTCAGCCGGTCGGGGCGCTGCGGGCGGCGAAGCAGGCGCTCATCGATGGGGCGGACGTGCCTCTCGAAGCAGCGATCCGGCTGGAGGCGCGGTTGCGTTCGCGACTGATCAAGGCGTGACGGTTTCCCTATAGAAGGAATCGCCTTATCCTTAGGCTCAAATCCGGGCCGTTTCCGACAAGCCACGCCTATAGCGCAATTTGGCGCCGAGGACACGGGCTTCGGCTGCATCCACGAGGGGCAAACAGTGAACCCAGCCGAGTTTTTGACAATCAGCAGCGCCGTGCTGCCAGAACGGGAGGCACTCGTCTCCGGCGACGGCTCCAAGCGCATCACCTACGAGCAGATGAACGCTCGGGTGAACCGCCTGACCAACGCGCTGCAATCGATGGGCATCGACGCGGGCAAGCGCGTGGGCGTGATGGCAACGAACTCGCCGGAGTACGTCGAGGTTTACTACGCCTGCGCGAAGCTGGGCGCCTGCTTCGTGCCGATTAACTACCGCTCGAAGAAGGAAGAGCTGTCCTACATCCTGAACACGTCTGAGACTGCGCTGATCTTCTCGGAATCGCGCTACCTGCCGCTCATCGAGTCCGTGCGTGCCGAGACGCCCTCGCTCACAGACGTCATCGCCCTCGAAGCTGGGGACCACGGCTTACGGACATATGAGCAGGTGCTAGCTGATTCCACCGAAGACGAAGTGTGGATCGAGGTCGACGAGTCCGAGCCCACGGTGCTCATCTTCACCTCCGGCACGACCGCGATGCCCAAGGGCGTCGAGTTGACCTATCTCAACCTCTCACTCTACGTGGTGAACACAATGAGCCCGGCGGACCCCGGCGCTGAACACGAGAAGACGATGCTCTCGGTGACGATTGCGCATGTCGCCGGCATTACGGCGATCCTGTCCTCGATCTGGGGCGGCCGCACGCTGGTCATCCTGCCGCAGTTCGAGCCTCAGCTGTGGCTCGAAGCGGTACAGCGCGAGCGCGTCACCCACGCTTTTGTGGTGCCGACGATGCTCAAGCGCATTATGGATGTGCCAGACTTCGCCAAGTACGACATCAGCTCACTGAAGCTGATCACCTACGGCGCTGCGCCGATGCCATTCGACGTCGTCTGTCGCGCCATCGAAGTCTTCAGCTGCGACCTCATGAACGCGTACGGCCAGACCGAGAGCACTTCGTCGCTGACCTACCTCGGTCCGGACGACCACCGCATGACCGGCGACGCGGCTGTCGATGCCAGGCGCATGCACCGTCTGCGCTCCGTCGGCCGGCCGATGGACGACGTCGAGGTCGCGATCATGGATGTCGCTGGCAACGCCCTGCCATCGGGCGCGGAGGGTGAGATCTGCGTACGCAGCGCCCGCGTGATGAAGGAGTACCTCAAGGCCGGTGAGGCGACTGCGGCGGCGATCGTCGACGGCTGGCTGCACACCGGCGATGTCGGCTACCTTGACGAAGAGAACTACCTGTTCATCACGGGCCGCGTGAAAGACCTGATCATCCGCGGTGGCGAGAACATCTCTCCCGGGGAGATCGAGGCGGTGCTCGATAGCCATGACCTCGTCGAAGAGACCGCTGTCATAGGCGTGCCCGACCCTGAGTGGGGCGAGGCCGTGAAGGCCGTCGCCGCCCTTACGCAGGACGCCCTCCTGCGCGACTCAGACACCCTCCGCGCAGAGCTCCAGGCTTACGCGAAGGAGCGCCTCGCGAGCTTCAAGATGCCGGCGTACATCGCCTTCGTGGACGAACTGCCGCGCAACCCGATGGGCAAGGTGCTCAAGACAGACCTCCGTCGCGACCACGGTGGCGCCGACAACAACTAGCCCTTCCTGAATCGATGGCTGACGAGAGAAGGTTCCAGCTGCGAGTGCGCTGGCTGGGGCTTCATCCTGCTGGTCGTCCAGACGCTGCGCTGCGGCTCAACGACCACGGTTCGACAAATGTCGAGAGCGTCTCGACGGAGTTCGGCATGCAACGGGGCCGTTGGGAGCTGGTGCCCGGAGTCCCCGATGGCGATTCGTTGGTCTTCGAGACCGAAGTGACGCCCTATCGCGATAAGGCCTCTCGTCAGCGCTATCGAGGATTGGACGTTCAGGGCACGCCGGAGGAGCCGTTCCTTTACGTATCGTGGCGCGTGAAGGATGAGCAGGCCTGGATCATGCGCGCGAAGGTTGACCTGGCGCCGTTGACAGAAGAGTTCCTCCGCGCCGTGCCAGACGGTGCGGCGTTGGAAACTACGGTCTCGAAGCTGGGTGGGAGGTACCGTGGGTTCGTGCAGGAGTGGCGGATCGTGTAGAGCCGCCCAGGGGAGAGACACTCTCTGCGGCCAATTTGGGAGCCTCGGCTACAGATGAGAACCTCGGCCTCACACGAAAGGATAGGTGCCTTGTGTGCCCCCGCGGGATGGCGTGCGCTATGAATCGCGCGGCTCCAAACAAGACCGGATCTTAGCGCGACGGGACCGGCGCGCCGTTACCCACGGCCTCCCGCAAGCGGCTGCGCAGTGAGTCGTCCAGCTTTGCGGTGGGGAGGGCGAGGTCTATGGTGTCGCCTTCGCGGGTGCGGATGGTGAGCAGGACCTTATCGATGCCAGGCTGCTCGTTGAGCAGGCGGAAGACGGTGCCGAGGCGCTTCTGATCGTCGGTTTCGTCGTCGCTCTCGTGGAGGACCAGGCGCAGGGCGTCGTGCGCGCGCGGTGATTCGGGGGGAGGCATCGAAGCGACGACGGGCGGACGCGGAGCTATTGGCGGCGGTGGAGGGCCAGGCTCGAAGGGCGGCGGAGGCACGACGGGTTCGTCCTCCGGGTCGGCGGCCGTGACGGGCTCCGCAGCATAGGCTTCACGGCGGCCGTTCTCGACGAGCTCGGTGTCCGGCGAAGGGATATCGTCCTCGGGAGGAAGTTCGCCGGGCAGGAGCATGTCGTCTTCGGAGAACCGGAAGGCGTCGTCATCCGCGGGCGGCGGCACGGCGTTTTCTGGGCGCGTGGCGTACGCAGGCTCTGCGTGGCCGTTGCCATTCGTGCCACCACCGTTGGTCTTGGCCGCGACTGGGCGACGGGGCGCGTCGGGGATGGCGCTGAGCCAGAACGGCGGCGTGAAGCTCTCATCGAAGCGCGTGACCTCCTGGACGCCGGCACTGAGGCGGTCACCTCGCTCGCGAACACGCACCTGCATGAGGACGATGCTGCCCGCCACCCAGTAGTCCTGTGTGCGCTCGTAGACATCGGGCCAGACCGTCACCTCGTAGTTTCCTGAGAGGTCCTGGACGTCGGCGGCGATGAAGGTGCGTCCGTCGCGCGTGCTCAGGCGTCGCGTTGAGCCGACGATGCCGGCCATGACGAAGTCGCGGCCGGCGGCAGGCAGGTCGGCCATGTTCTCCGGTGTGATCTCGTTGCAGAGGGCGGTGACAAGCGGAGCGAGCTGAGGCGCCGCGTGCGTGAACGGGTGCTCGGAGAGCCAGATGCCGAGCATCTCCTTCTCCCAGCCGAGGATTTCCTGCTTCGGCACCGGCGCGCTCTCGAGGGTGAGGCTGGAGAGGGGTGTCGCGACTTCTTCGCCGAAGAGGTCGAACATCGTCGACTGGCCGGTCTCCTTCAGCTTTTGGGCGCTTTGGGCCATGTTGAGGATGCGGTCGAGGTTCTGGAGCATTGAGCCGCGGGCGTCGGACGAGCCGGCGACGCTGTCGAGGCAGCCCGCCTTGACCAGGCTCTCGAGCGCGCGCTTGTTAACGTTGCGGGTGTTGAGGACGCGGCACATATCGTCCAGCGAGTCGAAGTGCCCCTCGGCGGCGGCGCGCGACTCCAGGATGGATTGCGCGGCGCCTTCGCCGACGTTCTTGATCATCGAGAGGCCGTAGCGAATTGCGATCTTGCCATCCTCCATCGCCTCAAGAGAGAAGTTGACGCTGCTCTTGTTAACGTCGGGAGCAAGGAGCGGGATGCCGAGGCGCACGCACTCGTTGTAGGCCTGGGCGATGCGCTCGTGGGTACCGGCGGGGTGGCTGTCAGCGCCCATGAGGACGGCGGTGAGGTACTCCTCGGGGTAGTTCGCCTTCAGCCAGGCCGTCTGGTAGGCGATGGTGCCGTAGGAGTACGAGTGGGCCTTGTTGAAGGCGTAGCCGGCGAAGGGCTCGATGAGTTCGAAGACCTTCTGTGCGTCCTCTTGCGTGTAACCCTTCTCGAGGGCGCCGGCGGTGAATCGGTCCTTCTGCTCCAGCATCAGCGAGGCGATCTTCTTGCCCATCGCCTTGCGCATGATGTCGGCGGCGCCGAGGGAGTAGCCGCCGAATTTCTGAGCAATCTTCAGCACCTGGTCCTGGTAGACGATGATGCCGTAGGTCGAGTCGAGGATGTCGGCGAGGTCCGGGTGAGGGTACTTGGCCTCCTCCAAGCCGTTCTTGGCGCGGCAGAACTGGCCGATGAACTGCATCGGACCGGGACGATAAAGCGCTACGAGAGCGGCGAGGTCATCTACCGTGGTCGGCTTCAGCTCGATGACTGCGCGGCGCATTCCCGCCGATTCCAGCTGGAACACACCGAAAGTCTCACCCGAGCCGAGCATTTCGAAGCTCTTGGGATCGCCATCCGGCAGGTCTTCGAGCACGACCTCTACGCCATGGCGCTCCTGGATGAGATCGACGGCTCGCTGCAGGATCGACAGATTGGAGAGACCGAGGAGGTCCATCTTCACGAGGCCGATGGCGGCCACCGGTTCCATGGCGTACTGCGTCGTCGGCATCGCCTGGGCATCGCCGCGCGCTGGACGCGCGAGGGGCAGATGCTCGACGAGGGGGTCGCTGGAGATGACAACGCCGGCGGCATGCGTGCTGGCGTTGCGGGCAACGCCTTCGAGCTTCTTCGCCTGGTCGACGAGGTTGCGCACGACGGAGTCGGACTCGTAGGCCATGCGCAGTTCGTTGTTCTCGCTCATGGCGCGGTCGAGCGTCTGGTGGACGGCGTTGGGGATGAGGCGCGCGACACGGTCGGTGTCGGCGTAGCTCATGCCGAGGGCGCGGCCGGTGTCGCGAATCGCCGCCTTCGCGCCGAGGGTGCCGAAGGTGATGATCTGGGCGACGCGGTCGGCGCCGTAGCGATCGGCCACGAAGCGCAGGAGCACGTCGCGCTTATCATCCGGAAAGTCGAAGTCGACGTCCGGGGCTTCGGGGCGTTCGAGGTTGAGGAAGCGCTCGAAGACGAGATTAGCCTTCAGTGGGTCGATGTCCGTGACGCCGAGGCAGTAGAGGATGAGGCTGGCAGCGGCACTGCCGCGCACGCCCATCCTGATCTTCTGCGAGCGGGCAAAGTTGCCGATCTCGCGCACGATGTGGATGTAGTTGGTGAAGCCTGTTTGCTCGACTACGTCGAGCTCGTAGCTCAGGCGCTCGTCGCCTTCCACACCTGCATCCGGCTTACGGCGGCGCAGACCTTCCCAGCAAAGCTGCGAGAGGTACTGGTGTGCCGTGACTCCGGAAGGTAACTCCGGTTCCGGCAGATGGAGACGGCCGAACTCTAGCTCCAGCTCGCACTCCTCGGCGATCTTCCAGGTGTTGTCGACGGCCTCCGGCAGCTCGGCGAAGGCGCGACGCATGTCGTCTTCGGAGCGCACGTAGTAGGACGCGTCGCTCATCTTCATGCGCTTCTCCTCCTGCACCGTGGAGTTGGTGCCAATGCAGAGGAGGATGTCGTGACTCTCGTGGTCGGTGACGTCGAGGTAATGGGAGT
>Ga0247825_10003539_pt1 | contig 10316 bp, 9 predicted proteins | sample 13C_Vanillin_Day_FD_194413 | JGI IMG/M metagenome (GOLD analysis project Ga0247825, IMG submission 194413) | Soil microbial communities from agricultural site in Penn Yan, New York, United States - 13C_Vanillin_Day48 | ecosystem: Environmental > Terrestrial > Soil > Agricultural land | place... | reverse complement strand
GCGCTCCTGGAGCTCCGCCTCGCCTCCGGCGGCGCGGATCCGCTCGACGACCCAGTCGGCGGCACGGCGGATGTCGTCGGCGTGCACCGGGTCGGCGCTGACGGAAGGGATTGCGATCAGGTCGGCGAGCTCGGCGACCAGCGTCTCGTGCGGCGGGATGACCACGGGCGCGATCCTATCCGCGTCGCCCTCTGGGAAGGCGTCTCAGGCGACGTCGCGGACGGCTGCCGCGTCGGCGAGTGCCCGCAGCTTCTTCAGGCTCTGGTGCTCGATCTGGCGGATGCGCTCGCGCGTGACGTTGAACGCCCGGCCGACCTCGTCCAGCGTGCGCGGCTGCTGGCCGTCGAGCCCGTAGCGAAGCTCGAGCACCTGGCGCTCGCGCGGAGACAGAGCGCCGAGGATCGAGCGCAGCGCCTCGCGGCGCATCGTCACCTCGGCCGCCTCGTCGGGCAGCGGCTCCGACTCGTCGGTGAGGAAGTGGCCGAACTCCGACTCCTCCTCGTCCCCGACCGGCTTCTCGAGCGAGACGGGGGTCTGAGCACTCCGCTTGATCTGCTCGACCTCCTCGACCGGCAGGTCGAGATCGACGGCGATCTCGTGCGCGGTCGGCTCTCGCGCGAGCTCGGCGCGGAGCTTCCGCTCGGAGCGGCTGATCTTGTTGAGCTTCTCGACGACGTGGACGGGCATGCGGATCGTCCGCCCCTTGTCGGCGATCGCCCGCGCCACGGCCTGGCGGATCCACCACGTCGCGTAGGTCGAGAACTTGAACCCCTTGCGCCAGTCGAACTTCTCCGCCGCGCGGACGAGCCCGATGGTGCCCTCCTGGATCAGGTCGAGGAACGGGAGGCCCTGGTTGCGGTACCGCTTCGCGATCGAGACGACGAGACGGAGGTTCGCCTCGACCATCGCCTGCTTCGCCGAGTGGTCACCCGCCTCGATCCGCTTCGCAAGCTCGACCTCCTGCGCCGCCGTGAGCAGCGGGACCTTGCCGATGTCCTTGAGGAAGAGCTGCAGCGTGTCGGTCGAGATCTCCGGCTCGGCGGCCTCCCAGGCTCGCTCGGCCTCGGCGTCGGCCTCGGCCTCCGGCGCAACGACCTCGATCTGCTCCTCGTCGAGCGCGTCGTAGAACGCGTCGATCTGCGCCGCGTCGAGGTCCAGCTCGTCGAGGGCGAGGGCCACCTCGTCTGCGTCCAGGCGCCCTTGCACGCGTCCCGACTCGAGGAGCGCCTTGCCCTCCTCGGAGACCAGCACCACCTCCGGCGCCGCCGCCGCCGGCCGTTCTGGTTCGTTGCGTGCTGCGCTCAGGACCGCCCCTTCCGTCGCGTCGCTCGATACGGTAGCCACGAAGTCTGCGCGCCGCCAATAATCCCGGCACGCATCAGACGCCCGCCTTGTCGAGCGTGTCGAGGTACTTCCGCGCCTCCTGCGCGAGCGGCGATCCCGGTTCGACAGTGGTCGCACGGACGAGCTGCGTCCGGGCCTCCTTCACCTCGCCCGACCAGAGGAGCAGCAGGCCGAGATGGAACCGCACCGTCGCCTTGTCCGGGAAGCGCCGCGTGAGGGGGCCGAGCCGGGAGAACGCATCCGCGGGCCGAGCCTTGTCGAACCGGCCGACGGCGGCGGCGACCTGCGCCTCGGCGTCGCCGGGCTCCTCGCGCGCGGCCTGCGCGAAGACCCGCTCCGCCGAGCGCTGCCTGCCGAGCCGCTGCAACGCGACGCCGTACAGGAGCTTGCCGTCGACCGTCCGCTGCGCGCCACGGCGGAGCAGGTCGAGCTGCTGCGACGGCGTCAGGCCCTCGAGCTCGCTCGGCAGCGGCGCTGTGGTGACGAAGATCGGGAGGCCCTTCGCGTACCCGGGATGCAGCAGGTTGCCCGCGACGACGGCGTAGGGGCTGTCGGGCTCCGAGGCCGCGGCGGCGCGCCATGCGTCGCGCGCACCCGGCAGACCCGACCAGAAGAGCGCGACGCCGAGGTTGAGCTGGACGACGGCGTCCTGGGCGTGGAGCCCCGCGAGGCGGTTCATCCGGTCGACCGTGCCGTCCGGCCAGGATGCGAACGCCTGCCCGACGCGGCCCTCCAGGGAGTCGACGCGCGCGAACGCCCGGCCCGCCTGCGCTCGCTTTCCCATCGCGTAGAGCCGCTCGGCGCGTCGTACCGCGACGGCCTGCGGGTCGGTCCGCACGCCGAGCTCGAACGTCAGAGGAGGCGCTCCCTTCCGGGCCGGCGGCGCGGGAGCGGCACCCTCCAGCGGGTCGGTCTGCAGTACGACGACCCCCACGACGACGGCCACGGCGGCGACTGCGGCCGCGGCGGTGACGGCGACGACCCGGGCGAACGGCGACACGGCGCCACGGTAGCCGCGGGCGACCCGCTACGGGTCGCCCGCGGACACCGCTTTCCCCAGCGAGCTGCCACACCATCAGGACGCGCGACCCGCCCGCCGTCTTCCGCGCGCGCAGGGTGCGTCCCGCTATATTCGTGAAAGTAATGCCGACCTATCGGGAGCTCCTGGCCGCCGCGCGCGCCGAGATCGACGAGATCTCGACGCCCGAGGCACACGCGCTGCTCGACCGCGACGGCGGCGACGCTCCGCTCTTCGTCGACGTCCGGCCGCGTGACGAGTGGGACGAGGGGCATCTCCCCGGCGCGCTGCACCTGCCGCGGAACAACCTCGAGTCGCGGGTCGAGGCGCTGATCCCCGACAAGTCGCGCGAGCTCGTCGTCTACTGCGAGAGCGGCACGCGATCGGCCTTCGCGGCCAAGTCGCTCCACGACCTCGGCTACACGAACGCGGTCAACCTCTCGGACGGCTTCGCGGGCTGGAAGCGGAACGGCTACGACTTCGTCACCCCGGCGGCGCTGGCCCCGGCGCAGCGGGCGCGGTATTCGCGGCACTTGCTGATCCCTGAGGTCGGCGAGGAGGGCCAGCAGCGCCTGCTTCAGTCGCGCATCCTCCTGATCGGCGCCGGCGGCCTCGGGTCGCCCGCGTCGCTCTATCTCGCCGCCGCGGGCGTCGGGACGATCGGGATCATCGACGCCGACGTCGTCGACGACTCGAACCTCCAGCGGCAGATCGTCCACTCGACGGAGCGCCTCGGCGAGCCGAAGGTCGAGTCCGCGAAGCGGACGATCGAGGCCCTGAACCCGGACGTGACGGTCGTCCCGTTCCAGGAGCGGCTCGACTCGGAGAACGTCGAGCGGATCCTCGCCCACGGATGGGACGTCATTCTCGACGGCACGGACAACTTCCCGACCCGCTATCTCGTCAACGACGCCTCCGTCTGGCACGGCATCCCGGTCGTGCACGGGTCGATCTATCGCTTCGAGGGACAGGTCACCGTCTTCCACCCTGGCAACGGGCCGTGCTATCGGTGCCTCTACCCGACGCCGCCGCCGCCCGAGCTGGCGCCGAGCTGCGCCGAGGGCGGCGTCCTGGGCGTCCTGCCCGGCATCGTCGGCTCGCTGCAGGCGAGCGAGGCGCTCAAGCTGCTGCTCGGCGCGGGCGAGTCGCTCGCCGGCCGGCTGCTCCTCTTCGACGCGCTGCACACCACCTTCGACGAGGTCTTGATCCGCCGGAACCCCGAGTGCCCGGTGTGCGGCGACCACCCGACGATCACCGAGTACATCGACTACGTCGAGTTCTGCACCGGTGCTCCGGGAGTCCACGCATGACGGTCGTGCGCATCCCCCCCACGCTGCGCAACGAGGTCGGCGGCGCCCGACAGGTCGAGGCGAGCGGCTCGACGGTGCGCGAGGTGCTCGACGACCTCGTCGAGCGGCACCCTGCGCTGGGCGACCAGATCCTCGCGGACGGCGGCATCGCGCCGTTCGTGAACGTCTACCTCGGCGGCGAGGACGTCCGCACCATGGACGGCCTCGACACGGCCGTGCCGGACGGCGAGACCGTGATCCTGCTGCCTGCGATGGCCGGAGGGAGCTCGCAGCCGTGGTCGCCCGCCGTCGCGAGGAGCCTGCTCGACCTGATCGGCCAGACACCCCTCGTCGAGCTGCCCCGCATCTCGCCGAAGGAGAGCGTGACCATCTACGCGAAGCTCGAGGGCCAGAACCCGACCGGATCGATCAAGGATCGCGTCGCGAAGTCGATGATCGAGGCGGCCGAGGCGTCGGGCGAGCTCGAGCCGGGGCGGGCGCTGCTCGAGCCCACATCGGGCAACACGGGAATCTCGCTCGCGCTCGTCGCGTCGCTCAAGGGCTACCCGCTCACCTGCGTGCTCCCCGAGAACGCGACCGAGGAGCGGAAGCGGCTGCTGCGGCTCTACGGCGCCGACATCGTCCTCTCCCCCGCCTCCGAGGGATCGAACGGCGCGGTGCGGCTCGCGCTCGAGATGGCCGAGTCCGACCCGAGGTGGTTCGTCCCGTTCCAGTACGCGAACGAGGCGAACCCACGCGCGCACTACGAGGGAACGGGCGCGGAGATCGCCGCCGCCCTCGACCGGGTCGACGTGCTCGTCGCAGGGCTCGGCACCGGAGGCACGCTGATGGGCGCGGGCGAGCGGCTGCGCGAGACCTTCCCCGACATCGTCGTCGCGGCGGCCGAGCCTCTCCCCGGCGACCCGGTGATGGGCCTCCGCTCCCTCGACGACGGCTACGTGCCGCCGATCCTCGACGTCAGCCGCCTCGACCGGAAGGTGCTCGTCTCGAACGAGGAGTCGGTCGCCGCGGTGCGCGAGCTCTTGCGGCTCGAGGGGATCCTCGGCGGCGTCTCCGCGGGCGCGGCTGTCCATGTCGCGCGGCGGCTCGCCGCCGAGCTCGACGAGGGCGTCGTCGTGGCGATCCTCGCCGACGGCGGGTGGAAGTACCTGAGCGCCGACTTCTGGGACGCGCCCGAGGCGGGTGTCGAGAAGTCGATGGAGTCCACCGTCTGGTGGTGATCCCGGCCGCGGTGCGGGCGGCGATCGCCGACCACGCGCGCGCCGAGCTTCCGAACGAGGCCTGCGGGCTGCTCCTCCTCGACGGCGACGAGGCCGTCGAGTACGTGCCGGGCGAGAACGCGTCGCCGTCGCCGTACTTCTTCGAGCTGCGCCTCGACCCGGTCGTCTGGGCGGACATCGGGGACCGCGATCTCGAGCAGGCGGTCGTCCACTCGCACGTGTCGGCCCCGCCGCGCCCGTCCCGCACCGACGTGGAGCGGATCGGGCTCTGGCGGGGCCGGCCGTACGTGATCTACTCCGTGCGGCTCGAGGAGCTGGCGGCGTGGCGCGTGTCACCCGACGGGTACGAGCCGCTTCCCCTCGCCTGAGCCACGGCTCTAGCCGACCTTGAACGAGCCCTTCATGAAGCTCGCGTGCGGGTCGCACATGAACTTGTAGGTGCCCTTCTTCAGCGTGACGGTGAACGTCTTCGTGCCGGTCTGGCCGACGCTCGTCTTGACGTTGACGCCGGGGCCGCGCAGGTGGAAGTTGTGCTGCGACGACTTGTCGGACACGACCAGCTTGATCTTCCCCGCCTTGGTCGGCTTGGAGGCCATCTTGATCGTGAACCCCGGGCCGACGGTGCCCTTGTAGGTCGGCGTGGCCGCGACGGCGGGCAGTGCCAGCGCGAGCGCGGCGCCGACGGCAGTCGCGGCGACGGTCAGGATGCGCGTCATCTCTCTCCTTCGGTCTGGTGGCGATGCAGGTGCATACGTGCGACACACCCGCTCGGTTTCGGGGACTGTAGGGTCGGCGGGCGATGATCGCCGACGCCCACGTGGACCTCCTGATGGAGCTCGCCTACCGCGAGCGCCGGCTCGGCGAGACGAAGGTGTTCGCGGATACCTGGCTCCCGCTCTTCGAGCGCGGCGGAGTCGGCCTCCAGGTGTGCGCCGTCTACGTCGACGTGAGCGTGCAGCCGGAGGGCTCGCTGCGCGAGGCGCTGTCGATGGTCGCCGCGTTCCACAGCGCGCTGCGGGAGAACGCCGACCGCGTGATGCAGGTGACGGCCGCCGCCGACCTCGACGCGGTCGAGGCGGGCGGGGGCATCGGGCTCCTGCTCTCCCTCGAGGGCGTGGAGTGCTTCGGCGTGGAGACGTGGCCCGCGGACGTCTTCCACGCGCTCGGCGTCCGTATGGCCGGGCTGACGTGGAACCGCCGGAATGCGTTCGCCGACGGGGCCGCCGAGGAGGGCGGCAGCCTGTCGCGGCTCGGCCGTGAGCTGGTCGACCGCCTCGTCTCGCTCGGCGTGATCCTCGACCTGGCGCACGCCTCGCGCGGCCTCTTCGCGGAGGTGCTCGAGCGGGTCGGCTCCGCAGGCGCGCCCGTCCTCTGCTCGCACGGCGGCTGCCGCGGCGTGTTCGACACGCCGCGGAACCTCGACGACGACCAGCTGCGCGCGCTGGCCGCCGCGGACGGGATGTTCGGGCTCATGCTGCACCCCGTCGCGATCGGGCCCGAGCGGCGGACGATCGACGGCGTGATCGACCACCTCGAGCACGCGGTCTCGGTGATCGGGATCGAGCACGTCTGCCTCGGCGGCGACTTCACGAAGCGGTTGTGGGAGGCGATGCCGCCTCCGCCGGAGCCGAAGGACGGCCTGGCGCCGCCCGGCGTGACACCGGGCCAGGGGATCGAGGACCTGACCGGCCCGGAGTGCTATCCGGCACTCGTCGCGGGCCTCGAGCGGCGTGGCTGGAGCAGCGACGACGTCGAGGCCGTGACGTCGGCCAACCTCCTGCGGTTCCTGCGGGACTCCCTCTGAGAGCACCCACGCCCCCTCTCCGGCCGCGGCAGGCGGGCGGAGAGAGGGCGGGTCTCGGGACGCCGCGTGCACGCGTCGGCTCAGAGGCCGAGCGCGGTCGGCGCCTTGGGTGCCCGCGGCTCGTAGGTCGCCCGAAAGCCGAGCACGCGGCCGAGAGGGGCGCCCATCGCGAGGCCGAGGCGCTGGAGCCACGCGGGCGGGAACGGCAGCCGGACGTCGTCGAAGTGGTGCTTGGCGATGACCGCGAGGCGCAGCGGGCTCGGCATGCCCTTCTTGTTGACCTTCCCGTCCTCGGCGAGGGAGAACATCGTCTCGATCAGCTGCTCGAAGCCGAGCGCCGGCCTGACCTCGCAGACGAAGTGCGCCGTCTCCTCGCCGACGTTGCTGAACCGGTGCGGAGTTCCGGCGGGCACGAGCACCCGGTCGCCGGGCCTGGCGACGAGCTTCCGCTTGCCGAGCCGGAACTCGAGCTCGCCGGCGATGACCTCGAAGGTCTCCTCCTGCGACGGGTGGACGTGGGCGGCGGCGACGGCGCCGTTCGGCTCGACGTACGTCTCGACGACGACGCACTCGCCGTTCGTGTCGGCAGACGTCGTGCGGAACACGAGCGTCTCGCCGGTGACGGAGTTCGTGATGGACTGGCCGGTGGTGATCATGTCGTCTCCTCCTGGAGCACGTTGGTCTTGACGCGACGCACCATCGGAGACGCCGCTTAAGATCGTCTCCAGGTCGGCTTAAGGGGGTTCCAGGGGGTCATGGAGTTCCGGCTGCTCGGGCCGCTGGAGGTGGTGGACGACGTCGGCAAGGCGGTCGCGCTCGGCGGCAGACGGCCACGTGCGCTGCTCGCGTTCTTGCTGCTCAACCCGAATCGCGCAGTCTCGACCGAACGGCTGATCGACGCGGTCTGGGGCGAGGACCCGCCGGCGAACGCGCGCTCGACCTTGCAGGTGCACGTCCACGCGCTGCGCAAGGCGCTCGGCGCCGACCGGATCGTGACGCGTGCGCCCGGCTATCTCGCGCGGGTCGAGTCCGGCGAGCTCGACGCCGAGCGGTTCGAGCAGCTCGTCGACGCGGGGTCGTACGACGAGGCGCTCGGGCTCTGGCGCGGGCCTGCGCTGGCCGACCTGGCGGGCGAGGAGTTCGCGCACGCCGACGCGGCGCGCCTCGACGAGGCCCGGCTGACGGCAGCCGAGGCGCGCATCGCGGCCGAGCTCGAGGCGGGCCGCCATGTCGCCCTCACCGGGGAGCTCGACGCGCTCGTGGCCGTCCATCCGCACCGCGAGCGGCTGCGCGCGCAGCAGATGCTCGCGCTCTACCGCTCGGGCCGGCAGGCGGACGCCCTGGCGGCGTACAGGGACGCGCGCACGGCCCTCGACGAGCTCGGCCTCGAGCCCTCGGCGGAGCTCCGTGGGCTCGAGCAGCGGATCCTCCGGCACGACCCGGATCTCGACCTCGCGGTGCCGGAGACGGACGCGCGCCCGCTCCCGAGCACCCTGCCGCCGGAAACGACGCCGCTGATCGGCCGCGAGCTCGAGGTCGCAGCGGTGCGGGCGCTGCTCGGACGCCCGGAGACGCGTCTCGTGACGCTCACCGGGCCCGGCGGGACCGGCAAGACACGTCTCGCGATCGCAGCCGCCACCGACAGCCCGCGTGTCGTCTTCGTCGATCTCTCCCCCGTCTCCGACCCGGCGCTCGTCCTCGCCACCGCCGCGCGCGCGATCGGTGCCCCCGAGTCCCACGGCGGAAACGACCTCGCGACGCTGGTCGAGGCGCTCGGTGGCGAGAGCACGCTGCTCGTGCTGGACAACTTCGAGCAGGTGCTCGACGCAGCCTCCGACGTGGCGCGCCTCGTCGCCGCCGTACCGTCGCTACAGGTGGTCGTCACGAGCCGCGCGCCGCTCCGTGTCACTGTCGAGCGCGTCTACGCGGTGCCGCCGCTGCCGATTCCCGACGTCGGCGAGGTGACGGCCGCCTCGATCGAGCGCGCGCCGGCGGTCCGCCTCTACGCGGAGCGCGCGACCGCGACCGATCCAGCGTTCACCGTCACGGATGACAACGCCGCCGCCGTGGCGCGCATCTGCCGCGCGCTGGACGGGCTGCCGCTGGCCCTCGAGCTCGCGGCGGCCCGCGCGCGGACGCTCGGGCCCGAGGGCACGGCGGAGCGCCTCGGCGAGCGGCTCTCGCTCCTCTCCAGAGGCGCGCGCGACCTGCCGGAGCGGCAGCGCTCGCTCCGCGCGACGCTCGACTGGAGCGTCCAGCTGCTCGACGACGACGCGCGGCGGGTGCTCGGCGCGCTCGGTGCGTTCAGCGGCGGCGCATCGCTCGAGGCGCTCGAGGCCGTCGCCGGCGACGTCGACATGGTGACCGCGCTCGACGACCTGCTCGACGCGGCGCTCGTCACCCGCGTGCGCGACGCCGCCGAACCGCGCTTCGGGATGCTCGAGACCGTCCGCGAGTACGCGGCGGAGGTGCTCGCGGCGTCGGGTGACGAGCGGGCCGTCCGCGACCGGCACCTCGCGTGGCTCCTCTCGATGGTGCAGGGCGAGGGCCTCTACTGGCACCGCCTCATGGACGCCGAGTGGCTCGACCGCGTCGAGCTGGAGCACGACAACATCCGCGCCGCCTTCGCGCACGCGGAGGCGGTAGGCGACCTCGAGCAGGAGCTCCGGCTCGCGGTGGCGATGCGCTACTTCTGGCGCGTCCGTGGCTACGCCGAGGAGGGGCGCCGGCGCCTCGATCGCGGCGTCGAGCTCTCACCGGAGATCGAGGACGTCGAGCTGCGCGCCCGGACCCTCGGCGAGGCCGGCGTGATGTCGTTCGTCGCCGGAGACCAGGAGCGCTCGCGTGCGCTCTGGCTCGAGGCGCTCCCGTTGTTCGAGACGGTCGGCAACCGCCGCGAGATGGGGCGGGCGCAGCTGGAGATCGGCGCGAGCTGGCATGCCGACGACGAGCTTCTGCGCGCGCTGGAGCACTACGAGGCTGCCCGGACCGCGTTCACGGACATCGACGACCCGAACGCGATGGGCGTCATCCTCGCGAACCTCGGTGCGGTGCATCACGCGCTCGGCGACATCGACGCCGCCGTCGAGGCGACGACCGAGGCGCTCGCGATCGCCGAGACGATCGGTGACGAGGACGGCGTCGCGATCTCGGTCCTCAACATCGCGACGTTCGACCTCGAGCGCGGCGACCTCGCCGCGGCGGCGGAGCACGCTGCGACGTCGCTCGAGTGCTCCGTGCGCCTGTCCTACCGGGAGGTCACCGCCTACGGGCTCGGCATCGTCGCGGCGCTCGCGGCGGCGACTGGCCGGCCCGAGGACGCGGGGGTCCTCGCAGGCGCCTTCTCCGAGCACTTCCGCGCGATCGGCAGCGATCCGCAGGCGGTGGAAGCCGAGCGGCTCGACGCGACGCTGGCGCGCGTGTCGACCGAGACCGACGTCGAGGCGGCCGTCGCGCGGGGCAAAGGGCTGACGCCGGACGAGGCCCTCGCGCTCGCGCGAGACGTGATCGCCTCGGTCGAGCCGCGGGGCTGAGTCAGACGGAGATCCGCGTGCCGCTCTCGGCGGAACGGTAGAGCGCGTCGATCGCGCGGGCCTGCCCGACCGCGTCGGCGCGACCGA
>Ga0247825_10003537_pt1 | contig 10318 bp, 9 predicted proteins | sample 13C_Vanillin_Day_FD_194413 | JGI IMG/M metagenome (GOLD analysis project Ga0247825, IMG submission 194413) | Soil microbial communities from agricultural site in Penn Yan, New York, United States - 13C_Vanillin_Day48 | ecosystem: Environmental > Terrestrial > Soil > Agricultural land | place... | reverse complement strand
GACGCTGGCCGCGCAGGCCGGCGTCGACCTGAACCGGATAGAGGAGTCGATCGAGACGATCGTCGGTGAGCTCCGCCGGATCGTCGCCGAGCCGGTGCCGGCGGAGGAGCTCGAGAAGGCCCGCTCCTACGCCAAGGGCCGGTTCGTTCTCGGGCTCGAGAGCCCGCACGCGACGATCATGTTCGGCCTCCGCCGCGAGCTACTCGAAGGGCGCGCGGCCGAGCCGGACGAAGTCCTCGCAGGCCTCGACGCGGTGACGGTCGACGACGTCCAGCGCGTCGCGACCGATCTGCTCGCGGGCGACCTCCGCCTGGCGCTCATCGGGCCGTTCGAGGAGCCCGAGCGTTTCGAGCCGCTGCTGGCGACCTGACGGTCGGCGACGCCGGAGCCGGCAGCCGATGACAGGTCCCGGAGAGGGCGAGATCAACAGCCCGGGCGGTCGATTCCGCCGCACTTGAAGCGGGGACACCATCGGCCGACTGGGGAGACGAAGAGTCGCCGACCCGGCCACCCAGAGCAGTGGTACGCAGCGACGCTTGACAACGAACCTGCCGACGATCACTTGTGTGTTCGGGGGCGTTTAGTCAAGGGTGATTGACAACGGGGCTGGCGGGCCCGAGGATACGCACCGTCAAATCCAAGGGGGGTCTTGGTGTCTCGAATGACCGTAATGCTCGCGGTGTTCGCGGGGGTGCTGGCACTGCTCGTGCCGGTCGCGCTCGCGGACCAGACGTACGACGATCCGGCGGCTGACAGCGGCGCTGCCCCGGACATCACGTCCGTCGCCGTCACCAACGACAACACAGATCGCGTGACATTCCGTATTCGCTTCGCCCAGCCCGGGCAGCTGACGACGGACACGGTGGTCTGGCTCCTGATCGACCTCGACCGAAACTCGAACACGGGCGGCGACGACGGCGAGGAGCGCATGATCGCCTACGACGGCGAGTCGGACGGGTACTACTACGAGAGCTGGAACGGCACGGCCCTGGTCCCCGTCACCCCGGTCGACCTCCAGATGCTCGTGCGGGACGCCGAGATCGAGATATCGATTCCCCGGCCGAACCTCGGCACGACGCGGGCCTTCAACTTCTGGCTCTACGCCGACAAGTACGCCGGCGAGGAAGTGACGGCAGAGGACAGCGCCCCTGACGGGACCGCCGTCTGGAGCTACACCTACGAGACGAAGGCAGTGAAGCTCCGGGCGCAGCAGCCGCAGGGGACTCCGAGGTTCCCCGTCGCGGGCAAACGCTTCGTCGTCTCCACGGTCGTCGTCCAGGAGACCGACGGCAGCCGTGTCACGTCGGGCATCGTCCAGTGCACCGCTCGGCTCGCCGGGAAGCCGCTCGCCGTAAAGCCGTCCTTCGCGGCCGGACGGCCCTCGTGCGCGATGACCGTCCCGAAGACGGCACGCGGCAAGATCCTGACCGGCTCGATTGCCGTCGCGACCCAGGGCGGCCAGGTCGCGCGGCCGTTCAAGTTCAAGGTGCTCTGAGCTCGCGAGATCGGCGTGGTGCCCGGCGATCGCGCCGGCACCACGCCGTCTCTCGACTCACCGACGTCCGCCGTCTGAGCGCGGGCACATGCTTCGTCACGTGGCGCCGGACGACGAACGTCGGTATTGGCCTCCGCAGGGCGAGGCCCTCGCCGTCTGGGCCATCTGGGGGCTCGTGCTGCTCGCGATCGTCGTCACCTACTCGCGCCTGCCGCCCGAGGAGACGTACAACGTCTCCCGCGAGGGGATCGTCGGCGGGCTCTCGCGAGTCGTCGTCGAGCTGAACTTCCCGATTGCGCTCGTCGCGATCGGGATCACCCTCGTCGCGCTGTCCGCACTGCCGGCCGCAGCCTGGTGGGCCGGCGGGCCGGCGATCGCGCTCTGCGCGGTCACCGCGTGGCCCGGGGTCGTCGACCAGAGCGACCTCGATGCCCGCTGGGTGAACGCGGTGCCGGCCGCGGGGGTGGCGATCGCGGTCGGCCTCACGGCCGTCGCCGCACGGCGGTCAGGACGTCGCTTCACGCCGAGGCGCGGGCTCGATCGAGTGCGCATCGTGCTCGCCGCGGTCACGCTCGTGATCTCGATCCCGTGGATCGCCGCGATCCTCGGCTTCTACCTCCCCGAGGGGATCTTCATCATGGAGCGGCCGGGGCTCGAGAACGGCGTCGCGATCGCGGCGGTACACCTGGGTCAGCACCACGGCTTCATGGGGGCGCTGATCGTCGCGAGCGCGCTGCTCCTCTCCCGGTCGCGCCTCCCGGCAGGCCGACTCGATGCGGTGACGCGGCTCTACGTGTCGCTCGCCTTCGCGTACGGCGCCGTGAACATGACGCAGGACGCCTGGAACGAGCAGCTCTGGAAGCGCGGCACGGTCGACTGGAAGATCCCGGCGGCGCTCGAGCCGGGGCCCGAGCCGATCTGGCTGGTGACGCTCGGGCTCGCGGCGCTGACCGCGCTGGCGCTTCGCCGGGAGAGCCGGACGTAGACTCGGGTGCCGTGATCGAGCGCGACCCCTCTCGCGCTCAGTCCTCGGTCGGTGCCTCGGCGGCGCGGTCCGCGATCTCCTCGCAGACGGCGGGGTCGGCGAGGGTGGTGGTGTCGCCGAGCGGGCGGTGCTCGGCGACGTCGCGGAGCAGGCGCCGCATGATCTTCCCCGAGCGCGTCTTCGGCAGCTCCGGCGTGAAGACGATGTTCGCGGGCTTGGCGATCGCTCCGATCTTCACGGCGACGTGGTTCCGCAGCTCCTCGAGCATCTCGACGGAGCCCTCGTCGCCGCCTTTCAGGGTCACGTACGCGACGATCGCCTGACCGGTGGTTGCGTCCGAGCGTCCGCAGACCGCCGCCTCGGCCACGCGCTGGTGGTCGACGAGCGCGGACTCGACCTCGATGGTGGAGATCCGGTGCCCGGAAACGTTCATCACGTCGTCTACGCGCCCGAGGAGCCAGAAGTCGCCGTCCTCGTCGATCCGCGCCCCGTCGCCGGCGAAGTAGAGGCCGGGGAACCGCTCCCAGTACGTCGCGCGAAAGCGCGCGTCGTCGCCGTAGATCCCACGTGTCATCGCGGGCCACGGCCGCTCGAGGACGAGGTAGCCGCCGCCCTGCTCGACGCGCTCGCCCTGCTCGTTGACGACGGCCGCGACGACCCCGGGGAACGGACGCGTCGCAGAGCCGGGCTTCGTCGTCGTGACGCCGGGAAGCGGGGTGATGAGGATCATCCCCGTCTCGGTCTGCCACCACGTGTCGACGATCGGGCAGCGACCGCCGCCGATGTTCTCGTGGTACCAGATCCAAGCCTCGGGGTTGATGGGCTCGCCCACCGACCCGAGCACCCGCAGCGACGACAGGTCGTGCTCGGCCGCGTGCTCCGGGCCCCACTTCATGTGCGCGCGGATCGCGGTCGGGGCGGTGTAGAGGATCGTGACGCCGTAGCGCTCGATGATCGACCACCAGCGCTCCTTGTCGGGGAAGTCGGGCGTCCCCTCGTAGAGCACCGACGTCGTCCCGTTGCAGAGCGGCCCGTAGACGATGTAGCTGTGGCCGGTGATCCAGCCGATGTCGGCGGCGCACCAGTAGACGTCCGTCCCCGACTTCAGGTCGAAGACGTAGTGGTGCGTCGTGGCGGCTCCGACGAGGTATCCGCCTGTCGTGTGGGCGATCCCCTTCGGCTTGGCCGTCGTGCCTGACGTGTACATGAGGAAGAGGAGGTCCTCGCTGTCCATCGGCTCGCACGGGCACGTCGCCGGGTCGTCGGAGACCTCGAAGTCGTGGTACCAGCGGTCGCGCCCGTCCGTCATCGGCACCTCGTTGCCCGTGCGACGGACGACGAGGCACGAGTGGACGCCCGGAGCGGCCGCCATCGCGTCGTCGGCGGTGCGTTTGAGCGGCACGGTCGACCCGCGGCGCCAGGCCTCGTCCTGCGTGACGAGCACCTCGCAGCCCATGTCGTTCATGCGGTCCGAGAGCGAGTCGGCCGAGAACCCGCCGAAGACCACGGTGTGCGGCGCACCGAGCCGCGTGCAGGCGAGCATCGCGACCGCAAGCTCGGGAACCATCCCCATGTAGATCGCGACCCGCGTCCCCTTCCCGACGCCGCGCTCCCGGAGCGCGTTCGCCATCCGCACGACGTCCCGCTGGAGATCCGCGTACGTGATCGTGCGCGTATCTCCCGGCTCGCCCTCCCAGTGGTAGGCGACCCGGTCGCCCAGGCCGGCCGCGACGTGGCGATCGACGCAGTTGTGCGCGACGTTCAGCTTCCCGCCGAGATACCACTTCGCGTACGGCAGCACCCATTCGGAGAGCGTCGTCCACGGCTCGAGCCACGTCACGCGCTCACGTGCCTGCTCGGCCCAGAACGCGTCCGGCTCGACGTCGTAGATCTCCGGCCCGGTGTTTGCCTCGGCGGCGAACGCGGGGTCGGGCGGGAAGCGCCGCTCCTCGTCGAGGAGGGTCTCGATCGCCCGCTCGTTCATCGCGCGACGGTGCCCAGGGCGAGCGCGGGGTCGAGCCCGTACGGGAAGTCGGTGATCGTCTCGTAGCCGTCCTCGGTCACGAGGAGGAGGTCCTCGACGCGGACGCCGCCCCACCCGTGCCGGTACAGCCCGGGCTCGAGCGTCACCACGTCCCCTGCGACGAGCTCGTGGCCGGCCTTGCCGAGAGTCGGCGACTCGTGGACGTCGAGCCCGACCCCGTGGCCGAGCCCGTGGTAGAAGCCGTCGCGGAGCACCGTTCCCTCGGGGACGGACAGCCCGGTCAGTTGCCCGCGCTCCTCGAAGAACGAGGACACCGCTCGATGCACCGCGGCCCCGTCGATCCCGGGTGCGAGCATCTCGCGCGAGAGCTCGAGCGCCTCCACGCAGAGCGCGTGCCACTCGACGATCGTCGGGTCGGGCGTTCCGACCGTGAAGGTCCGCGTCATGTCCGAGAAGCATCCGCTGTCGACGTGCCGCGGAAAGAGATCGCAGACGACGTGGTCGTCGTTGGCGAGCCGGCCCGAGCCGTGATCGTGTCCGTCGGCCGCCTGCGGGCCATGGGCGGCGATCAGGTCGTCGCCGCTGCATCCGTGCGCAGCGAACACGTCGATGGCAGCCGCGCGGAGGCGCTCGGACGTGAGCGGCTCGCCGTCGGCGACCCGGCCCTCGTCGCTCGGCTCGGAGCGGGCGAGAAGCGCCGCGATCGCGGTCATCCCCGCCTCGGCCGCCTGCGACGCGATCCGGATCCCCTCGAGCTGGCGTGACGTCTTGCGGCGGCGGCGGTCGTCGAAGTGCCGCTGGTCGACGGTGAGCTCGACACCGTCTGCCCGTAACGCATCCGCGTGCCGAAGGGGGAACGACGCGGGCACCACCGCGTCGCGGAGCCCGAGCGAGCGCGCGACCCGCACCGTGATCGTCGGCGAGATGTCGTAGTAGTCGACGCCGTCGCGGAGGAGGTCGTCGTAGGAGAACGTCTCGACAGGGACGATCTCGACGGTCGGGTCGACAGCGGCGATGCGGTCTCCCTCGACGCTCCAGACGACCGCGACGCGTCGCCCGTCGAGCTCGATGTAGCGAAAGGCATCGCCGATCGCCACCGAGACCTCGTGCCGCAGCTCGGACGAGCGGATCGAGTCGCCGACCAGGAGCACGTTCGGCATCGCCGCAAGCCTAACCGCCGACGGCACACAGCCGTCTCGCTAGGGTCTGACTCGTGAGCGGCCCTCTCGACGAGCTGCGCGCACGCCTGGCCGAGGGGGCCGACCTGCGGCGGGCTGCCGGTGTGCTCGGCTGGGAGCAGCGCGTGACGATGCCGCCGCGCGGTACGGACGCGCGCGCCGACCAGCTCGCGACGCTCGGCCGGATCGCGCACGAGCGATTCGTCGACGACGAGGTCGGCCGACTCCTCGACGCGGCCGAGCCGCTCGTCGAGTCGCTCCCGTACGACTCGGACGATCGGAGCCTCGTCCGCGTCACGCGACGCGACTGGGAGAAGGCCCGGCGCGTCCCGACGGCGCTACGCGAGGAGATGACCCGGGAAGCCGCGCGCGGGCACCACGCATGGGTGGAGGCGCGCCGCGACAACGACTTCGCGTCCTTCCTTCCCTACCTCCGGAGGAACGTCGACCTGAAGCGCCGCTACATCGAGTGCTTCGACTGGTCGGACAGCCCGTACACGCCGCTCCTGGACGACTACGAGCCCGGGATGCTGACGACCGAGGTGCGAGAGGTGTTCGCCGTGCTCCGGCCTGCGCTGACCGAGATCGTCGCGTCGGCGCCCGAGATCGACGCCTCGTTCCTCCGCGGGGCCTTCCCGCCCGACCAGCAGCGCGCATTCGCGGAGCGCGTCGTCGCGACGCTCGGCTTCGAGAGCGGGGCGTGGCGGATCGACCCGACGGCGCACCCGTTCTGCACGTCCTTCACGAACCGGGACGTCCGCCTCACGACGCGATACCAGCCCGACGACCTCGAGTCGGTCTGGTCGACACTCCACGAGGCGGGCCACGGGCTGTACGCACACGGGATCGCCGACTCGCTCCTCCGGACGCCGCTCGACAGCGCGCCGTCGCTCGGCGTCAACGAGTCGCAGAGCCGGACCTGGGAGAACCTCGTCGGCCGGAGTCGACCGTTCTGGGAGCACTGGTACGAGCCGCTCCAGGAGTCGTTCCCAATGCTGGGCGCCGTCGACCTCGACGACTTCGTCCGCGCGATCAACCGCGCGGAGCCGGGGCTCATCCGGGTCGACGCCGACGAGACGACGTACAGCCTCCACATCATCCTCCGCTTCGAGCTCGAGCAGGAGCTGATCGACGGGACGGTCTCCCTCGAGGACCTGCCCGAGGTGTGGAACGCGCGGATGCAGGAGTTTCTCGGCGTCGACGTCCCGAGCGACTCCGACGGCGTCCTTCAGGACGTCCACTGGTCGGGCGGCGGGCTCGGCTACTTCCCCACCTACGCTCTGGGCAACGTGATCTCGCTCCAGTTCTGGCGGGTCGTCCGGCAGGCGCTTCCCGACCTCGACGACCAGCTCGCCGACGGCGATGCGATGCCGCTCTCCGACTGGCTCCGCGACAACCTCTACTCGCTCGGCCGCAAGCTGACGCCGAAGGAGACCATCGAGCGGCTGACCGGCTCGCCCGAGATCGACCCCGAGCCGTACCTTGCGTACCTCCGGGACAAGCAAGCAGCGCTCGTGGCGTGAGCCAGCTCGGTGAGCGGGACGCCGCGGCCGTCCGAGACGTACTCGCCGCGCTCGAGCGCGACGTCGAGGTGACGCTCGAGCTCGGCCCCACCCCAGCGCCGGTCACGCTCCTCGCCGCCGGTGGACGAGAGATCGATACCGGCGCCGAGACGCGCCGCCTCGTCGAGGCCGTCTGCGAGGAGTCGGACCGGCTGACGCTCACGGTCGTCGAGCACGACGAGCCCGGGCCGTGGCCGCGCACGACGATCGGGCCCGGCCTGCGCTACCTCGGGATGCCCGTCGGATACGAGCTGACGACGCTCGTCCACGGGATCCTCGAGGCCGGTCGGGAGGAGCCGGCGCTCTCGTCCGCCTCGCGGGAGCGCCTCGCGACGCTCGCGCGGGACGTGACCGTCGACGTCTTCGTCACGCCGACCTGACCGCACTGCCCGCCGGCCGTGCTGCTGGCGTACAGGCTCGCGCTCGCGTCGCCGCGCATCCACGCGGCCGGGATCGAGGCGTCGGAGTTCGCGGTCGAGGCGGGCCGGCACGGCGTCCACGCCGTGCCCGCGATCGTGGTCGACGGGCGCTACGCATGGGCCGGCTCGGTCCCCGAGGCCACGTTCGTCGACCGCGTGCTGGCCGCGGTCGAATGACGCCTCCGTAGACTCCGGGCGTGGACCCCATCGGCCGCGCGAACGACCTGCTGGAGCAGTACGCGGCCCTCGCGCGCGCCGAGCTGCCCGCCGGCGCCGACGTCGTCGACGTCCACACGCATCTCGGCGAGGACATCGACGGCATGTCCGGCGATCGCGACGAGCTGCTGGCGATCCAGCGCGCCTACGGGATCGTGCGGTCGTTCACGTTCTGCCTCGACGAGCCCGACCGCCACCCTGCATTCAGTGCGGCGAACGACCGCACGCTCGCGCACGGAGCCGCGGCGCCAGGCGAGCTCGTCCCGTTCGTCCGCCTCGATCTCGACGAGGGGCCGATCGAGGAGGCCAGGCGGTGCCTGGACCTCGGCGCGGGCGGCATCAAGCTCCACCCCCGCGCCCAGCGCTTCCTCCCCGACGACCCGCGGCTCGAGCCGGTGTTCGGCCTCGCAGCGGAGCGCCGCGTCCCTGTACTGATCCACGGCGGCCGGGGGCTGCCCCCGATCGCGGACTCGCTTGCGCGGCTGCTCGACCGCCACTGCCCGCCGACCCTGATCATCGCCCACGCGGGGATCGTCGACCTCGCCGCGATGGCGCGGAACTTCGCCGGGCGGCCCGGGGTCTTCTTCGACACGTCTGTCTGGAGCGCACTCGACCTGCTCGACCTCTACCGGCTCGTGCCGCCCGAGCAGGTCGTCTACGCGTCCGACTACCCGTACGGGCGCCAGCCCAACTCGCTCCTACTCGCCGTGCGCACCGCACGGGCGGCCGGACTGGACGACCGCCAGCTGCGGGCGATGCTCCACGACACCGGCGCCCGAATCGCCGACGGCCTCGATCCGATCACCCCGACCGTGCCACGGGGCGCCACGGAGCTGTCCCACCCGGTCACGTTTCTCCGGATTCACCAGTACCTGACAATGGCGTCGGCGATGCTCTGGATGCGACATCCGTCGGACTCGTTCGGCGTCATCGGCCTCGCGCTCAACGCCTGCGACGAGCGCTCCAACGGGCACCGCGACGCGACCGACCAGATCCGCGAGCTGCTCGTCGCGACGCGTGACCTCTGGGAGCTCGCCGCCGGGTCGGAGGACGACGAGTTGCTCCGGCGACGCGCCCAACGGGGCGCCTTCCGGCTCGTCCACCTCGCTAGCCTGCTCGCGGTGACGACGCCGGGCTAGAAGGCCAAGCCCTCCTATGCGGCCCGCGCGACGGCGCGCTCGACGAGTGTCGCGAGCGCGCGGCGCTTCCAGGCCGACTGCGGGCTTCCCTTGAGCCCCGCAAGCGGGTCGGACGGGTCGAGCCCGACGGGGATGCTCGCGACCCCGGCCGCAGCGAGGCGCGTCTCCGCCCCACGGCGGGCGGCCGCCACCGAGACGAGCGGGAACGAGAAGGCGGCCCGCTCGCCGAGGCGCTCGTAGGCCGACGCCTCGGGCGGCGCGGGCAACCGGATGCCGGTGACGAGCTCCCCCTGTCGAAGGACGACGAGCGAGCGATCGTCGGCTGTGGGCCGCCGGTAGAGATCGAGGAGCGGCAGCTCCCGCGTGCGGCGGCGGCTGCGGAGCTCGACCGTCGCGCCGCACGCGGCGAGCGCGGGCGCGAGGTCGGAGGGGTGCGCGGAGATGCAGTCGCCCGGCTCGAGCCCGTGCTTGCGGTGGTCGCCGATCTGCGCGTAGCAGATGTCGCCGCCGCCGAGCCAGCAGTGCCACTCGGCGCCGCGGTAGTACCAGCAACGCGTGTGCTGGCAGAGGTTCCCGCCGACCGTGCCGACGTTGCGCAGGAGCGGAGAGGCGGCCGCTGCGGCCGCGGTGGCGACGGCGGCGTACGACGCGACGAGCGGCGCGGCAGCAAGCTCGGCGAGCGTCACCGCTGAGCCGATCCGCATGCCGTCGCCGTCCTCGTCGATCCCGCCGAGCCCGGAGTCGCGCAGGTCGACGAGGAGCCCCGGCGCCCGGATGTTGCGGTCGATCTGACCCGCGAGGTCGGTGCCGCCGCCCATCGGCACGGCGTCGTCCCGCGCGAGCAGCTTCAGCGCCTCGTCGAGGCTGGACGGCCGCGCGTAGTCGCTCACGCGAGCGTCTCCAGCACGCGGGCCGGCGTGAGCGGCAGCGCCTCCGCGCGACGGCCGGTCGCGTGCGCGAACGCGTTTGCGATCGCGGCTGCGGTCGGGACGATCGGCGGCTCGCCGAGCCCCTTCGCGCCGAGGTTTGGCAGGTTCGCGACCGGCCGTCGACGAAGTCGACCAGGATCTCGGGCACGTCGGCGATCGTCGGCACCTTGTAGTCGTCGAGGTGGCCGTTGACCGGGACCCCGGTCGTCGGGTCGACGACCAGCTCCTCGGAGAGCGCGTAGCCGACGCCCTGAATCACGCCCCCCTCGACCTGGCTCGACGCGGCGAGCGGGTTGACGATGCGGCCGACGTCGTGGACGGCAACGACCCGCTCGACGGTCACGACGCCCGTGCCGGGGTCGACGGCGACCTGGGCGATCTGGCAGCCGAACGTGTTCACGCGGAAGCCGT
>Ga0247825_10003535_pt1 | contig 10320 bp, 10 predicted proteins | sample 13C_Vanillin_Day_FD_194413 | JGI IMG/M metagenome (GOLD analysis project Ga0247825, IMG submission 194413) | Soil microbial communities from agricultural site in Penn Yan, New York, United States - 13C_Vanillin_Day48 | ecosystem: Environmental > Terrestrial > Soil > Agricultural land | place... | reverse complement strand
GTTCATGATCGTGCCGGTGAGCGCGCAGAGCTTCCGCGAGGCCTTGCGCTGCGGGGCAGAGATTTTTCAGGTTCTCAAGAAATTGATACACGAAAAAGGTATGTCGACGGCCGTCGGCGACGAGGGCGGCTTCGCGCCGGCGGATCTCGCCACGCACGCGGCGGCGATCGAGCTCGTCCTCGAGGCGATCGGCAGCGCCGGGTATCGCGCCGGCGAGGACGTGGTGCTCGCGCTCGATTGCGCGGCCTCGGAGTTTTATCGCGACGGGGCGTACGTCCTGGAGTCGGAGGGCCGCAAGCTCTCTTCGGCGCAGTTCTGCGACTACCTCGCCGAGCTCGCCGGGCGCTTTCCGATCGTGTCGATCGAGGACGGCATGGCCGAGGGCGACTGGGAAGGCTGGAAGGCCCTCACCGCGCGCCTTGCGAAGAAGGTGCAGCTCGTCGGCGACGATCTTTTCGTCACCAATCCGCGCATCCTGCGCGAAGGCATCCAGCAGGGCGTGGCCAACGCGATCCTCATCAAGGTGAACCAGATCGGCACCCTCACCGAGACCTTCGCCGCGATCGAGCTCGCCAAGCGCGCGGGCTACGGCACGGTGCTCTCGCACCGCTCCGGCGAGACCGAGGACACCACCATCGCCGACATCGCGGTCGGCACCAACGCGCTGCAGATCAAGACCGGGTCGCTGTCGCGCTCCGACCGGGTGGCAAAGTACAACCAGCTCCTGCGCATCGAGGAGGACCTCGGCGACTCGGTCGACTACCCGGGCCGGGAGGCGTTCGCGCGCCCGGCATGAAGGCCCTCGCAGCCCTCCTCGGCGCTCTCATCCTGCTGATCCAGTACCCGCTGTGGGTCGGCAAGGGCGGCTGGCTGCGCGCCTGGCAGCTCGACGGCGAGGTTGCGAATCAGAACGCGAAGAACGTGCAGCTCGAGGCGCGCAACGCCGCCCTCGCCGCCGAGGTGAGCGACCTCAAGCAAGGCAGCGAAGCGATCGAGGAGCGCGCGCGCCGCGAGCTCGGCATGGTGCGCGCCGACGAGGTGTTCTTCCAGTACGTCGAGCCGAAGGACCGCTGATCACGGGGTTTTCCGCGCCCGCAGCCGCGCGACGCGCCGGTCGCTCACTTCCAGCACCTCGAGCTCCCAGCCGTCCCAGGCGACGCGCTCGCCGGCGCTCGGAAGGCGGCCGAGGAGCGAGAGCACCATTCCGGCGGCGGTGTCGAACTCGCCCGGGGGCAGGCGCTTGAAGCACTCTTCCAGCTCGTAGGCCGGGGTGGCGCCGTCGATCACGAGCGTGCCGTCGGGGAGCTTGCGCACGTAGCTCTCGCCGGCGGCCTCGGGCAGGTCGCCGGCGATCGCTTCCAGGAGATCGGTGCGCGTCACCACGCCGCGCAGCGTGCCGTACTCGTCGACCACGAGCGCGAGCTCGACCGGCCGGCTGCGGAAGAACTTGAGCGTGTCGAGCACCGAGGCGCTCTCGGGAACGGCGAGCGGCTCGCGCGCGATGGCGGCAAGCTCGACGCCGCGGCCCTCGAGGCACAGCGCCAGCACGTCTTCCTTGCGCACCACGCCGATCACCTGATCGAGCGAGCCGCGCGCGACCGGAAACTCGCGATGCACGGCTGCGCGCAGCTTCGCCGGCACGTCGCGCTCGCCGAGGTCGATCCAGGCGACCTCGCGCCGCGGCGTCATGATGGCGGTGACCGGGCGCTCGGCGAGGCTGAGCACTCCGCGCACCATGCGCCGCTCCTGCGGGTCGAAGGCCTTCGCGTCCTCCGGAGGGATGTCCGTCCCCTGGACCGGCACGGGCGCTGCGCCCAGCAGGCGCAGGATCGCGTGCGCTGCGCGCTGCCTCGGCGGCAGCGCCTCGGCCCACTTGCGCCGTCCGCGCGCGGCGAGCTGGTTGAGGATCTCGATCATCACCGAGAAGCCGATCGCCGCGTACACGTAGCCCTTCGGCACGTGCTGCCCGAGGCCGTCGATGATCAGCACCAGCCCGATCATCAGAAGGAACCCGAGGCACAGGATGATGAGCGACGGGCGCTTGGTGATGAACTCGGTGAGCGGCCTTGCGGCGACCAGCATTGCCAGCACCGCGATCACCACCGCCGCCATCATCACGTAGAGCTCGTCGACCATGCCGACGGCGGTGATCACCGAGTCGAGCGAGAACACCGCATCGAGCAGCACGATCTGCGTGACCACCGGCCAGAACGCGGCCGCGGTCAGGGTGGCGTAGTGCGGCCGCTGCGGCTCGAGGCGGTCGTGGATCTCGGTGGTGGCCTTGATCAGGAGGAACAGGCCCCCGGCGATCAGGATCAGGTCGCGCCACGAAATCGAGAATCGCCACAGGGTGAAGAGGGGCGCGGTGAGCGACATCACCCAGCTGATGCTCGCGAGCAGGGCGAGGCGCATGAACAGCGCGAGCGACAGGCCGATGATGCGCGCGCGGTTGCGCTGTCCCGGCGGCAGCTTGTCCGAGAGGATGGCAATGAAGATCAGGTTGTCGACGCCGAGGACGACCTCGAGCGCGATCAGGGTGGCGAGGCCCACCCAGACCGTCGGATCGACGAGCCAGTCCATCAGCGGCTCAATCCGTGACGTCGGGCTCGAAGAACAGCCACTGGATCTCGGGAAACTCGGCGCGCAGGTCCCGTTCCGCCTGGTTGATGGCAAGGACCAGCTCGCGGGCGCCCGTGGCTTTGACCTCGGCCTTCACCGAAACCATGAGCGAGCCGCCGAGCTGAAGCGTGAGCAGCCGCAGCAGGCGCTGCACGCTCGGATGGCCCTCGAGGAAGGCGCGCAGGCGCGCCTCCACCTGCGGCTCCGCGCTCTGGCCGATGAGCAGGCCCTTGATTTCCACCGCGATGCCGATCGCCACCACGATCAGCACCGCGCCGATCGCCATCGAGCCGGCCGCGTCCCACGCCGGGTCCCCCGTCAGCATGGTCGCCGAAACGGCGAGCAACGCGAGCGCAAGGCCGAGCAGGGCGGCGAGATCTTCCCCCAGCACCACCACCAGCTCGCTGTGGCGCGACTCGCGGAACCAGCGCCACAGGCTGCGGCCGTCGCGCAGCTTGTTGACTTCGCGAAGACAGGCGCGCAGCGAGACCGTTTCGGCGGCAAGACCGAACACCAGGATGGCCACCGCGACCCAGGCGTACGCCAGCGGCTCGGGATGCGCGAGCTTGTGCCAGCCTTCGTAGAGCGAGAACAGGCCGCCGAGCGAGAACAGCACCAGCGCCACGATGAACGACCAGAAGAACACCGCCTTGCCGTATCCGAGGGGGTAATCCGGCGTCGGCGGATGCTTGGCGCGGCGCAGGCCCCACAGCAGCAGGCCCTGGTTGCCGCTGTCGGCGTACGAGTGGATGGCCTCGGCGAGCATCGAGCTCGAGCCGGTGGCGACCGCGGCCGCTGTCTTGGCGATCGCGCTCGCCAGGTTCGCACCCAGCGCGTAAAGTATGGTCCTTACCGAATCGGCCTTGCCTCCCGCCATGAAACTTTCTCCCGAGCAGCTCGAGCAGTTCGACCGCGAAGGGTACCTGTTTTTTCCCGCCCTTTTCGCCCCCGAGGAAACCAAGGTGCTCACCGACGAGGTGCCGCGGCTCTACGCGCAGCGCCGCCCGGAGAACGTGCGCGAGAAGTCGGGCGACGCGGTGCGCACCAACTTCGCCGCGCACCTGTACAGCGATCCCTTCGCCCGGCTGGCGCGCCATCCGCGCATGGTCGAGCCGATCCGCCAGATCTTCGGCGAGGACGTGTACATGCACCAGTTCAAGATCAACGGCAAGGCGGCCTTCGACGGCGACGTGTGGCAGTGGCACCAGGACTACGGCACCTGGCGCGCCGACGACCAGATGCCCGAGGCGCGCGCGATGAACGTCGCCATCTTCCTCGACGAGGTGAACGAGTTCAACGGCCCGCTCATGTTCATCCCGGGCAGCCACAAGCTGGGCGTGCTCGATGCCGAGCACGACACGTCGACCACCAGTTATCCGCTTTGGGTTATTTCTAAAGACACCATCGAAAAGCTGGTGGCGCGTGGCGGCATCGTTGCGCCCAAGGGACCGGCGGGCTCGATGATCCTGTTCCACGGCTGCCTGGTGCACGCCTCCACGTCGAACCTCTCGCCGTGGAACCGGGTGAGCGTGTACCTGTCGCTGTGCGCGGTGTCCAACCACATCCGGCGCTTCAAGCGCCCCGGCTACATCGCGCACCGCGACTTCACCCCCATCCGCAGCCTTCCGGACGACTGCCTGCTGCGGCATTACGACGTTGCGCTGCCCTGGAAGGACGGCACCCCGCCCGAGGAGCTCGAAGGCACTCTCAAGGCGGCATGAATCTCTACGCCAAGCTGAAGGAGCGGCAGGACAAGCCGCTGCGCATCGGCGTCATCGGCGCCGGGAAATTCGGCGCCATGTACATCGCGCAGGTGCCGCGCACGCCGGGCGTGCACCTGGTCGGGATCGCCGACCTGTCGCCCGCGTATGCGAAAGAAAACCTCCAGCGCGTGGGCTGGAGCGCGGAGCGCTACTCGGCGCCGAGCCTCGATCACGCCCTGAAGACCGGCCAGACGCATCTCTCGGAGGACTGGGAGGCGCTCCTCGCGCATCCGGCGATCGACATCGTGATCGAGTCGACCGGCAATCCGCCCGCGGCGGTCGAGCACGCCCTGGCCGCTTTCAGGAACAGGAAGCACGTCGTGATGGTCACGGTCGAGGCCGATGCGTTCTGCGGACCGTTGCTGGCGCGCAAGGCGGCGGAGGCGGGCGTGGTGTACAGCCTCGCCTACGGCGACCAGCCGGCACTGATCTGCGATCTCGTCGACTGGGCGCGTGCCGCCGGCTTTCCGGTCATCGCCGCGGGCCGCGGCCACAAGTGGCTGCCGCACTACGCGCAGTCCACGCCCGATACGGTCTGGGGCTACTACGGCCTCACGCCCGAGCAGGCGCGCGCCGGCGGGCTCAACCCGAAGATGTTCAATTCGTTCCTCGACGGCTCCAAGCCCGCGATCGAGACAGCCGCGGTGTGCAACGCCACCGGGCTTACCCCGGCGCCGGAAGGCCTCGCCTATCCGCCGGGCTCGGTGGACGACATTCCATCGCTGATGCGGCCCCGGTCCGAGGGCGGCGTGCTTCACCACAAGGGACAGGTCGAAGTCGTTTCATCTCTCCAGGGCGATGGAACCCCCATTGCGTACGACATCCGCTTCGGCGTGTGGGTGGTGTTCGAAGGCGAGACCGACTACATCCGCCGCTGCTTCATGGAGTACGGCGTGAAGACCGATCCGTCGAGCCGCTACGCGTGCATGTACAAGCGCTGGCACCTCATCGGCCTGGAGGTCGGAATCTCGGTCGCTTCCGTCGGCCTGCGCGCCGAGCCGACCGGTTGCGCCGTTGCCTGGAACGCCGACGCCGTCGCGGTGGCGAAGAAGAGCCTCAAGGAAGGAGAGATCCTCGACGGCGAGGGCGGCTACACCGTGGTGGGGCGCCTGATGCCGGCGGCCGATTCGCTGGCGCAGCATTGCCTGCCGCTCGGGCTCGCGCATGGCTGGAGGCTGGTGCGCCCGGTGCCGGCGGGCGAGCCGCTACGCTGGGACCACGTCGCGTTCGACGCGAACGCCACCGCGGTGCGCGTGCGCCGCGAGATGGAAGGCCTTTACCGATCTAGTCCGCGCTGATGTTCGCGGCGCGGATGACCCGGCCCCAGCGCTCGATTTCCTCGCGCACGAACTGAGCGAGGTATTCCGGGCTGCGGCGCTCGGGCGCGACGATTTCGAGGCCGAGATCCTCGAGGCGCTTCCTCACCGACGGATGGTCGAGCATATCGCTCATCGCCTTGTTCATGCGGCGCACGACGGGTTCCGGCGTCCCCCTGGGAAAGAAGAACGCGTTCCACACGCTTGCTTCCACGCCGGCGACGCCCTGCTCGCCGGTGGTGCCGAGCTCCGCGATGATCGGCACGCGCTTCGCGGCCATGACGGCGACGCCTTTCACGGTCTGCGCCTTGGCCTGGACCGCTCCGGACTGGATCGTGTCGCACATGTAGTCGATGCGCCCGGCGACCAGATCCTGCATCGCGGGCCCGGCGCCGCGGTACGGCACATGAGTCACCTCGACGCCGAGCGCGCGGTTGAGCAGCACGCAGGGCAGGTGCGTTCCCGAGCCGACGCCGGCGGAGCCGAACTGCATGCGCGCCTGGTTCGCTCTCACGTACGCGACGAACTCCGGCAGGTCGCGCACCGGCAGATCCTTGCGCGCGAGGAGGATGCGCGGCGACTCCGACACCAGCCCGACCGGCGCGAAATCGGCCGCGGCGTCGTAGAGCGGCTTCTTGTACAGCGACTGGTTGTACGCGTGCGTCCCGCTGTTTCCGATGAGGAAGGTGTAGCCGTCGGGCGCGGCCTTGGCCACGCGCGCGCTGCCGGCCATGCCGGCGGCAGCGCCGATGTTCTCGACCACGATCGACTGCCCGAGAAGCTCGCCCATCTGGCTCGCCTGGATGCGCGCGCTCGCGTCGATGCCGCCGCCGGGGGCAAACGGCACCACCAGCGTGATCGGCCGCGCCGGCCACACCTGCGCGAGCGCCGTGCCGGCGAAGACCATCTGTATTCCGATCAGGAAAAGCCAATACAGTCCGCGCCGCATGCCGTCCTCCGCGAGGGATCTTACTCCTTGAAAACCTCCCGGGCGCAGCGGAAGGCGACCACCGCGGCGGGCACGCCGCAGTAGATCGCCACCTGCAGGAACACTTCCTTGATCTCTTCCTTGGTGAGGCCGTTGTTCAGCGCGCCGCGGATGTGGAGCTTGAGCTCGTGCTCCTTGCCGAGCGCGCACAGCATGCCGAGGTTCAGCACCGAGCGCGTCTTGCGCGCAAGGCCCGGCCGGTTCCAGATGTCGTTCCAGCAGTACGTGTTGAGGAGCTCCGTGAACTCCTGGCTGAACTCGTCGGCCCCGGCCATCGCCTTGTCGACGTAGCTCGCGCCGAGCACCTCGCGGCGCGTTTTCAGCCCGGCATCGAAGCGCTGCTTGTGGTCCCGCTTGTCCATCGGCGTCCTCCGTTCGTGAGGAGGCCGACTATACAATAGGCATGCCCGTCGCCATCGTCATCGCGGTCGGATTTCTGCTGCTGTTCGTGAGCGGCGGCGCGCGCTTCGCCATCGGGCTCACCTTCAAGCCGATGGTCGACGAGCTCGGCTGGGCGCGCGGCGAGCTCGGGCTCGCGGTGGCTCTGTACCTCGTGGTATCCGCGTTCGCCACCCTGGTCGCCGGCCGCCTCGCCGACCGCATGGACGCGCGTGCGCTCCTCGGCGCGGGCATGGCGCTCGGCGCGCTCGGCATCGGCCTGATGAGCGCCGTGTCGGCGCCGTGGCACGCGCTGCTGCTCTATGGCGTGCTGTTCGCCATCGGCAACGGCACCGCCTCGCTCACCACCGTGGGCGTGGTGGTGACGCGCTCGGCGCCCGGGCGCGCCGGCCTCGCCAACGCCGCGGTGATCTCGGGAACCAGCGTGGGCCAGCTGGTGATGATCGCGGTGCTCGCCGCGGTGCTCGCCGACATCGGCTGGCGCGCGGTGTTCGTGTGGCTCGCCGTGGCCCACGTCGTGCTGCTGCCGCTGCTGCTGCCGGCGCTCGCCGGAGCCAAGCCGGCGGACGCGGGCAGCGCGCCGCGTCCCGGCCTCAGCCTTGCCGAGGCCGCGCGCACCCGGCGATTCTGGCTGCTCCTCGCCCTGTACGCGATCTGCGGGCTGGACGATTTCTTCGTCGCCACCCACGTGGTCGCCTTCGCCCAGGACCGCGGCGTGGAAGCCTTCCTCGCCGGCAACCTGCTCGCGGCCATGGGCCTGACGGCGCTCGCCGGCGTGCTCGCGGGCGGCGTGCTGAGCGATCGCGCCGGACCGGTACCCGCCACGGCCATCGCCTTCGGGGCGCGCATCGCGGTGTTCGCGCTGATCAGCATGGATCAGTCGCCGCTGTCCATCGCTGTCTTCGCGCTGGTGTTCGGCGCGACCTTCCTCGTGACCGCGCCACTCACGGTGCTCTTCGTGCGCGAGCACTTCGGCACGCGCCATCTGGGCACGCTCACGGGGCTGGTCACCATGGTGCACCAGATCTTCGGCGGCATCGGCGCATACGCCGGCGCGGCGGTCCATGACCTGCGCGGCAGCTACGACGCGGCGTTCGTCGCGCTGCTCGCCGCTTCCGCGCTCGGCCTCGCGCTGGCGCTGATGCTCGGGCGCTCTACTTCCGCTGCATCCGCGCGATCCAGTCCTTGAAGCCCGCGAGCAGCTCGGTGAGGAACTTGCGCGTGGTCTCGTCGGTGAGCCTGCCGTCGGCGAACTTGCCGCCGGCGCCGCCGATGAACACTTCCGGCCGCGGCAGCATCAGGCCCCAGAGCTGGGCGAGGATGCGCCGGACGTCGTACTGAACGCGCGCGCCGCCCAGCGGGCCGGTAGAGGCGGAGAACACGGCGACCGGCTTGTTGCTGAACGGCTGATTCGGCATCTTCGACACCCAGTCGATCGCATTCTTCAGCACCGGCGGAAGCGAGAAGTTGTACTCCGGCGTGGCGATCAGCACGCCGTCGGCCGCATGAACCTCGTCGTAGAAGCGCTTTACCGGCGGCGGAATGCCGGCGTCGAAGACGTCCTGGTTGTACATCGGCAGCTCGGCGATGCTCGTGATCTCGAGGGTCATTCCCGGGGGCAGCAGCTCCTTGCACGCGCGCAGCGCCGCCATGTTGAGCGAAGCCTTGCGCAGGCTGCCGCAGATGCCCAGTACCTTCACGTCCGCCATGTGTCCGCTCTCCCATTTTTCGAGTCCGCGAGTCTACGCCATGGCGCTCAATCGTGGCGATGACCGTGCCGGTGGTGCAGATCCGGCCAGTGCGGATGGGCGTGCGCGAGCGGCTCGTGCTCGTGCGCATGGCTGTGCGAGGTCCCGGCGGGCAGGCCGGGATGCGAGTGCTGATGGTGGCCGTCGTCGTGCCGGTGAGCATGCTCATGGCGCATCGCGTCGTGCGTGTGGCGGTGGGCGTGGCGCTCGCGCAGGAGCAGCACCAACGCCGCGGCGAACAGCGCCGCCGACACGCCGTGCGCGACGCGCAGGCTTTCTCCGAGCCAGGCGAGCGCCAGCGCCACGCCGAAGAGCGGCGCGCCCGAGAAGGCGATTTGCGCGCGCGTGGCGCCGAGCGCCTGCGCCGCGGAGATGTAGAGCGCGATGCTCGCGCCGTAAGAGAGCACGCCGACCGCGAGCGCGGCAAGGAGGGCGGGCGCCGATGCGGCAAAAGGCTCGAACGCCATGCCGAGCGCAAGGGTGCACGCGCCCGCGGCGAGGCCCTTCCAGAAGGTGCTCTCGCTCGGCGTGATGCCGTCGATGAGCGCGGTGAGCTGGTTGTCGAGGCCCCAGCACAGGCATGCGGCGAGCACCAGCAGGCACGCGGCGGCGCCCGCCGGCTCCCCCGGCCCGGCGAGCACGGCGGCGCCGGCGAGCGCCGCGGCGGCGCCGACCCAGCCGGCGCGCCCGAGCGGCTCGCGAAAGGCCATCGCACCCAGGAGCGCCGTGGCGACGAGCTCGAAGCTCAGCCACAGGGAGACCGACGCCGCGCCCGCGAGTCGCAGGCCGAGCAGCAGAAGCACGGGCCCGATGATGCCGCCGGCGAGGACCGCGCCGGCGAGACGCATGCGGTTTCGCCGGTCGGCCGGAAGCCGCAGGCCGCCGCCGCGCAGCGCGAGCGGCGCGACGCCGAGCGCCGCGCCAAGATAGAGCAGCCCCGCGAGCTGGAACGGCGCCAGATCCGCCAGCAGCGCCTTGGATGCGGGGGTCGCGGCGCCGAAGAGCGCGGCGGAGAGAAGCGCAGCCGCGATCGGTTTTGCGCGAGCGTTCATGCGTTGCCTATCCTAAAGGCATTGTCTACACTGGCAGGGCTCCACGCGGGGGTGCCGGCAGACTCCCCGCCTCAAAGACGCCGCGTCTTGCACCCTGTGCGGCGTCCAAGCTCTGCTCTTGAACCGGCCCGGCCGGGAAAGGAGCGCGCATGAAAAACACCGTCGTCGCCATGAGCGGGTTGCTCGCAGCGGGGACAGCCCTTGGCGAAACGATCCATTTCGACACCGACACGTCCGGAACCCTGCCCATGGCATGGGAGCAGGGTGTCACCGGCAAGGGAGCGCCGCGCTGGACGGTGCGCCAGGACGCGTCGGCCCCCAGCGGGGCCAACGTTCTGCAGCAATCGGGCAGCGGGACGTTCCCATGGTGCGTCCTGCGGGGCAGCACGATCGAGAACGGCTATGTCGAGGTGAAGTTCAAGGCCCTGGCCGGAA
>Ga0247825_10003534_pt1 | contig 10320 bp, 9 predicted proteins | sample 13C_Vanillin_Day_FD_194413 | JGI IMG/M metagenome (GOLD analysis project Ga0247825, IMG submission 194413) | Soil microbial communities from agricultural site in Penn Yan, New York, United States - 13C_Vanillin_Day48 | ecosystem: Environmental > Terrestrial > Soil > Agricultural land | place... | reverse complement strand
ACCCCCGGATGACGCTGCTCGACCTGGTGGGCGAGCCGCTGCTCGTCCACGGCGTGAAGAGCCGCCGGGAGCGTGAAGACCGGGTGGCGGAGCTCCTGCGCCGGGTCGGGCTGCGCCCCGAGTACATGCGGCGGTTCCCTCACGCCTTCAGCGGCGGCGAGCGCCAGCGCATCGGGATCGCGCGCGCCCTGGCCCTGCACCCGCGGCTGGTCGTGGCCGACGAGCCGGTGTCGGCCCTGGACGTCTCGGTGCAGGCCCAGATCCTGAATCTCCTGCTCGACCTTCAGGCCGACCTGCGGCTGACCTATCTCTTCGTGGCCCACGACCTCAGCGTCGTTCGTCACATCAGCAACCGCGTGGCGGTGATGTACGTCGGGCGCATGGTGGAGCTGGCCGAGACCGAGGCGCTCTTCAGCGCACCGCGGCACCCCTACACGGCGGCGCTGCTGTCCGCGGTGCCCGAGCCCGATCCCCGCACGCGCTCGCGGCGGATCGTGCTGCAGGGGGAAGTGGCGAATCCGGCCGCGCCTCCCCCCGGCTGCTATTTCCACCCGCGCTGCCCGTATGCGATCGAGGCGTGCCGGACCCAGACGCCGGCCTGGCAGGAGATCTCGCGCGGCCATCTCGTCGCCTGCCATCGCGCTCAGGAGCTGCAGCTCGCCGGCGTCGAGTGAGCGCCGGGGCGCCCATGGCCGACACGTGGTTGACCACCGGGCAACGTGTGGCCCGGTCAGGAGCCCGCGGCCGAATCGACCCGCCAGATCCGTCTCAACATGCGCAACCAGTGCCTCCTCGCCCGGTCCTACGCGGCCGCCGGCTTCACGCCGATCGTCGACTACGTCATCGTCAGCCAGGCCGACCCCCACGAGTACCGGCAGCAGCTTCGAGGACTGGACGTCCATCTGGTGGTGCTGCATCCCGGCCGTAGCGCCGTGATCGCCAGGGAGTCGGCGCGAGAGAAGAGCCAGCAGCACAAGCGCAAGCACGGTCGCACGATCGGGGAGCACTTCGCCCACCTCGAAGAGCCGCTGGTCGAGCAGCTGAGCGGCGTCGGGCTCTGGATCGACAACGCCGCCCTCGCACCGGCTGCGACGGCTGATCGCATCCTGGCCAACCGTGCCCGGGCCCGCCTCGAGTAAGACACCCCGGGGCCGTGCTTACCGCCGGAGGATTCAGGCCAGCTGGGCCGTGGTGGGGGCGTCGCCGGCGACGGTGGTGCGCCGCATGTCGCGCGGCTGGCTCTCGTCGTAGCGGCGCACGCGGTGCATCACCTGGCGGTTGTCCCACATCACGAAATCCCACGGGCGCCACGTGTGTACGTAGACGAACCGCGGCTGGATCGCGTGTTCGTTGAGGTCCCGGAGCAGGATGCGCGCCTCCGGCATCGGCATGCCCACGATGCCGCCGGCGTGGGATGAGAGATAGAGCGACCGGCGACCGGTCACCGGATGCGTGCGCACGAGCCGCTGGCGCACCGGGCGGAACATGGCCCGCTCCTCCTCGGAATAGTCCAGCATCCCGAGCGAGCCGCGCGAGTACATCAGCGAGTGCTCGCAGACGAGGTCCTCGATCTCCGCCCTGGTGGCCGCGTCGAGCGCGTCCCAGGCGGCGCGCATGTCGGCGAACTCGGTGTTGCCACCGACCGGATTCACCACCCGTGCCGACAGCAGCGAGTACTTGGCGGGAATCGGCCGGAAGGAGCTGTCGGAGTGCCAGAGCATGTTGCCGAGGTTGAACAGCCGCTGGCGGGAGTCGCGGGCCATCGGCGCGCCGTCCCGGCCGAGGTTGGAGACGTCGTTCATGCCCACCTGCAGCCGCCGGTCCTCCGGCTTCGTGATGTTGCCGCCCCGGGCGTCCTCCAGGACGCCGAAGTTCCGGCTGAACACCATCTGCTGCTCGTCGGAGAGCCACTGATCGTGGAACACCAGCACGGCGTAACGATCCATCCCCGCCTCGACGGCCGCCACCTCCGCGGGTGAGATTGGCCGGGTGATGTCGAGCCCCGACACCTCGCCGACGAACACGGGATGGATCTGGCGGATGGACACGGTCATGGCGGAGCGCCTCTGCGCAGGATGGTACCCTCGGGGCACCGAGTTCCGGAAGGGGGACCGCATGCGCCCGTTCGAAGGGATCAGGATCCTCGACTGCACCCACGTGCTGGCCGGACCGTTCGCCGCCTATCAGCTCGCCGTCCTCGGCGCCGACGTCGTCAAGGTGGACGACCCCAACGAGCCCGACCAGAGCCGGGAGTCGGGCGCCGACCACGCGCTGAACCGGGCCGGGATGGGCACGGGCTTCCTCACCCAGGGCTCCAACAAGCGCGCGATCGCGCTCAACCTCAAGACCGAGGGCGGGCGCGAGGCGCTGAAACGCCTGGTCACCGACTGGGCCGACGTGCTGGTGGAGAACTACCGGCCCGGCGCCTTCGCCGCGCTGGGGCTGGGGTACGAGGACCTGGCCCGGCTCAAGCCCACGCTCATCTACGCCTCGATGACCGCCTTCGGCCAGGGCGGCCCGCGCGGCACCCAGACGGCCTACGACCACGCCATCCAGGCCACCTCCGGCATCACGGCCTCGACGGGCACCGAGGCCAGCGGGCCGATCAAGGCCGGGGCGCCGATGGTCGACTACGCCACCGGAACGATGGGCGCCTTCGCCATCTCGGCCGCGCTCTTCCAGCGCCTGCGCACCGGCCGGGGCCAGTACATCGACATGGCGATGCTCGACGTGGCGATGATCCTGCAAGGCTCGCAGATCACCGACTACCTGCACTCCGGCCATCACCCCCGGCGCGCCGGCAACGTCATGCGCTTCGCCGCGTCGTCCGCGTTCCCGACGAAGGACGGCCTGGTGCAGCTCGCGGCCAGCAACGCGCGCCAGCACCGCCGCTTCTACGAGGCGATCGGTGATCCCGAGGAGGCGAAGCGCTCGAGCCTCGAGGAGCGCTACGAGCGCCACGCCGAGAAGCTGGCCGCCGTCGCCGAGACGATGAAGGAGAAGACGGCCGACGAGTGGGAGACCTATCTGCAAGCGCGGCACGTGCCGGCCACGCGGGTGCGCGAGCTGCGCGAGGCGCTGGCCGATCCCCACCTGCAGACCCGGGGAGTGCTGCACCGGCACCCGGAGGTGCCCGGGGTCGGCAAGCCCGTCACGGTGCCACTGGCGGCGTTCAAGTTCGCCCACGACGGGCCGTCGATCGAGCGCCCGCCGGCACGGGTGGGCGAGCACACCGACGAGGTCCTGGCGGCCGTGGGCTACACCGCCGAGCAGCTCACCGCCCTGCGGACATCCGGCGCCATCGCCTGACCCCGCTGACGGGGCGACCGCCGCGATCGTTGCGCGGGGGGGGCGGGCTCCGCTAGCATCGACGGCATGTCGACGGCGCGGACCGCGGACGTGGTGATCATCGGCGGCGGGGTGACCGGCGCCAGCACCGCGTGGCACCTGACCCGGCGCGGGATCCGCGACGTGGTCCTCGTCGACAAGGGTGCGATCGCCTCGGGCGGCACCGGGAAAAGCTCGGCGTGCGTCCGCCAGCACTACTCCACCGCCGAGACCTGCCGGATGATCCGCTACGCGCTCGAGTTCTTCCAGCACTTCGCCGAGCGCACCGGCGGCGAGTCGTGCGGCTTCCGGCCCACCGGCTATCTGCTCGGCGTGGACGAGCGGATGCGCGCGCCCATGGAAGCCTCGGTCGCCCTCCAGCGCTCGGTCGGCATCGACACGCGGCTCGTGTCGCCCGTGGAGATGCGCGAGCTCGAGCCCCGTCTGCGCGCCGATGACCTCGTGGCCGGCTGCTACGAGCCCGCCTCCGGATACTGCAACCCGGTCGAGACCGCGCAGGGGTTCGCTCGGGCCGCCCGCGCGGCCGGCGCCCGGATCCTGGAGGACACGGCGGTCCTCGACGTGCTCGTCGAGGGCGACCGCGTCCGGGGCGTCCGCACCGCCGCGGGCGACATCCTGGCACCGGTGGTCCTCAACGCCGCCGGCCTGTGGGGGGCTCGCGTGGGCGCGATGGCCAGGGTGACGCTACCGATCAGCGTGTGCCGCCACAAGATCAGCATCGTCACCTGGCCCGAGGCCGACCGCCGGCCGCACCCGATGGTCTACGACTTCGTGACCAACATCTACACTCGTCCCGAGCTGGGCGAGCACATCCTGGTCGGCGGACTCGACGCCGAGGAGTCGCACGACACGGCCGATCCGGATGCGTACAAGGAAGGCGTGAGCCTCGACGAGTCGGTCGAGGCGCTCGCCCGCGTGAGCCATCGCTTCCCGGTGCTCGCGGAGGGTCGGATCGCCCGCGGCTACGCCGGCTGCTTCGACGTCACGCCCGACTGGCATCCGATCCTGGACCGCGTCGGGCCCGCGGGCTTCCACGTGGCCGCGGGGTTCTCGGGCCACGGCTTCAAGCTGTCGCCGGCCGTGGGCCACATGGTCGCGGCGCTCATCGCCGAGGGCCCGACCGCGCACCCCGACCTGCCGACGTTCCGCCTGTCGCGATTCGCCGAGGGCAAGCCGATCCGCGGCACGTACGGCGACTGGCTGATGGGCTAGGGGGAGAGATGAGACGACGACTGACGACCCTGGGGCTCGTCACGCTCGCGCTCGGAGTGACCGCGTGGTTTGCCGGGGCCGTCGCCGGCACCGACGGTGGCTGCCTCGTCCCCGCCGCCTCGGCGGCCGGGTCCACGGGCTGCTGTCACTACAACCGGGGTGTCTGCGGCTGTGAGAGCGGCCGGGCGCGCTGCTGCGACGGCAAGGTCAGCGCCTCCTGCCGCTGCAATGCCGGGCTCACCACCCGCCAGATCCGGATCGACACCGAGCCGCTGGTGAGCGTGGCCGACTTCGCCTTCGCGAGCCAGGACACACCCGAGCCGCCCAGCCCGCGCCTGACGCTGTTCCGTCTCGCTGCCGACCCGCTCCGGTTCTGGTTCAGGCTCAACTGCGGCCCGGAGTGCTGGAAGCTGCTCGCCGTCGACGGCACGCTGCCCCTGGAAGTGCGGTGGCTCTTCGATCCCGGCAGCGGACCGGCGCTCGAGGGTGATCCCCAGTCGGTGACCCTGCAGCGCGACCGGCCCGCCGTGTTCGTGGCCCGGGCGCCGGGCCAGCTCCGTCAGGGGCGCTGGGAGACGGAGGTCCGCTTCGATACCGAGCGCCTGTGCACGCGCGGGGACTCGAAGTGCTGGTTCCAGATCGAAGTACGACGATGAGCGAGGAGAACGGGACCCCCACGGTCGACAGCGCGTCGCGTCTGGCCGGCGGCGCCGCGGACGCCAATGCCCTCCTCTACTATGCGACCGCCGCCGGGCGTGACGTGGGCGCCGCCATCCGCATCCCGATCGTCCGGACGCACCGGGCGGCGAGCGCGGGCGCGCCCGTGACCGACGCCGAGGAAGCCGAGTTCCTGGAGGCCTACGCCAAGCTGGCGGCCCTGGTGCACCCCACCACCGCGGCCACCTTGCGCGCCACCAGCCGGACGGTCCGGCGGCCGTGGCTCTGGCGGCTGTTCTCCCTGGAGCCGATCTCCGAGGCGCAGCGGGTGGCCTATCGCTTCGGGCTCCTGGCGCTGATCCTGATCCTGATCATCGGCGGCGCGGAGTGGACGCGCACCTTCATCAACGCCGTCGTCACCGCCCAGGCCGAGCACACCCGGGTGCTGGAGGAGCTCCGCACGACCCGGGCCTCGCAGAAGCGGCTCGTGGAGCAGATCGCCCTGGTCGATCGCGAGCGTCAGGGAGCCGCCGAGAGCCTGCGGGGCGGCCTCGTCCGCCAGCGCGAGGAGCTCGACTTGAAGGTTCAGCTCCTGGACGATCGCGAGGCCGGCCTGTCCCGGCGTATCCAGGCCGGCTACGAGACGCTCGGCCGCATCATGCCCTTCGTCGACTGGAACGAGCTGCGCAACGTGATCACGCCGGTGGCCACCATCGCGGCGGTCCTGGTGCTGCCGGTGCTCTACGGCGCCCTGGGCACCTGCGCCTTCGTCCTGCGCACCGTCTACGCCGAGATGGTCGTGCGCAGCTTCGACGGCCGGCGCACCGGCGAGTTCATGGTGCGGATCTTTCTCGGGATGCTCAGCGGCGTCAGCCTGCAGTGGCTGCTGGTCCGCGACGGCCAGGCGATCCCCGGCGGGGTGACGCCGGCGGTCCTGGCCTTCCTCGGCGGCTACGGGGTCGAGCTGCTCTTCGCCGCCATCGACCGGATCCTGTCCACCGTCATCACGGCGCTCCGGGGCGAGCGCCGGCCCGCCAAGCCCGTCGCGGAGCCCAAGGAGGACACGGCCTAGTATCATCGGGGCCATGAGCCAGGCCGCCAGCGCGGACGTGGTCATCGTGGGCGCCGGGATCATGGGCGTGAGCACGGCCTACCACCTGGCGCGGCGGCGGGCCGGGCGCGTCGTGGTGCTCGAGCGCGACGAGGTGTGCTCGGGCTCGACGGCGCTGGCCAGCGGCGGCATCCGGCACCAGTACGCCAACCGCATCGGCATCGAGCTGACCCTTCGCAGCATCGAGACCTACGAGCGCTTCGCCGACGAGTTCGGTGTCGACCCGCGCTTCCGCCAGCACGGCTACCTGATCCTCGTGACGACCGACGCCGAGCAGGCCCAGGCCGAGCGCAACGTGGCCCTGCAGCAGAGCCTCGGCGTGGACGTGCGACTGCTCTCTCCCCAGGAGACGCGGAGCCGGTTTCCGTACCTGGCCACCGACGACCTGCGCGGGGCCACCTACTCGCCGCGCGACGGCTACGCCGACCCCTATCTGGCCACCACCGCCATCGCCGCACGGGCGCGGGAGCTCGGCGTGACGATCCGGACCGGGTGCGAGGTCGTCGGCGTCACCCGGACGTCCGACCGCGTCGAGGGCGTCGTCACCCGCGAGGGCCCGGTCTCGGCCCCCATCGTCGTCATCGCCACCGGTGCCTGGTCCGGCGTGGTCGGCCGGCTGGCCGGCGTGGCCATCCCGGTGACGCCGCTGCGGCGCTCGAAGTTCATCACCGCGCCGTTTCCCTTCGACAGGATCCCGGAGGCGACGCCGTTCGTCATCGACCCTCACCTGGGGATCTCGCTGCGGCGCGAGGGCCCGGGCGTCCTGCTCGGCATCGGCCGGAGGGCGGAGGCGGGATCGTTCAGCACGGCGCTCGACTGGGGCCTGGCCGAGCCGCTCGTGGAGCGGGCGGTGCGCCGGGCGCCGGTGCTGGCCGACGCCCAGCTCATGCGCACGTGGAGCGGCCTCTACGAGATGACCCCGGATCAGACCGGCATCGTGAGCGCCGTCTCTGGCGTCGCCGGCCTCCACGTGATCGCCGGCTTCAGCGGCCACGGCTTCATGCACGGCCCCATCGCCGGCCAGCTCATGGCCGAGATCATCGCCGAGGGCCGGGCGACCACGCTCGATGCCGGGCCGCTCGCCCTCGACCGGTTCGCCCGGGGCGAGGTCAGCCTGGAGCCCCTGACGTTTACGTGAACGTGGGGGCCCCGACCTGGCCCCCCACACCCCCCAACTCGCTTGGTGATACCATCCGGCCGGAGGAGCGACCGATGGACCTCAACTACTCGGCCGAGGAGACGGCCTTTCGCGACGAGGTGCGGGGCTGGCTCGAGCAGAACCTGCCCCACGACCTGCGCGACAAGGTGCGGGACTACAAGGAGCTCTCGAAGGACGATCTCGAGCGCTGGCACAAGATCCTCGCCAGGAAGGGCTGGGTCGCTCCCGACTGGCCGGTGCAGTGGGGCGGCACCGGCTGGAACGTCGTCCAGCGGTACATCTTCGAGGAGGAGTGCGGCTACGCGGGCACGCCGCCGCTGGTGGCCTTCGGCCTGCGCATGTGCGCGCCGGTTCTCTTCCGCTTCGGCACCGAGGCCCAGAAGCAGCGCTACCTGCCGAAGATCTATAGCGGCGAGGAGTTCTGGTGTCAGGGCTACTCCGAGCCGGGCTCGGGCTCGGACCTGGCCTCGCTGAAGACGCGCGCCGTCCGCGACAACGGCCATTACGTCGTGAGCGGCCAGAAGATCTGGACGACGCTGGCCCACTACGCCGACTGGATCTTCTGCCTCGTGCGCACCGACACCAAGACCGACAAGCGCCAGGAAGGCATCTCGTTCCTCCTCATCGACATGAAGACGCCGGGCATCACCGTGCGGCCCATCTACCTGATGGACGGCGGCCACGAGGTGAACGAGGTCTTCTTCGACGAGGTGCGGGTGCCGGTCGAGAACCTCGTGCACGAGGAGGGCAAGGGCTGGACGGTGGCCAAGCACCTGCTCGGCTACGAGCGCATGGGCACCGGCCGCATCGGCGTCTCCAAGCGCGAGCTGCTCCGGGTGAAGGAGGTGGCGGCGGCCGCCCTGAAGGACGGCCGCCCGCTGCTCGACGACCCCCGCTTCCGGGATCGCCTCTCGCGGGTGGAGGTCGAGCTGATGGCGCTCGAGATCACCAACCTCCGGTTCCTCGACCAGCTTCGCCGCGGCGGCAAGCCGCCCGGCGCCGAGGTGTCGCTGCTCAAGATCAAGGGCACCGAGATCCAGCAGGCGCTCACCGAGCTGATGATGCAGGCGGCGGGCCCGTTCGCCCAGGCGTTCCGGCCGATCGAGGCCGATGCCCCCTTCGACCGCTTCACGGCGGCGCTGGCGCCGCGCTACTGCAACCTGCGCAAGGCCACGATCTACGCGGGGTCGAACGAGATCCAGCGCAACATCATCAGCAAGATGACGCTCGGCCTGTGAGCGTGAGGACCACGCGATGAACTTCGAGCTCAGCGAGGAGCAGACGCTACTGGCCGAGACCATCAAGCGGTTCGTGGCCACCCACTACAGCTTCGACGCGCGCGCCAAGATCATGGCCTCGCCGTCCGGGTGGAGCGCGGACGTGTGGGCGGCCATCGCCGAGATGGGCCTGCTCGGCCTGCCGTTCGGCGAGGCGCACGGCGGCTTCGGCGGCACCACCGTCGACGTCATGCTCGTCATGGAGGCCATCGGCGAGGGCCTGCTCGTCGAGCCCTACCTGGCCACCGTCGGCCTCGGCGGCCGCTTCGCCGCCCGCGCCGGCACGACGGTCCAGCAGGACCGCGTCCTGCCGGCGCTCGTCCAGGGCAAGCACACGCTGGCCTTCGCCCACCTCGAGACCGGCGCCCGCTACGACCTGCGCCAGGTCGGGCTGCGGGCGCGGCGGTCGGGCGAGGGCTGGGTGCTCGACGGCGACAAGCGCATGGTCCTGCACGGCGGCAGCGCCGACACCCTCGTCGTCTCCGCGCGCACGGCGGGCGGGGTCACCGACGCCGACGGCATCACGCTGTTCCTCGTCCCCCGGTCGGCCGCCGGCGTGGTGGTGAAGGACTCACGGACCATCGACAACCTGCGCACGGCCGAGATCCGGTTCTCCGGCGTCGGCGTGGGCCCCGACGCCCTGCTGGGCCGCGAGGGCCAGGCCTTCCCGGTGATCGAGGAGGTCGTCGACTACGCCACCGCGCTGCTCTGCGCCGAGGCCGTGGGCGCCATCCGCTACGCCAACGAGGCCACGCTCGAGTATCTCAAGACGCGCCGCCAGTTCGGGGTGCCGATCGGCAGCTTCCAGGCCCTGCAGCACCGCATGGTCGAGATGATGATCAGCTACGAGCAGGCGCGGTCCATGGCGTACCTGGCCTGCGTGAAGATCGACACCGCCGATGCGGCGGAGCGGCGGCGCGTCGTCTCCGCCGCCAAGATCAAGATCGCCGACGCCTGCCGCCACGTCAGCCAGGAAGCCGTCCAGCTCCACGGCGGCATGGGCATGACCGAGGAGCTGAAGATCAGCCACACGTTCCGGCGGCTGACGATGCTCGCCCAGACGTTCGGCGACGCCGAGCACCACCTCGAACGCTTCGCCTCGACCGACACCCCCGGTCGCGCGTAGAGGCCGGGCAATGGCGGACTGCCGGTTCACCGACCTGAACGCGATCATGGCCGAGGGCCGGCAGGTGACCGTCCTCTGGCAGGAGGACGAGTCGCTGGCGTTCGTGGCCAACGGACGCGCCTACCGGAGCGAGTTCCACGTCAACCCGTCCGCCGAGACCATGCTGCAGCTGCGCGGGGAGATGCGGCTGCACTACCTCACGCCCGAGGGCGAGGAGAAGGTCCGCGTGCTCCGGGAGGGCGAGTACATGTACTGCCCGCCCCTGCTCCCGCACTCGCCCCGCTTTCCCCCGGGCGCCTTCGCGCTCATCACCGAGCGCAAGCGGCGCCCGGGAGAGCGTGACCGCTTCCTCTGGTTCTGCGCGCGGTGCCGGGCCCAGGTCTACGAGGCCGTGTTCGAGGTGCGCGACTACGCCGAGAACCCGGTCAGC
>Ga0247825_10003533_pt1 | contig 10321 bp, 10 predicted proteins | sample 13C_Vanillin_Day_FD_194413 | JGI IMG/M metagenome (GOLD analysis project Ga0247825, IMG submission 194413) | Soil microbial communities from agricultural site in Penn Yan, New York, United States - 13C_Vanillin_Day48 | ecosystem: Environmental > Terrestrial > Soil > Agricultural land | place... | reverse complement strand
GTGGGCCGTGTCGATGGGTTCGTGCTCGAACTCCGGCGGCCCCTTCCGCCACGGGTACTTCGTCGTGAAGGGCGTGGACAGGGTGATACCGGTGGACGTGTACGTGCCGGGCTGTCCCCCACCGCCTGAGTCGCTGCTGAACGGCCTGCTCCTGCTGCAGGAACAGATCTCCCACTTCCGGCGCACCGGTCAGCGCGCAGCGCCTAACGAAAAGGTTGACTGAGGCGTGACCCCTGACCAGGCACGTGCGCTCATCACGGAGCGCTTCGGCAACGCCCAGGTCGAGGGTGGAGCCCCGATCGTCGCCACCGTACCAGTCGATGAATGGCTTGCCTTCGCGGCGTTCGCGCGGAACGAGCTGCGCTGTCGATTCTTCTCGTTTCTGACAGCGGTCGACTGGAAGGAACAGGGGCTGGAAGTTGTCGCCAGAGTGGACAATCTGGACGACAATGTCTCGCTGTTCATGAAGACTCGTCTCGGCCCCGGCGTCTCTACCTGTCCGTCACTCACATCGGTCTATAGCGGCGCCAACTGGATGGAGCGCGAGTGCTACGACATGTTCGGTATTCGCCATGAAGGGCATCCAGACCTGCGGCGCATTCTGCTGACCGACGACTGGGAAGGCCATCCGCTGCTCAAGTCCTACGCGGTCGACACACCGCATCCGCCGTACCGATGACCGCACCTGCGCCGACACGCGTCGAGCTCGACTATACCGGCAGCGAGCGTCTGACGATGAACATGGGGCCGCAGCACCCCTCGGCCCACGGCGTGTTCCGGGCGGTGCTCACGCTCGAAGGCGAGACGGTCATCTCGGTGGATTCCGTCATCGGCTACCTGCATCGCTGCCACGAGAAACTGTCGGAGACGCTCACCTACGCGCAGTACCCGTCGATCGCCTCGAAGACCGACTACGTGGCGGCCATGACCAGCGAGTTCGCCTACGTGCGAGCCGCCGAAACCATCGGCAAGATCGAGGTGCCCAAGCGGGCACAGTATCTGCGAGTCATCGTGTCAGAACTGCAGCGGGTGGCATCGCACCTCCTTTGGCTCGGCACCTGGTGCATGGATATGGGTGGCGCACTCGGCGGGGGGGCGACGATCTTCCTCTACACAATCCGCGAGCGCGAGGCGATCCTGGATCTCTTCGAGTCGCTCGTCGGGGCCCGACTCCTGTACGGTTTCTTCCAGGTCGGCGGTGTCCGGTACGACATCCCCGACGGCTGGGTCGACCAGTGCCGCCAGACCGTCGACCACCTCGACCAACGCATCAGCGAATACGAGCAGATGCTCGAGGGTAATCCGTTCTTCATGGCGCGCGCGCAGGGCGTTGGCGTCATCACCCGTGAGTTGGCCGAGGGCATCGGCATCTCGGGTCCGCTCCTTCGCGGCTCGGGTGTCAATTGGGACTTGCGGCGCGCCGATCCGTACTCCTCGTATGAGGACTTCGAGTTCAGAGTGCCGGTTGAAACGGCCGGTGACTGCTTCGCTCGCTATCGCGTGCGCATGGTGGAGTTCCGCGAGTCGTTGAAGATCGTTCGCCAGGCGCTCGACCGGCTTCCGGAAGGTCCGATTTCGTCGCGCCCGGGACTCAAGTCAGTGGCGCAGACGCGCATTCCCAAGGGTGAAACGTACGTCCGCGTCGAAGGGGCGCGTGGTGAGGTCGGCTGCTATCTGATTGCCGACGGCAGCGCGAAGCCCTATCGCATGAAGTGGCGAGGCGCGTCGTTCTCGAACCTCGCGGTCCTGCCGCACATCATCCCCGGCCACAAGGTGGCCGACATCGTGGCGATCATGGGTTCCGTGGATCCGGTGTTCGGCGAGGTCGATCGGTAGGTCATGCTGGATCTCGTCACACCGCTCATTGCGCCGCTCGTCGTCCTCCACGTCGTGATCGGCCTCGTGACCTACGTGACGCTGCTCGAACGCAAGTTCGCGGCGCGCATGCAGTCGCGCATCGGCCCCTACCGGGTAGGGCCCCACGGACTGCTGCAGCCGATCGCCGACGCGGTCAAGCTGATGATGAAGGAAGACGTCGTGCCGACGGCGGCGGACAAGCCGGTCTATAACCTGGCGCCGATCGTGTTCCTCGTCCCGTGCATGCTCATCTTCGCGACGTTGCCCTTCGCTCCCGGACTCGGCGTTGCCGACTTGAATATCGGCGTCCTCTTCTTCCTCGCGGTGTCGTCGATGGAGATCGTGGGCCTGTTCATGGCGGGCTGGGGCTCCAACAACAAGTACGCCTTGCTCTCCGCGATGCGCGCGGTCAACCAGGTCATCTCTTACGACCTGCCGTTCGTCTTCTCGGCGCTCGTTCCCGTGGTCCTCGCGGGCTCCCTGAAGATGTCGGACATCGCGTTGGCGCAGAACGGCCTCTGGTTCGTCTTCTATCCGGTCATCGGCCAACTGGGCTTCATCGCGTTCATCGTCTCCACGGTGGCCGCCGAGAATCGGGCGCCATTCGATATTCTCGAGGCCGAGTCGGAACTCGTGGCCGGCTTTCGTGTTGAATACTCCGGCATGAAGTTCGCGCTGATTCAGCTCGGCGAATACGCGCACATCATCGGCGCGTCGTTTCTTGGCGCCTTGCTTTTCCTCGGCGCGTGGTCTGGCCCCGGCCCCGAGTGGCTCGGCCCGATCTGGTTTCTGACGAAGGCGATGTTCATCTTCTTGCTGGTGACCTGGGTCCGCTGGAGCTTTGTGAGAATCCGCGTCGACCAGATTCTGGCGCTCTCCTGGAAGGCGCTCTTGCCGGCGACGCTGGTGCTACTCCTGGCCACGGCGGTCGTTGTCGTCTGGAGGACCAATGGCGGCGCCTGATCTGCAAACGGTCGCACAGGTTCGCGCGTTTCGTGACGCCCGCCGCACGGACGGCACGGATGTGATCGGCATCGTCCGCGCGATCCTCGCCTCGATGCGAATGACGGCGCGGAACCTCTTCCGCAAGCCGGTCACGGTGCACTACCCCGAGAAGCCGCGGACGTATCCGGACCGCTATCGCGGACTGCTGGCCCTGGTCTACGAGAAGGACACCGAGGAGGAAGCCTGCATCGGCTGCCGGCTCTGCGAATTCGTCTGTCCGCCCGCCGTGATCAAGGTGGAAATTCTCAAGGGCGAGAAGCGCAACTACGCGAAGGCCTTCACTCTCGAGCTGTACGCCTGCGAGTTCTGTGAGCTCTGCGTCCAGGTCTGTCCCACCGACGCCATCGTCATGATGAAGTCGTTCGATCTGGCCACGGCCGACCGCCGTGAGTTGCTGCTCGACAAGGACCGCCTGCACGCGATCGGTCTGCAACATCAGCAGTCGTGGGCGACCGGCAATAAGCTGCGCGACATGCAGGGACCGCCGAAAATGGCGCGGGTCGAGCACGCCGCCAAGGAGGAGACTCCGGCATGACCGGCGAAGCCGTCGGTTTCTGGTGCCTCTCGGCCTTACTCATCGGGTCGGCGCTTGCGGTGGTGCTGACGAAGAACCTCTTCCATGCAGTCCTGTGGCTGGCACTCGCGCTCACGGGCACGGCCGGCATCTTCCTCCTGCTCGACGCGGAGTTTCTCGCGGCCGTGCAGCTCCTGCTGTACGCCGGCGGGATCGTCACCGTCATGGTCTTTGCGATCGTGGTCACCGAGAAGCTGGTCGGTGAACGTCTTTCGCAAACGAGCCGTCGCATCGCGGGTGGCGCGGTAGCCTCCGGGCTGCTCGCCTGGCTGATCGTGAGTGCGGTGATGGAGCGCCCGCTCGCCACGACCAGAATGCCCATGGCCGACGACTTGACGCAGGAGATCGGTGAGACAGTGCTCACCCGGTTCGTGCTGCCGTTCGAGCTGCTCGCCGTGCTCATGCTGGCGGGGCTCATGAGCGCGATCTACTTCGCGAGGCCCGAGGAATAGATGGGACTGTCAGAAATCCTTTCTTGGAATCACTCCGTGGCTCTGTGCGTCCGTGGCTTGTTGAAGCGGGGGCGGAGCTAGCCCGTGGGACTGCAGGCCTATCTCACACTCGCGGCAATCGTCTTCAGCATCGGCCTCTTCGGCGTGGTGACTCGCCGCAATACCATCGGCATCCTGCTCGGCATCGAGTTGATGCTGAACTCGGTAAACATCAACCTCGTCGCATTCTCGCGGTTCAGCGGTGACGTCACCGGAATGATTTTCACCGTCTTCACGATCTGCATCACCGTCGTCGAGGCCGCCCTCGGCCTCGCCATTGTCATTCTGCTCTTCCGCGTCCGTCGCACCGTGACAGCGGATCATCTGGATCTGCTCAAGGGATGATGACCGGCGACGGCTCACTTGCCCTTGCCGCGCTGCTTCTGCATGCGCTCGGCTTTCTGACCCTGGCGATCGTGGCACCGCTTCGGCGGCTCGGCCGCCCTGCGGCGTACGTCTCGATTGCCTGCGCCGTTGGATCGCTCGTCTCGGCCGTGCTGGCGTGGCAGCAACACATGGGCGGCGCGGTGTCACGGCGGGTATGGGAATGGCTGCCAGCCCAGGGACAGACGCTCGCCACCGTGGGAATCCTGGCCGATTCCGACTCGACTGTCATGCTGTCGTTAGTCGCGCTCGTGGCATGCCTCGTTCAGGTGTACTCGCTCTCGTACTTGAGCGACGAACCCGCTCCGTCGTTCGGGCGCTACTACACCTATCAGTCCCTGTTCGCGTTCTCGATGATGGGCCTGGTGCTGGCTCCGAACCTCGCTCAGCTGTTCATCTGTTGGGAACTGGTGGGCCTGTCCTCGTATCTCCTCATCGGCTTCTGGTATCGCAAGCCCGAAGCCGCCCGGGCCGCGGTCAAGGCGTTCTGGATTACCAAGGCGGGCGACGTTGGGTTGCTCATCGGCATCGTGCTGCTCTGGCGTCAGTCGGGCACGTTCGACCTGACCGAGATGCGCGTGCTCGTCGAGAGCGGGGCGCTGCCGGTGGCGGGGCTGTCGATCATCACCTTCTGCCTCTACCTGGGGGCGGCTGGCAAGTCGGCACAGTTCCCGATGCACATCTGGCTCCCGGACGCCATGGAGGGCCCGACACCAGTGTCCGCGCTCATCCATGCGGCGACGATGGTGACCGCAGGGGTGTACCTCCTGTTGCGAACCGAGTGGCTGTTCGCGCTGACGCCGGACGTACTTTTGATCGTGGCGTGGATCGGCGCATTCACGGCCCTCCTGGCGGCCGTGCTCGCGTGCGTGCAGGACGACATCAAGCGGGTCCTCGCGTATTCGACCGTGTCGCAGCTGGGTTACATGATGACCGCCATCGGCGCGGGATTCGCCTCGGCCGGTTTCTTCCATCTCCTGACGCACGGCCTCTTCAAGGCGCTGCTGTTCCTTGGAGCCGGCGCGGTGATTCACGCGGTGCACAGCAACGACCTGCCGCACATGGGTGGACTGGCCAAGCGGATGCCGCAGACAGCCATCGTCTTTCTCGTCGGCACGTTGTCGTTGGCTGGAATTCCGCTCTTCGGCGGGTTCCTCTCGAAGGAAGAGATTCTTGGCGCCGTCTGGGCCGGAGGCCTCGTGGGCCCGTTCCTCCTGCTGATGCTCGTGGCGTTCCTGACGGCGTTCTACATGTTTCGCGTGGTCTTCCTCGCGTTTTTCGGCACTCCGCCGGCGCACCCGCACCACGGCGCGCACCCGCACGATCCACCTGCGGCCATGGCGCTGCCGTTGTGGATCCTGGCCGGACTCTCGATGGCGGTCGGCATCTACTTCACGTTTACCCACCCCGAGACCGAGTTCACCAGTCCTGGCTGGCTGATGCCGACCGCCGTGGGCACCGCCGTCGCGGGAATTCTGCTCGCGTGGCTCACGTATGAACGCCAAGTGATCAACGCCGGCCGTCTGGCTGCCGCGTTTGGACCAATTCGCTACGCGGCCATCAATCGCTTCTGGATCGACGACATCTTCGAGGGCATCTACAACGCGGTCCTATTGGGCTTCTCGCGAGTCGTCGGGTGGCTGGATCGGTACATCGTCGACGGCGTGCTGAACGTCGTGAGCTCCTGGACGCTCACCTCGGGCGACGACCTGCGGACGCTGCAGACAGGACGTGTGCAGGATTATGTCTACGGTGTGGCGGTTGGTCTCTTGATTCTGTTGCTCTGGGCGCGGTGGGCACTCGCATGAACGGCGTTCCCATCCTTTCCATCATGACGTGGGCGCCCTTCGTGGCCGCCCTGGTCGTCATGTTCTTCGCCCGTCAACGACCGCTGCTCGTGCGGTGGGCGTCGCTGCTGGGAGCGACCGTGTCGCTCGTGGCATCGGTGTGGGTCTACTGGACCTACGACCGTGAGCTGGCCGGCTTTCAGTTTCAGGAAGAGTTCGCGCTCGTACCTTCGCTGGGTATCTCGTACCTCTTCGCGGTTGATGGCATCAGCGCGCTGATGTCGCTGCTCACATCCATCATCATCTTCGCAGGGGTCTTCGCCTCGTGGACGGTCAAGCAGCGGAGTCAGGAGTTCTACGCGCTCCTCCTGCTGCTCGTGACCGGGGTCTACGGGGTATTCGTGTCGCTCGATCTGTTCATCTTTTTCTTGTTCTACGAGATCGCCGTACTGCCGATGTATTTGCTCATCGGCATTTGGGGCTCCTCGGGCGAGGTGCGGCCGCAGGGCATCTTCGGATGGGCATTCGGGCGCACAGGTGTAGGCACGAAGGAATACGCGGCCATGAAGCTGACGCTGTACCTGCTGTTCGGGTCGGCGTTCATCCTCGTTGGCATCCTGGCGCTCTATGTGGCCGGTGGGTCGAGATCGTTCTCTTTCCTTGATTTCCAGGAAATGCAGATCGATCCCTCGCTCCAATCGTGGGTCTTCCTGGCGTTTTATGTCGGCTTCGGAATTCTTGCCGCCATCTGGCCGTTCCACACCTGGTCACCCGATGGGCACGCGTCGGCGCCGACGGCTGTATCGATGCTGCACGCCGGCGTACTCATGAAGCTCGGAGCGTACGGCGTCGTGCGTCTCGGCATAGGCCTTCTACCAGACGCGGCGGTCGAATGGGCGTGGCTCGTCGGACTGATCGCCTGCATCAACATCGTGTATGGCGCGCTCAGCGCGATGGCACAGACCGACCTGAAGTACGTCATCGCGTATTCGTCGGTCTCGCACATGGGCGTCGTGATGCTCGGCGCGGCCACGTTGACAGTGAACGGGCTGAACGGTTCGGTCTTCCAGATGTTCGCCCACGGCATCATGACGGGCCTCTTCTTCGCGCTGGTGGGCCTGGTGTACGAGAAGACGCACTCGCGTGAGATCTTCAAGATGGGCGGCTTCGGCACGATGATGCCGGGCATCGCCACCGCATTCACGATCGGGGGCCTGTCGTCGCTCGGCCTGCCGGCCACCGCCGGCTTCGTCGCCGAGTTCCTCACGTTCCTCGGCACGTGGGGTTCGAACTACAGCTGGTGGCTATTCCCGGCTGTGTTCGGCGCGTTCCTGACCTCGATCTACGTGCTGCGGGTCACCAAGCAGATCTTCTGGGGACCGAAGAGCGAGGACCCGCATTTCCAGCATCTCCCGGATGCCGTGGGAACAGAGTGGGCGGCGCTCGGCATTCTCGTGTTCGTGCTGGTCCTCTTCGGTGTGGCGCCGAGTCTGGCTATCGGCCCGGTTGATACGGCAACCGTGCCCCTTCTGATGCGGCTCCCCGGCCAATGACGTTCAGCGCAGGCATGCCGCTCGCGATCGAACTCGCGCTCTTCGCGCTGGCGGTCGTCGTGTTGCTCATCGGCATCGTCGGGCGCGGTGGTGGCGGACCCGACCCGCGTGCCGCCAAATCGTCTGAATCCGTTGGGCAGGTCCCGCGAAGCGGACCCGCTGAGTTGTCACGCAACGGCTCAGCCGCTGGCTGGGTGACGCTTTTCGGCCTGCTGGCCATTTTCGGCCTGACGTTCACCGCAGCTGAAGGGGCGTCGATTCTGCGAGGCTCCTTCGTGCAGGACGCACTTGCGCTGTTCGCCAAACGGCTCTTCCTGGCATCGGCGGCGATCAGCGTCCTTGGTTCCCTCACACTGCACCATTACGCCTTCAGCCGACGTGCAGCCGAGTATCACTTCGCCATCATCGTGTCCGTGCTCGGAATGTCGATCCTGGCCTCGGCGCGCGAATTGGTGCTGCTGTTCGTCGCGTTCGAGCTGATGTCGATTCCACTATTCCTGATGACAGGCTTCCTGAAGCGCGACCCAGCGGCGTCAGAGGCCGCTCTGAAGTTCTTCCTCGTGGGGACCGCCTCGTCTGCGATCATCGTCTACGGAATGTCGTTCGTGTATGGAGCGACCGGCAGTACCGCGCTCGAGGCCATCCCAGCGGCGATGGCTGACGGTAGTCCGCTCGTACGGATCGGAATGGTATTGCTGCTGGCCGGGCTGGGGTTCAAGATCGCGACGTTCCCCTTCCACATGTGGGCGCCTGACACCTACGAGGCTGCGAGCACGCCGTTCGTCGCCTGGCTCTCGGTGGCGCCCAAAGCAGCGGGATTCGTTGCCATCGTGCGCCTGTATGTCGAGGGCATGGGTGCTCCCATGCTGGCGTGGATCCCGGCTTTTGCGGCGATGGCAGGCATCACGATCATCACCGGCAACCTCATGGCGATCCCGCAACAGAACATCAAGCGGCTGCTTGCCTATTCGGGCATCGCACACATCGGCTACATGCTCGTGGGACTGGCCGCGTTTTCCAGCGCCGGCGTCGCGATGCTGCTCTTCTATCTCGTGGCCTACATGTTCGGCAACATGGGTGCCTTCCTCGTCATCGAGACGGTCTCGCGTTCGGGGCAATCCGACGAGATCGACACCTACAAGGGCCTGGCTCAGCGATCGCCCTTGCTCGCGCTCGCCATGCTGGTGTTTCTGCTGTCGCTCGGGGGCATCCCGTTCGTGGCGGGCTTCTGGGCCAAGCTCTTCGTCTTCCTGGCTGCGATCGAACGGGGCCTCTACGGACTCGTTTTCCTGGGGGCCGTCCTCACGGTGGTCGCGCTCTACTACTACCTGCTCGTAGCTCGCCGAATGTACATCGAGGCACCCGAGACCAGGAGCCCCGTGGTCGTTCCTGGTCTCCTGGCCACCGCAATCGCGATTTGCTTGCTCGGGGTTGTGGGCATGGGCGTCTATCCGGCTCCCTGGGTAGAGATGGCCCAACGCGTCGCCGCCACGCTCTTCTCCTGACACGATATCGGTCCGGCCTCGGCCGACCGGCGGGTCAGCTCTGCGGGACCCGCCCTACGTACCGAGTACCGACGGCGGGGCTGCTCTGCGGACATCCGTCCCACGTACCGCTCCGTGGCTATGCGGCGTCCGGTTGCTCGCGTAGGCCGGGTACCGCGGAGCGCACCCGGCGGACGCGATCGGCTACTCGAACGCGATGGGCTGTCGAGTCGCTGATCTCGGACGTCCAGGCCGAATGCCGAACGTTCCGACCATCGGCTTCACCAGATCGGCGAAGTCAAAGTAATGCATGCAGAGCGACGCGGTATGCGTGCCAGCGTCGAACACCATCTCCGGTTCGCCCACGAAGCATTGCTCCACGAAGACGCGGTGGCCGTAGATCGTACCGAATGGTGGGGTGGCACCGACCTCGAACTCCGGGTAGAGCGCCGCGATCTCGTTTTCGCTGGCGAGGCGAAGTGTTTCCGCACCGGCAAATTGGCGGAGACGTTCAAAATCCACGCGGTAGTGGGCGGGTACGACGGCCTGAAGCGGCTTGTCGTCAGCGAAACAAATGACCACCTTGGCGGCGCACCGGCCTCTGATATGCGACACGGCGGCCTGTTCCAGCGCTGTATAGGCCGGCGGGTGCTTGAAAGCCACATATGGCATGCGCTCCCGTTCCAGCACCTCGGTGATACACGCGAGCAACGCCATTCGGCCCTCCTTGAAGACTGCCCGGGGACCCCTGATCTGTGGGTGGTAGATAACACGATGGCGCTTCCGGATCCAGCGTTCTTTTCGGCTAGAATGAACCCCATTCAAACAGGCAGCTCTGTGCTGCTCCGGGGGTCGATCCAACAGGGGAGGTCGTTTTCATGCCTCGTTACCCAGGGATTCGCGTCACCGCCAACGGGAACCAGCTCGTTTCTTACCACACCGAAGCCCGTATCGCCGACGCCGGCGTCTTCTACCCGATCACGCCGTCTACCGAAGGTGGCGAGCTCTACCAGCAGGCATTCGCCGAAGGAAAACTGAACGTCTTCGGCGGCAACACGATCGCCATCGAGGCCGAAGGCGAACACGCGGCCCAGGGTGGTGCGATAGCCCACTCGGTGTGCGGCAAACGCGTCGTGAACTACACCTCCGGTCAGGGGATCGTGTACGGGGTTGAGCAGTACTACCA
>Ga0247825_10003532_pt1 | contig 10322 bp, 10 predicted proteins | sample 13C_Vanillin_Day_FD_194413 | JGI IMG/M metagenome (GOLD analysis project Ga0247825, IMG submission 194413) | Soil microbial communities from agricultural site in Penn Yan, New York, United States - 13C_Vanillin_Day48 | ecosystem: Environmental > Terrestrial > Soil > Agricultural land | place... | reverse complement strand
GGTCCTGGTGGGGCATCCGGTGAGCATCCTGCTGGCGAGCAATCTCGGCTACCTGCTGGCGATCATCCTGGGTTTGGCGGCCTTCATCCTGCTACGCAAAGATCGCCCGAACTGGCCGCGGCCGATTCGGCGGAGTAACGCGTGGATTCCGGTCGTGGCCGTCCTGGTGGTGTTCAACGTATTCATCACCGTGATCGGCGTCCTCAATCCCGAGCTTCTGGGCTACGGCGGCGCCCGGGAGTCCCTCGTCGCGGTGGCCGTCCTGCTGTTCTCGGTCGTGCTCTATGCGTATCGACGTGTTGTTCAAGACAAACTTCCAATGCTCTGGCGGCTCCCCGCTCCGGCGATGCCCCAGGGTGCCGACGCGCTCGCCCTCGAGCACGAGATGAAGCAGATGCGTTCCTCTCCTACCCGCTCGACGAACCGTGACCCAATGACGCCAACCGAACTCGAGAAGGGACGTCTGTGAGGATCCTGCGCGGACGATGACCGACCGGCAGGTTCCGGGCCGATACCGCGCTGGCCACGATTCCAGCCTCGGCATCGGGCGTGAGGTCACCAGTAGCTCGTAGAGGACGGTGCCCTCGCCATCGGGGTAGGCCCCGGTGGCGAGGGCACGCATCGAAGTGAAATCGACATTGAGGGACCGGATGAGAGTGGATGCGGAAGACGTGAAGTACTTCCACGTCGTAGCCGAAGCCAAGACCCTGGTCCGCGCCAGCCAGGAGCTGGGGGTTGACTACACAACCGTCAGCCGCCGAATCGGTCGGCTGGAAAAAGCGCTCGGAACCCGGCTGTTCAGCCGGAGTGGAACTGGCTGGAAGCTGACACCCACGGGCGAAGGTCTCCTGCCGGCAGCGCGCATGGTTTCCCTCGGTGTCGATGTGTTCGCGGACGGCGACCCGATCGTGTCGGGTCCGGAGGAATGGACCATCCTCGCTCCGGACGGGTTCGCCGCGGCCGTCCTGGCACCGCGCTGCGGACGCTTGATCGCCGAGAGCGGAGTCATCCTGCGTATCGTGACGGCAGATTCCCTGGCGAGCCGGGACGGGGTGTCCTTCGACGCGGCGGTGGTCCGCACCAAACCCACATCTACCCGGGTCAAAGTCCAAGAACTCGTTGCCTACGAGATCGGGCTCTACGCCACCGAGGACTACCTGCACACACACCCCACGATCGGACAGATCGAGGATCTGCAACAGCACGTCCTGTGCTGGTACGCGGAGGACCCTCTCGCAGCCGTGCCCGACTTCGCGGCTCTCAGACCGATGCTGCCCAACATCATTCGGTTACAGTCCAACAATCTCCTGGTACACGAGGAAGCCGCACTGGCCGGTGTGGGGATTGCCGTCATGCCCACCTACATCGCACGTAGACGCCCGTCCCTGGTCCGAGTTCTCCCCGAGGACGTCACATTTACCGGGCACTACTGGACAGTCCTGCCGGCCGCTCAGCTCCGTTGGGAAATCACCCGGAAGGTCCTGCAATTCCTTCGCGATGCCGTCGTCGACTCCGGTCTCGCCCCGTCCCCGGAAGAACAGCCACGTCGAGCGAACGAGAAGTAGACTCCGTCATGCGCGGCGCTGAGCCACTTGTGCATGGGATTGCACGCTCCACCGCCCCTGATCCCGGCAACAGGCTCGCCGGTTGGGCGAACATCGGCAGCTCGTGGAGCGCATTTACTTCCGGATCCGCGGCGACATCGACTCAGGTGACCCACGTGGCCCAGTGCGTAGGATGCACGGTATGACGTCGGCCGACCCTGAACTCGCCGACCACCGGATCCTGGCCGACACACTGACCGCCGAACGGCCACTGCATGCACTGGTGAACGCGCTACACGGGATCTCGGCCGCGCCGGTGGCCGTGATCGACCTACGCGGTGGCGTATTGGTCAGTGTGCCTGCGCGGACCGAGTGGCCGGCCGAAGAACTGGTCGCTGCCTCACCTCCGACCGGGGACGTGGTCGCCGACTGCGTGCTCCGGCCGGTGGAGCTGGAAGGCGAGCCGGTCGCCGTGCTGTGCGCGCGAGGACAGGACGTGCCCCCGGCGCTGTTCTCGTTCGCCGCGACGCTGGCCGGTATCGAACTGTCGCGCCGCCACGCCGTCTTGAGCGGACGACGGGAGCTACTCGGCCAGATCCTCGAGGACGTCATCGCCGGTCAGTCCAGCGAACAGGAGACCGCACGGCGGCTCGGCGAGCACGGCCTGGACGCCGGCAAAGCGCACGAGGTCGTCATCGGTTCGGTGGCCTGTCCGCCTCGGCGGCTCCGCTCCTACCCGTGGAACCTGCACACTCTACTGAGCCAGCAACACGACCCGCACCTGCGAGCAATCGTGGACGACCGCGTCGTCCTGGTCGTCCCGGAGGGAGCCGGACTGTTCGTGGCGCGGCTGTGCCACGACCACCTTTCCAGCCTGGGGTCGGATGCCCGTGTGGGGGTCAGCAAAGCGCGCGTCGGAGTACGTGGACTGCGGTTGGGCTACTTCGAGGCGCGTAACGCCCTCGCCGAGGGCTACGGTGTGCACGTGCACCGGATCCAGGACCTGGCTACAGCGCTGCTGATCGCCGGCATCGAAGCCGGTCTGCCACTGCGCGATCTGGCGGCCGAGGCACTGGCCCCGCTCCTCGAGTACGACCAGAAGCACGGCACCGCACTGGTGGACACACTCCGCCGTTACCTGGCCGAGGACGGAGCACCGGCGGCAACCGCCACGGCACTGTTCGTGCACCGCAACACCTTACGCAACCGGCTCCGACTGATCGAGGAGCTCACCGGCCGTGACATCGATTCGCCGAGCAGCCGCACCCATTTCTGGCTGGCCACGACCTGCTGGGAGCTAGGCTCCACCGCAGATCTGTCGTCACTTCTCGACGGGCGGGGACCACAATGACAGGCAGTGTCGGGATCACCTCGGACACCGTACTTTTCGTGGGCGGCGACACATCCGGCGGCCGGGCGTTCTACGCCCTGGCCATGGACCACGGGCGTGGCAGTGACGGCCCTGGGCAGCGTATCTCGTTCGTATCGGCTGGTGATGTACCGGTGCCACCGCAGGGATGTTGGGTACCCTGCTTCGGTACCGACGACCACGTGGCCGCCGGTCGCCGAGCACTCGACCTCGGGGCACGTCCGGCCGGCACCGTTCCCGTCGACGGCCGGGACCAACCCGTGTACTCCGCGCCCGACGGGGCGCTGTTCGGGCTGACCGACGTTCCCGGTTCCCGACCGCACAGTCAGCGGCTGGGAGACGTGGCCTTCGTCGACTTGTACACGCCGCTGGCCGAAGAGGCAGCAACCTACTACGCCCAGACGCTGTCCTGTCATTTGATCGACGAGCCGGCGCCCAGCCCGGGCAACTACCGCCTACTGGTGTCTGCGGATCGACCCGTGGCCGGTGTTGTGGACATGTTGGACGTCCTGCCTTCTGCCGTTCCGCCACACTGGATCCCGTTCCTACGGGTCCTCGATCTGGAAGCGGAGGTCGCACGCCTGAGCGACCTCGGTGCACGAGTCCGGGTGCCGGCCACCGACTCTGCGATGGGCCCGTTCGCCGTGCTCGTCGACCCGTTCGGGGTTGCCTTCGGGCTGCAGACCCCGGTCTCCGACGAACTCCTGAGGACATACGCCACCATCCGGAGATAACTGTGACCGTGCACAGAACGTGCGGCGCGAACTGTGCACGAGAATATGTTGACGGTCCGAAATAGTGATTAAGTTCATTGTCATCCATTCCAGCTCCCCCAATGATGGAGACGATGACATGACCACCGCCCTCCCGCCCGCACCCCTCACCGCTGATGCGCTGGATTGTGTGCTCCAGGAACACCTCTCCGACGCACGAACGCTTCCGGCGGAGGCCTACCTTTCACCCGAGGTCCTCGACTGGGAACGCAAGCACCTCTTGGAAGCTGCGTGGGTCTGCGTGGGGCGCAGCAACGACGTCGGCAAGCCCGGCGACCAGCGCGCCGTGCGGGTCGGGACCCAGGGCATCCTCCTGACCCGCGACGGTTCCGGCACCCTTCACGCCTTCTACAACGCGTGCCGACACCGGGGACACGAACTGTTGGCGGTGGACTCGTGCACCAACAAGCGTCTGGTGCAGTGCCCCTACCACTCGTGGGTCTACGAACTGGACGGCGAACTCCGCTCCGCGACGCGGTTCACCGGCACGGACAACTTCGCAACGGACGAGTGGCCCCTCATCGGGTTGCGCGCAGTCGAGTGGTTCGGCTGGATCTTCGTCAACGCCTCCGACGATGCCCCCGACTTCGGTGAGTGGGTAGGCAATCTGACCGATGTCGTCGCCCCCTGGGATCCCACGGACATGGTCGTCGGCGAGTCTCACAGCTATACGCTCCAGACCAACTGGAAATTGGTGATCGAGAATTACCTCGAGTGCTACCACTGCCCCTCGATCCACCCTGAGCTCTGCCGGGTCAGCCCGCCGGAGACCGCAATGGGTCTGCGGCACACCGGCATGTGGCTGGGTGGACCATTGGAACTGCGCGATGACGCGGAAACCATGAGCCTCGACGGCCGCAGCGGCGGGGAACGCATCGCCGGGATCAGCGACGAGCAGGCCCGTCGGACGATCTACTTCATGCTTGCACCCAACCTGCTACTGACCCTGCAGCCGGACTACGTAATGACCCACCGCCTGGTGCCGCTGTCTCCCGGTGAGACGTTCGTGGAGTGCTCCTGGCTCTTCCCACGGGAGGTGGCCGAACGCCCCGGCTTCGACCCCTCGTACGCCGCAGGGTTCTGGGACATCACCAATCGGCAGGACTTCGCAGCCTGCGAGTCCGTGTACCAGGGGCTGTTGGGCAACGGCTACCGGCCCGGGCCATTCGACGCGCGTGAGGACGGCGTCCGCGCCTTCCAGGCCCAGCTTGCTTCCGCATACCTCACCGGGCGCTGGGACATCGCGCAAACCATCACCTTCGGCGGCCGTGATGACCAGTGACGCCGAGTTTTCGCTCCAGGTCACCGCCGTCGCATCACCGGCATCGGGTGTGCGACAGGTGCGCTTGGAGCGTCACGACCGAACCGTGCTGCCCGAGTGGGAGCCCGGCGCACACATCGACGTGATGCTGCCGAACGGAGTTGTGCGCCAGTACTCGCTGTGCGGCGACCCGCAGGACCCGTCGGTCTACGAGATCGCGGTGCTGCGCGCGCCGCAGAGCCGCGGCGGCTCCGAATACGTGCACACCCGCTTGCGCGTCGGCGACGTCATCCCCGTGCGGGGGCCGCGGAACAACTTCGCCTTCGCTGCCCGGCGCCGGGCCCTGTTCATCGCCGGCGGAATCGGGATCACCCCGATTCTCGCAATGATCAGACGAGCTGAGCGCGAAGGCATCGATTGGACACTCGTCTACGGCGGGCGATCCCGTGACACGATGGCGTTCGCCAGCGAACTCGAGCGCTACGGAGACCGCGTGCAGCTGGTGCCCGAGGACGAGTTCGGGCTGGTGAACCTGCCCGGGCTGCTCGGCACACCGCTGCCGGACACCGAGGTCTACTGCTGCGGGCCCACCGGCCTGCTCGACGCCGTGCAGGCGCTGTGCAAGCCGTGGCCCGCCGGATCGCTCCACCTGGAACGGTTCTCGGGCACAGTCACCGACGGTCCGAACGATGCATTCACCGTGGTCGCCGAACGCAGTGGTGTGGCCTGCTCGGTGGTGCCGGGCCAGTCGATCGTGGAAGCACTGGCCGACGCCGGAATCATCGTCCCGACCTCCTGCGGAGAGGGCCTGTGCGGCACCTGCGAGACCAAGGTCCTCGACGGGGTGCCCGACCACCGCGACCTACTCCTCGGCGACGACGAGCGGGAGGCGGGCACGTCGATGATGATCTGCGTGTCCCGCGCCAAAGGCGAACGGCTGGTCCTCGACCTGTAGCGAGGTTGGGCGAGTTGGTTCGGCCAGCTACGCAGGCGTGGCCGGGCGAGGAATCGCGCGACCACGCCTGCACTCCCGTTTTGTCATGCTGGAAAGAACGGAGACGACGTGACCGAAGACGAACTGACCATGCTCGACTTCGCTGTCAAATGGGCACCTTTCGGAGGCGGAGACGACCACATACTTCCCGAGTTCGGCGTCCTCCCCACCGAGTTCTACCGGCGACTGCAAGCATTCCTCGCCTACTACCCCGGCGTGAACGACAGCGTCCGACGCCGGCTCGCCGAGTTGTGCACCCTCAAACTCCGCGCGGCACCGTCGCCGGCTCGAACACTCTGGCACCTCGGTAGATAGCAACCTCGGCGTACACACCCCGATCGAGACCCTGATGGTCCGCGCCGACCGCCTAAGGACTCGCGTGTGCTATTGGCTAACCCACAGCCGACGAACCCGGCAGACCTCGAGGGTGTAGCCGTGGGACCGTGCCGACCCAGTCTGCGCCAGACTCTGTCAGGTGGGAACAACGGAGATCCGGGGCGCCCTGGCCACCAGGCTCGTCGTCGCGCCCGAGATGTCAACCAGGCGTGGTCGGGATTCGGCAACATTGTCAGTGGGCGGGTTCGAAGCCCGCCAGCATCTGTTCGAGCGCGAACTGGTCGGGCCCGACGAAGGGATCGGCCTGCGGGGCCGCGGCGAGCATGTCGAGGTACTCGGCGGTGCGCCCCTCCGCCGGCGGCAGGTGAGTGCTGAGTATTCGCCGGGGGTCGAGATCCCGCAACGTCGACACGGTGGCCGAGAATTTGGCTTCGTCCACCGTGTGCACCCAGGGACTGTCCACGGTGGCCCACAGGTGCTGGGCGGCGCGAACCACGCTGGGAACGCAGTAGCCGACGTCGTCGGCGGTGGCGAGTTCGGCGGTCTCCATCGGGGCCCCGAAGCAGTCGGACGAGAAGTAGGTTCCGCTGCGGTCGTCGTAGCAGCCGACCGTGCTCGGATTGTCGAACAGCGGCGGCCGCAGCGCGGTCAGCCGGCGATCGCCGACGTCGAGGGATTGCCCCGGGTTGAGTAGGTACACCCGGTCCAACGGGACGGGCCGCTCGCACGACATGATGCCCACAGCGGCGAAGGTGGTGATCAGGCGCGCGTGCGGCGCCTGATCGAGCAAGTCGAACAGTGCGCCGGTGTGATCGCGGTCCGGGTGGGTCAACCACACCCATTCGACGTCGGCGGGGTCGAGCACGGTTCCGAGTGCGTCCATGAAGCCCCGGCCGGGCAGACTCAGTCCGGTGTCGATGACGACGGGCTCAGAGGCCAGCAGCACGTAGGCGTTCACCGGCAGATGTCCGATTCCGGGCACTTCCAGCGCGTCACCGAGAACCGCGATGTCGTGTCGTATTCTGTTGATACGCATGAGATTTCTCCTCACTGATCGTATTCGATACGGATCAACGACCTGGCGATCCCTGCCAGGTCGGCTGCGGAAGGGACGTATCCACGGGAAACCTTCAGTCCCAGTTCGAACGGCGAGGCCCCGTCGTCGAGAGCCGCCCGGAACGCTGCGCCGGCTTCGGCGGGCGTGACGTCGAGCAGCAGGGCACGGCCCCGTCGGACGCGGCCGCATCGGGTCACCGTCACGGCTGCACCACCGGCGAAGTTGAACCGCCACGGCCGTTCGGTGAAGATCAGCGTCTCACCGTCGACGTCGTGAAGGCATACCGGCACACGCAGGGTGCGGCCGGTGCGGCGCCCGGTGAACTCGATCAATCCCTGGCGTCGAATTCGCCGGCCCGACCACCGGGTCGTGAGCACACGCCGCACCACCGGATTCACGAGCCGCATCAGTGCGGGCGGCGGCGGACTCAGGCGGACGGTCGCGGTATCGGACTTGGACATGTCACCGACGCTATGCGCGGCGCGGCAGGGGTGCCATTCCATAAATGTGGTATTCCCGGCGGCCGATCCGGACTCGTACCATTGACGGGTGAGCGTGGATTCCATGCAGTGCGCGGCGGACAAGATCACACAATTGTGCGCCGCACCGCGCGGCCTGATCGCGTTGTGGCAGGACGCGTCGGAAGTCGTTGCCGGGGTTGTCCCCTACTTCTGGACACCCTGCTGGTTCACTCTCGACCCGGTGTCGTTGCTGATGACCAGCCATTACCACCTCGGCATGGACGAGTTCCCCGGCGAGTGGCTGGCCGCCGAGTACTACGAGGACGACGTCCAGTCGGTGCCCGGCGTGATGCGTTCGACCACTGGGCTTTCCACGCTGCACGATGCCGCCGGGGGCGATCCGTCGCACAGCCCGCGCTGGCGCAGGAACCGCACGCTCGGCGGAGATCAGGAGTTGATCGCCCGCCTCCGCACCCGCTCGGGCGAGACCTGGGGAGCGCTGTCCCTCTACCGCGCCGAAGGCATGCCGATGTTCACCGAATCCGAGAAGTCTTTTCTCGCAGAGGTTTCGCCGACCCTCGCCGGCGGCGCCCGCCGCGCACTGCTGTGCGGGCAGGCCGCGGAGCCGGAGTACTCCGATTCGCCGGGACTGATCGTGCTCGACGACCAGTGGGACGTCGAATCGGCCACCCCGGGTGTCGACCGGTGGATGGCGGACCTCCCCGGCGGAAACTGGGACCGAGGCGAGCTGCCGCCCGCGGTGATCACCCTCGCCGCCCGTGCGCTGCGCTCGGCAGAAGACCGCGATCACCTCGGCGAGGTCGCGCTCTCCCGGGTGCTCTCACGCTCGGGATCCTGGGTGGTGCTCCACGGTGCGTGCCTCTCCTCTACCGGGCGACGGCGGATCGCCGTGATCGTCGAACCCGCGCATCCGAGTCGGCTCCATCCCCTGTTGATGTCGGCGTACGGGCTGACCGAGCGGGAGAAGGAAGTCACCACTCTGGTGCTGCAGGGGGCGTCGACGTCGCAGATCTCCGCCGAACTTTCCGTGTCCGCGCACACCGTCCAGCAACACCTCAAGAGCATCTTCGAGAAGACCGGCGTGCACAGCCGACGAGACCTGGTCGGCACGGTGTTCTTCCACCACTACGAACCACGGTTCCGTGACAACGAGACGCGAGCGCTCGCCGACCGGCCGCTCCGGGGTGGGCCCTGGCCGACGGATCGTCGCCGCTGAGAGGGCTTCCTCAGATCCGCCGCATCACGGAGACCACCTTGCCCAGGACGACCGCGTCGTCGCCGTCGATGACGGTGTAGGCAGGGTTACGGGGCTCGAGGAAGACGTGGCCGTCGCGGCGCCGGAGCACCTTCACCGTGGCCTCGCCGTCGATCATCGCGGCGACGATCTCACCGGAATGGGCCTCGTCCTGGCGGCGCACCACGACGACGTCGCCGTCACAGATCGCGGCGTCGATCATCGACTCGCCGCGCACCCGCAGCCCGAACACGGTGCCGGAGCCGACGAGTTCGCGCGGGAGCGTCAGCATCTCGTCGGCATGCTCCTCCGCGAGGATCGGCGCGCCGGCCGCGATGTCGCCGACCACCGGCACCGTCACGTTGTTGTCGGACGAGCGTCCCTGCTTCGCCTCGGACAGGAACGGGCGCACGTCCAATTGCCGGGCCATCGCCGAGCCTCGCTGGAGAAAGCCCTTTTCCTCGAGACTCTTCAGGTGCTTGGACACCGACGACGTCGACCGCAGGCCCACGGCGTCCCCGATCTGCCTGGTGCTCGGCGAGCATCCGTGTGCCGCCACCCAGTCCCGGATCGTGGCCAGAATCCGCTGCTGGCGCGGTGGCAGGGTGGAGGCGTCGAGGCCACCGAACATGTCGAGATCGTCGTAATCGGTCACCCGAGGAATCGTAGGGGGTGACGACAACCCCTTCGGCAGGGTGTGGGCAGGCGACCAGCGGCGCTGTCGCGCTCAGTCACCCGGGGCCGGCGTGCGATCAGCGCTACTCGCCGCGCTTCTGCTCGATGCTCCACGCCGCGATCTGCGCACGGGAGTTGAAGCCCAGCTTGGACAGGATGTGTTCCACATGCCCCTGCGCGGTGCGTTGCGAGATGACCAGCCTGGCCGCGATCGCCTTGTTCGTCAGGCCCTCGGCGACGAGTTCGGCGACCTGTTGTTCGCGTCGCGTGAGACTCGTCGCCCCCGGCTCGGCCGAGCTGTCGGAAGGTCCCGTCTCCTCGAGGGCAAACGCCGCGGCGTCGTCGAACCGCGTTCCGAGGCCCTGCCGGAACTCCGTCTCGAATCCGCGGTCACCGATCGCCTGCCGGGCCTCCTGCTCGAACCGGGCGTGCTCGACGTGTGCGTTCGGGAAAATCGTGCTCTGCCTCCCCACCGTGCGGGCAAGGGCCTCGGTGGCACCCATCAACCTGGCCGCGCGCCGCGGCGCCCCGTCGTCCACCGCAATCCACGACAGAAGCTCCAGACACCCCATCGCACTGATGCGGTCGTCCACCAAC
>Ga0247825_10003531_pt1 | contig 10324 bp, 8 predicted proteins | sample 13C_Vanillin_Day_FD_194413 | JGI IMG/M metagenome (GOLD analysis project Ga0247825, IMG submission 194413) | Soil microbial communities from agricultural site in Penn Yan, New York, United States - 13C_Vanillin_Day48 | ecosystem: Environmental > Terrestrial > Soil > Agricultural land | place... | reverse complement strand
CGCCGACGATGAAGGCCAGGGCGACCGGCACCGCATGGAACAGGTGCTGCTTGATCGCGCCCGCGAACGCGAGCCCGAGCAGCGCCGCGGGCGTGAACGCAATCGCCAGGTTGATCACGAAACGCCAGGTGGCGGGATCGGTCCCCAGCCCCTTCAGCACGCCCAGGAAGCGCGCGCGGAATTCCCACACCACGGCGAGCATCGCCCCGCTCTGGATCACGATATCGAAGACCTTGGCCTTCTCTCCGCCAAAGCCGAGCAGCTGGCCGGCGATGATGAGATGGCCGGTGCTGGAGATCGGCAGGAACTCGGTGAGCCCTTCGACGACGCCGAGTATTGCGGCCTTCAGATAGAGGACGAGATCCATTCAGCGCGACATTGTACGCGACCGCATGCCCGAACTGGTGAGCGGTAAGCAGTGAGCAGTCAGCGGTAAAGGTTTTGCGATCTTCTGCTCACCGCTCGCTGCTTACCGCTTACTCGTACCTAAGGGCCTCGATCGGCAGCAGGCGGGAGGCTTTGCGCGCCGGGTAGAAGCCGAAGAAGATGCCGATCGTCGCCGCGAAGCCCACCGCCAGGGCAATGGCGTCGAGATTCAACTCGGTGCGCCATTCGGCAAAATGGCCAATCGCGAAAGAGCCGCCGACGCCGAGCATGATCCCCAGCAGGCCGCCGATCAGTGCCAGCGTCACCGCTTCAACCAGGAATTGCGAGAGGATGTCGCGTCCACGCGCGCCTACTGCCATCCTGAGGCCGATCTCACGCGTGCGCTCCGTCACCGACACCAGCATGATGTTCATGATCCCGATGCCGCCCACGAGCAACGAGACGGAAGCTACCGCCGCCAGCAGCAACGTCATGACGCGGCTCGATTCCTCGCGCGCCGCCAGCACTTCCGACAGGTTGCGCAGCGTGAAGTCGTCCTCCTGGCCCGGCTGCAGCCGGTGGCGCTGGCGCAGCAGGTTGCGAATCTGGCTCTCGGCCTCGGCCATATCAGCATCGTCACGCACCTTGACGAAGATCGATCCTGCCGAGCGCAGCCGCGCCGCGTTACCGCCGATCACCCGGTTGCGCGCGGTGGTGATAGGCATCAGGATCACATCGTCCTGGTCCTGCCCCTGCAGGCTCTGACCCTTGCGCTCAAGCGTGCCGATCACGACGAACGGTACTTTGCGGATGCGGATCACCTGGCCGACCGGGTCGCTGTCGCCAAAAAGGTTCTTCGCCACCGTCTCCCCGAGCAGCGCGACTTTGGCCGAACCGCTGACATCCCCTGCCTCAATCGTCCGGCCAGATGCGAGCGTCCAGTTGCGCGCTTCAAAATAGTCCGGGGTCACGCCGTAGAACACAGTGGACCAGTTGCTGTTTCCAGCCACCACCTGGCCGGTCCCGCGCAGCTGCGGCGAGGCGGCCTGGACCTCCTGGATTTCGCGCTGAATGGCGTAAGAGTCATCGTCGGTAAGGGTGTTGCGCGAGCCCGAGCCCATGCGCACGCCGCCGGAAGTGACCGAGCCAGGCAACAGCATGATGAGGTTGGTGCCGAGCCCCTTGATGTGCTCTTCCACGCGCGCCTGGGCGCCGGCGCCGACGGCGATCATCGTGATCACGGCGGCAACGCCGATGATGATGCCGAGCATGGTGAGCGTACTGCGCAGCTTGTTCACGCGCAGGGCACGCAGTGCAATCCGGATGCTTGCGAGCCAGGTCATCGCCGTCCCCCGCTCACGCGGCTTCCTTGTCAAACTCGCGCAGCATTTCCTGCGCGTCGGCCGGCCGCTCCACCCGCCGGTCGTCGAGAACGTGGCCGTCGCGGAAGCTGATGATGCGCGAGGCAAACGTGGCGATGTCGTGCTCGTGCGTAACCAGCACCACCGTCATGCCGCCGCGGTTCAGTTGCTGCAGCAAGCCCATCAGCTCGAAGCTGGTGCGCGTGTCGAGCGCGCCGGTCGGTTCATCGGCGAGAATCAGCACCGGGTTGTTGACCAGCGCGCGCGCGATCGCCACCCGCTGCTGCTGCCCCCCGGAGAGCTGGGACGGCTGGTGATGAAAACGCTCGGCGAGACCGACCTCGCCCAACCGCGACATCGCGCGGTGGCGGCGCTCGTCGGCCGGCACCTGGCTGTAGAGCAGCGGCAACTCCACGTTCTCCACCGCCGAAGTGCGCGGCAGCAAGTTGAAGTTCTGGAACACGAAGCCCAGACGCCGGTTGCGGATCGCGGCCAGCGCATCGCCGGATAGTTCGGACACCCTGTCGCCCGCGAGGAAGTAATCACCGCGGCTGGGCGAGTCGAGGCAGCCCAGCAGGTTCATGAACGTGGATTTGCCCGATCCGGACGGGCCCATCACTGCCACGAACTCCCCCGCAGCGATTTCGAGCGACACGCCCCGCAGAGCCACGACGGTGTAGCCGTCCATGTGGTACTCCTTGGCGAGATCGCGGGTGACGATGAGGGGTTCAGTCATGTTCGAACTCATGAGTCGTGAAACGTGAATCGTAAATCGTGAATCGGGAAAATGCTCGTTTTACGATTTCCGTTTCACGTTTTACGGCCGCTAGAAACCGAAACGCGGGCCGCCCTTCTGTTTGGACTTACCGTCCGTTCGTGTTCCCAGGATCACCTGATCCCCTTCCTTCAACTCGCCGGAAATCACTTCAGTGTAGCTGCCGTCGGTGAGCCCGAGGCGTAGGCTGACCGCGCGCGGTTTGCCGTCGGCGTCCACCACCCATACGCGCCCACTGGTGACGCGGCTGCGGCTTCCTCGCGCCGGCGCCATTTCCTCGTAGCGCTTGCGTTGCTCAGGCGTGAGCATCTCTGCGATGCGCGCGCGCGATTCCGCGCGCAGCCGCTCCGCCTGCTTGCGGCGCTCGCCCTTGTCCTCCTGCGTGAGACCGCGAATCCGCTCGCGCGTGTCGTTGAGTATGGTCTCAAGCTTCGCCTGCTGCTCGGCGCTCAATTTGAGCTCCTTCGCCAGGCGCTCACGCATGGCTGCTCCACCCTGCCCACCCTTGCCTTTGCCCTTCTTCGCCGTCTCCTCCTCCGCGTCGGCGGCGGCGCCAGCCTGCTCGGCTGGTGCGCGCCCATCCGTCGCGCCGGAAGGCCGATAGCGCAACGCGGCGTTGGGCACCTTGATGACGTTGTCGCGCGAGGCCTCGACGATGCGCACGCTAGCCGTCATCCCCGGGAACAGCTCGAGGTTGGGATTGGACGTGTCTACCACCGCGGTATAGGTGACGACGTTCTGCACCACGAGAGCCGACTTGCGCACCTGTCCCACCGCGCCGCGGAAGGTGCGCCCGGGAAACGAGTCCACGGTAAACGTCACCGGTTGTCCCTCGCGGATGCGGCCGACCTCTGCCTCGTCGATGGAGGTGTCGACCTGCATCTTGCGCAGGTCCTGCGCGATCACGAACAACTCCGGCGCCTGCAGGCTTGCCGCTACCGTTTGTCCCGGCTCAACCGATTTCTTGATCACCGTGCCGTCGACGGGCGCGCGTATGGTCGTGCGCTCGAGATCCACTTTCGCCTGGGCTAGCTGCGCCTCGCGTTGCTTCACCAGCGCCTGCACGTTGCTCACCTGGGCCTCGCCCGCCGCCAGCTGCGCCTGCGCAGCCTTCAACTGCTCGCGCGCCGCGTCGAACGTCGCCTGCGCCTTGTCTAGCGCCGCGGCGGACACGAAGTTCTTCTCGAACAGCCCCTTGTTGCGGTTCAGCTCGCGCTCGGCGTCGCCGAGGTTGACCTTTGCGCGCGATACCTCCGCCTGCAGCGCGACAACATTGGCGCGCTGCGACAACGTCGTGGCTCGCGCGGCATCCACGTCGGCCAGCGCCTGGTTCACGCGCAGGGAAAAGGTATCCGGGTTGATGATCGCGATGATCTGGTCCTTCTTCACTTCCGAATTGAAGTCCGCGAGCAGTTCCTTGATCTGGCCCGAGACCTGCGAGCCGACCTGCACTGCAACCACCGGGTTGACCGTGCCGGTGGCCGAAACCGCCGCGGTAATGCTGCCGCGCTCGATCTTGCCGAGACGATAGTTGGCCGCGTCGTCGCGGCCGCCCCACCATGCGTAAATGGCGGCGCCCGCGATCAAGGTTCCTGCCACGATGGCCGCGACGACTATCCGGTTGCGCGTGATCCCGATCATGTCCAGACCCGGTCGTTATGACGGAGCAATACGGCCGCACCATGCTCTCAGAGCGGGGATTGTAGCGGAGGTGCCGCGGTGCGCCCACATGCCGGCGCCCGCGGATGCAACAAAAGATTTCAGCGCGGCGCTGGTTCGGCGAGTCCTTCCCGCACCGCCTGGCGGGCCGCTGCCTCGAAGGCAGCGAGCAGCAGCATCCCGGCGATCATGCCGCGGGTCCTCAACTCGGCACCGATGGTTTCCATGCGCCGGTTGAGCTCCTCGGCAGACGGCGCCTCTCGGCCCTGGTAGGACGCGAGCAGGGCCGCCCGAATATGATCGAACAGCAGCGCCACGTCTTCCTCGCGCACCGCGCCTTGCAGCAGGAGTCTTGGGTTGAGCATGGATTCGATCTGCGGCAGCGGCTCGGACCTCTCGCCAGCGCCGGCCGGCGCGGCAAATGCAATCCCCGCGGCCAGGGCCAGGGCCACCAGCGGAATTCGAAATGGTCGCATCACCTGCTCCTTCCTTATCGGCCTGCGCAGCGTCTATCAACGCGCGAGCGGCAATCCGGTTTACGCCTTGCGATAGATTTCTGCGCCGCTATCGACGAACTCCCGCGCTTTCTCCTTCATACCCTGCTGCAGCGCCTCGGAGTCGGACATGCCCTGCTTCTGCGCGTAGTCGCGCACGTCCTGCGTGATCTTCATCGAGCAGAAATGCGGGCCGCACATCGAGCAAAAATGCGCGAGCTTGGCGCCTTCCTGCGGCAAGGTCTCATCGTGGAACTGCTTGGCCTTGTCCGGGTCGAGCCCAAGATTGAATTGGTCTTCCCAGCGGAACTCGAAGCGCGCCTTCGAAAGCGCGTTGTCGCGAACCTGGGCGCCCGGGTGGCCCTTGGCGAGATCCGCCGCGTGGGCGGCGATCTTGTAGGCCATGATGCCGTCCTTGACGTCGTCCTTGTCCGGCAGGCCGAGGTGCTCCTTCGGCGTGACATAGCACAGCATCGCGGTGCCGAACCAGCCGATCATCGCCGCTCCGATCGCGCTGGTGATGTGATCGTAGCCCGGCGCGATGTCGGTGGTGAGCGGTCCCAGTGTGTAGAACGGAGCCTCGCGGCAGTACTTGAGCTGGAGATCCATGTTCTCCTTGATGAGCTGCATCGGCACGTGGCCCGGCCCCTCGATCATCACCTGTACGTCGTGCTTCCACGCGATGTCGGTCAGCTCGCCCAGCGTCTTGAGCTCGGAGATCTGGGCCTCATCGTTGGCATCGTAGATCGAGCCCGGCCGCAGCCCGTCCCCGAGCGAGAACGACACGTCGTAGGCCTTGAGAAGCTCGCAGATCTCCTCGAAGTGCGTGTAGAGGAAGCTTTCCTTGTGATGCGCCAGGCACCACTTCGCCATGATCGAGCCGCCACGCGACACGATTCCGGTCATGCGCTTGGCGGTCATCGGAATATAGGGCAGCCGCACGCCGGCGTGCACGGTGAAATAGTCCACGCCCTGCTCGCACTGCTCGATCAGCGTGTCGCGGTAGATCTCCCAGGTGAGCTCTTCGGCCTTGCCGTCCACCTTCTCGAGCGCCTGGTAGATCGGCACGGTGCCGATCGGCACCGGCGAGTTGCGCATGATCCACTCGCGCGTCTCGTGGATGTGCTTGCCGGTGGAGAGGTCCATTACCGTGTCGCCGCCCCAGCGCGTGGACCAGGTCATTTTCTCGACCTCTTCCTGGATGCCGGAGGAAACCGCGGAGTTGCCGATGTTGGCGTTGATCTTCACCAGGAAGTTGCGGCCGATGATCATCGGCTCGGTCTCCGGGTGGTTGATATTGGCCGGTATGATGGCGCGCCCGCGCGCGACCTCGTCGCGCACGAACTCCGGGGTGATGATTCCCGGGATCGCCGCGCCGAAGGACTCGCCCTTGTGCTGCCGGGTGATCAGCGCGGAGAGCGCGTCCAGGCGCTGGTTTTCGCGAATGGCGATGTACTCCATCTCGGGTGTGATCATGCCGCGACGGGCGTAGTGCATCTGCGAGACGTTCATGCCCGCTTTTGCGCGGCGCGGATTGCGCTTCAGGTTGAAGCGCAGCTGCGCGAGCTTGGCGTCGGCGAGCCGCTCTCGCCCGTAGCGCGAAGTGGGGCCATCGAGCGCCTCGGTGTCGTTGCGCTCCTCGATCCATTTCTGCCGCAGCGGCGCCAGCCCGGAGCGGATGTCGATCTTCACCGCCGGATCGGTGTAAGGGCCGGAAGTGTCGTAGACGAAGATCGGCGGATTTTTCTCCGCACCGAAAGACGCCGGCGTGTCCGACTGGGTGATCTCGCGCATCGGCACGCGGATGTCCGGACGCGAGCCCTCGACGTAGACCTTGCGCGAGTTCGGCAACGGCTTGACCGCCGCATCGTCGACCTGGGCGGTGGCGTTAAGAAATTTCGGATTGGCGTTCATGTGCGCTCCTTGCGGCATGGACAAAGGGGCGCGGGGGAAACGGATTCAACGCTTCCCTGCGCCGGCATTATCCGGATCAGGTTCGAAGGGACTCTCTCACCCGTGGGCAGACGGCCCCCAGGACCCCTACGTTGGTCAGTAAACGTTACTCCAAGGGCCGCACCCATGCAAGGTTGCGTCACGCGCCTGGCGCAGACGCCAGTATGGTGAAGCGGATGCGGTTTCGGCCGTCCTGTCTCTCATAACGTACGTTGCGCCCGAGACGAATAACCAGCGCGATACCGAGCCCCCCTATCTGCCAGCTGTCGACGGGGCCCGCGTAATCAGGAGTGGCGGCCTTCGTGAACGGGTCGTACTCCGGCCCGGCATCCTCGTAAGTCACTTCAACCCGGCCCATCGCCGCGGAAATGGTCAGCCATACGGGCCGCTCAGCGGAGGTCCCGGCCATCCGGGAATAGCCGTGCTCCACGGTATTGGCAAACAACTCTTCCAGGACAAGGACCAGGCGGTCGACCGCCGCGCGCTCGAACCCGGCCTCTGCGCAGGAGCGTTCCGCGTGGTCGCGCAACTCGGAAAATTGCTCCAAGCTGGCTTGAAATAGGCGGGGTTGGGAAGCGGCCATTCAGATACCGGCGTGAAATCCGTCGCGTCCTGCGCTGGCGAACTCGGCTATTATAGTGGGCATAACAATATAGCCATACGGGAGAAAATCATGGTCCGGTCGATTTCGTGCTGCATCCTGTCTGCCTTCGCCGCTTTCCTCGTGCCCGTCATCGCGAACGCGAATGACGTGGGCCAGATCAAGACCGCCAAGGGGGCAGTGCATGTCGAGCGCGCCGGCCAGAAGCTTTCGGCCACGGTGGGCACCAAGATTCAGCAGTCCGATACAGTGGTGACCGGGGCCGATGGCTCGGTTGGAATCACCTTCGTGGACAATTCGCTGCTTTCGGCCGGACCGAATAGCACGCTTGCTATCGACCGATACGCATTCGACCCCACGACACATGCCGGCGCTTTCGACAGCCGGCTTTCCCGCGGCACGCTGTCCGTCGTGTCGGGCAAAATCGCCCGACAGACGCCCGGCGCGATGACGGTCAAGACGCCCGCAGCCATTCTCGGCGTTCGCAGCACCGAGTTCGTGGTGCGCGCCGACGACGGCGCGCGTCCGGATACGCGCTGAGATGCGCGTCGCGCTCATGCTCGCTGCCGTCGCGTTGACGGCCGGTTGCGCCACGCCGCGCAACGACCTCGTTGTGGTGCTGCCGGAGGAAGGCGGCAAGGTCGGCGCGGTCGTTGTAACCGATGACCAGAAGCGCCAGACCACTCTCGACAAGGCGTACGCCTCGGCGCGCACCGACAGCCCCGGCATGTTCGACCGTTCTCCCGGCATGAAAGCCGGGCCCTCCAGTGCCGAGGAGGTCAAGAAGTCCTTTGGACCCGCTCTGGCGGCCCGGCCGGCCCGGCCGGTTTCCCTCGTGCTCTATTTCACCGAGGGCAGCACGCTGTCGGACGAGTCGAAGGCCGTAGTGGACAGGATGTTTGCCGAGATCGCAAAGCGGCCCGCTGCCGAGATCACGGTGATCGGCCATACCGACACCGTCGGCAACGACGCGTTCAACGACAAGCTGTCGCTCGAGCGCGCGCAGGCGGTGCGGGAAATACTGATTGGAATGGGCGTGCCCGCGCCGAACATTTCCGCCGCCGGCCGCGGCAGGCGCGAGCTTCTCGTGCCGACCGGCGACAACGTCAACGAGCCGCGCAACCGGCGAGTGGAGCTCAGCGTCCGCTGATCGAACTGGGTCCATCCCACTGGATGACCAGTATCGTGAGATCGTCTGCAAGCTCTGCGCCGTCGCAGAACTGAGCCACTTCCTCCCGTATCTCCGCCACCGCCCGATGGGGACCAAGCTCGGGCTCGCGTCCCAGGCGCTCGATCACTGCGCCAAGCCTTACCGTTCCGTAGAGTTCTCCGCGCCGGTTCAAGGCCTCGGTAACGCCATCGGTGGTCATGATCAGCATCTCGCCGGGCTCGAGCACATGCAGCGTCTCGCCGTATGGAAAATCGTCGACCGTGCATAGCGGCGGCCCTCCGCCCGCCTCCATCCGACCCACGCGACCGCCCCTCCGCGCCCGGTACGGCGCGTCGTGCCCCGCATTCGCAATGCGCAGCTCGCCGGTACGCGCGTCCAGGATGCCGGCGACCAGCGTGACGAAAAACTGCTCCGGGTTCTCGCGTCCGATGTCGCGGGCAGCGTCCTGCAGCGTCTGCGCAACGCTGGCGGGATTGCGCGAGGAGATGCTCTTGCACAGCGCCTTGCTCACCGCCATGAACATGCTCGCCGGCAAGCCTTTGCCCGAAACATCGCCGATCAGGAAAAACAGTCGGTCGGCGCTGAGCATGAAGAAGTCGTAGAGGTCGCCTCCTACTTCACGCGCGGGCTCCAGATCCGCGCAAACCGAAAACCGGGTTTCTCCCGGAAACGCGGTTTCGGCCCGCGGGAGTATTCCCATCTGGATGCGGCGCGCGGCGTCGAGCTCGCCGGCCAACCGCGCCTTGCCCTCGCGCTCCTGCTGCAGGCGCTGGCGCAGCATGCGCCTCTGCATCATCGCCTCAGCGAACAGCGCGCCCATCATCACTACGAACACCAGGCCAAGACCCAGCACTGGCATGACCGCGTCGATCAGGACCTGGCCCTGCCGATAAGCCGCAGCGCCGCCGCCCGCCGCTGCAGCAAACAGCGCAAGCAGCACCACCGGCCACAGCAGCACACGGCTCGCCGGCATCGCAACGACCAGGATCGCACCAGCCACGAGCAGCACCGCGGCTTCCGCCCACGCCGCCCAGTACGGCCTGCGTAGCACGCGACCGTCGAATATGTTCTCCAGCACGTTGGCGTGAACTTCGACGCCGGGAATGCGTTCGTCGAGCGGCGTCGTCACGTAGTCGGTGACGGCGAGCCCCGTGACGCCCACGATCACCAGGTGCTCGCGAAAAACCGCTGGATCCGTTGCGCCGGAAAGCACGTCCGCTGCGGATACGAAGCGCGACCTGTCGTGCCGACTGAAGTGAACCCACATGCGACCGTCGGGCTGGGTCGGCACGGCGATATCTTCGACGCCGACAACCTCGACACCGCGCGGACCGACGCGCACCTCGAAAGCGGGACGTCCCGCGGCGACACGCAGCAACTCGAGGCCCATCGACGGCGCGAGCGTTTCGCCCACGCGCGAGACGAACGCGATTCTTCGCGTCTTTCCCCCCTCGGTCTCGGCCGAGAGCAGCGCGTGGCCGGCCGCCGCGCGTTCCAGCACCGCCACGTTGCCAAGCGCCACTTCGTGACCGTGCAGGAAAGGGCGGGCATCGCCGCCGCGTTGCCGGGCCGGCGCGAACGCAGAATGCCGCCGCGCGCTCGCCGGCAGATGCGCCCGCTCGTAGCCCGCGACGCCCAGCACGCTGGGCACGGCGGCAAGCGCCCGGGCAAGCACCTCATCATTGTCCGGAAGCGCCTTGAGACGGGCATAGAGTTCCTCGGCGCCATGACCGGGAAGCGACTCGACCAACCGGCCCGGCGACAGGCGATCCGGCTCCGGAAAGATCAGGTCGAGGCCAACGGCGTAGGGCTTGCCCGCACGAACGCGGTCGACCAGGGAGGCAAGCAACGTCCGCGGCCACGGCCATTGCCCGTACTGGGCGAGGCTCTTCTCGTCGATCTCGACGATAACGGCGGGCGCCTTTTCCCGCATCCGCGGCATCA
>Ga0247825_10003529_pt1 | contig 10325 bp, 13 predicted proteins | sample 13C_Vanillin_Day_FD_194413 | JGI IMG/M metagenome (GOLD analysis project Ga0247825, IMG submission 194413) | Soil microbial communities from agricultural site in Penn Yan, New York, United States - 13C_Vanillin_Day48 | ecosystem: Environmental > Terrestrial > Soil > Agricultural land | place... | reverse complement strand
GGATTCAACGCATCCGGGCAGAGCTCGCGAGTCTCGCTCCCCAATTGACGGCTGCGCTCAACGAGCCACGCGCCGAATTACTCGACCCGCGCCGCTCGATTCTCGCCAGCAAGCCCGCGTGGTTCGACTCGGGGCTCGTCAGGCGGATTCACGACGCGGCCTCGTCAGGGTCCGTTGCTGGCTGGCAGGCGCAGCTTGCCGTCACGTTCGCGAGTGACGTCAAAGCGCTCGACAGCGAAGATAAGGCCAAACAATTGATCGCCACGTGGTTCGATCAGCCGGCCGAATTTCAGTTGTGGAGCGGCGTGCGCGAGCAGACGTGGAGCGCCGACGCCTCGTTCGCATTCGCGCGTGCGCCGGACGGAGATGAACTGTGGCCGTTCCAATTCATGCTCCAGGCCGCGTTCACGACGCCGCCGAAGTTTGGTGGCTCAGACGTCGACGAATCGCCGTTCGAGTTTGACAACGTCGCCTCTGATATCCAGCGCGCGGTGGCGTTGGGCATCCATTCGCCGCAAGGTGAAGCGGCTGGGCATCCGGTCGTCGTCGCCCACATGCGCGAGTTCGTCGTGCTGCAGCGGATCTTCCGGCTCGCATTTGCCGGGCAACTCGGCAGCCGGTTTCCGCTTGAGCGTTTGGCCGCCCTGGCGGCGGACGTGCGTCCTCTGCGCGCGCGCTTGGCCACGCCGCGTTGGAATCCGCGCCCCGGCGCACTCGAGCGCGTGTTCCTCGGCGCACTCGATGCCGCCACAATCGCCGCATCTCTGGATCCAGACCACGCCGGTCTCGCCGCGGGGCTCAATCGCTGCCGCGGTGTCGTGTCCATCGCCACCCCGTTCGAGGCGTGGGAGAGTTCGTGTGATTTCAAAGATGCGGAGCGCACGCTGAGGCGCGCCTGCGAAGCCGATCGGGCCCGCTGCCGGCTGGCCGAAATCGTCGGGGCTCTCAACACGCTCACTCAGGCCCGGCGCCTCCGGCATGAGCTCAAGGTGGATGAGAGCGTGCGCCGCGTCGTCGCGCCTGCGGAGAGCCGTCAGTGAACACGGCTTCCGTTAGTACGGAAATCGCTACGCAGACGGAAGCCCCGACAATGTCTTCGCAGGCACCGGCTGCGCCACCTCGGTCGAGCCGGGGCCGGTGGATCAAAGCCGTGCGCATGGTGTTCGAACACCGTGAACTGGTCGTTGTTGCCGCCACTTCGGTCGTTTTTCTCGTCGCCATCGCACCCGGGATTTGGAACCTGCCAAAGGTTCGCGACCTACAAAAGGAGAACGACCGGCTGATCAAAGAGAACGACGACCTGAGGAAGGCTAACGACAATCTCATCAATCAAATGCACTGGATGCGGGGAGCTAGCACGGTGCTGCAACGGCTCGCAGACCGCGAGGACTCCGGGCAACTCTCGAATACCGCGGCGCCGCGGTTGACATACCTCCAGCCGTTAGACGATGCAGGCCTCGGGAATATCGTTCGTCGTGAGATTGCAATTGCCAAGCGAACGACGTTGCCTTTCCCGCTTACGCGCTGAACAGCGACCGCGGCGCTCACTGGACTCGAACGAGCCAGTGCGCTCGAACGGTCTGAATGAAGTTGCCGAGTGCAGGTCCGCCGATTTCTACGCGTCCCAGATTTTGAACGTTTTGTGGCGTCGGGAAGGGATCGCGTACGACCATGCTGGCCACCTGCGGTCCTTGAGGCGTCGGAAAATACGTTGCGGCGGTAATGACCACAGCATGCCCAGAGTAAGGTCCCGACTGAAACGCAAGCAGAATCGGGTGGCCTTGCGATAACTCATTTATCAGGACGGTCGGTGCCGGAGCGCCAGGGACGAATGCCGAGCTAATTGTGACGGCTCGCCCCTGCATATTGAAGCCCCACCCGTTCAGCGCCGCGCTGATGACCTGATCGGACGCCGTCGTCACCACGGGGCCGCCAAAGATGCGTGTGACGATTTGAGGCTGCGTAACCGGAATCCCGTAGTAGTTCAGAATCATCTGCGCCGCCGCCGCCCAACACCATACGGGCGTTTGCTGTGCAGAGGCGACGAAGTTGAACGTTGCGCTGGGTATTCCAACCTGAAGAGGCGCGACAGGCGGGAATTGCTTCGCATGGCTGTCAGCGTTGAGTACCAGAGCAACAGCGACAGCTAACGCCCAACCGCGGATATTCGCAGCGGCAGAATTCATATTAGGCCTTTAGTGAGTAAGCGCGGTCAGGCTAACACGGGGGTGACGGTGCGTCCAGCACAGAATGCTGGATTTTGCCGACAACTCGCGAGAGCATCTGCCGTCAAAGACGTTGCGTCAAACTACAGCACCCGATCCGAGCGAACAGCCTGACGATATGACTGCCGAAAAGAGTCGCTTGCCTCGCAATCCCGAACCCGATTGGGCCGACGAGATCGACAAGTTCTTAACGGGCACTGTGACTTTTCCGCTCCGGTTTGCCCGTACGTGCTGGCTCTTTGTTGTGTGTCCCTGGCGCGCTCCCCGGCACGTCGACAGCGAGGGGAACTTGCTGGTGCGGCCCTATCCATATCTATTCGTATCCGCTCTCTTAATCAGTGGTGCGGCGGTGCTCTCGCTGCAAGGCGGCTGGTCGGAGCCGGATCGCGTCGTTACATTCGCGTACGATGCGGCCGCGTACTTCAACGCGGAGCGGATGGCGATCGCCGTGGCGCTCGCCATCGTGCAAGTAATCGTGGCGTTGGCCGTTGGATGGCTGATGGTGTGGCTGCGTTTACCCTTGTCAAGAAGCGAGGCGGTCCGATGGGTGAGTTACACCATGGGCACGCAATGGCTCACACTCGGGATTTTCTTCATCTTACGACGGATTATCGGACCGGGAATCGTTCTGGTCGAGGACGTGATCGAAGGCCTCATATTCGTTCAACCCGCATGGATCCTCTGGTGGATTCTGCCCGGTGCGCAAATGACCCGAACGGTACTCCGACAGCGCCTTGCCCTAGGCGGTGTCGCGGCCGTGTTGACCGCAGCAACCATCGGTGGCAACGCCGTCCCACAGCTCGTTGACAGTGTCAAACGCCCGTTGCGTCTCTCGGTAGCCGGGTTCAAGCTCGAGACTCTCGATCAGGACCACATCGTTCGAATGGACGCCGCAGTTACGAACACCTCATCCGACGTGATGTTTTTGCAGTACCGTGCTTCGTTGAACGTTTGGCCAGATGCGGGTCTCGCGCTACCGCTCTCGTGGGACATACCTGCTGATGCGCCACCCGAGGTTGTCCTCGAGCCTGGTGATACATATCACCTGCAGAACGCGCGGGTACGAATACCGCGGCCACAATTCGACCATCGCTTGCAGGGTGTCCGGTGGGTGTCATTAACATTCCAGAACCGCTCTCACGGAGTGGCGACGCAGTGGGCGTTTCCCGATTGGAACACTCCAAGCGAGCATGCGCGTACTTGGGAATCGCTTGGCGGGCGACGAATAGGCCGCTAAATCGCTTACAGGTTCGTAACAGCGATACGGCGCGGAGCGGACGTAGCTACTCTCGATTCATAACGACGAACGTTTCTCTTACGCCTGCGCCTTACGGCGGGAAGCCCAGTACTTCTTCATCCGGAGGCTGACAGCCTTTCTTTCCGCGGCGGTCATGGCTTTTCTGCGGCGGGCTCGTCGCGCAGGTCCCGTTGCCTTTCGCCTTCCACCGGTGCCGTCGCGAAGGTCCGGGAAGACTCGATAGATCTTCGCCAGTTCCGCTTTCAGTTCCTCGGCGCGGACGCGCGCGCCGTCCCTGGCATATTCTCGAAGGTCGAACTTAGCCAATTTCCCGCTCCTTGCGTCGATGTCTTACGACAGAAGATGACTATAACGAACAAACACTGACATAGGAACGCGGGGGAAGACAATGATCCAAAGCATTAGCCCGCCGCGATCCACCACCCTCCTCGGATAGGTTGTTCGATTCCATCTCAGCCTGCGTTAGACCTGTAGACGCTTATGACGAGTCGTAGCTCAAGTCTTCTCGTGTCCGACGCAGGCGGAATCCGCGCCATCGCACAACGAATCAGCGTGTGGCGGATCGAGCGTCGAGCGCTCGACGTCCGATTTCCGGCACTCGACGATGAGGCCAACGACGCGGTGCGCCGGCGCATTTCCGTGCATTACGGGGCGTGCGGCTGCCATCAGGGCCGCGTCGCCGGGTTCTGGACCTTGGGGATCTTCGTGCTGCTGGTCGTGACGGGTATCGTCTCGATTCAGGCGTTCAGCATCGGGCGTCTCGTATTGGTTTACTTCGCGATCTCATTCGTCACGATGTTCATCGCCAAGATCATCGGGCTGCGCCGTGCCCGGCGATCTCTCTATCGGCTCGCCGACGAGCTCGATTCTTCGCTCCACGCGACACAGGTGACCCATGGCTGAGCGCTGCAGGGAGATTCAGGAGCGTATCGAAGAAACGCGCACCGAGGCCCGCGAAGAGTGCCGCAATGTGTCGCGCACGATCTCGGAGACCGTATGTAGTTGGCTGCCGTGGCCGCTCGACGACATCTGCGATGTCGTCACGACGGTGATCACCGAGGTCGTCTGCGGGATCGTGTGGGTCGTGATCACCGTGGTGAGCTGGGTCACCAGGATCGTCTGCGAGGTCGTCTTCGTCGCGGTGTGGATCATCAGCCACGTCATTGGCTTCCTCGAGTGGCTTGGCAACCGGATCCTCACGTTTCCCGAGTGGTTGGGATGCCTCGTGGGCATACGACTGGGATCGAAACGATTTCGCATTTGTCCCATCGTGATCGCCAATGACGCCGGCGTTCCGGTCGTTCCGCTCGCGGTCATTCAAAGCCAGATCGAAACCGCTGTGAGGGTCTGGGCCCAATGCGGAATAGAGGTCATCGCGCTGCCCATCACAACCGTCACCGGCCGCCCCTACCTGGCGAATGCGTCGGGGTGCAATGCGTCTGGCTATTTCGGCGGCGACAGGGTCGAGTACGAATCGCTGTCGTGCTGCCGGGGCTTCCTCGAGAGTGTGCGGTGTCTTCGATTTCCGTCAGGGTTGATCTGGCCGAGGCAGATTCTGAAGGCGATCTGGGTGGACACCATCAGTTCGGGCGAGCGGGGCTGCTACCTGCTTCCGGAGTCGTTCATCCTGGTCGCTTCGAGCGGGGCGCAAGACACGCTCGCGCACGAAATGGGGCACGCAGGCGATCTCCTTCACAGGGACGAAGCCGACAACCTGATGACAACACCCACGTGAACGGGCTCGAATCTCACCAATTTTCAGTGTTGCACGGTGCGTACGAGCCGGTTCGTGACGCTGTTCTAGCAGCCCGTGACCACATGGCCAGACGAAGAATCGGGTTACGTCACGTGCGGCGCTCGCCGCATGCCCATGCTCTCGCGATCAAGAGCTCCTGCTCACGTACGTTCTTCGCCAGCCCGGCCGCGCGCTCGAACTCCGACCGAGCCTCAGCGTACCGTCCGAGCTTCTCGAGCAGATCGCCGCGCACGCTTGGCGCATAGTGGTACGACCGCAGCACGCCTTCGTCCAGGAGCGCGTCTACAAGAGCAAGACCCGTGGCGGGCCCCTCCGCCATCCCCACCGCGACCGCATGGTTCAATCGAACGACAGGGGACGGCGTGAGATTGGCAAGCGCCGCGTACAACGTGGCGATGCGGTGCCAGTCGGTGTCCTCCGCGAGCCGCGCCCGGGCATGGCAGGCTGCTATGGCCGCTTCGAGCGTGTACGAGCCCATCGTGTCGCCGGCCAGTGCGTGGGCCTTGCTCAGTGCGGTCAATCCTCGAGCGATGAGGAGTTGATCCCAGCGCGTCCGGTCCTGATCGAGCAGCCGCACAGCTTCGCCGTTCGGGCCGATCCGCGCACGGAGTCGCGACGACTGCAGCTCCATCAGTGCCACGAGTCCGTGGACTTCCGCGTCCTCGGGCGCCAGCGTTGCCAGGACGCGGCCCAACCGAAGCGCCTCGTCGCACAGGGCGGGCCGCACCCAGTCGCCTCCCGCCGTTGCCGAGTAGCCCTCGTTGAACACCAGGTACAGCACATCGAGGACCGAGGCGAGCCGCGCGAGCCGTTCTGATCCGCGCGGGACCTCGAAGGGTACTCGGGCTTTGGTGAGCGTCCGCTTGGCGCGCACGATGCGTTGCGCGATGGTCGGTTCCGCCACCACGAACGCGCGCGCAATTTCGTCAGTCGTCAACCCGGCAACGAGCCTCAGGGTGAGCGCCACGCGCCCCTCCGTCGGAAGCACTGGATGACAGGCCACGAACATCAGGCGCAGCAGGTCGTCCCCGATATCGTCGTCTATCGCCGCCTCCAGTGCAGCCGTGTCGTCGGCGGCTGCACCCGGATCACGCGCGAGCGCCTCATGCTTGCGAGAAACAACCTCCCGGCGACGCAGCACGTCGATCGCGCGGTGCTTCGCGGCAGCCATCAACCACGCACCGGGATTCAACGGGATGCCATCGACTGGCCATTGCTGCAGCGCCGCGACGAGTGCGTCGTGCGCGAGATCCTCGGCGACGGCAAGGTCGCGAACGAGGCGTGTAAGGCCCCCGATGATCTTCGGCCGTTCCAGCCGCCACACGGCGTCGATGGCGCGGCGGATGCGTTCCCCAGCCGCTTCGTCGAGCTGGCGAGCGCCGTCTCCGTCGCGACCGCGAACTGTCTTATGCCCGGTCATACCCCAAACGCTCCTACAGTGCCCGGAGTTCGCCGGTGTGCTCGTCACCGAAGTCGTCCGGCTCGCAACATTGGCGTATCTCGATTTCGGACACGCCCCGCATCGGGTTCGGGCATCGCCGCGCCCACTCGAGCACCTCTTCTTTGGAGCGCACCTGCACAAGCCAGAAACCCGCCACCGGCTCGGTTGTTTCGTCGAACGGACCTTCGATGACGGTCCGCTCTGTGCCGGAGAAGCGGATACGAACACCGTCTGCGCTGGGAAGAAGACCCTCCCAAGCCAGCAGGACGCCTGCCTTCACGAGTAGCTGGTTGTAACGTCCCATCTCCGCCAGAAGCTGTTCGCTCGGCATCATACCGGCCGCCGGCTCCTTCGCCGCCTTCACGATCATCATGAAGCGCATCGCTCCTCCTACTGCGCGTCTCTTGACAGGAAGGTTGCCCTGAGGAGGTGCCGAAGGTGTGCGTTGCGCAGCACGAGCCCACCCCACACAAGGCAGGCGACGTAGACCGGGAAGACCACGTGGGTCAGGAGCGGACTGCCGACACGTGCGTGCGATGCCACTGCGCCACCGAGATACCCCGTCAGAAGCAGCGCGCCGAGAATCGATGCACGCGGGATCGCGTACAACGTCACGCAGAGGAGCAGGATCACCCCGAGCGTCCGAATGATGCTGTCTGGATAACCCAGGTTTGCCGTGCCAGCGACCACCGGTGCCACCTTCAGCAGCTTGCCTGAGCTGTCGAAGAGGAGGAACAGGATCGCGACGGTGCTGAGCGCAATTCCGGTCCTCGGTATCCAGGCCGGTTCACCCCGCTTCGGTTCAGGTTGCATAGCATGTCTCCTTTCCGGCGGCGTCACGCGTGCCCTGTTGGCGGATCCATGATTTGTCGGATCTCGAGCTCGACGACGTGGTCGGGGCCGAGGATGTCGGCGTGGAGCTGCATGAAGCGTCGGCCCAGTTCGATGGCCTCGTCTCGCGAGTTCGTCTTCATGACCGAGTAGCCGCCAACCAGTTCCTTTGCTTCGGTGAACGGGCCATCCGTGGTGGTCAATCGGGAGCCCGCCAGCCGGATGCGCGTTCCCTGAGCACTCGACGCCAATCCCCCCATATCCAGAAGGATTCCTTTTTGCGCCATCTCCTGGGCCAGCTGACCAATGGCCGCATACAGTTCGGGGACGGGCGGGACGTTCTCGGCGGCCTTGACCAGCATCATGAACCTCATCGTGACTCCTTTCGGGCACCTTTCGTGGCCCTCTACTGACACGTCGAATGACAGCCTGAAAGATCGACAGACCGCCATTGAGCCCGATCGGCAACGTCAGCGATACAGCCATACCGGCCGCATGTCACGTCGACGCAGGCTCGTTCGACGTCATTTTAGGGGGACGGGAAGCATGGACCTGGTGCTGCACACACAGTGGACGCGGGATGGCGCAGTGACTGTCTGTCGAGGCCGGTTGGTCCATGGCGAATCGTTGACGCGCCTCCAGCGGTCGGTTCGTGAGGTGCTGTACGCGCGGCGCGGGGTCGTCGTCATCGATTTGTCCGAGGTGAGTGACATCGACGCCGCCGGCGTGGGGGCGTTGGCGCTGATCGTGGTGGAGGGACGGGTCGCAAATGGTCGTATCCGGATGACACGGCCGAGCCGACGCGTCCTGACGCTGATCCGGATGACGCGCCTCGACTCGCAGATTACCTGGATGTCACCGTCGGGGGCCCATGCGATCAATGTGGCCTGAGCGAGCCTCCTTGGCGATCCAGTATCGCCTGGTCTTCGGACTGGCGAACCAGGAAGATCTGCTTGAGGGGCTCCAGAGACAGCTCGAGACCTTTTCCACCGATGAACAGGAGCGTGTTCTAAAGCGACTGGCAAGTTACATGTTGAACCTGTCGCCAATCGGGCACGAGGAAGCCCTCCGTCACGCAGAAGAAGAGGCTGACGATCTGCTAGTCGGCCCACTTGAACGCATCGAGAAGCTCTTGAGGGACGTTGAGCGCTTGCGCGCGGAAAGGACCGCCGATGTTGCGCCGGCGAATATTGCTCTGGAAGGGCTCATCGCGTACGTGCGGGGTTCGTTGCCGTCGAATACAGGTCGATCGAACGTCTTACGGTCGGCCGTTGCGGCCTTGGCTTTCCGCGTATGATCGGCGGGTTCCATCTGCTAAGGGGGGCCGTGCGAACAAGCCTGCTCGCGTTGATTGTGATGATTGGAGCCGCGGCCACGGCATCCGCACAGAGCAGCTCCCTGACAGCACTCGCCCAAGACGCGCAACGATTGGCGCAAGCCGCGCGGCGAGTCGTCGTCAGTGATGGAGCGTTCCGCACTCAGATGCCCGCCGCGACCGCGCCCCATGCCACAGGATGGCCAATGGCGACGGTTCCGGCGCGGGGTCTGAAGGCCGGGGTCGATCCGACCGTGGCGGAATTTCGCGTCCGCTCATGGGAGGAAGGCGCAGGTGTGCGGGTGCTGGTATTCGCGGTGATTGCGTCTGGTCCGGAACTGGAGGTCCGCGAGGAGCAGATCGCGTCCGTGTTGGTGCCGATCGATCAGTCTGTCGAGATTGCGGCGACCGAGAAATACAACGCTTCGCGGATCAGCCTTACCGCATACATTGACCAGATAAGGCGGCCGCGGTACTCCGTCGAAACGCCACACATCGATATCCCAGTGCGTCCCTGGGCGCCCCCACAGCGGCCGCGGTAGACGCGACTGTCCCATAAGCAACTGATTGTCCTAACCACTCCGGCGGCCATCCCAATCCGGAAAATACAAGCCGGACGGTCAGGCCATCGTCGAAGGAGTTTGTCCCAGCAGATTCTCGGCCGGAAATGGGGCGAAACGCACGACTACTTCGTCACGCTCGAAGTGCTGGTTGATGAGATCATTCGTCAGGATGGCATAACCATCGCCACAGCAGTACGTTCGGCTCTTGAGCAGTCCGGCATTCGGCTCCCTGGATAAACCTTTTGGCGCAAGAGTGTCGTCAGGTTATACCGGCCACGCGGTTTGACTCCCGGGGGCGTCGCGTTCGTGCGTGCGATCCCAGCGGATCCGCGGCTGAAATCGAATGGCCTCAATGGGCTGCCTGACGCCTGGTCGCATCGAGTCGGAGGTCACGCGCGTGATCGGCGACGTGAGGCAGGCCGATCGGGGCGACGCTAACGTGCCGGAACGAGGCGCTTCAGCTCTTCCGCCCAGTTCTTGACCAGCACCAGCGACGCTGGCCGCGCGTCTTCGTTGGGCTCGATCATCACGAACCGTCCGTCGGGCGCCACGTCGTAGGTCCGTGGCTGACCGGTGAAGAACGGGATGAAACCGCCCTCGAACAGCTGGCGCGGCGGCTTCAGGCGCAGCGCGGGCTCCCACGTAATCACCTCGGCCGACATCAGCTTGCCGCCGTTCTGGTAGAACAGCTCCTTGCCATCCCGCGACCAGAGGGGATCGTGCCCGCCGCCTGGCGACACGCGAATCGGCGAGCCGGGGCCGGGAAACGGACGAAACACCACCTCGGGTGAACCGGTTTGATCGGTCACGTAGGCGATCCATTTGCCATTCGGCGAAAAGGCGGCCTCGTCCTCGAGGAACTCTGTTCCATAGAGCAGCCGCGGCTTCCGGTCGCTGCCGGTCATCGGCAGCCGCCAGAGCTGCGTGCTGGTCGGA